>Ga0315277_10008483_pt1 | contig 13210 bp, 10 predicted proteins | sample YL17G05_15_MG_FD_203695 | JGI IMG/M metagenome (GOLD analysis project Ga0315277, IMG submission 203695) | Sediment microbial communities from Yellowstone Lake, YNP, Wyoming, USA - YL17G05_15 | ecosystem: Environmental > Aquatic > Freshwater > Lake > Sediment | place: USA: Wyoming | collected...
AAGAAAACCAGAAGGAAGAGGCCGATGAGGAATAGAAAGGTCATCCCCTCGGCTGGAGCGAATCGTTTCATGGGGAAATTTCTATACCCTAAATCGACAAAAAGATCAAGAAGGTTTAGCATGTTTTAAAGGAGGAATTTAGATGCGGTATTCGAAATATCTTCTTCCTACCTTGAAGGAGATTCCTTCCGAGGCGGAAGTCCCGAGCCATCAGCTGATGCTCCGGGCAGGGATGATCCGTAAACTGACTTCGGGCATCTATTCCTATCTGCCTTTCGGCCTGCGATCCATACGAAAGGTGGAGGCGATCATCCGTGAAGAGATGAATCGGGCCGGAGCCATTGAGGTTCTGCTTCCCATGGTCCAGCCTGCCGAGCTCTGGCAGGAAAGCCATCGGTGGGAAGAGTATGGAAAAGAGCTGGCCAGGTTCAAGGATCGCCACAATCGAGACTGTTGTCTTGGGCCGACTCATGAAGAGGTAATCACGGATATCGCACGCAGGGAGATCCGTTCCTACCGCCAGATGCCCATCAACCTCTATCAGATTCAGACCAAGTTCAGGGATGAGATTCGGCCCCGTTTCGGGGTGATGCGTGCCCGTGAATTCATCATGAAAGATGCTTACAGTTTTGATGTGGATGATAAGGGGGAAGAGGTAAGCTACCGTAAGATGGTCGATGCCTATCATCGAATCTTTACGAGGTGTGGTCTAAAATTCAGGGTTGTGGAAGCTGAATCAGGACTGATCGGTGGGACATACTCTCATGAATTTATGGTCCTGGCGGAGACCGGCGAAGAGACGATTGTAAGCTGCACCCGGTGTTCTTATGCGGCAAATATTGAAAGGGCGGACTTCAAAAGATCAAGCACAGGGGGCTCTCCTCCCGATCCAAAAATCTTCAAACCGATCCAAAAGGTGTTGACCCCTGATCAGCGAACGGTGGAGGAGGTCACCCAATTTCTACATGTTTCAGACAGAGATCTGGTCAAAACGCTCATTTTTGAGTCGGATAAGGGTTGCGTGGCCGCGCTCGTCAGGGGTGATCATGAGATCAGCGAGAAAAAGTTTAAAATCATTCTTGGAACGGATGATCTTCAACTGGCCGATGAGGGAACAGTGGAGAGGGTCTCGGGTTCTCCTAAAGGGTTTGCCGGCCCCCTGGGTCTCTCTATTCCCATCTTTGCTGATCTCGACATTCAGTCCATCGCTAACTTTGTAACCGGCGCCAATGAGAAGGATCATCACTTCATCCATGTCAATACTGGCAGGGATTTTCAGGTCTCCCAATTTGTGGATATCCGGAAATTTGCTCCCGGAGATCCCTGTCCTCTCTGCGGAGAAGAGACGAAACTGGATAAGGGCATTGAGGTGGGTCACGCCTTCAAACTCGGCACAAAGTATAGTAAGGTATTGGGCGCCACCTATCTCGATGATAAGGGGATGGAGAAAGAGATCGTTATGGGATGTTATGGCATCGGCGTCGGAAGAACGGTGGCTGCCGCAATCGAGCAGTATTATGATAAGGATGGTATCATCTTCCCCATGCCCATTGCTCCCTTCCAGGTCCTGATCCTGCCCGTCAATATGAAGGTCGATCTTCTCAGGGAAACCGCTGAAGAACTCTATCAGACCCTCCTGAACCAGGGGATCGAAGTCCTCTTTGACGACCGGGAAGAGACCCCGGGGGTGAAGTTCAAAGACGGAGACCTCATTGGGATCCCCCTGAGATTGACACTGGGAGAAAAGAACGTAAAGAAGGGTCTGGTCGAGATCAACAGAAGAAGGACCAGAGAGGTTTTTCTGGTGAAGAAGGAGGAAGCAGTCTCTAAGATTCAGGAGATGATAAAAACAGAGATGGGGAGTTAGACCAATTGCGGAATTCGGGAAATAACTCCGAACCTCGCCTCGATGGCCCTCTGAAAGCGGGGCCGGTAGATCAATTCGAAGGCCAGTTCTTTTCCCGGAAAGAGGTTCAGGGCGGCCCTCTTCGCCTCTTCCACTAATCCAAACGCCTCCTCGAGTGAGAGATCCTTCTCTTGGATGGACTGGATGGAGAGATCAACCAAAAATCTTAAAAATCGAATCCTTCGATTTTCTTCCTTGATTTCCTGACTTTCCATTTCTCGGTTATTCATAACAGGGAAGGAACTGCTTGTAAAGAAAAACTGAATGTGATAAATTCCCAAATATAAGGAAGCATGAGATGAATCCAATGACCCCAGCCAACCCTAAAGACAGGATCATCTTTGCCCTCGATGTAGAGCATTTTCACGAGGCCCTGCACTGGGTCACTCTTTTAAAAGACCGCGTGGGCATCTTTAAAGTAGGGAAACAACTTTTCACCCACTCCGGGCCAAAAGTGATCGATATGATCTGCCAGAAGGGGCAGAAGGTCTTTCTCGACCTCAAATACCATGATATTCCCAATACCGTGGCAAAGGCAGGAGAGGAGGCAACGAAACACCAGGTGGCTATGTTCAACCTTCACGCCCTGGGAGGCTTCGAGATGATGAGAAAAACCGTTGAGGCTTCAAGGGCTATCTCTAAAAGTCTCAATCTTTCCAGGCCGATCATCCTCGCTGTTACGATACTGACCAGTATGGATGAAGAGGGCTTGAAGGAAGTAGGAATTCAGGGACCTTTGATCGACGAGGTGGGACGTCTTTCCCTTCTTGCACAGAAGTCAGAGGTTGATGGAGTCGTGGCTTCTCCTCAAGAAATAGCGATCATCCGTCAGCGATGCGGAAAAAGGTTTCTGATCGTCACGCCGGGCATTCGTCACCCTTCTGATAAAAAAGATGACCAGAAGAGAACACTGACTCCGAGAGAAGCGATTGAAGCCGGAGCAGATTATCTTGTGATCGGCCGACCAATCAAGGAGGCAAAAGACCCCATTGAGGCTGTCCAAAGGATCGTTGAAGATATCGCGTAGCGTGAATTTGAATAGATATCAATCAATATTTTTAATCACCAAAATTCAAACACCAATAACCAAATAAATTGCAATTACCAATACCCAAACCTTCCGTGTTGAATCCTTTAAAGATTATTGGGTCATTGGAGTTTGGTTATTATTTGGAACTTGGAATTTGGTTATTGGAATTTTAAATTTATGTCTCAGATCATTTACGGCATCCATCCTGTCAGGGAGGCATTAACATCACCCTCCCTCCGCTTTCAGAAGATTTTGGTTTCTGCCCGGAACCCCTCCCCTTCCCTACAGACGATTCTTGACATTGCTCAAAAAAGGAATGTCCCCCTTGCCTTTACGGATAGAGAAACCCTTGATAAGATGGTGAAGAGAGGCCTCCATCAGAACATCATCGGTATCGTCGAGGAATCTCTCTATGCGGACCTCGAAAAGATTCTTTCCCGACCAAAGAAAGAAGGAATAAAGGCCCTCTTCCTCATCCTCGACGGGATTCAGGACCCGCAAAACTTTGGGTCTCTCATCCGCACCGCCCTGGGATGCGAAGTCCAGGGAATGATCATCCCGAAAGACAGGGCGGTCGGAATCACTCCTGCTGTGATCAAAGCCTCTGCCGGAGCCGCTGCCCATATGCCCGTTGCCCGCGTGGTCAATATTGCGGTGACAATTGACCGCCTGAAAAAAGAAGGGATCTGGATCTATGGTGCTTCTGGAGAGGCAAAGGATCGGATCTACGATCTCGATCTCAATATCGATCTGGCCATCGTCATCGGTGCGGAGGGAAAAGGGATCAGGCCTCTGGTCAAGAAGAAGTGCGATCGCCTCTTCTCCATCCCGATGAAGGGTCCTGTATCTTCCTTCAATGCCTCCGTCTCAGGAGGAATGATACTTTATGAAGTGATGCGACAACGTTCTCTTTATAATCCCCAGGGGAGTTGGGTAAAGGTTACGAAGCCCGTTTCGGTTATCGGTTAAGGTAACGTGCAAGGAAATAAGAGACGACAAACGTAGCCTTTTATGAACGATACGGGCCTCGTTGCCATTGCCGTTGAACGTACTCCTTATTTTCTAATAGGTTAAAGAACGATGATCTCCATTCAAAGACCAGGACAACCACCCATAGACATCGAATATCTTCTGATCGATTACGAAGGAACCCTTGCCTCTGACGGAAGAGTCCATCCAAAGGCAAAAGATAAGATCAACCTCCTTTCTAAAAGAGTGAAGATCTATATTTTGGCAAAGTCAGAAAAAGAGAGAGTGGAAGAAACTCTGAGGAGGGTCAAAGCAGACCTATTTTATGTGACGGAGGGAGAAGCCTCCAAACAGAAATTGGATCTACTGCTTAATTTGGGGGCCCCAAGAACTGTTGTGATCGGAAATGGGGTAGACGATCTTCCCATAATGGAAGAGGCAGGATTGTGTCTCTGTGTCATTGGAAAAGAAGGGACATCTTCGGAAATCATTGAAAGAGCGGATATCGTTTTCATCCATATTCTTGATGCCCTTGACTTCTTATTAAAACCCTTACGCCAGAAAGCCACCCTCGGCCTATAAAATTTCGGATCGCGCCGACCTGCCGCACGCAGGGATTCCGGAATCAATCCTTATCTCCCCATCTCCCTACCACCCCATCACCCCATATTTTTTCTACGAGCGGTAGGAGGCGTTGATTTTGACATAGTCCAAAGAGAGATCGGTGGTGAGAAGGGAGAAAAAGGACTTTCCTTGATGGAGATCGACAGTCACTTTAAAGGACTTCTTTTTAATGACCTCTGCGGCTTTCTCTTCTAATCGAGCCCCTACCCCCATCCCGTTTTTCACAATCGGAGACTGATCAAAGGAAACATCGATTCGATTCGGATTGATTGGAATGCCGCAGTGGCCCAGGGCACAGAGAATCCTTCCCCAGTTCGCATCTTCTCCGAAGAAAGCGGTCTTCACCAGAGGCGAGTGTGCAATCGCATAAGCGGCTTTTTTGGCATCTTCTCTGTTGCGCGCCCCCTGCACAACAATTTCGATGAACTTTGTTGCTCCCTCTCCATCTTTCACAAGGCTCTTTGCTAAATTCTGACAAACCTCAAAAAGCATGGACCGGAATGTTTCAGCATCTCGATCCATGCGATCCAAAACAGGGTGACCTGCCTCTCCATTGGCTAAAAGCAGTACCGTATCGTTTGTGCTCGTCTCCCCGTCTATCGTAATCCGGTTATAGGACACTTCAGCGGCCTCTTTCAGCATTTTTTGAAGAAGAGAACCGTTAATATGAGCATCCGTAACAAGGAAGGAGAGCATCGTAGCCAGATTGGGTCGAATCATCCCTGCACCCTTGACCATCCCGCAGAGTCTCACCGTCTTCCCTTTGATTCTACAGGTTGCCCATTCCATTTTGGGATGGGTATCTGTAGTCATAATGGCCTCAACCACCTTCATCCATCCATCCGGAGAAAGCCTTTTAATCAATTCCGGCAGTCCCTGTTCGACATTTTTTACGGGCAAGGGGACACCGATGACACCTGTTGAAGAGAGAAGAATCAATTTTTTGTCAATCCCCATCTGTTTAGCCAGTGATGAGGAGATTCTTCGCCCATCTTTCAGTCCCTGGATTCCTGTGCAGGCATTTGCATTCCCGCTATTGATGAGAATGGCCTGGCAGACGCCTTTTTTAATGCGCTCCATATCGATCTGAACGGGCGCCGCCTTCACCTGATTTGTCGTAAAGAGTCCAGCGACCCGGGCAGGAACCTCGGAATAGATCAAACCCAGATCCTTCTTTCCATCTTTCTTAATCCCTGCCGAAATCCCAGAAAAAAGAAAACCCGGTATTTTGAAATCTTGGCTCATACTTTTTCTCTTCCCCCTCACCCTCGTCCTCTCCCAAAGAGGAGAGGGAGGTCATTTATTATGTGGTTTCATTTCATCTCCGTTTCGAGCTTTGCGTTTCAGGTTTTGTTTTAACTTAAAACTTCCAACTCGAAACTTGAAACTTATTTGTTACGCTCTTGCTTCCTCCTTTTCCAGACAACATTTCTTATACTTCTTCCCGCTTCCGCACGGGCAGGGATCATTGCGGCCCACCTTCTTTCCATCCCGGCGCACCGTTACCCCTTTCCCATCCTCGGTCTCACCGCCCCTCTGGGCGGCGGCCTCCGTTCCCCGGCTCATAACGAAGGTCTGCTTCCGCTCCACCTTCATCTCCCGTACTTCCTGCTCCCTCGCAATCTGTATGGCAAAGAGCTTCTCAACCGTATCCCTCTTAATCCTCTCTAACATCTCAACGAACATCTGGTAGGCCTCTCTCTGATACTCAATGCGAGGGTCTTTCTGACCATACCCTCTTAACCCGATTCCCTCCTTTAACTGATCGACCGCGAGGAGATGGTCTTTCCAGTGGTGATCAATGGATCGGAGCATGATTTCTTTTTCGATATCGAATGGCAATTTAGCAAATGCTTCCTCCTTCTTCTTCTGATAGATCTCTTTTGCCTTCTCGATAATCATTTCCGTCAAGTGTCCCCTACTCAAGCCATCTTCTTCCTGTGGGGGAGCCACCCATCGAAAAGAGAACTGCTGATAGATGGCGTCCTGGAGCCCCTGCAGGTCCCAATCCTCCGGGTGGGCCTTCTCGTCGATATAGAGGTCCACAATACCTTCGGTCTGCTCTTCAATCATTTCTATTAAAGACTCTTTGAGGTCACCGCCCGTCAGAACCTCTCTCCTCTGGGTATAGATCACCTCTCTCTGTTGATTCATCACAGTGTCATATTCCAGCAGATGTTTCCGGATTTCAAAGTTATGGGCTTCGACCTTCCTCTGCGCATTTTCAATCGCCCTGGTCACAAGGTTATGCTCAATGGGCTGGTCTTCCTCAATGCCCAGCCGGTCCATGATGTTAGAAATTCTCTCCGAACCGAAGATCCTCAGAAGATCGTCCTGCATAGAGAGATAGAACCTGGAGGAACCCGGATCGCCCTGTCTTCCCGATCTTCCCCTCAACTGGTTATCGATCCGTCTCGCCTCATGCCGCTCGGTTCCGAGGACATGAAGGCCCCCTGACTGGACAACTTTCTCCTTCTCCTTTTGGGCGATGTTCAGGGCTTTCCTGTAAGCCTCTTCATACGCCTTCTGCATTGCTTCAGGATCGTCTTTCTCTTCCACCATGGTTCTGGCCAGGAATTTGGAATTTCCTCCGAGGAGGATATCGGTTCCCCTTCCCGCCATATTCGTCGAGATGGTGACCATTCCCACCCTTCCCGCCTGGGCAATGATCTCTGCCTCCTGCTCATGATGCTTCGCATTGAGGACATTATGCGGAATCCCGCGTTTCTTCAGCAGAAGGCTCAACCTCTCGGACTTCTCAATGGAGATTGTTCCCACCAGAACAGGACGGCCCAATTTATGGAGTTCCTCTATCTCTCTGACGACGGCACGGAATTTTTCTTCTTCGGTTTTGTAAATGACATCGGAATAATTGGTCCGGATCAGAGGCATATTGGTGGGGATGACCACGACATCCAGATTGTAAGTCTTCCTGAACTCAGCCGCTTCGGTGTCCGCCGTACCGGTCATTCCGGCCAGTTTCTTATACATCCGGAAATAATTCTGGAAGGTGACGGTGGCCAGAGTCTGATTCTCATTCTCGATTCTCACATTCTCCTTTGCCTCGACCGCCTGATGGAGACCATCGCTCCATCTCCTTCCGGGCATCAACCTGCCGGTAAATTCATCGACAATCACCACCTGGCCATCCTTCACCACATAGTCCACATCCCTTTTAAAAAGGGTATGGGCCTTTAAGGCCTGGTTGACATGATGGAGGGTTTCGATATTTCTGGGATCATAGAGATTCTCCATATGGAGCAGTCTCTCCACCTGAGCCACTCCCTCTTCCATCAGAAAAGCGGCGTGGGTCTTCTCCTCAATCTGGTAATCTTTTGCCTGTTTCAAACTTGGGATGATCCGGTTGATCTTATAGTACTTGTCGGTCGACTCCTCGGTAGGGCCGGAGATGATGAGGGGCGTTCTCGCTTCATCGACCAGAATGCTGTCCACCTCGTCCACGATGGCATAATTCAAATCCCTCTGGACATAATCCTGGATATCGAACTTCATATTGTCCCGGAGGTAGTCAAACCCGAATTCGTTATTCGTCCCGTAGGTGATATCGCAACCGTAGGCCTTCTTCCGCTCCTGGTCATTCAATTCGTGGACGATCACCCCGACGGAGAGGCCCAGAAACCGGTAGATCGCCCCCATCCATTCACTGTCCCTCTTGGCCAGGTAGTCGTTCACGGTGACGATATGGACGCCCTCTCCCCTCAGACTGTTCAGATAGGCAGGCAGGGTGGATACAAGAGTCTTCCCCTCGCCGGTCGCCATCTCGGATATCTTTCCTTCATGGAGCACAATCCCGCCGATCAGTTGGACATCATAGTGCCTCTCCCCGAGGGTTCTCCTAGCTGTCTCGCGGACCACAGCAAAGGCTTCGGGAAGGATCTCCTCCAGAGACTCTCCCCTGTCGATCCTCTCTTTGCACTCCCCTGTCCTTGCCCTGAGCTGATCATCATTCAGAGGCTGGATCTTGGATTCCAGGTCATTGACCCGTTGAACAAGAGGTTGGATTCTTTTCAACTCCCTCTCATTCTTGCTTCCCACAATCTTCTTTATAATTGAACCGAGCATAGAACCCCTTTTTCCCTCGTAACTTTCCTCTTTAATTGCCTAGAAAATAATAGTGTATAGCCCAAAGGTAACGGTAAAGATGCCCGTTTTCTCAGTCAGTTAGTCTTATAGCCAGATAGTCTTATAGTCAATTAACATTTTTATCTCAAACTATGCGACTATACGACCATAAGACTATAAGACCAATGATACATCAGACGGGCTTCATAACCGTAACCGAAAACTAAGAACTTGATCAATTTTCATCGATCGAGGATGACGAACCCGTCATGAAGGATTTCAAAAATTATATAATGGATGAAAACAGGTTTCAACAGGCAAATAAAAAGCCCGATAAAGGAATCCTTTATCGGGCTTTTCCCCCATGATCGGAAATCGTTAATTCAAAACATATCTCATCGGATTGACCGGAATACCATTCAGCTTCACTTCGTAATGGAGGTGGGGACCTGTCGTCTTTCCACTCGTTCCCACTTCCGCAATCTTATCCCCCCGTTTCACTTTCTGTCCCGTCTTCACCAGCACCTTATTGAGATGGCTGTACCGCGTCGTCATGCCGAATCCATGAGAAATGACCAGGAACTTTCCATGGACCCAATCGCTCCCGATATCGGAGACAAAACCATTTCCGGGAGCGACCATAACCGTTCCCGACCGGTTGGAGATATCGATCCCCTCGTGCATCTGTGTCAATCCCGTAAAGGGGTTGGTGCGGAATCCAAAGTCGGAGGTGACCCAGCCCTGGACGGGCCAGATGGAAGGAGTATGGACCAATATCTCCTGTTTCGAGTGCAGAACCTTTTCAAGTTCGGATAAGCTTATTTCCCGTGAGGTCGCCTCTGATTGGAGACGCTCAACATCGGCCTTCATCTGATAAACCAACCCCTTCTCGTCCTTCTCCCCTTTTAATTTCTCCCGTAAATCCGACGGAGAAGGTCCCCCCATACCCATAAAGGGAGTGGGATCCTGACCTCTTTCCAGATTCGCAATAATCCGGATCCTCTTGTCAAAATCTTTTAGTTTGGAGACCTGCTTCTCAAGCTCTTCAATTTTTGAGGAGAAAAAATGAATCTGCGATCTCTGGGCCTCCGTCTGTTCACGTAACCGTGCGACCTCATAAGCCTTCTTCTTCACCTGAATATAGTCACAGAAGAAAAAGGTGACGGAGAGAATGGCAAAAGCTGAGAGATAGAGACCAATCTTAATGGTCTTTTTCCGGATCTTCAGATGTCGGGTCTTGGAGGTCTTATGCCCGAAAATGAGAATGGTGATATACTCTTTATCCAACATTCACCCCTTGTTTCACCAAAAAATGGAAGTCAAGCTTCACCCCTTAGCGCCCGTCTTTAATACCAGATTTAGAATGCTCCTGTCAAGTTTTTTTTTGGCTTTTTTAACGCTGGCGAGCGGAGGGTTTGGATAATATTTTCCCTTTAATTTCCGCTAACTTCGAGGCCGTAGATCAGAAGGCTTGGAGACCCGATTTTCCCAAAAAACCTGAGATCATCTCCAACCTCGGCCACTTTCTGAAAGAGCTGATAGAGGTTCCCGGCTATGGCGATCGACTTAACCGGATGGACCTTCTCCCCTTTTTCAATCCATTGTCCTGAACATCCCAGTGAGAAATCGCCTGAGATGGGGTCTACGGTATGGGAGCCCATCACTTCCTGGATCATAACCCCCCGCTCAAGGTTTTTGATCAACGATGTGAAGGAAACCTTCCCTGGTTCGATAAAGAAATTTGAAGTCCCTAATCCTGGGGGGAATTTGATGCTATGTCGCAGGCTGTTACCTGTTGACCCAGCCCCCGATGCTCCGGAACGGAGGTTTTCCCGGTTGGCCCAGAACCTGTCATAAAGGTATCCTTTTATCTCTCCTTTGATCACGACAGGTGTCCGTTGACTCGGCGTCCCTTCCCCATCGACAGGAAAAGCGGCCGCACCTTCCGTAATGAGACCATCATCCACGATCGAAAGGAAGGGAGAGAAAAAAATCGCGCCCATTTTCTCCTTAAGGACAGACTTGCCCTTTTGCACCTGTTCTGACAGGAATGAATGGGCCAGCAGGGATAAAAATTCCGAGGCAATATGGTTCTCCAGAAGGACCGGATAGACTCCGGAGGAAATTCTCTTCCCCCCAAGCCTCTCCAATGCCTTTCTTCCTGCTTCCCTTCCCACTTTCTTCACGTCGATCTTATCGATAAAATGGCTGAAATCGAAATCCCAGCCCATCTCTGACTCTCCTGACTCCTCGGCAATAGCCATCACGCTGACTGAGGCAAACGTCACATCATAAGAAAAACGGAGTCCGTTAGAGTTGATCAGGGTCGCTCTTGAGATTGACTCTTGGTAGGACGCTTTCCTCACCTTCGTAATTCTTCCCGTGTCCACAGATCGGGCCGCCTCTTCCAGTGTCCTCGCATTTTCGATCTTCCTCCTCTCTGAAACCCCGTCGAGGGTTTCGTCGAAAATTGGAAGGGAGGGAGGTAATTTCATCAGGGCAGGGGCAAAATCAAAACAGGGGTCCGGAGAAGTGACTTCGGCGCTCGCCATCGCATCCCCGATGACCCGATCCAGCCCTTCCCTGACACTTCCCGAAGAGGACACGGAAGGAGAGGTGGTGTAAGAGAAACCCGTTCTCCCTCGATTTAAAATTCGGAGGGCCATCCCCCAAGGCCGGGAGGCCTGAAGGGTATCTACTTTCCCCTCTTTAGACTCCACCTCAAAATGGGAAGATTCTTCGAGGAAAATTTCATAGCCATCGATAGACTTCCTCCTTAGAATATCCAAGGCTTGGGCAATCATTTCGTCGGTTGTTTTCATGTTAATCATAGAAGGAATATCCAATAACCAAATTCCAATATCCAAATAATCACCAATAATCAAATAACCAATAGTCCAAGAGATTACATATGATTAAAAAACAAGTTTGGTTATTGGTCATTGAAATTTTGGTTATTATTTGGTTATTGGTATTTGGAAATTGGTTATTATTGAATTGCCAAATTTAACTACAGTGTTGCCAAAAACACCACCATCAAGAACCATAATTACCATCTAATTAAGCTGCTGGCCCAGGTGAGACCTCCGCCAAAACCGGTGAGGATGATATAGTCCCCTTTTTGAATCGATCCGTTTCGAACCGCTTCATCGAGAGCGATGGGAATGGTGGCAGAAGAGATATTTCCGTATTTCTCAACGGTGAGATAGATCTTTTCAAAGGAGATATTGAGCCGTTTGGCCAACAGTTGAAGGATGCGGAGGTTGGCTTGATGGGGAATGACCCATCTCACATCGGAAATCTTGATGTGGTTGTAAGAAGCTGCCTCCTCGGCCGCCTCTGAAAATCGTTTCACCGCGACACGCACCGATTCATTGGCCTTGATCATTTTTAAGGTATGAAGTTTTTTATCGACGCTCTCATAACTTATGGGGGTTGTCCTGGACCCACCCCCTGGCATGAGGAGGTTCTGACCGTTTGCACCATCAGAATGAATATGAACTGAAAGGATTTCACCTATCACTCTCTTAGGATCGGATTGAAGTGGATCATCGTTAGAGCAATCAAACGCCGTAAGCACCACCGCCCCTGCTCCATCCCCCCAGAGAATGCAATTCTCCCTGTCTGTCCAATCTTGACAGCGGCTCATTACTTCTGAGGCAACGACCAGGGCGTTCTTAACCGCTCCAGTTTTCAGGTATTGTTGGGCAACCGATAGGCCGAAGACAAACCCACAGCAGGCCGCTGTAACATCGAAGGAGACTGCCCTCTGAGCACCTAATTTTGCCTCTAACCAGTTGGCCCCAGCAGGACAACAAGTGTCAGGAGTAATGGTGGCCAGAATGATGAGCTCCAAATCTTTTGCGGATATCTCCGCCATTTCCATGGCCCGCAAGGAGGCTTCCCTTGCAAGGTCTGAGGTATTGACGTCAGGGTCTGCAATTCTTCGTTCCCTGACTCCGGTTCTCTGGTAAATCCACTCATCATTCGTATTTAAGACTTTCTCAAGATCGAAATTGGTCAGAACCCTCTCGGGAAGAAAGGATCCTGTTCCCACAATTCCGATTCTCCTGCTGCTCATCAATCCATTCCTCCCCGTTTGTCACAAAAAATTCTTTGGTCTTAGGGTCAGGGCTAAGACGCCCGTTTGGTAGATAGGTTATGTCGTTGGTCTAATAATTCTTCAGCCCTCACCCTTCCACCTTAAACCAAACAGGCCTCCTTATCTTAACCTGATGACCCCATTCATGATTGATATGTAACATAGCGATATTGAGAATTATCCTATATACACCCTTGGCACCCTTTTTCCGATCAGGCAAAGGACTTCGTAAGGGATTGAACCGATCTTCTTTGCAATCTCATCGGCTGTGATTCGCTCCTCACCCTGTCCCCCGATCAGAATCGCTTCGTCTCCTTTTGAAACGCCCGGGATACCGGTTACATCCACCATGGTGAGGTCCATACAGACTCTTCCCACAACAGGAGATCGCTTCCCCCGGATCAACACTTCCCCTTGATTGGAGAGCCGGGTGCTATATCCGTCCGCATATCCGACAGGAAGGGTAGCAATAAGGCTTTCCCTTCGAGTCACAAAT
>Ga0315277_10008485_pt1 | contig 13210 bp, 8 predicted proteins | sample YL17G05_15_MG_FD_203695 | JGI IMG/M metagenome (GOLD analysis project Ga0315277, IMG submission 203695) | Sediment microbial communities from Yellowstone Lake, YNP, Wyoming, USA - YL17G05_15 | ecosystem: Environmental > Aquatic > Freshwater > Lake > Sediment | place: USA: Wyoming | collected...
CCTCGACCACAAGATTTGAATCTCAAATTCCAGGGCCCAATACACTGATCGCTTCTACAACGCATCGACTCGCTTCGCGTTGCCGATCTCAGACCGCTCCAGGGTCATACCTCATTTGGAAAAGACTAGCACTTTCTTGCCGTTGGCGAATTCGGGCGAAAACCGCCGCCGCAGGTACGTTCTCGACACCAACGTCGTGCTCGATCTCTTCGTCTTCCACGACGCTCGATGCCAGCCGCTGGCCGACAGGCTGCAGCGCGGCGTGTGCCGATGGTACGCAACAACATCCATGCGAGCTGAATTCGATGACGTGCTGGGTCGCCCGGCATTCGCGCGTTGGCATGCGCAACGCGACTCGTTTGCGCTGCAGTGGGCGAGATGGGCCGTCATTGTCGATCCTGCCGCGCCGCCCGAGCCAGCCTTGAGGTGCGGTGACTCGGACGACCAGATGTTTCTCGACCTGGCAGTCGCGTTGCAGCCGTGTGGCTTGCTCACCCGCGACCATGAACTGTTGCGCTTGGCAGGGGCCGCCGCCGCGCTGGGCGTTCAGATCGCTACCCCGGCACCCATCAACGCCGGTTGACAAAGGGCGGCCACTGGGGCCGCCCTCGCACCTGCATCACGCCGCTTCGCCCTTCGCGAGCCGTTTGCCGACTACTGTTGCGCGGCGCTTTCGCTTTGCGCATCAACAGCGGCCATCTGCACCGCCGCAAGCTCTTCTGCCTCCTGCAGGGCAATCGTGCGGCGCTCGGCATCGTCCATCGCTTCCTTGGCCTTGCGCGCGTCGTGGAACGCCATGCCGGTGCCGGCCGGGATCAAACGGCCGACAATCACGTTTTCCTTCAAGCCGCGCAGCTCGTCGCGCTTGCCCATGATGGCAGCCTCGGTGAGCACGCGCGTCGTCTCCTGGAACGACGCTGCCGAGATGAAGCTGTCGGTGGACAGCGACGCCTTGGTGATGCCCAGCAGCACGTCGGCATGCGTCGCAGGCACCTTCCCCGCGGCCAACATCTTGTCGTTGGTATCGAGCAGCTCGGAGCGTTCAACCTGTTCGCCGACGATGTAGGCCGTGTCGCCCGCGTTCACGATCTGTACGCGGCGCAACATCTGGCGCACGATCACCTCGATGTGCTTGTCGTTGATCTTCACGCCCTGGAGTCGGTACACGTCCTGCACTTCGTCGACGATGTAGCGCGCCAGTTCTTCGATGCCGAGCAAACGCAGGATGTCCTGCGGATCCGCGGCCCCATCGACGATGGATTCGCCCTTGTTCACGACCTGCCCTTCGTGCACGACGATGTTCTTTTCCTTCGGCACGAGCTCTTCGTAGACCTTGCCTTCCGGGTCGGTGATCTGCAAGCGCACCTTGCCCTTCGTCTCTTTGCCGAACGACACGGTGCCGGTCACCTCGGCCAGCGTCCCCTTGTCCTTGGGGGTACGCGCTTCGAACAGTTCCGCCACGCGTGGCAGGCCGCCGGTGATGTCGCGCGTCTTCTGCCCTTCGACTGGAATGCGTGCGAGCACTTCGCCCGGAGCCAGGTCTTGGCCATCCCGAATCTGGATCAGCGAGCCGACAGGAAAGCCTATCGTCACCGAGTGGTCGGTGCCTGGAATCTTCACTTCGTTGCCAGCCACGTCGAGCAGCTTGACCTGAGGCCGCACGACCTTGGCCACGCCACGGCGCTTGGAGTCGATGACGACGAGGGTGGACAAGCCCGTCACTTCGTCGACCTGCTTGGCCACCGTGACGCCCTCTTCCACGTTCTCGAACTTCGCCTTGCCTGCGAATTCGGTGATGATGGGTCGCGTCAGCGGGTCCCAGTTGGCAAGCACAGTGCCGGCCCTGATGTGCTGGTCGGACTTGATGCTGAGCAGTGCGCCATACGGCACCTTGTGACGCTCGCGCTCGCGGCCATGCATATCCGAGACGATGATCTCGCCGGAACGCGAAATCACGACAAGCTCACGCTTGCTGTTCGTCACGTAGCGCATCGTCGCGTTGAAGCCGACCACGCCGTCGGACTTGGCATCGACGTTGCTGGCCACCGCCGCGCGCGACGCGGCGCCGCCGATGTGGAAGGTGCGCATCGTGAGCTGCGTGCCGGGCTCGCCGATCGACTGGGCCGCGATGACGCCGATCGCTTCGCCCATGTTGACCAGGCCGCCGCGGCCCAGGTCGCGTCCATAGCACCTGGCGCAAATGCCGAAGCGCGTGCCGCAGGTGAGAGCAGTGCGGACTTTGATTTCGTCCACGCCTGCGGCCTCGAGCATGTCGAGCGTGTCTTCGTCGAGCAACTCGCCGGCAACCACCAGCGTCTCCTGTGACTCGGGATGCGCGACTTCGATCGCGGTGACACGGCCGAGAATTCGATCGCGCAAGCTCTCGATGACCTCACCCCCTTCAACCAGGGCACGCATGTTCATGCCGTTGAAGGTTCCGCAGTCGTCTTGGGTGACGACGAGGTCTTGCGTCACGTCGACCAGACGGCGCGTCAGGTAGCCCGAGTTCGCCGTCTTCAACGCCGTGTCCGCCAGGCCCTTGCGTGCGCCATGGGTGGAGATGAAGTACTGCAGAACGTTCAGCCCTTCGCGGAAGTTCGCGGTGATCGGCGTCTCGATGATCGAGCCATCGGGCTTGGCCATCAGGCCGCGCATTCCCGCGAGCTGGCGAATTTGCGCCGCCGAGCCACGCGCGCCTGAGTCGGCCATCATGTAGATCGAGTTGAACGACTCCTGCTCCACCTGCTTGCCGTGGCGATCGGTCACTTTTTGCTTGGACAACTGGCCCATCATGACCTTGCCCACTTCGTCGCCCGTTTTGCCCCAGATGTCGACGACCTTGTTGTAGCGCTCGCCCGCTGTCACCAGACCCGAGACATATTGCTGCTCGATTTCCTTGACTTCCTTCTCCGCGTGCTCGATCAGGCCGGGCTTCTCTTTGGGGACCAGCATGTCGTCGATGGCGATCGAGATGCCGGCGCGTGTGGCCAGGCGGAAGCCCGCCTGCAGCAGCTTGTCGGCAAACACCACCGTTTCCTTCAGCCCGCACTTGCGGAACGAAGTGTTGATGAGGCGTGAGATCTCTTTCTTCTTCAACGCCTTGTTGATGTTCGCGAACGCCAGGCCTTTCGGCAGGATTTCGCTGAGCAGCGCGCGGCCGACCGTCGTGTCGACGAGTGTGGTCTCGGGCACGAATTCACCCGTCGCCTTGTCGATCGTGTAGTCGGTCATGCGCACGCTGACCCTCGACGTGATCTCGACCTGCTGGTTGTCCAGCGCGCGGTGCACCTCGGCCACGTCGGAAAAGATGATGCCTTCGCCCTTCGCGTTGATGCGCTCGCGCGTCGAGTAGTACAGGCCCAGCACCACGTCTTGCGATGGCACGATGCTCGGTTCACCGTTGGCCGGGAACAGCACGTTGTTGGAGGCCAGCATCAGCGTGCGCGCTTCCATCTGGGCCTCGATCGACAGCGGAATGTGCACTGCCATCTGATCGCCGTCGAAGTCGGCGTTGAACGCCGAACACACGAGCGGATGCAGCTGGATCGCCTTGCCTTCGATGAGCAACGGCTCGAACGCCTGAATTCCCAGGCGGTGCAGTGTCGGCGCACGATTCAGCAAGACCGGGTGTTCCTTGATGACTTCTTCGAGGATGTCCCACACCACCGGCGTGCCGCTCTCGACTTCCTTCTTCGCGGCCTTGATCGTCGTCGCAATGCCCATCGCCTCGAGTCGCGAGAAGATGAAAGGCTTGAACAGCTCAAGTGCCATCAATTTGGGCAGCCCGCACTGGTGCAGCTTGAGCGTCGGACCGACCACGATCACGGAACGACCCGAGTAGTCGACGCGCTTGCCCAGAAGGTTCTGACGGAATCGACCGCTCTTGCCCTTGATCATGTCGGCCAGCGACTTCAGCGCACGCTTGTTCGCCCCCGTCATTGCCTTGCCGCGCCGACCGTTGTCAAGCAGTGAATCCACGGCCTCCTGCAACATGCGCTTTTCGTTGCGCACGATGATCTCCGGCGCCTTCAATTCCAGCAGCCGAGCGAGACGGTTGTTGCGGTTGATGACGCGGCGGTACAAATCATTCAGGTCGGAGGTCGCGAAGCGCCCGCCGTCCAGCGGCACAAGTGGGCGCAGGTCGGGTGGCAGTACCGGCAGCACTTCCATCACCATCCACTGCGGCTTGATGCCCGACTTCTTGAAGGCCTCCATGACCTTCAGGCGCTTGGAGTTCTTCTTTACCTTGAGTTCCGAGCCCGTCATGTCGCCGCGCAGCTTTTCGATCTCGACCTCGAGGTCGATTTCGGCGAGCAGCTTGTGCACGCCCTCGGCGCCCATCAGTGCGACGAATTCATCGCCGAATTCGGTGCGCTTGGCGTCGAAATCGTCTTCGGTCATGATGCTGAATTTCTTCAGCGGTGTCATGCCGGGATCGACCACAACGTAGGCCTCGAAATAGAGCACGCGTTCGATGTCGCGCAGCGTCATGTCGAGCACGAGCCCCAAGCGCGACGGCAGGCTCTTCAAAAACCAGATGTGGGCGCAGGGGGCCGCAAGATCGATGTGCCCCATGCGCTCGCGGCGCACCTTGGTCTGCACGACTTCGACGCCGCACTTTTCGCAGATCACGCCGCGGTGCTTCAAGCGCTTGTACTTGCCGCACAGGCACTCATAGTCCTTGATCGGGCCAAAGATCTTGGCGCAGAACAGGCCGTCGCGTTCCGGTTTGAAAGTACGGTAGTTGATGGTCTCGGGCTTTTTCACCTCACCGAAAGACCAGGACCGAATTTTCTCGGGGGAAGCCAATCCGATCTTGATGGCATCGAAATGCTCATCAGGCGTGAACTGGCGGAACAGATCGAGTAAACCCTTCATGTTCTGTGTCCTTGTCTGTTAGTTGCGCTCGAGCTCGATGTCGATACCGAGCGACCGGATTTCCTTGACCAGCACGTTGAACGACTCCGGCATGCCGGCTTCGATCGAATGCTCGCCCTTGACAATGGACTCGTACACCTTGGTGCGTCCATTCACGTCGTCCGATTTGACGGTGAGCATCTCCTGCAGGATGTAGGCGGCGCCGTAGGCTTCCAGTGCCCAGACCTCCATCTCGCCGAAGCGCTGGCCGCCGAACTGTGCTTTTCCGCCGAGCGGCTGCTGGGTCACCAGGCTGTACGGCCCTGTCGAGCGTGCATGCATCTTGTCGTCCACCAGGTGGTGCAGTTTCAGCACATGCATGTAGCCCACCGTGACGGGTCGCTCGAACGGATCCCCGGTACGTCCGTCGTGCAGCGTGGCCTGGGTACGGGTGGCGGTGAGGCCCTTCGCCTTGGCCAATTCATCGGGGTAGGCCAGTTTGAGCATGTTTCTGATTTCTTCTTCCGCCGCACCATCAAACACCGGTGTCGCGAACGGCACACCTCGCGTCAGGTTGCCCGCCATCTCCAGGATTTCGGCGTCGCTCAAGTGCTCGAGCCGCTCTGTCTTGCCGCCACTCTTGTTGTAAAGCTCGTCGAGGAACACTCGCAGATCCTGCACCTTGGTTTCTTGCGCCAACATCTCGTTGATGCGTTGGCCGATGCCCTTGCCGGCCCAACCCAGGTGCACCTCAAGCACCTGGCCGACGTTCATGCGCGATGGCACGCCCAGCGGGTTCAGCACGATGTCGCAAGGTGTGCCGTCGGCCATGTAGGGCATGTCTTCAACCGGCACGATTTTCGAGACCACGCCCTTGTTGCCGTGGCGCCCGGCCATCTTGTCGCCCGGCTGCAAGCGCCGCTTCACGGCCAGGTACACCTTGACCATCTTGAGAACGCCGGCCGGGAGTTCGTCGCCCTGCGTCAGCTTCTTGCGCTTTTCTTCGAACGCGAGGTCGAAGCTGTGGCGTGTCTGGTCGAGCGAGTTCTTGATGCTCTCCAACTGCCCGGCCACGTCTTCGTCGGCCGGGCGCACGTCGAACCAATGGAATTTCTCGACGCTTGCCAGATACTCCTTGTCGATGGTGGCGCCCTTGGCAATGCGCTGCGGCCCGCCGTTGGCGGCCTTGCCCACAAGCAGCTTCTCGATACGGTCGAATGCATCAGCCTCAACAATGCGCAACTGATCGTTCAAGTCGAGGCGGTATCGCTTCAGTTCGTCGTCAATGATCTGTTGGGCGCGCTTGTCACGCACGATGCCTTCACGGGTGAAGACCTGCACGTCGATCACGGTGCCGTTCGTCCCCTGGCTCACGCGCAGCGACGTGTCCTTCACGTCCGAGGCTTTTTCACCGAAGATCGCGCGCAACAGCTTTTCCTCCGGAGTCAATGTCGTCTCGCCCTTGTGCGTGACCTTGCCCACCAGCGTATCGCCCGGATTCACCTCGGCGCCGACGTAGACGATCCCCGACTCGTCAAGCCGCGCGAGTTGCTGCTCCGATAGATTCGGAATGTCGCGCGTGATTTCTTCAGCGCCAAGTTTGGTGTCGCGCGCCATCACGACCAACTCTTCGATGTGGATCGAGGTGTAGCGGTCTTCGGCCACGACACGCTCCGAGATCAGGATCGAATCTTCGAAGTTGTAGCCGTTCCACGGCATGAAGGCGACCAGCATGTTCTGGCCGAGCGCGAGTTCGCCCAGGTCGGTGGACGCGCCATCAGCGATGATGTCCTCGACCTCAATGCGGTCACCTCGCTTCACGATCGGGCGCTGGTGAATGCTCGTGTTCTGGTTCGAGCGGTGGTACTTGATGAGGTTGTAGATGTCCACACCCACCTCGCCTGCAACCGTCTCCTTGTCGTTGACGCGAATCACGATGCGGTTCGTGTCGACATAGTCGACCACGCCGCCGCGTCGCGCAGCGACCACGGTGCCTGAGTCTTTGGCGGCAACTCGTTCCACGCCGGTTCCAACCAGGGCCTTTTCGGGACGCAGGATAGGCACCGCCTGGCGCTGCATGTTCGCGCCCATCAGCGCGCGGTTCGCGTCGTCGTGTTCCAGGAACGGCACCAGGGACGCCGCCACCGAGACGATTTGGGTCGGAGCCACGTCCATGTACTGAATGCGTTCGGCCGAGGTCAGAATCGATTCGCCGTTGTCGCGCGCGCTCACCAGTTCGTCGATCAGCTTGCCTTCCTTGTCCAACGTTGCGCTGGCCTGCGCAATCACATACTTGCCTTCTTCGATCGCCGACAAATAGTCGATCTGGTTCGTCACCTTGCCGTCAGCGACACGGCGATAGGGCGTTTCGAGGAAGCCGTACTCGTTGAGTTGTGCGTAGAGTGCCAGCGAATTGATCAGGCCGATGTTCGGGCCCTCCGGCGTTTCGATCGGGCAGACGCGGCCGTAGTGCGTAGGGTGCACGTCACGCACTTCGAAGCCGGCGCGTTCACGCGTCAGGCCACCCGGGCCGAGGGCGGAAACGCGCCGCTTGTGCGTGATCTCCGACAGTGGGTTGGTCTGGTCCATGAACTGCGAGAGTTGGCTCGCACCGAAGAACTCCTTGAGCGCCGCCGAAATCGGCTTGGAGTTGATCAGATCGTGCGGCATCAGCGCTTCCGTCTCGGCCTGGCCGAGTCGCTCTTTCACCGCTTTTTCGATGCGCGCCAGACCTGAGCGGTACTGGTTCTCGGCGAGCTCGCCGACGCAGCGCACGCGGCGATTGCCGAGGTGGTCGATGTCATCGACTTCGCCGCGGCCGTTGCGCAGCTCGACGAGGATCTTGACGACGTCCAGAATATCGTCGTTCGACAGCGTCATCGAACCTTCGGGCACGTCGCGCCCGACGCGCGCGTTGAACTTCATGCGCCCGACGCGCGACAAGTCGTAGGTGTCAGCGTTGTAGAACAGACGGTGGAAGAGCGCCTCGACGGCGTCTTCTGTCGGCGGCTCGCCAGGGCGCATCATGCGATAGATCGCGACGCGTGCGGCAAGCTGGTCGGCAGTTTCGTCGGCGGCCAGCGTCTGCGAAATATAGTTGCCTTCGTCGAGCTCGTTGGTGTACAGGCAAGGAACCTCCTGGACCCGTGCCAGGCGCAGTTTCTTCAGCAGCGCTTCCGTCAGCTCATCATTGGCCTTGGCCAGGATTTCGCCGCTTTCGGCATCGACCACGTTGCGCGCCAGCATCCGGCCCACAAGGTAATCCTCCGGCACGCCGATGTAGTTGGTCTGGGTTTGTTCGAGAGTGCGCGTGTGACGCGCCGTGATGCGCTTGTCTTTCTCGACGACTACGTTGCCTGCCTTGTCGGTGATGTCGAAGCGGGCGATTTCGCCGCGCAAACGGTCCGCAACGAACTCCATCTGCGCGCCCGAATCCATCAGGCGGAAGTTGTCGAAGACGAAGAAGTGCGCCAGGATCGCTTCCGGGTTCAGTCCGATTGCCTTGAGCAGAATCGTCACTGGCATCTTGCGGCGCCGGTCAACGCGGAAGTAGAGCAAGTCTTTCGGGTCGAACTCGAAGTCGAGCCAGGAGCCGCGATAGGGAATGATGCGCGCCGAGAACAGCAACTTGCCGCTCGAATGCGTCTTGCCCTTGTCGTGCTCGAAAAACACGCCCGGCGAGCGGTGCAATTGAGAGACGATGACTCGCTCGGTGCCGTTGACGATGAACGAGCCGTATTCGGTCATCAAAGGCACCTCGCCCATGTAGACCTCTTGCTCCTTGATTTCCTTGACGGTCTTGGGCTGCGGCGATTCGCGGTCGTAGATGATCATCTGCAGCTTCGCGCGCACGGCGGCCGCGTAGGTCAGGCCACGCTGCTGGCATTCGCGCGTGTCGAAGGTCGGCTTGGCCATGTTGAATTCGATGAACTTCATTTCCACAAATCCGTTGTGCGAAACAATCGGAAACGCGGCGATGAAGGCGGCCTGCAAACCTTCGGGCTTGCGCTTTTGCGGTGGCACGTCTTTCTGCAGGAAGGCGACGTACGACTCCTTCTGCATCGTCAGCAGATAGGGTACGTTGAGCACGCTCTCGCGTTTTCCGAAGCTCTTGCGGATCCGCTTGCGCTCGGTGTAGCTGTAGGGGGTTGTTTGCTGCGCCATAAACACTCCGTCTCAGGGCTCGTGGCCTGGCCCAGGCCCGCTCCCGAAGGCGACTGTCTTTCGAGCCAGCGGCTCGAAGCTTGGTGGCTGGCCACTACCAGCCGCTGGCGGACAACCCCGGCATTGCACCGAAGCCCGACCAAACCCGTTCTCTGCAGTCGGATCAAAGAACACTGCAAAGCGCACGATGCGCTTTGCGCTGCTCTCTCTCCGCGGCGCCCGCAGCGCCGCCGTAAATCGGGTGCGAAGCGCCGCGAGCTGCCCGAGGTTGTGACCAGAAGCGCAACCGTACTTGGGTACGGCGAGCATCAGGCCTGCAATATCGGGTCGCGCGGCTGCTCCGTGCCTATTTACTTGAGGGCGGCTTTGGCGCCAGCGTCTTCCAACTTCTTCTTGGCAGCTTCGCCATCGGCCTTGGTGACACCTTCCTTGACGGGCTTCGGCGCACCGTCCACCAGATCCTTGGCTTCCTTCAGACCCAGGCCCGTCAGTTCGCGCACGGCCTTGATGACGGAAACCTTGTTCGCGCCGATTTCGAGCAGCATCACGGTGAACTCGGTCTGTTCCTCGACCGCGGCTGCGGCAGCACCACCACCACCACTGCCCCCACCCGGCGCGGCCATGGCTGCGGCGGATACCCCGAATTTCTCTTCAATCGCCTTGACCAGGCTGTTGAGGTCCATCACCGACATGCCGTCGAGTGCCGTCAAGAATGCGTCTTTGTCGAATGCCATGTTTGGCTCCTAGTTTTTCAAGAAAGGGTCAATGAAGGGTTCAGGCCGCGGCTGGGGCTTCGGCCGCAGCTTCAGCCGCCGGTTCGGTGCGCTTTTCGGCGATCGCGGCAAGTACACGTGCCAGGCGCGAAATGGGCGACTGCATCAGGCCGAGCAATTGGGCCAGAAGCACTTCTTTGCTCGGAATGTCGGCCAGGGCCTTGACCCCTGCGGCATCGAGTGCTTTGCCGCCATGTGCACCGGCCTTGACGATCAGTTTGTCGTTGCCTTTGGCAAAGTCGGAGATGACTTTGGCCGCGGCCACGGCGTCTTTCGAAAATCCGTAGATCAGCGGGCCAACCATGCTTGCCGCGGCGACTTCGAACGGTGTGCCAGCCACGGCACGGCGAGCCAGAGTGTTCTTCAGCACGTGAAGATACACACCTCGCTCGCGCGCCTGCTTGCGCAGCACGTTCAAATGGTCCACGGTCATGCCACGGTACTCGGCCAGCGCCAACGTCTGTGAGCCTGCCACCTGGGCTGCCACATCCGTCACCACGGCGGCTTTCTCGTTGCGATTCAGACTCAAGGTCTACTCCTCACATCATGTGTCGCCAAGCCGTAACCAGCCCAATGACACGCCACAACTCAGCGACCTTCTGAGCCGGAACCGGAATTCCTTTTCAGCGGGACCGCCATCTGCGCTGGACATTAAGCAGCTCATTGAGCCGCACCAGCGGTCTTGGACGGCCAGATCTCCGATTTGATTGATTCGAAGACCTGCCCACCAACCTGCAACGGCAGCGCCTGAATGGCGCCACCCATTCCACTTTTCATGCCTGAACGTTTGTTGACACGATCGACGCAACGTCGATCCGGGCTCCAACACCCATGGTCGAGGAAACCGCGATCTTGCGCAGGTAGATGCCTTTGCTTGACGTGGGCTTCGCCTTGTTCAAAGCGTCGATCAAGGCGCGAAGATTGCCTCCAAGCTTTTCGGCATCGAACGAACGACGGCCGATCGAGGCATGCACGATCCCGCCCTTGTCGACGCGAAACTGGACTTGGCCGGCCTTGGCATTGCGCACCGCGGTCGCGACGTCGGTGGTCACGGTTCCGACTTTGGGATTGGGCATCAGGCCACGCGGCCCGAGAATTTGGCCCAAAGTGCCGACAACGCGCATGGTGTCGGGCGACGCGATCACAACATCGAAGTTGAGATTTCCGCCTTTGATTTCGGCGGCCAGATCGTCCATGCCGACGATGTCGGCACCGGCTGCGCGGGCTTCTTCGGCCTTGGCGCCCTGAGCAAACACGGCAACGCGCTTGGTCTTGCCGGTGCCGTTTGGCAGCACCACGGCGCCCCGCACCACCTGGTCGGACTTCTTCGCATCAATGCCGAGCTGAACGGCGACGTCGATCGACTCGTCGAACTTCGCAATCGCACAGGCCTTCACGATGCTCAGCGCGCTGTCCAGTGGATACAGCTTGGTGCTGTCGACTTTTCCGGCGATTGCTTTTTGGCGTTTTGTCAGCTTGGCCATGTTCAGACCCCCTCCACCGTCACGCCCATCGAGCGCGCTGAACCGGCAATGGTGCGCACCGCCGCGTCAAGGCTGGCTGCCGTCAGGTCTTTCAGTTTGACCTTGGCGATGTCTTCGATCTGGGCGCGCGTGAGCTTGCCGACTTTGTCGGTGTGCGGCTTGGCCGATCCCTTGTCGAGCTTGGCAGCCTTCTTGATCAACACAGTCGCGGGCGGCGTCTTCAGAACAAAGGTGAACGACTTGTCTGCGAATGCGGTAATGACGACTGGCAATACCAACCCGGGTTCCATGCTTTGAGTCTGCGCGTTGAACGCCTTGCAAAACTCCATGATGTTCAGCCCGCGCTGACCCAGCGCCGGACCAATGGGAGGGGACGGGTTTGCCTTTCCCGCTGGGACTTGCAGCTTGATGAAACCGACTATTTTCTTGGCCATCTTTACCTCTTGGTGCAACCTCGCCGTTCGCAGCGAAGCTCTTGAGTACTAACGCGAAGGACTGGATACCTTCGCTCCTCGCGCCGGTATCACGTCATCGGCAGCAACGGGCCACTTTGTGCGAGCGCGGCCAACTCGAATCGATCCGTGAGTCGGTGACTTGAATCAAACTTTTTCCACTTGCGAGAAATCGAGCTCCACTCCCGTCGCGCGGCCAAAAATCGTGACCGCGACGCGTACTCTTGACTTGTCGTAGTTGACGTCTTCCACGGCGCCATTGAAATCTGTGAACGGGCCTTCTTTGACACGAACCAGTTCTCCGATTTCCCACTGAACTTTGGGCCGCGGCTTTTCCACGCCCTCTTGCATTTGGGTCACGATCTTCATGACCTCTGCCTCAGAAATCGGCGAGGGCCGGTTCTTCGCGCCGCCGACAAAGCCCGTGACCTTGTTGGTGTGCTTGACCAGATGCCAGGTGTCGTCGTCCATTTCCATTTCGACGAGCACGTAACCAGGAAAAAAGCGTCGCTCCGAAACCGATTTCTTGCCATTCTTCAGTTCGACAACTTCTTCCATGGGCACCAGGATGCGCCCGAATTTTCCTTGCAACTCCGACCGATCGATGCGCTCGCGAAGGTTGCGCTCGACCGCCTTCTCCATTCCGGAATAGGCGTGCACCACGTACCAACGCAGGTTGGAACGCCCGGCACTCGCTTCAGTCGCAGCGGGATGAACTTGTTCTGTCATGATTTCGTCCTTCACCGCCGCCAGCCCAGAACCAAGTCGTACAAGACCCACTCGAGCGTCTTATCGGTGAGCCAGAGAAACAAAGCCATGACAAACACGAACGCGAAGACATAGCCCGTCATCTGCATTGCTTCCTTGCGCGTGGGCCAAACGACCTTGCGAACTTCGCGCACCGAGTCTTGCCCGTAGCCGATGAGTTGCTTCCCCGGTTCCGAAGTGAGGAATAGCGCCACGCCCATGGCCATCAGCCCGGCAAGTGCGGCAATGCGCAGCCATAGGTCGTGCTGGCTCAAGGTGTAAAAGACCACCACCGCGGCGATGACCAAGGCCCCCGCAGCCGCAAGCTTAGCCTTGTCCGCCCCAGTCGTTACCGTCTGAACTTCAGGAATTGCCATGTGTCTTCGACTCGATCATGTGCCTCGTGCTTCTCTGCGGCGATGGCACCCGCAGAAGGATCGGAGGGCCGCGTCTTCGGCGCTCCCCGCGCTCGCCTGTCACAGCCCTTGTCGGGGCCAGTGTCTGGCAGGGGCGGAGGGCATCGAACCCCCAACCTCTGGTTTTGGAGACCAGCGCTCTGCCAATTGAGCTACGCCCCTGTTGCCACTGACTCTGGTTGTCCCTTCACTATTCGATGATTTTCGCGACCACACCCGCGCCGACGGTGCGCCCGCCCTCGCGAATCGCAAAGCGCAGCCCCTCTTCCATCGCGATGGGGTTGATCAGCTTGACCGTGATGCTCACGTTGTCGCCC
>Ga0315277_10008486_pt1 | contig 13209 bp, 10 predicted proteins | sample YL17G05_15_MG_FD_203695 | JGI IMG/M metagenome (GOLD analysis project Ga0315277, IMG submission 203695) | Sediment microbial communities from Yellowstone Lake, YNP, Wyoming, USA - YL17G05_15 | ecosystem: Environmental > Aquatic > Freshwater > Lake > Sediment | place: USA: Wyoming | collected...
GGATGGTGTCGAAATACCCGAACGCGCCTTCGACGAGATGCCGGAGGCTGGGTCCAGCTCCCGCGAACAGGGCCCCGGCCAGGGCAGAGAGGGCGAGGGCGAGGCCGATCGGGACCTTGGCGGCCATAGCCAACAGCACGAACACGGCCACCATGAAAACAAAAACCAGCCACTCAGGCATGCCGATTCACTTGAAGGCTTTCCTTAGAGCGGCCTGCGTGTCGGCCGTTTTCTCGACCTCGATCAGTGGAATATTTTTAGGCTGACAAAGTTTGGAGAAAAAGCCGTCGCCGTTGCCGGACTTGACCACTATGACCATCTTGGCCAGCGGAAGGACTTCCGCGATCAGGTCGTCTGTCTGCTGGCCGCGCCGGGTTTCTCCTCCCAGATGCAGGCAGAGCAGGGGAACCTGGATCTTTTGGGCAGCCGTGATAAGCGCCATGACCCTTTCTCTTTCTTTGCCCATGTCGAGACCTGCGGCTCCGAGCCCTTTGAGGCTGGCCCCGAGGACGATGACAAGGGTTTTCATGTTCTCGAGGTCCGCGCCTGTGGCCTGCTTGGAGAGGGTGAAGTTGAGCCCGGCTCTCTTGGCCAAGACGGCGGCGATCTGGACCTCTGCGTTCTGCCCGGCGGAAGTGATGAGCAGCGGCTGTTCGAAAATTCCGGCCGTCTCCTGCCCGGGGAGATCTAGGCACGGTAAAGTGGTCATAAACGCGAAAACTAGGAGGTCTGTCAGGAGTGGCTTTCTCATGCGTCTTGATCCTTTTTAATCAGTTTTTATTGCACCCTCTCCCTGTCTCCCTCTCCCATCAAGGGAGAAGGAATAATTCATAGGCCGGCTCCGACGCCGTCGCGACGGGAGTCGGCGCCGCCGAGGATGGTCTTCTTATCCTTCAGGAGCATGATTCCCTGGGCGCCGCCGAAATACTTGTCATAGGCCTCGCGGACTTCGATTTCCTGGCCCATCGCTCGAAGGGCCGTGAGGACCTCCTCTGGAAACCTGGCTTCGACCGCGATCGGCCCGGGCTTTCCCCCGCTCGAAAAAGAGAAGAAGCGCGGCGCCTCGATGGCCTCGTCGAGCCCCATTCCGAACTCGGTCACGTTGAGGACGATCTGGGTGAGGGAGGAGAAGATGCGCGTGCCGCCTGGTGACCCTAAAGCCAGGAAGGGCCTTCCGCTTCTGAACAGGATGAGCGGGCCCATCGAACTCACGGGGCGATGTCCCGAGCCCGGCGCATTGACCGATTGCTCGTCGGCCGCGAAATCATCCATGTGGTCGTTGAGGAGGAAGCCGGTCCCCTCGGGCACAATCCCCGTCCCGAAGAAATCATTGATCGACTGGGTCAGGGCGACGATATTCCCGTCCCGGTCCAGGACGCAGAGATGCGTGGTGTTGGCCGCATCTTTTTCTTCCTGCTTGAATTCCCCAAAGGGATAGCTCTCGAGCGGGCGGTCGTCGCGGATGCGGGAGGCGATTGCCGCCGCATAGTCCTTGGAGATGAGCCAACGGACGGGGACTGAGACAAAACCCGGATCTCCGAGGTAGCGCTCCCGGTCGGCAAAGATGAAGCGCAGGGCTTCGCTCATGTGATGGACGTAAGGAACGGAGTTCTGGCCCCACGTCCGGACCGGCCAGCGTTCGATGATATTCAGGAACTGGATAAGGTGAAGGCCCCCAGAGGCGGGCGGCGGCGCGGTCAAAATTGTGACATCCTTGTATGTCCCCCGAAGAGGTTCAAGTTCGACGGCTTGATAAGAAGCCAGGTCCTCTGACGTCATGATGCCGCCCTTGGCCTGAACTGCGGCGACGAGCTTGCGGCCGATTTCGCCCTGGTAGAACGCCTTCACCCCGCTGGAAGAGATGAGCCGCAGCGTCCGGGCGAGGTCGGGGTTCCGGAACCGGTCTCCCGGTTCGTAGGGGAGTCCTTCGTTCAGGTAACTGCTTCCTTCGGGGAGGTTCTTGACCAGCCTCTCGTACTCGTCCTTGTTGATGCTGCTGAAAGTGGCGCTCACGGCGAAGCCCTGCTCGGCGATGGCGATGGCGTCCGCCAGCGCCTCGGCCAAGGTTCGCTTCCCGTATTTGCGCAGGGCGAGATCCCAGCCAGCTAGGGCGCCTGGCACTGCAACGGCGAGACCGCTGGACGTGCGCCACTCCTTTTCTTCCTCACCCTTGTCCTTGAACATGCGGGGCGAAGCGAGACGCGGCGCCGTCTCCCGGAAATTGATCACGGCCGTCCGTTTTTCCCGGGCGAGATGGATGATCATGAACCCGCCGCCCCCGATGCCCGAGGCGAACGGTTCGGCCGCGTTCAAGGCCGCTGCTGTAGCGATGGCGCCATCGACAGCGTTCCCTCCTCTCCGGAGCATCTCCAGCCCGGCCTTGACGGCCAGGGGATGAGCGGCGACGACCATGGCCCGGCGGCCGACGTAGTTGTACGGTGTGTGCCGGTCGGCGGGGGGAGGCTGGATGACCTCCTTTGGCCGCCGACAGCTCGGCGCGAGCAGCGAGGCAGCGCAGAGCGCCAGGCAGGCCAGCCCGGCCGCCCTATGGTTTTGGTGCCTGCTCAACTGTCTTATCCTCCCCGAGGATCTTGGCGATTTCCTCTTCGGTCGGCAACTCCTCCAAACTGTTCAGCCCAAAGTAGGCCAGGAATCGTTCGGTCGTCCGGTAGATCAGGGGATTGCCCGGGCTCTTTTTCCGTCCCGTGATCTTGACCAGCTTCTTTTCGAGCAGGGTCTTGATCGTGTACGAGGAGTCGACGTTGCGCAGGGCCGAGATCTCGGACAGGGTGATCGGCTGATGGTAGGCGACGATGGACAGCGTCTCCAAGGAAGCCGAGGTCAGCTTGCTCTTGCGGTCGATCTTGAGAAACCGCCTAACCCAGGGGTCGAATTCGGGCCGGGTGGTGAAGACGTAACCGCCGCCGCTCTGGATGATAGCAATGCCGCGCTCGGCCGAAGCGGTCGTCTGGAGGAGATCTTGGAGAGCCTGCTCGACCTCGGCCGGAGGATGGTCGCTCAGGGTCTCCTTGATTTTTTCGAGCGAGATCGGCTCCAGCGAGACGAAAATCAGGGATTCGATGATATTTTTCAGACCGGGTATCATTGTCACTGCCTCGCTTTGGATTCTCGGCGCAGCCAGACCTTGATGGTCTGGAACAGCCGCTCCTGGACCGCCATCACCAGCCGGGCCTTAATGAGTTCGAGCAGACTGAAGAAGGAGACGACCGCCTCCTCCAGGGTCTCTTGCCGGTTGAAGTACTCCAGGAAATCAAGCACGCTCTCTTTTTCCAGCACCGCGACGATCTCTTTCATTTTTTCTTCGACCGAATAGTTCTTGCCGCGGACGACCCGGAAATTCTCCGCTTCTTTCCGCTTCATCAGGACGAAGAAAGTCTCAGCCAGGTCGAAAAGAGAGACCTCGACCAGGTCGGCCTCCCCGGGCTCGGGAAGAGGGGGGAGGACTTCGCGCGTCCACAGGGACAGCTGCTCTTCCTCCCGTTCCTTGAGGATGGAGCAGGCGGCCTTGATCTTCTGGAACTCCACAAGCTGGTCCACCAGGAAACGGCGGGGGTCTTCGCCCTCGGCGAGCGGCTCCTCCCGGGGCAGAAGCAGCTGCGATTTGATGTGGATGAGCAGCGCCGCCATGAGCACGAACTCCGCCTCCCGGTCGAGGTTGATCTGCTCCTCGTGGCCGAGATAGTCCAGGTACTCCCTGGTGATGACGGCGATCGGGATGTTGTGGATGTCGATCTTTTTCTTCCGGATCAGGAACAGGAGGAGGTCGAGTGGGCCCTCGAAGACCTCCAGCCGGACTTGGTAACTTTCCGAGGTCTCCATTTCCCTCAGCGGGACGTCATCCCTTTCAAACTCCGATGGCGGCTCTGACGGCTTCCATTGTTTTCTGAGCGGCCTTCCGGGCCCGGGTGTTCCCTTGTTCGAGAATCCCCCAGACGCGGTCCGGGTCGTTTTCGAGTTTTGCCCTTTTCTCACGGTAGGGCTCGAAGAGGCGAATCAGGCTTTCGATGACCACCGTCTTGCATTCAAGGCAGCCGATGCCGGCCGTCCGGCAGGCCTTGGCCAGTTCCTCCCGGCGCTCTTTATCGACGAAGGCATGGTGCAGAGTGAAGGCCGGGCAGTCCTTCGGTTCGCCGGGGTCCGAGCGGCGCTTGCGCCGGGTATCGGTAACCATGGGAGCGATCTTGGCGCGGATGACTTCGGGCCGGTCCTTGAGGTAGATGGCATTGCCGAATGACTTGCTCATCTTCCGGCCGTCCGTGCCGGCCAGTCGGGGCGTCTCGGTCAGCCTGATCTGCGGCTCGGGAAAGACCTCGCCGAAGAGGCGGTTGAAGCGGCGGGTGATCTCCCGGGCGAGCTCGAGATGAGCGGCCTGGTCTTCGCCCACGGGGACGATATCAGCCTTGTAAAGGATGATGTCGGCCGTTTGCAGGACCGGATAGCCGAGATAGCCGTAGGTGTTGATGTCCCGGTCCGCCAGCTCTTTCTGCATGTCTTTAAAGGTGGGCACGCGTTCCACCCAGGGAAGGGGAGTGATCATCGAGAGCAGCAGGTGGAGTTCGGCATGCTCCTTGACATCGGACTGGACAAAGAGGACGCACTTTTCGGGGTTCAGGCCGATACTGAGGAGGTCGATGGCCATCTCCAGAGTGTATTCCTTGATGATCTTCGAGTTCTGGTACTCCGAGCTCAAAGCATGCCAGGTGACGATGGAGTAAAAGCACTTGTACTTGTCCTGGAGGTGAACCCAGTTGCGCATAGCGCCGGCGTAGTTGCCCAAGTGGGCGGGCCCAGTGGGCCGGATGCCGCTGAAGACTGTCTTCTTTTTTTGTTCGCTCATGGTTAGATGAAAATGAGGGTGTAGATGATGATCTCGATGGGCCGGATGATGATCTGCAGGAGCCCAAGATAGATTAGGCCGACGACGATGATGAAACCGTAAGGCCGCAGCCGGTCGTATCTCTGGGCGGCGTTCTCAGGGAGGAGTCCCATCAGGACACCGCTTCCATCCAGGGGCGGTATAGGGAGGAGGTTGAAGACGGCGAGGTACGTGTTTACCAGGACGCCGTAGAAAAGGATGATGGCCAGGCCTTCCAGGGGGTAGAAGCCGCGCGGCAGTCCGCCCCGGCCTACGAGGAAGTTCCTGAGGAAGACGGAGATACCCGGGCTGGCTGCCTTGATGAGGATGATAGCGAACAGGGAGAGAATGGCGGCCAGGATATTCGCGGTCGGCCCGGCGGCCGAGATCCAGAGGTTGTCCCGCCGCGGGTTCCTCAGGTTGAAGGGGTTGACCGGAACGGGCTTGGCCCAGCCGAACGGAGGCGCGCCGGCGATGACGAGAAGCAGCGGCAGAAGGACCGTCCCGACCGGGTCAATATGGGCAATCGGGTTGAGGGTGACCCGGCCCATACTCCGGGCAGTGAGGTCGCCGAATTTCGAGGCTGCCCAGCCGTGCGAGGCCTCGTGGATGGTGATAGCGAAGAGGAGGACGAACAGGTTGATGACGAGCGTGATGATGTTCATTCTAAATCAGCCGTATTTATAGCACAACAGATTCGTTTTATAAAGAGAAGCGAGGGCTTGAGTGAGGAAGTCTGTCGACGAGGCGAAAGCTAGCTCCTGAGGATTTTCTCGACCTCTTCCTTGTCCACGTCCAGGATGAAGGAAATGCCGCTGATGTTGGCGGAGTCCTTGGTCAGGGCGGCGATGTCGTCGCGGGTGATGTAGCCGAGGGAAAACTTCCGGTTTCCGGCCATGAGCTGGCGGACGCCCTGGCTCAGGCGCCGGAAATAGGAGTAAAGCCCCATCGCCCCGGTCGGGAGCTCATTGAACCGCTCCCCATATTTGTGTTTGAGGTCGGGTGCCGTGACGAAGATCTCCTCGGCGCTCGACCCGAACCGCTCGACATAGACCGGAATCTGGCCTTCCTGGATGCGCTTGCCGATGGTCTTGCCGACCATGCACGCGGCCATCGGACCTCTGGCCATGCCCACCGCCTTGACATAGGGGGCTCCAAGGGCCAGCGCCTTGAAGATCTGGTCCTCGAAGGTGATCCCGCCGGCGAAGACGATATCGGGAAGGTATTCGCCAGCCTTGGCCAGCTGGTGGGCGTACTGATAGGTGAGCGACCAGATCTCCACACTCGGGATGCCCCATTCGTTCATCATCCGCCAGGGGCTCATGCCCGTGCCGCCGCCTGCTCCGTCCACGGTCAGCATGTCGATTTTGGCCTTGGAGGCGAACTTCACGGCCCGCGCCAGGTCGGCGGGCCGGTAGGCCCCGGTCTTTAGGAAGACGTACTTTGCTCCTGCCCTGCGGAGCTCCTCAACCCTTTTCATGAAACTTTCTTCCTCGACCATGCCCAGGCGGGAATGGCGCTCGAATTCCTTGAAGCTTCCTTTCTCAAAGGCCTGGATGACACTCGGGTCCTCCGGGTCGGGAAGGACGATATACCCCCGTCTCTTGAGTTCCTGGGCCTTGGCCAGGCTCTTGATCTTGACCTCGCCGCCGATGTCCTTGGCGCCCTGCCCCCACTTGAGTTCGACCGCCTGGATACCCAGCTTGTTGATGGCATATTCCTGGACTCCCAGCCGGGTGTCCTCCACATTGGCCTGGACGACGACCGTGCCGTAGCCGTCCTGCCACTTCTGGAAGAGGCCGACGCGCATCTCCATGTCGGGCGAGCGCACGATCCGGCCGTTTTTGATCTCGGCGTCCTCGTCCATGGCGCAGACGTTTTCGCCGACGGTCAGGATGACGCCGCAGATGGCCGCGCCGATGGCCAGGCCCGGCCAATTCTGCTTGGCGACGTTGGTCGACCCCATGCCGCCGAGCACGAAAGGCACCCGCAGCTTGATGCCCTTGTCCCGTCCGACGGCGGTTTCGATGTTCACTTTTTCGAAGGTCGCCTTGTCGCTGTCCGCTTCAACCCCGTAGGCCCCGACGGCCGTTCCCATGATGCTGAAGTGGGAGAGGTCGACGGGGTATTCCTTCTCCGAGGCCGCCGTGATTAGGCCGAACGGCTGCGGATAAAGGACCTCCGCACCCCGGTAGGCCGATTTGCCGATCTCGCACATACCGATGCAGCCGTCCACACAGGTGACGCACATGCCGCTGAACGGACTGATCGATCCTTCTGTCCTGTTCTTGGTCAAAGTCGCCGCGCTTCGGTTGAGTTTCGTATACGCCATGTTTACCTCCTCAGGTTCGCGTTTTTAGACGAAGCAATGGGTTCCATCGCTTTCTCATCTCGGCTCTTTTTCGGCCGGGGTCTCCTGGACACAGGTCCCGCACCGCCCGGCGTCATACATCCAGCACTGGAGCTCGTCATAGGCATCCAGGCAGGTCGGCTCCATGGTCAGACAGGCGTTGCAGACCGCCGTCTCGGCCTCGGGGCCCTGACACCGCATTTGGCAGGCCGGACAGATGTACATGCAGCCGCCGCAGAGTCGGCATTCTTCCGACCGGACGTCGAACGGTGTCGAAATCTTCCTCTTGCTCCCCCGGTTCTGGAAGCCGATGGCCCGTCCGTCCATCTGCTCGGCGCACATCCGGACGCAGAGGCCGCACAGGATGCACTCCTCGTTGCGGGGCGTGAAGCGCATCCGCGTGACGCCGAACTTGGAGGCGAGGTCCTGGATCTGCTTGGAAAAGGGGGCCACCGAAAGCATCAGCTCGATCATCATCCGCCGCGCTTCGACGACACGCTTGGTATCGGTATGGACGATCAGGCCTTCCTCGGCCGGATAGGTGCAGGAGGAGACGAGTTTCGTCCTCGGCTCCACCCCGATCTCGACCAGGCAGAGCCGGCACCCGCCGAAGGGGCTCAGCCCTTCGTTGTAGCAGAGGGTCGGGATTTCGAGGCCGTAGAACTTGGCCGTCTCCAGGACCGTCCAGCCTTCCTCGGCCTGGACATCGAGGCCGTTGAGTCTGAAGGTGATCATGATTTCCTCCCGATGGCATTCTTGCCATCTTCGGTCTCGAGCTCGCAGCGGAGGCAGCGTCTTGCCTCGGCGACCGCCGCCGTCTCGCTCAGCCCCAGCTCCACTTCTTTGAAGTTCTTCTTGCGGGCGGCACGGGTGAGCCGAGGCATCTTCGGCCGGCTCGTCCGGGCCAGTTCCTCCTCGGAGAGTTCTACAGGTTCGATATAGATGGAGGGCCGGGTGAGAGTGTACTCTCTGTCCAGGCTCTGGCCTTCCAGGTATTTTTCGATCGTCTGGGCGGCCAATTTTCCGGCGGCCATGGCTTCGACAACGGTGCCCGGTCCGGTGACCGCGTCGCCGCCGGCGAAGACTCCGGGCCGTCCCGTCGTCAAGTTGGAGGAGTCGACCTCGATCGTGCCCCACTGGGATATGCCTAGCTTGTCTTTTGCGGCAAAGATGGAGCTGTCCGCCCGCTCCCCGATGGCCGGAATGAGCGTATCCAGTTCCAGGGAGAACTCGGAGCCTGCAATCGGGACCGGGCTCCGCCGGCCGCTCGCATCGACTTCCCCGAGCCGCATACGGATGCACCGGACGCCTTTGAGGCGGCCGTTTTCGCCGAGGACTTTGATGGGCGCAGCCAAGTATTGGATGTCCACACCCTCTTCGATGGCCGCTTCGATCTCCTCTTCGAAAGCGGGCATCTCTTGGCGCGTCCGTCGGTAGAGGACCGTCACCTGTTTGACGCTCCTGTCCCTGACGGCGACACGGGCTGCATCGATGGCCGCGTTTCCGCCGCCGACGACCCCGACTCGGGCGCCGAGTTTGATTTCTTCTCCGAGATTGACGGCCTTAAGGAGCTCGGTGCCCTGCACGACGCCGGTCGCTTCTTCCCCCTCGATCCCCAAGCGCATGGATTTGTGGGCGCCGGTGGCGATGAAGACCGCTTTGAAGTCCCGGGCAAAAAGATCGTCTACGGATAAGTCCTTGCCCAGGGAGACATTGGTTTCAATCTTGACACCGGCGCTCTTGATGTGCTCGATGTCGCGGTTCAGGATGACCTTGGGCAGCCGGTGGTCGGGAATGCCCTTGACCAGCCAGCCGCCGGGAACCGGCAGTGATTCGAAGATCGTCGGCTGAAAGCCCTTGAGGGCCAGATAGTAGCCGGCTGTCAGCCCGGCCGGCCCCGCACCGATGATGGCCACTTTAGCCTTGATCTGAGGGGCCGCATCGCGGAAGGGCCGGAGGCCTTTCTCCAACGCATAGTCGCTGACGAACCTCTTGAGGGCCCGGATGGCGATCGGGTCACCGGTCTCGCCGGCGCGACAGACCCGCTCGCAGGGATGGTGGCAGACGCGGCCGCAGATGGAGGGCAGCGGGTTGTCCTTGACGATGAACTGGTAGGCGTCTTCGAAGCGGCCCTTGGCGATGAGGGCGATGTAGACCGAAGCCTCCTGGCTGATCGGGCACTGGTATTGGCAGGGCGAGGAGACAATCTCCTGGCAGACCAAAGCGGGGCATTTCTTGTGATCGATATGGGCCTCGTACTCATGCCGGAAGTAGCGCAGCGTGGAGAGCACCGGGTTGGAGGCCGTCTGCCCCAGGCCGCAGAGGGAGGCGTCCTTGACGATCGCCGCCAGCTCTTCGAGAACGGCGAGCTCTCGCCGGCTGCCCTTTCCGTCGGTGATGTTCTTGACGATCTCCCACATCCGCTGGGTACCCTCGCGGCAGGAGATGCATTTGCCGCAGGACTCGTCGCGGAGGAAGTTGAGAAAGTACTTGGCCACATCGACCATACAGGTTTTCTCATCCATGACGATCATGCCGCCCGAGCCCATGATCGACCCGGCCTTGGCCAGGCTCTCATAGTCTATCGGCAGGTCGAGCATCTCCTTGGGGATGCAGCCCCCGGAAGGCCCGCCCGTCTGTACGGCTTTGAAATCCTTTCCCCCGGGTATACCACCGCCGATGTCGAAAATGATCTCTCTCAGCGTGATGCCCATCGGGACCTCGACCAGGCCCGTGTTGTTGATCTTGCCGACGAGCGAGAAGATCTTTGTTCCCTTGCTCCCGGTCGTGCCGATCGAGGCGTACCAGTCCGCTCCCCGACTGATGATGATGGGGATGTTGCCCCAGGTTTCGACGTTGTTGATGGTCGTGGGCTTTCCCCACAGGCCCCGCGTCGCCGGAAAGGGCGGACGTTGGCGCGGCTCTCCGACCCGGCCCTCGATCGAGGCGATCAGGGCGGTCTCCTCGCCGCAGACGAAGGCGCCGGCGCCCTTGGCGATACCCAGCTGAAACCCAAAACCCGAGCCGAGGATGTTGTCTCCGAGGAGACCCAATGCTTCGGCCTGGCGGATGGCCAGGCTGATGTGGGTGACGGCCAGGGGATATTCGTCGCGGATATAGACATAGCCTTCCCTGGCGCCGATGGCGTAGGCGCCGATGATCATCCCTTCGAGGACACGATGGGGGTTCCCCTCCATCAGACTCCGGTCCATGTAGGCTCCGGGATCGCCCTCGTCAGCGTTGCAGATGATGTACTTCAGGTCGCCCTTGGCCTTTCTCGCCAGCTCCCATTTCAAGCCGGTCAAAAATCCGGCGCCGCCCCTTCCGCGGAGGCCTGATGCTTTAATCTGGGCGATCACCTCCTCGGGCGTGAGACCGGCCAGAACCTTAACCAGGGAGCCGTAGCCGCCGATAGACATGTAGTCGCCGATGTCTGTGGGATCGATCAGGGCGTTATCGCCGAGGACGATCCTTTTCTGTTTTTTGTAGAAAGGAATTTCGCCCTCTTCGGCGCTCTTCTGATGGGTCGCGGGATCTGTGTAAAGGAGCTCGTCCAGGATTTTATTGTTGAGGATGGTCTGGCCGATGATGTCCTTGGCCTGCCTCTTGTCGACCTTCTGGTAGAAAATGTGCTGCGGGTAGATAATGATGTTGGGTTCGACCTCGCAAAAGCCGTGACAGCCCGTCACCCTGACCTTGACTCTGTCCTCCAGCTTCTCCTTCTTCAGAGTCTTCTTCAGGGCATCGATGACCTTGAGCGAGCCGCGCGCCTGCCCGCAGGTTCCGGCCGAGACCGTCAGGACCGGTCTTTTCTCCGACTCCCGCTCGGCCTTTTTCCCGGCGATGAGAGCTTCGAGTTCTCTAGTGGATGCGATCTTTTTTGGAGCGTCCATTTTTCTTCTCTTTCTTGAGATACTTCTTGAGGATGGTCTCGACCTTGCGCGTTGTCGTTTGGGCGTGGTAATCACCATCCACCACGACCACGGGGCCGATGGCACAGCAGCCCAGGCAGGCCACCGTCTCTAGAGTGAACCGGCCGTCCGGGGACGTCTCTCCCGGCTGGAGGTCCAGCCTCTTCTGGAATTCCGCCAGTATCTTGGGTCCTCCCCGGACGTGGCAGGCCGTGCCCAGACAGACCGTGACCACGTGCCGTCCGCGCGGTTTGAGGCTGAAGGCCCGGTAGAATGTGGCCACGCCGACGACGTCGATGAGAGGGACTTCTAGCGAGCGGGCGACGATCCGGAGGGCGAGCTCGGGAAGGTAGTTGTACTCGGCCTGGATGTCCTGCAGGATGGGGATGAGCGCTCGCTTCCGGGAGTCATGCTTGGTGAGGATGGATTTGACCTTCGTGTTTATGGCCTCCACGGTTTCCTCCAGATTGGGATGGTTTCCTTCGCGGCCTCTGAATCCCGGCGGTTCGGGGGAGGCGACAGAGAAGGGGAGTCATCAAGACAGCGAACAGAAGACGTCGAGGCGCGGCTCAGGGAAGGCGGGTAAAAAATATCTATGACTCCTTCCTATCAAAAAACGATCAAAAAAAAGACAGAATATAAATAAGGAAGGACTTTATAGCAAAGACAATTCCCGTTTGTCAAGAAGAAGAGGCTCGGGGTATAGGCTCGAAGGCCCGCGAATTTCCCCCGGCGAGGGAAATTCGCTTATTTCCTCGGCTTGCTCTCCTCTTCGAGGATCCCTGCCCGCTACGCTGCGGAGGGCTTTCGTAGGGACTCCCCCTCGCCTTGGTAAAATTAGGTGTGCCCGCTCAGTCGTCCACGCCGAATCCTTCGCTTTGGCAATGAAGAGCGATCGGTGCCCGCTACGCTGCGGAGGGCTTTCGTAGGGACTCCCCCTCGCTTTGTTAACTTAGATAGGAGGTCTGTGCCCGCTCGCCTCCGGATGACCTTCTATGCCTATACCCCTCGCCTCTAACAAGAAAGATGGTGCCCGCCATTCTTTTGGGTATCCATGAAGATAGAGTTAAGTTCCCCCCTTTGCGAAAGGGGGGATGAAGGGGGAATCGATTTCTAAGATTCTATTCTCCCCTGACCTCTCCTTTCAAAAGGAGGGGAACGGCATAAGATCACCCACAAGAAATCCGGATGAGCCATAAATGAGAATAGATTCTTGAAGGCGTTTCGGAAAGGAAACTAAACCCGAAACGCCGACCTTATTCACGCCCTTCCCAATTAAAGAATGGGCAGGTATTTTTTAACCTCGTATTCGCTGACCTGCTTTTCGAACTCGCCCGAGACGTTGATGTTGTATTCCTCGATCTCGGCCCGCTTGTTGGCGATGAGCATATCGAAGATGTGGTCAGAGAAGGTTTCTCTGAGCAGGCGGCCCTTTTCCATAATCTTAACGGCTTCTTCAAGGTTCCGGGGCAGCGTCCGGATCTCGAATTTCTTCTGCTTCGAGTTCGACATCTCGTAGATATTCTCCTCTACCGGGTCGGGAAGAGGATAGCCGCCCCGGATCCCGGTGAGGCCGGCCATGAGCATCGCCGAGAAGGCAAGGTAGATGTTGCAGGAAGGGTCCGGAGAGCGCAGCTCGATCCGGGTGGCCATCTCCTTGCCCGGCTGGTATTCGGGAACGCGGATGTAGGCCGACCGGTTCTTCTGCCCCCAGGCGATATAGACGGGCGCCTCGTATCCCTCGATCAGCCGTTTATAGGAATTGACCCATTGGCTGAGGACGGCCGAGATCTCGCGAGCGTGGGACATAAGGCCCGCCATGTAATGATGGGCGATATCGGACAGGTGGTATATCCCCTTTTCCGAGAAAAAGATGTTCTTCCCGCCCTTCCAGAGGGACTGGTGGACGTGCATTCCGCTGCCGTTCTGCCCGTTGGCGGGCTTGGGCATAAAGGTTGCGTAGAGTCCGTGCATGCGGGCGACCTTCTTGACCATGTAGCGGAAGAGCATGCCGATGTCGGCCATATCGATGGCGCTGCAGTACTTGAGGTCGATCTCGTGCTGGCCGTGAG
>Ga0315277_10008488_pt1 | contig 13209 bp, 13 predicted proteins | sample YL17G05_15_MG_FD_203695 | JGI IMG/M metagenome (GOLD analysis project Ga0315277, IMG submission 203695) | Sediment microbial communities from Yellowstone Lake, YNP, Wyoming, USA - YL17G05_15 | ecosystem: Environmental > Aquatic > Freshwater > Lake > Sediment | place: USA: Wyoming | collected...
TGCTTATGCGCACTGGGACAAGGGCCAGTGGCTGTGGGGTCTTTCGATGGGGGTCGCGACCCGTCCGGCGTGCGCGAACCACCCGGAGTCGCTCGGCCGGATGCGGCCGGCGCCTTGCGGCGGGGTCTGCCGGAACTTCCGGCCCAAGGCCGCCACGCCCAAAGGCCACGTCAAGCAGATTCCTCTGGGCAACGGAGCCTACGCCTACGTGGACGCCGCGGATTACGAGTGGCTCAGCCAATGGACCTGGCGCCTCCATGCGGGATACGCCGGCCGCTGGGAGAAGCGAAAGATGGTTCTCATGCACCGCGAGATCATGCAGCCGCCCAAGGGAAAGATGGTGGATCACGTGAATGGCAATAAGCTGGACAACACCCGGGCCAACCTGCGGGTCTGCACACGCCCGGAGAACGCTCGCAACACGCGTAAGCAGCATAGCGCGTCCTCCCGCTTCCGAGGTGTGACTTACTACAAAGCAATGGGCAAGTGGCGCGCAAGAATTGGATTCGAAGGGAGATACATCCACCTTGGCTTCTTCACCGACGAGGAGGAGGCGGCGCGGGCGTATGACCGCAAGGCGGTCGAGCTGTTCGGCGAGTTCGCCCGGCTGAATTTCCCCGAGGAATGGCCCGCCCGCAGGCGACGGAGGCTCTGCGTAAAGCGTTCCGCCCGGAAATCAGTGTGCGCTCAGCGCAGACGACGGGCACTCGGCAAAGCCGTGAAGCCGAGGAAAGTCCCCTGTTGTGGATGAGGCAAGCAGGTGACTGTACCCCGGGTAGTCCCTTGTGCCTCCATACGGGGATTCCCCGATACGGAACTGAGCATCGTGCCGGATGGAAGAACCAGCGCCCGCCCGACTTTGACAAAATCGCGCTGCGGATATCCTTGTGCCAGTTACTTTACGGTTGGCTTTAAGGAGATCGCAATGAACGACGTGGAACTGTTGAAGGGGTATGCGGCCGGCGAAGAAGAAGCATTCCAGGAGCTGGTCAACCGGTACAAGGACAGCGTGTATGCGTTTCTCCGCAGGTTTCTGAACGACCGGGATCTTGCGGATGACGTGTTCCAGGAGACTTTCATGCAACTGTACGCCAGCCGCGACACGTTCGACCTCTCCAGGCCATTGCGTCCCTGGCTGTTCACGATCGCGGCCAACAAGGCGAGGGATGCTCTGCGTCGCAGGCAGCGAGTCAATTCCACCAACCTGGGAAGCCTGTTCGACAGCGAGGAGCATTCTGTCGATGACGTGCTGAACACGCTGGATCACGATGGGCACATGCCTTACGACGACCTGATCAGGGATGAGACGGCGGCGGCGGTCAAGCGAGTCATCGCGCGAATGCCGGCACGGCTTCGCGAAATCCTGATCCTGGCCTATTTCCACAAGTTCCCCTATGCGGAGATTGGCAGGATTCTGGGAATCCCCGTCGGCACGGTCAAGAGCCGACTTCACACGGCGGTAGGCCGATTTGCGGAAGACTGGAATGCGGTCACGATGCACGAGACCGCCAATTGATGTCTCTGGTGACAAATTCTCCGCGATTCTCGCACTGACGAGCTTGCGTCACGTAGTACATTCATAAGGGCACGCGCAGGGTTTCTCGATAGGAGATCGCAGTACAGGACAGATGTATCGGATAGACGCCCACGTGGCGGGCGATCATCGGAAGCGCAAGAAAGCCACGGGCGGTGCCGAAAAGGGAGGCATGGAATGAGCATCCAGCGTTGGTCGCAAGCTGTGATCCTTGTGGATCTGCCTGAAGAGTTGGAGAAACACAATGAGCTGGAGACTGTCATAGCAATGCTGCGCGACGAGGGCGCCTGTGATGTCGTGGTTGATCTCTCTCATGTGCAGGTGGTGGGCGGCGCGTGGCTTGCCCGGCTCCGGACGATCCAGAGGCTGCTAAATGGATGCGGGCACAAGCTGATCCTCTGCAGTGTCCCTCCAGCGATTAAGGGCGTCTTTATAATCGCTCGACTCGATCATCTGTTCGAGTTTGCAGAGGACAGGTTCACCGCCCTGGCGAGTCCTCAACTGGTCGGCTGAAGCGGCCAATCAGATTCACCACCGAGGGCACGGAGACCACCGAGAGAGGAAAGAAAATGGCGGACTCGACCCCTACCATGCCGGAGGCCATAAAGCGGTAAACTCCCTCAACACGGCCATTGTGGCCGTCTCCCCTGCGCCGGTATCCCTCCGACGGCGCACGATTGCCGATGCTCCCTGATCGCTTCATCACGTTTGTGAAATGTGTAGGTGTGACCCATTAGTCCCTAATTGTTAATTTGAGGGCAGGCCCTCATCCCCCGCTCATCCCCCGATGAGTACGTCGCGATGTTCGACCTGACGGATGCCGAGTTGGCCGGCCGGATCTTGGGCTGCGGCGACGGCCCGGCCTCCTTCAACGCCGTGCTCACACGACGGGGCGGACGTGTCGTGTCCGTGGACCCGCTCTACCGGTTCTCGCAAGGCGACGTTCGCCGGCGCATCCGCCAGACCTGCGACGAAATCCTCGAGCAAACGCGAAAGAACGCGCACGAATTCATCTGGACAAGGATCAAATCCGTGGAGGAACTGGGTCAATTGCGCATGGCCGCCATGGAGGAATTCCTATCCGACTATCCCACATGTGTAGCCGAGAAGCGTTACGTGGATGGAGAACTGCCGCACCTGCCGTTCCCCGACAAGACGTTCGACCTGGCCCTCTGCTCCCACCTGATCTTTCTGTACAGCGAGCATTTGTCCGAGGATTTCCACGTCGAGTCCATCAAGGAGCTATGCCGCGTCGCAAGCGAGGCACGGGTTTTCCCGTTGCTGGAGCTCGGGGCAATAAAGTCCCGTCACGTCGAGGCGGTCCATGCACGTCTGACCGCCGACGGCTACACTGTATCCGTCGAGACTGTGCCCTACGAGTTCCAGCGAGGCGGCAATCAGATGATGACCGTCAAGAGCGGCAGCGAGGAAACTGGGGTCCGTCCCGAATGGCATGAAGATAAGCGGCACGGTTGCTTGAAACGGTGCCTTTTCAGAGCAAAAAGGCATGTTCTGACACGCTTCCATGCCTTAACTTCATGGCATTCGGGACGGTCACCTACTATACACGTCCTGTGTCCGGATCTTGCCCTCGGCTCTCCAGCTTGTATCTGTATAGTGGGCCAATCCGCGATCCTGGCCCCGAAAAGGCCGTTTGATCGGATGAAGGACGCAAGCGTGACGCTATGTAATGGCGGAAAGCCTCGTTTGGGGTGTCAAAAACCGCGTTTCAGCCGCTATACAGATACTCCAGCTTTTACACCCATTGGACTCATTTCGACCTCTCCACATCCAAGGAGCCCACCTCGGGCTCTAACTTATTCGCCGCAGCATCTTCCAGGGTGTCTTCCTGGGAGTATTATGGCGGGGGCGGGCCAAGCAGGCAAGGAGAAAAGTCCGATGGAAGCTGGCGAAGGGGGAAGGGGTCAGGCTTTGGATTTAGGCATAGAAGCGGGTCAGGGGCAGGCCTTCGTTCCGCAATTATTGCAGCAGGATCTTCAGTCTCTGGGCAGCACATCGGGGGTCAGAATAATTGCTAATTCAAGACGTGACCCCCGTTCCCTCAGATGTGACGCGGCCTGCCTCTAGTAGGTCAGAAGCAGCCGGTCGTGGACGACCTCATCCGCAAGCGAGCGGCCGTTCATCTGAAACCGCTTGAGCATAGATCGTCCGCAATCGAGAAACACCGTGTTCTTAAACAGCCCTTTCGTGATCGGCAGGTCACACTGTACTTTCCCTGAGCGCTTGAAACCATCGATACTTAGGGCGACGAAGACACCTCTGGATTTGCAGTCTGCTATGGCCTCAAGTAGACGTTCGAGGTTGAATGACTGAGCGCCATAAAGTATGGATTGGGTATGGCTGTAAGGGGGGTCACAGTACACCAGATCGCCCTCCTTAGCCTTGCTCATGGTTTCCTCATACTCACTGTGGAGGAATGTCGTCCCCTTGGGAGGGAGGGGGGGGTCAGGGAGGGGGGGGGTCAGGGAGGGGGGGGGTCAGGTCTGCAATTTGCAATTAGGAAAGCAGCGCCTCACGGCGTCACTACGAACGCCGCCAGCCGACCTCCCCGCTGCCATGCTGCCGGCGAAAAACGCAAAATGCCAGGGGTCCGGGGACAGCGTCCCAGGGGTCGGGCCGTTCTCAGCCTGCATGTACGCAAGAGCCGGATGAGTCCCATTATTTTTTCGCCGGGGTTCTTTAGTCCTTGCCAGATATGGGTTTATGAAACATGCAACAATGTGGATTTTGTTGAATATTCTTGTTGACGGCTCGCTATGGTGCATATATCATATTGTCGATGCTGCGTGACGTGGTGCATCGGCCGGGTGACAGCCGGGAACCGGGAACTGACAACTTTCAGACGGAAGGGAGACATCATGGCGAAGACGGAGACCTGTTACGACTGTGCTTACGCGCACTGGGACAAGGGGCAGTGGCTGTGGGGTCTTTCGATGGGAGTCGCGACCCGTCCGGCGTGCGCGAACCACCCGGAGTCGCTCGGTCGGATGCGGCCGGCGCCTTGCGGCGGGGTGTGCCGGAACTTCCGGCCCAGGGCCGCCACACCCAAAGGCCGGGTCAAGCAGATTCCGCTGGGCAGCGGCCTCTACGCCTATGTGGACGCGGCGGACTATGATTGGCTCAGCCGGTGGGTCTGGCACACACAAGGCGGGTACGCCGTCCGGTGGGAGAAGAGAAGGACGATCTTCATGCATCGTGAGATCGCCAGGCCCCCCAAGGGGAAGATCGTGGATCATGTGAACGGCAATAGGCTGGATAACACGCGGGCCAACCTGCGGGTCTGCACGCACCCGGAGAACTCACGCAACACGAGCAAGCCGCACGGCACATCCTCCCGATTCAGAGGCGTCACTTACCTCAAGGATCGTGGCAAGTGGCGAGCAAAGATCCAGTTCAAGGGCAAATGCACCTATCTGGGCCTTTTCACTGACGAGGTGGAGGCGGCGCGGGCGTACGACCGCAAGGCGGTCGAGCTGTTCGGGGAGTTCGCCCGGCTGAATTTCCCCGAGGAATGGCCCGCCCGGAAGCGACGGAGCCTCTGCGCAAAGCGATCCGCCCGGAAATAGGCGTGCGGCCGGCGCGTATGACCAACACCAAAGTGGAGACGCAAGATGTTGCGTCTCTACGGCGGCGAGACGTGCGTTCTTCAGCGAAACCGTTCATGGCCTTCGGCGCACTCAAAGAGGACGAGAAAGTGTCATAGGGTCTTGGGCGCGGAGCTATCCCTTCGCCGGGTGGCACCGCCAAACTCGTTTGATGGTGCTCCTTTCGATGGGGCCCGCCCATTCGAAGCCACACGGGCAAACGAGTTTGCCCGTGCCACCCAAGATTGGGCCTCTCCTGGCTAGACAGGTACCGGCGCTCGCTCTATGAGAGTTGCCCCTGGCGTCGCCGTGTGGGACCGGGCATTGACGTTGCTAGGGAGCGGCCGGTAAATTGTCGATGATGGCGAAAAGGATTATGCAACGGCTGTTCTCCATACCGGGCCTGCGGTGGCGGGGGCGGATCAAGCAGTTCGAGCGAGACGTGTATGACCGCTGGGGCGATGCCATCGACCGGTCGATCTGGGCGTCGTGGTGCGACCAGTGGGTGGAGAGCTTCGCGAAGGAAACCCCCGAGGGCAGCGCGATTCTCGACATTGGCTGCGGGACCGGGCGCGCCCTGCTCATCCTGGGCAAGAGGCGGCCAGCCTTGCTGGCAGGCATCGATATCGCTCCGAAGGCAATCGACATCGCGAGAGACAGACTCTCCGGCCACAACGCGGACCTGCGAGTCGGGGATGCGGAAGCAGCCCTGCCATGGCCGGACGAGACCTTCGACGTGGCGACGATGACGGCTGCCATCCATCATTTTCCTCACCCTGAGACAGTCATAGCTCATGCGTTTCGGGTCCTGAAGCCGGACGGGCGACTCATCATCGCAGAACCCTTCTTCTTTTTCCCCATCCTCCAAATGGTGAACCTGCTTCTGAGAATCTACCCCCTGAACGGCGATCTGCATTTCCTCAGCCGGCGAGGCCTTCGCGAGCTCGTGGAACGCTGCGGCTTTCAGACCATCGCGCAAAGGCACGCTGCATTCCTGGCCCGTTACACCGTTGCACAGAAGTGCCGTGCTGAGCGGCGGGGCATCGGGATAACCGTAACGCCCTGAAATAATCAGCACTCTGCTTACATGCCTGCAAGGTATCCACCCATAGATTTCATCGGCGGCGATGATGTACACTTGCATTGATGAAGTGCAGTCGGATGTTGTTGCGGACCAAACGCGATCATGGGCAATTCCGGGGGTAATGCAGATGAACGGTAAGAGAAAACAAGGGACCGGCAGGCCGGCGGTGGAGGAGATCGTGCTCGCTCCGAACGTCGAGATGCATACGCTGAACGACACGGGCATATTCCCCAACAATGCGACGCTGCCGCTGCTGATCTACAGGCAGGCGCTGGACGCCGACGCGCCGGACCTGATCGAGCAGGTGCAGAAGCTGTTCGCAGAGAACCAGTGGGACGGCTCGTGGGTCGACAGCATGTACGATTTCCACCACTACCACAGCACGGCCCACGAGGTCCTCGCAATCTGCGGCGGGCAGGCGGAGGTCCGCTTCGGCGGCGATTACGGGATCACGAGGACTGTCTCGGCAGGCGACGTGGTCATCCTCCCGGCGGGCGTCGCCCACAAGCGGCTCGGAGTCGGCGGCGCCTTCGTCGTCGTCGGGGCCTACCCGCAGGGGCAGGGCTACGACATGTGCTACGGCGAGGAAGGCGAGCGGCCGAAAGCCGACGAGAACATCGCCCGCGTTCCGTTGCCCAAGGCCGACCCGATCTACGGCCCCGACGGCCCGCTCCTGGAATACTGGCCCGCGTGACCGACGATCCGGCGACTGCGATCCAACCGCGCCAAGAACATCCGCACCTTCCCTGCGCGTGCACCCATCGCGGCAAGATCAGCTTGCAGAATGAGCTTTAGCCCATGCGGCGCTCTTGATCTCAACGAGCGGATGTGGTCTAATAGGATCGGATTAACGGCTCGCTGAGTACGGCGATCTCGGATTGGAGGCATATCCATCGCACGCCGACTGCCGGGTGAAGTCATTGCCGTCGTGACACGAAAACGTCTTGACTGATGGAGGTGGAAGATGAATAGAGCTGCACTTTTTGCCGGGTCAATCATCGTATTGCTGTGGAGCACGGCTGCGCCTCTGTATGGCTGGGGATCGGCGACCCACGCGTATATCGCAAGTCAATTGAGTGACAAGCCGGGGGCCGCGAATCTGCAGGAGATTTACGGGGCGCTGCTGCCGGACGTGTTCAACATCATGCTCGGCGAGTCATTTCAGGACCACTTGTGTACGCAGGCGCACGACGACTTCATGAAGGTAGTCGAGAACGCCACATCTGAGAGGGACAAGGCCGTCGCCTACGGATTCGCCGGCCACAACGAGGCGTGGGGCGCCGACCGGACCGCCCACATCAGCTCGGTCACGGACCCCGACACCGGCTACGTCACCGGCAAGCGGGACAGGCTGGTGGCGACACTGGAGCCCCAGGTGCGACTGTTTCTCATCTTCAGCGGGGTGCCCAACGCAAGCGCCGTCGTCAAAGACATACTGCCGATGGTCGCGGATAGCGCGATCGAGGCAGCGGTCGACCTGCTGGTCTGTGAGAATCAGGACCCTGGCATGGGTGGGCGGCTCGTGCTGGCGGCCCGGGGCCGAGGCTTATCGGCCCCCATTCTGCTCAACAAGGCGTATGCGGCGGAGTTCGCTGCGACCGCTGGAGTGACCGAGGCGGTGGCAACCTCGCTCATCGTTGAAACCGAGAATGAATTCAGGCAGCAGATGGAGTTGTACGGGACCGCGCTGGCGCAGGAGGACCCGGTCAATGCGCTGGCTCAGCAGGCGTCGGAATTGGCCAAGCTGCTGTTGGCTGGGGAGCCGGGACTCGCGATCGATATCCCCGTCGATCTGATGAAGCAGATTCTGGAGGAGGCCACCGACCTGGTGAAGGATGACTACGCGGCGGAGTTGACGGCCACGATCTCGCGCGTTCGGCAGGAATTGCAGTCCCATGGAGTCACCAGAGCGACCCCATAAGAAAGCCGGCCTGATTCATCATCTGGGACTCGTGCGAGGCATCCGCTGACGTCTGCTGCGGCGACCGTCGCCGTCGTGCCGTTTATGCTTTCCTGATGTTCTCCGCGATGGCTGAGAGGAGGATCTCCGGCTTGACGGGCTTCTCCAACACCTTCTTGACGGGCAGCCAGGTCTCATCCGGCTCAAAGGCAAACGGCAGGTTCATCTCCCGCCGAATCCCGGTCATGAGGATGATGGGCGTGCTCCGAAGCGTTTCGCTCTCGTGCAGCTCCCGGGCGACGTTGAACCCTTCGTCTTTGGTCGTCATCATGACGTCGAGCAGAATGATGTCCGGGTTTTCGACCTTGGCCTTGGCGACGCCGTCGCGGCCGTTCGACGCCGTGTGCACGTCGTACCCTCGTGCATCCAGCAAATTGGAGATCGCCTCGACAAATTCCGGGTCGTCATCGATCATCAGTACCTTGTTCGCCATTTTCTACTCCTTCGTTTCAGTGGGGTGTGCCGTGCACACTTTCGTCAACGATAATGACGGTTCGCGATTGCCGGTGGAAAAGGTGTGCACAGCACACCCTGCATCTTTCAGGCTGTCGCCCCGCGAGTAATCGACCCATCGGCCCGCCGCCGTGACCATTTGCTCCATGCAGCCTGCGCAGGCTGCTGCATCTTCGCTCACGCATCGCTTGTTGGGATAAATCTCATAGTATTGCCGGTATGGCGCCGGGGTGAAGTTCGGCATCAGCACATTGGCGCCGGCGGCCAGGGCCTTCGGGCGCTCATCCCGACTGTGCAGCGAGCCGATCGCCGTGCTGGCGGGGATGTGAGCGTTGCGGCTGACGATCCGCGCCAGCGCGATCACCTTCAATGTCAGCGTCAGGTCGCCCGCAGGCTCATCGGCCAGAGGCGTCTGCGGGTGCGGGATAAAGGGACTGGCGCTGACCATATCGAAATTGCCCTGCTTGAAGAACCGGACATCGCCCGCCAACTGCCGGAGGGTCTGGCCCCGCAGACCCACGAGGTTGCCGCAGCCCGTCTGGTAGCCCAATTCAATGAGGTCGTTCAGGCACCGCACCCTGTTCTCGAAGTTCATTCCGGGATGAAGCTCTCGATAGAGACCGGGGTCGGAGGTCTCGATCTTGAGCAGATACCTGTCGGCCCCCGCCTCTCTCCACATCTGATATTCCTCGCGGCGGCGCTCGCCGACGCAGAGCGTCACGGCCACGCCGAGGCGAGATTTGATCTCTTCGATGATCTGCCTGAGCCAATTGGCGTCGAGAGCATCTTCTTCGCCGCTCTGGAGCACGACAGTCTGTATTCCCGCGCGGCGAACGTTCTCGGCCGCCGACACGATCTCATCGGAGGTCAGCCGGTAGCGCCGGAGCCGGCTGTTGTGCCGGTTGAGACCGCAGTACGTGCACGTGTTGCGGCAAATGTTGGAGAACTCGATAATTCCCCGCAGCAGCACGCCGTCCCCGACGTATTCCCGCCGTACCTTCTCGGCAAAACCGAACAGCAGATCGAGCTCGCTGCGCTCTTCCACGCGCAGAATCGCCTCCACATCCGCCAAGTCCGGCGTATCGGCGGCGTAAATGCGTTCCAAAACAGTCTGCGCGCGCGAACCCGTCATTCCTGCACCTTGGCCTCCTGCTTCTTGTATTCCTTGAGGATCTGCACGATTTTCTTCGGGGTCAGCTCGCCGTGAATTTTGCCGTCGATCATGGCGACGGGCGCCAGGCCGCAGGCGCCGAGGCACCGCGCCGGAGACAGGGAGAACAAACCATCCTCGGTCACCTGCCCGAAGTCGATCTTCAGCTCATCCCGGATCATCTGGAGAATCTGCGACGCCCCTTTGACGTAGCACGCCGTGCCCAGGCAGATCGCGATCTCATGCTTGCCCGGCGGCGTCAGCTTGAAATAGTGGTAAAACGTCGCGACGCCCCAGATGTGCGAGGCGGGAATCTCCATCGCCTGCGCAATCTCGTCCATGACCTCCGTCGGCAGATATCCGTACAATTCCTGCGTCCTATGCAGGACCGTGATCAGGTGCGAGTGGGGGTTCTGACGCGTCTTGACGGCGGCAACCAGCTCGCGAACATGGGCAAGCTTCTCCTCGTGGCTCGCGCCCGCCGCTTTCTCTTTGGTCAAAATCTTGGCCATGTGTAAGGGTCCTCATCTCTAAGAACTGGACTTCTGCAAAATGGAAGTTGGGCTCCACTAAAAATACAGGTCACGATCTCCGGCCCGGGTCTTGTCGTAGTAGCCCAAGAACGCCTCGAAGACTTCCGGCATCCGCTGCCTGATCTGCTCGATTTCCTTGGCGATCACTTTTTCGCCGGCCGCGATCGTTCCGCCACTGGCGAAATCGTCCAGCCATTCACGGAAGGTGATCACGGCGTTCAACTTGCAGAACTGCCCTTCCTTGCCGCTTCGCAGCAGCTTCATGATCTTCTGCCCGGTCCGCCCGCAGCGGTAGCCGGCGGTGCAGAACGACGTGATGAGTCCGGCCTCGGCGAGCTCGCGAACCACGTCATCGAGCGAGCGCGTGTCGCCGAGCAGGAACTGCTGCCGCTCGCTGTGCTGGTTCTCATCGACAAGGTCGGCGTAGCTGCCGATCCCGATCCGGGTCGATGCGTCCGTCTGCGTGCAGCCCAGAGGCAGCACTTCCCGCCGCAACTGGGCGTTCTCGCGGGCGGTCAGAATCATGCCCGTATAAGGGACCGCCAGGCGGATCACCGTCACTAATCGTTTGAAGTCGGCGTCGCTGACCTCGTACTGGGGCTTCTGCGCGTACGGCGTGTTGCACGCGGGCTCGAGCCTGGGGAACGAGATCGTATGCGGGCCGATGCCGAACTTTCTCTCCAGCTCGATTGCGTGGTACAGCAGCCCCATCACCTCGAATTTCCAGTCGTAGAGGCCGAACAGCGCACCGAGTCCGACGTCATCGATCCCGGCCTCCATCGCGCGGTGCATGCAAGTCAGCCGCCACCGGTAGTTGCCCTTGATCGTGTGTCTCGGATGCAGCCTCTCGTACGTCCCTCTGTGGTAGGTCTCCTGAAAGACCTGGAACGTCCCGATGCCCGCCTCCTTCAGCAGGACAAGCTCCTCGACCGGCAGCGGCGCCGCGTTGACGTTGCAGCGGCGGATCTGGCCCCAGCCCCGCCGCGTCTTGACCTTCACATCGGCAATCGTCCGCAGTGTCGAGGCCATGTATTCGATGCCCGATCTTGGGTGCTCGCCGTAGACGACGATGAGGCGCTTGTGCCCGATCTGTCCGGCCAGCACCTCCACCTCGCGCCGGACTTCCTCCTGCGACAGAATCCGCCGGCTCTCCTCCGTGTTGCTGCACCGGAAGCCGCAGTAGAGGCAATCGTTGACGCAGAAATTGCTCAGGTACAGCGGCGCGAATGTCACGATGCGGTTGTCGTACACTTTCGTTTTGACCGCCGCAGCCGCCTGCTGCATCTCGGCCAGCAATTGCGGGTCTTCGACGTGGAGCAAGCACGCCGTCTCCTCCGGCGTCAAGGTCTCAATCGCCAGCGACTTGTGCAGGATGTCCCGCACTCGCCGCGGATCGGGACACACATTCGCCGCCAAGGCCTGCTCAATGACTGTCTCGTCGATGAAATCCCTGCCGTGGTCGAGATACTTCTCCACCTGCTCGGGCTTGATTCGATTCCGAATCCAGCCGCCGTACCCGGCAGCCGGTCTGGTATTCACATGAAGGGCAGTTGTCATTCCCATCACCTCTCTCAGACTACTTTCAGGCTCGGCGAGACGATGCCGCGTGGCGTCTTCGCCTTGTAATGCGTGTGCAACAGCTCGTGCGATTTCTCGCTCAGCGGCCGGCCCAGAAACTCGCGGTAGAGCCTCTGGACATCCGGGTTGTCGTGACTTCGGCGGATCGTCTTGGCCCGGTCGATGTCGTAGAGGGCCTGGGCCCGCGCCTGAAGGCACTGCTCGTCGAGCGGGATGGAGTTGGCCGTGGCGTAGGGCTGGCCGCCGCCGCCGATGCAGCCGCCGGGGCAGCCCATGACCTCGATGAAGTGGAAGCGGCTGCGGTCCTTGCGCACGATCTCCATGAGCTGGTGGGCGTTGCCCAGGCCGTGCGCGACGGCGACCCGCAGCTCCTGCCCATCCATCACGATCCGGCCCTCCTTGATTCCCTTGAAGCCCCGGATGTCGTTGACTTCGATGTCGATGAGCGTCTCGCCGGTATACAACTCGTATGCGGTGCGGATCGCCGCCTCCATGACGCCGCCGGTGACGCCGAAGATCGTGCCGGCGCCGGAGGACAGGCCCAGCGGGCTGTCGAACTTCTCCGCCTGGATATTGATAAAGTCGATGCCGGCGGATTTGATCATCCACGCGGCCTCGCGGGTCGTGACGACGATGTCGGTCGTCTGCATGCCGTTGACCTGGAGTTCCGGCCGGGCCGCCTCGTACTTCTTGGCCGTGCAGCACATCACCGCCGCGCTGAAAATCTTCTTCGGATCGACCTTCATCTTGCCTGCAAAGTACGTCTTGAAGATCGCCGAAGCCATCGACATGGGCGACTTGCACGTGGAGATGTTCTCGATCAGGTCCGGATAGAACTGCTCCACATACTTCATCCAGGCGCTGGAGCAGGAGGTGATCAACGGCAGCGGACCTTTCGCCTGCAGGCGTTCGAGGAACTCGCTGCCCTCCTCCATGATCGTCAGGTCGGCGGAGAACTGGGTGTCGAAGACATAATCGAACCCGAGCCGTCGCAGCGCCGCGACAAGCTGTCCTTCCATGTTCTGCCCCGCCGGCAGGCCGAAGGCCTCGCCGATGGCGGCCCGGACCGAGGGAGCAAACTGCGCGACCTTGATCAGGTTCTTGTCGTTGAGCTTCTCGAACAGCTCCTGCGTGTGGTTCTTCTCGACGAAAGCCGCCGTGGGGCAGACGTTGATGCACTGGCCGCACGTGGTGCACACGCTCTCGGCGAACGGCATGTTGTACGCCGGCATGACCACCGTGTGGAACCCGCGATGCGCCTGGCCCAGGCAGTGCACGCCCTGGATCTCCGAGCACATGCGAACGCACCGGC
>Ga0315277_10008489_pt1 | contig 13208 bp, 10 predicted proteins | sample YL17G05_15_MG_FD_203695 | JGI IMG/M metagenome (GOLD analysis project Ga0315277, IMG submission 203695) | Sediment microbial communities from Yellowstone Lake, YNP, Wyoming, USA - YL17G05_15 | ecosystem: Environmental > Aquatic > Freshwater > Lake > Sediment | place: USA: Wyoming | collected...
TATGGTCGAGGTCGGTGACGACCAGGTTGTTTTTTCCCCGGATGAGTCCTCGCATGGAGAGGGCCAGGTTGAGAAGAGCCTGAGAAGTCGAAGCATGAAAGCTGATCTCCTCGGCGCTCGGGGCGTTCAGGAAGTCGGCGGCGATCTGTCTGATCTGCCAATGGAAATTCTTGGTCGTCATTTCGGCAGGATAGACCTCTCCGGGAAGAGAGTTGAGCCAGGTTGCCGATTCACCCATGGCTCGGGCCGCCGTATCGACGATCAGTGTCCCGGCCCCGCAGTTGAGGTGGATGCGCTTGTTGCCGTGGATGTCTTTCTCGAGCTGAGGGAAACGCTCCCGGATCCGGGGATGAACGGCCTTAAATCGTTCGAGGAGCGCGTCTACGGCCATGGGAAGAGTCATATAACACAGGGCCGCGCGGCTTGTCAAAACTTGCGGATTTACCAGGCGAGTCCGTAGTCCTCGCCGTAGTTGGAGGAGCCTCCCCAGAACGTCCCGTGCTTCCTGTCAAAGAAGATGGCGTTGATCGGTCCCGATGTGTATTTTTTTACGGACAGTTTATAGCCCATGGCCGTGAGCTTTTCCCGGACGTCGGGCGGAGTTTTTTCATTGATATCCAGCCGGCCGGGCAAGGTCTCATGCTGATCGAAGGAATTGCGCATCTGGTAGCTGGTGATATTCGGGGCCTCGCAGGCCTGCTGGACGTTCATCCCGAACTCGACGAAGTTAATGAAAAACTGCAGGAGGTTCTGATCCTGGGTGTCTCCGCCCTGGACAGCGAAAGAGAGATAGGGTTTTCCATCCTTCAGGGCCAATCCGGGAGTAAGCGTCGCCCGCGGCCTTTTCCCCGGCTCGACGACGTTGAACGGGTTCTCCTTCTCGTCCAGAACGAAGCTCTGCATGCGCTGGCTCATTCCGATGCCAGTGCGGCCGGCGATCGTGGCCGGTATCCAGCCGCCGCTCGGAGTCACTGAAACAACCCAGCCCTCTTCATCGGCCGCCTGGATGGAGGTGGTTCCGGAAAAGAAGCCCGACGTATCCTCGCGGCCCGGCGGAGGCTCATTTTTCCAGCTCTCAAGGTAACGGAGATAGGGGTTCTTTTTGCCTTCGAACGGATAGGGATCGCCCGGTTTGATGTCCGGATCATTGGCTTCCCAATTGACCTGTTCGAGCCGCGCGGCCGCATATTCTTTGGAGAGAAGCCCTGGGAGCGGCTCCTGCGGCGGGAAATACGGATCCCCGTAATAGAAGTCCCTGTCGGCGAAGGCCAGGCTCATGACTTGGTAGAGGGCGTGGATGTACTTGGCACTGTTAAAGCCCATGGCTTGGAGGTCGAGCTTTTCCAGCATATTGAGAGCCTGGAGCATGACCGGGCCCTGGACCCAGGAGGTGAGCTTATAGACATCGATGCCTTTGTAGTTCGTGACCAGCGGCTCTTCGAGGTGGACCCGCCAATTAGCCATGTCTTCCGGCGTTATGAGCCCTCCCTGTTCCTGGCAGCCGCGGGCGAACTCGCGGGCTATTTCGCCCTTATAAAAACGGTCATAGGCAGCCAGGATCGCTTCTTTACGGCTTTTGCCGGAAGCCAGCGCTTTCTCTTCCGTTTCCACCAGCATCCGGAGTGTCGCGGCAAGCTCTGCCTGATGGAATATCTCTCCCGGCTCCGGCGCCTCCCATTTTTCTCCCAGATGGGGCAGGAGTATTTTTTGCGAATAGGGCCATGGTTTGATCCGCTCTTTTTCCCGTTCGATGCTTCGACTCAGCTCTTCTTCGATCGGATACCCATCGGCCATATCGATAGCCGGCTGGAGGACTTCCTTGAGGCCCATCGTGCCGAACTCGGCCAGCATGACCATCAGCCCGCCGGGAGTGCCGGGTGTGACCGCCGCCAAGGGCCCATAGGCGGGCGGGTATTTCATCCCTTTCTGGCGGAAGAAATCAGCCGTTGCTCCTTTCGGGGCGACGCCCAAGGCGTTGACACCGATGACCTTTCCGGTCTTGGGATTATAGATCAGCGCCTGGGTCTCCCCTCCCCAGCTCAGCACATCGTACATCGTGCAGACCGCGCCCAGCATGGCACAGGCGGCATCAACGGCGTTCCCGCCCTTAAGAAAAATCATGGCGCCGGCCGTGGCCCCCAGCGGCTTACCCGTTATGGCGACCCAGTGCCGGCCGTGCAAGACCGGTTTCTCAGTGCGGTCCAAGGGATTCTCCCAGGCAGCGGCGGCAAGCCCTAGTAGGAACAAGACGGATATCGTCTTCATGTTCTCTCCTCATTTTCGGGTCTCTTTAGGATACGACAGATCGAGGCGTTGAATCTAGTGGCGCGTCTTCTGATGGTTGTCACAAAGACAAGTTACTTGTGAGACCCACCACTAGCGCTTTTGAGCCGGGCGCTTGATATTCACGATGATCCCGGCTAATTCCTCTCCGGCTTCGGACAGGTCCAGCCTGCCGCCGACAAAGGCGATATGAGCTTCCTCAAGTTGGGCGAAAAAGGAGCGGCCTTTTTCATCCCGGGCGATCAAGACCGGTCCGTTGACACCGCGATCCTTGACCGGCCGATCAGCGGAGAATCCGGCTTTCAATTCGGCCAGTCTCCTTTGGGCAAGATCCTTATCCGGATAGCGAAAAACGCAAATCGTCAAGCCGGATCCATAATCGGCCCTGACTCCATCTTTGATCCCGGCGGCCGGTTTGGCCAGGAGGGGTATGCTGTTGGAAACACCGAGAGGACCCCGGAAATATTTTACGGATAGCGGGAGAAGGCCCTCCGCCGGAAGCAGGCCGACCAGGCCGGGTCTGGCCGCCCTCTCCTTGATGCGCGACTCCACTGTCCGGCCGATAGCGAGCACATGTTCCCCGGCCGTTTCAGCCTGGTCGAGGCTGGTGATGGTCACCAAGTAGCGTCCTTTGCAGAAGTTCAGGTAATAATCGTCGAGCTGGCCCTCATCGCCCAGGCCGATTGTCTCGCCTCGCGGGCCTTTCTTGAATGTGAACATCCCATAAGCGCTGTCGGAGGAGCCCATCTCGAAGATCTCGAGAGAGAGGCGGCTGCCGGCATCATTTTTATAATCCTGGACTATCACCCGGGAAAAACCATACTCGAGATAGATTTCCGCTCCGCCGTCGATATAGATAAAAAGATCTTCCCCTTCGAAAAGCTGATGGTCGCCGTCTTTCATCCAGCCTCCCGGCGCCTTTGCGTCAGGGAGAAGGAGTCGAAGGGGGTTCTCTTTGACCGGGGCCGCCGCTTGTCCCCAGGACGGCGGACAGACAGAACCCAGGCAGAATAACGCAGCCAGGGCCAGTTTCCGCTTGATCAGACGCCCGTCTCCTTGATCTTGACCTTCTTGAGGTCATACCGGCCCAGGCCGTGTTCCTGTCCCCGTCTGATCATGACGATATCTTCGCCCTTGAGGCCCCACAGCGCGGCGCAGTAGGCATCGATGGCGATGCGGTCGATACCGGCGACGACCTTCTTGGGCTTGATGATCTCGCCCGGGCCGAACGGGCCATTGGTGGTGATGAATTCGGTGGCGTCGACCACGTTGAGGGCCGGCTTGACGACGGTGTTGAGGTCCGCGATCGACTGGTCGAGATGCTCTATCGCCAGGCTGTCGGTCTGCCAGTCCGGCTTGTGGAAGGTGCGGTTGTTCGCCGGCGAGTTGAGTCCCATCAGGTTCTTCATCGTGCCGGTGAACTTGTTGCCGGCATGGTCCTTGGTGACCGGCATGTTGATGAAAACATCGTGTTCAAATAGGACGTTCAGGATCCGGGCCTCGGTGAGGGCCTTTCCTGCCGGGATCGGCACCGGCTTGAACTGGGCTTCGTCACGCTCGCTGAGTTTCAGGGCGGCGCCCTCGTCGGCGGCGACTTTGGCCAGCCCCGTGGATTCCCAATTTTTGAGCGCCTGCCAGCTCACCAGGTTGACCTCCCTGGCGCCGGCTTGCCGGCACAGACGGAGGACGGACCTGAGAACGGGCGGGCTGGTGAAGGTCCCGGGATGGCTGCTCTGGACGTTGGCCAGGACGGCCACCCGCGAACCCCTGGGGACGAAACGTTCGATCCCCCCGAGGAGTTCTATCGCTTTGACAACGTTCTGGCCGTAGTCGTCTCCCGAAGCGACGGCGAGGTCGGGCTCATCCTTGACAAGGCCGAAAAGCGGGCTGCCGGCGAATTTGCCGAGGAGCGGGCCTCCCAGCATTGCCGCCAGTCCGGTCTTCAGGCTTTTCCTCAGGAACTCGCGGCGTTCGATATTTTTTGTCATGCGAAGACTCCTTTGTCCGCCCAGGGACAGGCGGTTCAGCTTCTTTTTCTGTAAGTGTGTTCGAGAAGGAGCATCTTCTCATCGGGGGAGATCTGGGTGAACTCGATCCCGATCTCGAACATCTCCTCTCCGTAAACGCTGCGCGTCCAGCGGACAAGTCCCATGGCGCTGACCAAACGGCGGCGTTGGGAGAGGACGATTTCTATCTTAAGCAGCGCGTCAACGGGCAGGAGTATATCAGTCATCACCCGGACTCCGCCGGGCGAAATATCCTTGGTCAGGGCATTGATGATCGTCTTTTCCGCGGTCGTCCGGCCGTCGGCCAAGAGCTCAATTACGACTTTGTTCTCTTCGCTGAGCCGGCTGTCCTTGCGCCTCTCCCGAGGCTGCCCGGACGGTTCGATTTTGGGGCGCACGTCATCCTCTGGAGATTTTAGTCGGGCGGGCTCGACCGTGGACGGAGGCTTTTTGCGGTCTTTCTTAGTGGATCTCGGCATGAGTTGAAAATATAACAAGAGGGAGCCGGAATATCAACTGGAATTTTCTTTCGCCAGCGCCTCGAGAAAGCGCTCTATGGTCAGGGGTGCGCTTCCCTCGAGGTGATTGTTGATGTTGACAAAGGAGAGCACACCGCGGCGGGAATTGGCCCGGACGATCCGGGCCGCCGCCGCCAGGGCGTCGGGTTTTGGGGAGACGAGGCGGTCCCAAACTTCGCCCGACAGGTCCTCGATCTTCTGCCTGTCGCCGCCGTGGAGGCGGAGGACCGAGAATCCGGCCGGTGCGGGCGAATGCTTCTCGAAAATGCGGCCGATAGGAGGCATGTAATAGCCCTCGATGTAGACGTATCCGAGGCCGTGCTCTTTGAGGAATTGGAAAAACGGGGCCGAAAGGTAATTGGGGTTGCGGGTTTCCACGGCATAGCGGAAGCCCCGGGGGGCCTTAGAAATAAAGGCCTGGAATCTATCCAGGAAGTGGTTGAGGGAGGGCATCTTGACCCTGTTGAGGTATTCGAACTGGAACATGACAGGCCCGAGCTTCCGGCCGAGCGGCGAAAGGCGCTCGAGGAATCGCTCGAGAAGGGCCGTGTCGAGAAAATGGGGATTGGGGGAGCCGGCTCTGCCGGCATAGGCAGCCGGCTGCTTCGAGTAGAAATGGGTCAAAGTCAGGGAATTGGGGGCCTTGACCGTGAAGACGAAATCGTCGGGCACCGCAGCGGCGTACTGCCTGACGGTCCGGACATCGGGAAGACTGACATGCTCGGGAAAAAGGCTCCAGAACCATTGGTCGACCTCCACCGAATTCAGCCGCTCCGAATAGTCCAGAAGGTAGTCTTCAGGCCGGTACGTCTTGCCGCGTTCGTAGAGGAGCCCTTTCCAGGAATCGTACTTCCAGGAGCAGGTCCCGATGCGGAGGGAGGAGCGGTATCGGTCAGGAATAAGCGCGGAGATCATTCCTCATACCCGGAAAGCAGTCGAAGGCCGCGACCCGGCACGGCCCGCCCCGGTTCGCCCGGGGAGACGTTGCTTATTTAAGCAGGGGTCGGCTTCTCTGTCAATCCTGATATAATTTATAAAATCTATTGATTTAATAGAATTAATATGCTAGGATTATTTTGGAGTCTCGCTTTGCTGGCTGGGCGGGAATCCGCCATCCCCAACCCCTCCTTTTGCTAATTCCCCGAAAACAGCCAGCACCCTCTCTCTCCTTCCGGCCGTGAAATGCAACGGTCTTGACTTAAGCATAGTTATCCTATATGAATAGTAAGATATAGGGTGAAACCCATGAACAGCTTGGATGAACTGGGATATAGCTCCTCTGGACAGGCGGTCGGGGACGCGGGCGAAGGGAGCCTGCTTTTCGAAGAGCGGGTCGATCTCTTCAGCCCGGCATCTTACGACTCCGGCCCTCCGAACCAGGATGGCCGGTTGCATCCGTCGACCGGGTCGAACGGTTCAGGAGGAGATAACGGCGGCCCGGATGTGGACCTGGTCAGGGTCTATCTCAAGGATATGGGAAGAGTGATGCTGCTCACGAAGGAAGCCGAAGTCGGTCTGGCCAGGAAGATCGAGAAGGGAAAACGCCTGATTTTAAAGGGGCTTGTTTTAGCGCCCGTTTTCTTGGACTCACTCCAAGAATTGGAGGAAAAAATCCGGAAGTCTCCCGGAGCGCTCAAAGAGGTCTTCGACTTTACCGATGAGGAAATCGAAGGAGAAATGGAGAAAGCGGCCCTGTTCAAGGCCTGCGCCGGAATCAAAGAAATCAGGGACATAGCCAATCGGCTGAGGGTCCTTCCTTTGGGGAAGAAGGGCCTGTTCCGCAGGGGCCGTTTGGTCCTCCGCATGCGGGATCTCGTCCCGGGACTCCGGCTCCGGCGGGATGCCTGGGAAAGCCTGGTGGACGATTTTATGGCCGCTTCCCGCGCCGGGATGCGGCGGGCTTCGAAAAGACGGGCGGCTGAATTCCGGAAATCCTACAACTTCATACGGGCGGGGAAAAAACTTCGTGATGAGGCGAAGTCAGAGCTCGTCGCGGCCAACCTCCGGCTGGTCGTCTCCATCGCCAAACGTTACCAGAACAGGGGCCTTAATTTCCTTGACCTCATCCAGGAGGGGAATATCGGGTTGATGAGGGCGGCGGACAAGTTCAACTACCGGCTCGGCCATAAGTTTTCCACCTATGCGACCTGGTGGATCCGCCAATCCGTCACCCGGGCGATCGCCGATCAGTCCAGGACCATCCGCGTCCCGGTCCACGTGAGCGAGACTTTGCAGAAGCTAGGCCATCTGAGACAAGCGTTCATCAGGGAAAAAGGCAGAGAGCCGAAGGTAGAGGAGATCGCGACGAGGACCGGCCTCCCCGGCCGGAAGATCGCCGAGATCCTCCAGACCACCCAGGAGACGGTCTCGATCGAGACTCCCGTCGGCGACAGCCGAGAAAGTTCTCTGAGCGAGTTTCTCCAGGACAGGGATATCCCCTCCCCTGCCGACACCGTTATCCATTCGAGCCTGCGCCGACAGATCGAGCAGGCCCTGAACAATCTGACGGCTAGAGAAGCCGAGGTCATCCGCTTAAGGTTCGGGCTGGGCCAGAGCGGCGACCATACCCTGGAGGAAGTCGGCGCGCGTCTTCAGGTGACGAGGGAGCGCGTGCGGCAGATCGAAACCAAGGCGTTGCGCAAACTGCAGTCGCCTGAACTCAACGGCAAGCTGAAGAGTTTCGCCTGATAAAATCCGTTCTCAGCCCTGACGGCGGACGTAAGCGATCGCCTCGATGGCGGCGACCGCCCCTTCTGCGGCGGCCGTTACGACCTGCATCCCTCCGCAGGTGATATCCCCGGCCGCAAAGACTCCGTCGATATTCGTCCTCTGGCGCCGGTCCACGGCCAGGCATTGCCTGTGGTCGAGCGACAGGCCGGCTTTCTGAAAAAGGGGCGAGGTCAGGCTTTCCCGGAAGACAAACACCGCGGCCACGGCTATCTCTTCTTCGCGGCCTTCCTTAGCGATGACCACTCTCTCCACCCCTTTCTCGCCCCGCACTTCAATGATCCGGGCCGACCGCTGGATGGCGATCCCCTTTTCTTCGATCTCCTTGGTTTTTGGCGTCTCCGCCTTCCAGTCCTGGGAACCACCCGGGATCCAAAGGACCCGGCAGCCCATCCCATGGAGAGCCAGCACTTCCTCGGCCGCCTCTTCAGAGTCCCCATAGGCCGCGACGGTCAAACCCCTGTAGAGAGGGCCGTCGCAAGTGGCGCAGTAGCTGATCCCCTGCCCGATAAAGCGTTCCTCACCCCGGATCAAACGTTCCCTTGGGACGGGTTTTCCGGTGGCTAGGATTATCGCCTTGGCTTCATAGAGATGCTCTCTCGAGACCACGTACTTCGTCGGGCCGGACAGGTTGAAGTCGATGGCCTCCTCCGCCAAGAGCTCGGTCCCGAAGTGCTCGGCCTGAGTTCGGAAGCTGCGGAGAAGCTCGGCGCTGTCGATCGAAAGGAACCCGGGATAGTTCTCCAGCGTGTAGCCCACGGCGAGGCGGGACCGTCCGCGGCCTTCCAGGATTGAGGTTTTTCGGCCGGCCCGGGAAGCATAGATCCCGGCCGTATAGCCGGCGGGTCCGCCGCCGACGATCAGGATTTCCGTATTTCGGTTCGTCGAATTCATGGTTCACCTCGATGAATATTTATTTTATCTTTCGGTCCATATCATGGGAAAGATTTTTTTGAGCTCAACCAGAGACTCGGGAAGCAGTGCGTCCAACCCGACGGGCGACCATTCGGCATATCCGATCAGCCAGTTTCCCCCGGTCTCGTCGAGGTCGAGACGGACGCGGTAGATGTCCGGCGAGATCCGGACAAGACGCCGCAATGCTTCGGCTCCGCCCGAGGAGAGGGCCACTTCAATCTGAATGGTCGCCCTCTCGGCGCTGAATTCGATGATCCGGGCGCTCAGCCTGTGCGCGACGATGCCCGTCCGGCCCTCGAAATAAGACGCGAGGAGAGAGCGGAGGCCGTTTTTGTCGCGGCCCTCGAAATCTCCAAAATCCTCCGCCAAATAAACCATAATCGGTTCAACGTCCTTCTTTTCGGCCAGGCGAACCAGGGTATCAATGGTCTCCAGAACGACATCTTCCTCGGTTTTGCGGCGGCAGGCAGGCCAAAGAGAAACGACCGTCAAAAAGCCGAAAAGAAGGACACTCTGTTTCAATCAAGTTCCTTTCATGAGATATCCGCGAACGGCTTCTACCGGCCTACTCGGCTGGTTCCGCTCCGTCCCAGCAATACGTGCAGAGCTTCTCCTTGGGCAGGCTGATAGCCTCGACGAGGTCCTCCAGGCGCTGGTACTTCAGCGTCGTCAGGTTAAGGCGCCGGCGGATTTTCTCCTCCATAGCTTTGTACTGATCGGTGCCGTGGACCGCGTAAGGCTTCAGGTCCCGGGGATGGTCGCCCTCGAGCTCGCGGATGGCCCGGCGCGCCGCCAGGTCGAACTCCGAGCGGGAGATCGAGAAATTCAGGTACTTGCAGGCGTAGACGAGCGGCGGGCAGGCCGGCCGCATATGAACCTCCAGGGCTCCGATGTCATATAGCCGCTGGATCGTGTCCTTGAGCTGGGTGCCCCGGACGATCGAATCCTCGCAGAAGAGGAACTTTTTTCCCTCGATGAGTTCTTGGATGGGGATGAGTTTCATCCGGGCCACCAGGTCCCTCAACACTTGGTTTTGGGGCATGAAGCTCCGCGCCCATGTCGGGGAATACTTGACGAAGGGTCTCTTGAACGGGAGCCCGGCCTCGGCGGCGTAGCCGAGTCCGTGGCCGATCCCGCTGTCCGGTATGCCGGAGACGAAATCGAGAGCGATGGGGTTCCTCCGGGCCAGGAAGGCGCCGCACCGGTTGCGGACCCATTCCACATTGATGGCTTCGTAGCTCGAAGCCGGATAGCCGTAGTAAACCCAGAGAAAGGAGCAGATCTGCAGCTTGTCCCGGGGAGGGGTTTTCTGCTCGTAGCCCTCGGCCGTGATGAAGACCACCTCTCCGGGTCCCAGGTACTTCTCGGTCCTGAACCCAAGGTTGGGAAAGGCGCAGGTCTCGAGACTGACTGCCGTGCTTCCATCCTTGCGGGCGACAACGACCGGAGTCCGCCCCCACTTGTCCCGGGCTGCATAAATCCCCTTCTCGGTGAGGAGAAGAAGCGAACACGAGCCCTGGATCGCGTCCAGGGCCCCGGCGATCCCCGCTTCGTACGTCCCCTCTTGGTTGATCAGGATGGAGATGAGTTCGGTCGGGCTGATCTCGCCCCCGCTCATCTCAGAGAAGTGAAGCCGGCGCGTCTCCAAGGCGCGCTTGGCCAAGTCCTCCTTGTTCTTGATGACCCCCACCGTCACGATGGCATAGTTCCCTAGATGCGAACGGATGAGCAGCGGCTGGTCGTCGGTATCGCTGATGACGCCGATACCGGTATTCCCGTACATGTTGGCGATATCTTCGTCAAACTTGGAACGGAACTGGTCGTTCTCGATGCTGTGGATCACCCGCACAAAGCCGTCCGGCCCGCAGACGGACAGCCCTCCCCTTTTGGTCCCGAGATGAGAATGGTAATCGGTCCCGTAGAAAAGATCCCCGATGCAGTCCTCTTTGGAAGCGACGCCAAAAAATCCACCCATCCTTTTTTCTCCACCGGCCCGTTCAGTTTTTCTGGTAGACGACCTGGCCGCCGACGATCGTCAGGCGGACCTCTGTGCCCGGGATCTCTTCCTCGGGCACGGTCATTATGTCCTTGGAGAGGACGGTGATGTCGGCCAGCTTGCCCGGCCGGATCGACCCCAGCAAGTCTTCTTGAAACGCGGCGTAGGCGCCGCTCAGCGTATAGGTTCGCAGCGCCTCTTCCCGGCTCAGGCGCTGTTCAGGGAAGAATGACTGTCCGTCTTTCATTTTTCTGGTCACGGTCGCATAGAACGACGGGATCGGGTCGATGTCCTCGACCGGCCCGTCCGTGCCGTTGCAGATGACGGCGCCCCCATCCAGGACCGACCGCCAGACATAAGCTCCTTCCCTTGCCCTCGCTTCGCCCAGTTTCTTGACCACCCAGGGACCGTCGGAGGTGCAGTGGACACCCTGCATCGCCGCGATGATCCCCAGGCGGCCGAAGCGGGGGATGTCCGAGGCAGTGATTTGTTGGGCGTGTTCGACACGCCAGCGGAGGTCCTTCTTCTCCGGGTGCGCGGCAAAGGCCTGCTCATAGATGTCAAGGGTTTCCCGATTGGCTCTATCCCCGATAGCGTGGGTACAGACCTGAAAGCCGTTTTCGATCGCCAGGCGGGCGGTCTCCCTCAATTCATCTACCGGCATCGTGTTGAGGCCCGTCGATGCCGGCAGGTCGGCATAGGGTTCCAGAAGCCAAGCGCCGTGGACGCCCATGGCGCCGTCGAGAAGCCGCTTGATGGACCGGACGGTCAGATGGTTTTGACCGGCACCGATAATGCGGTATTGCGCGAGGCGCCGCCCGAGCTCGGCGTTGTCCTCGCTGATCATGGCATAGAGACGGACGCCGAGTTTCCCCTGCTCGGCCAGTTCCTTGTAGAGGTCGATGGTCCCGAACGAAGCCCCGGCGTCGTGGACGCTGGTGATGCCCTTGGAGAGGCATTCCTGGGCGGCGAGTTCAATAGCCTTCCGTTCCTCAGCGGTTCTTTCTGCCTCGGTCTTCTTCAACCGAGCGCCATAAAGAGCGCGTCCAATATAGCCTTGGGCTGTTTCCAAAAAGGCCCCGATCGGATTCCCGCGAGCATCGCGGACGATTTCGCCGCCGGCCGGGTCGGGAGTCGCTTTGGTGACCCCGCCGAGCTCCATGGCTTTGGCGTTGGCCAGGCTGGAATGGCCGCTGGCGTGCTCGAGCCGGACGGGGTTATCGGGCGTCACCCGGCTCAGGGCGTCATGAAAAGGGAGCCCGTCGACGTTGGGTTCCGGAGTTCTGTCCCATTTCTCCTGGTGCCAGCCTCTTCCCTGGATCCATTCTCCGGGCTTCGCTTGGCGGGCCGCAGCGGCGACCAGGACGACGATCTCTTCCCAATTTTTCGTCCGGGTCAGGTCCAGGATCATCCGGGCTTCCCCCACTCCGGTGAAGTGGGCGTGGCTGTCGATAAGGCCGGGTACAGCCGTCCGGCCCTCGAGGTCGATCACTCGGGTCGACCGGCCGATGTAAGGCTTTATCTCTTTGGCGGTTCCGACGGCGATGATGCGGTCGCCGGCGACGGCCAGGGCCTCGACGGTGGGTGCGGTTTCTTCCAGTGTGACGATCTTCCCATGGGTCAGGACAAGGTCAGCCGGCTGTTTCTTGGCGCAGCTGTTAATTCCTCCGATGATTAGGAGAGCCAGGATGAAAAGCCTCAATCTTGCCAGGTGATAATGCGTCATTTTGGATTCCCTCCTCGGTTCAATTAAATGTGCTTAGGCCCTTCAGCGGAGGTTGGGCTCGGGGCACGGCTTGTTGTTTAAGATAGATTCAATCCGTTCCATGACCTCCGGCGAAAGCCGGCCGAGCGTTTCTCCGGCCTTCATGTTCTCGACCACTTGTCCGGGCCGCGAAGCACCGGTGATGACCGAGCTCACGTTCGGGTTCTTGAGGCACCAGGCCAAGGCCAGCTGGGCGGTACTCATCCCGAGTTCTTCGGCGACCGTCCGCAGGAGGACCACTTTCCCGATCCTGATTTCGGCCTCCGAACCCGTGTACCGCTCTCGCAACCATTCGTAACCGGGAAGCGAAACCCTCGTCCCCGCAGGGATTCCAGCCTCATACTTCCCGGTGAGAAGGCCTCCGGCAAGCGGGCTCCAGATCGTCGTCCCGAGCCCGAACTCGTGGTAGAGCGGCGTGTACTCCTTCTCCACGCGGTCCCGCGTGAACATGTTGTACTGGGGCTGCTCCATCGTCGGCGGAATGAGGTGCTCCTGCCTGGCGAAACAGTAAGCCTCCGAGATCTGCCGGGCGCTCCACTCGCTCGTTCCCCAGTAAAAAGCCTTGCCCCGCCGGATGACCTGGTCCATCGCCCAGACCGTTTCCCAGACCGGAGTTTCGATGTCGGGACGATGGCAATAGATCAGGTCAACATAGTCCATCTGCAGGCGTGAGAGAGCGGCCTCCGTGCCTTCGATGATGTGTTTGCGGGAAAGCCCGCGGTCGTTGACGCCCTGGCCTCCCCAGAATATCTTGGTCGAGATGACGAGGTCCGAGCGCCGCCAGCCGAATTTCTTGATGATGGCGCCCATCATGACCTCGGCTTGTCCGCGAGCATAGGACTCGGCGTTGTCGAAGAAGTTAACACCGGCATCGTAGGCGGCTTTCATACAGGCGGAGGCGATGTCCTCCCCCACTTGATCGCTGAATGTCACCCAGGCACCGAATGAAAGGGCCGAGACCTTGAGCCCCGACCTGCCCAGCGAGCGGAATTCCATGG
>Ga0315277_10008490_pt1 | contig 13206 bp, 6 predicted proteins | sample YL17G05_15_MG_FD_203695 | JGI IMG/M metagenome (GOLD analysis project Ga0315277, IMG submission 203695) | Sediment microbial communities from Yellowstone Lake, YNP, Wyoming, USA - YL17G05_15 | ecosystem: Environmental > Aquatic > Freshwater > Lake > Sediment | place: USA: Wyoming | collected...
GCGGGGACCGTGCGGCAGGGCCGCTAAGCGTCACGCGACGCGATTTCCTGAGGGCGGGCGGAATCGCGATGGGCGGCGTGGCGCTCACGGGCCTGGCGTGGTCGGCTCTGCAGGCCGAGGAGATGCGGTTGGGCGGTCCGACGGCGAGAAAGCCCCTCGTCGTCAAGCCCATCCTGGCGTTCGAGATCCCCCGCCGCCGCGATAAGACCAGTTGGCGGTCGTGGGGCGGCATCCAGACCCAGCAGGATGCCGACGCCGAGGTCAAGCGCATCCAGGGCGAACTCGAGAAACTCAAGGCCGACGCCGACTTCCCCGTCGAGTTCCTGCCGGTGGCTCCCGTGCGCGGGCCGGGCGACCTCGGAAAACTCGACGACCTCCAGAAGGCCGACACGGTGCTCCTCTATGCCGCGGGTGGGCCGCAGAACATATTGGGCGAGGTCGTCAAGACCGGCAAGCACGTCGTGTTCTTTCTGCGGCACAAGTCGGGCCCCGTGTACCTCTGGTACGAGATCATCAGCCCGCGCTACCTGCGCCAGCACACCGACCGGCTGGCCGTCAAGGGCGTCGACGACGGCGACGTCGTGGTCGACTCGGTCGAGGAACTCTCTTGGCGGCTGCGGAGCCTGGGCGGCCTGAAGAACGCCCTCGGCACGAAGATCGTCGCCGTGGGCGGCGCCGGCGGATGGTCGTGCCCCCAGGCGCCGGACCTCTCGCGGGCCAAGTGGAAACTCGACATCCAGACCGTCGACTACAAGGACCTGGGGCAACTCATCCAAGCCGCTCGCCAGGACGCCGCCGCCCTCCAGTCCGCCCGCACCCGCGCCGCCGAGTATCTCAAGGGCGGGGGCGTCAAACTCGAAACCGACAAAACCTTCGTCGAGAACTGCTTCCTTCTGGAGCAGGTCTTCCGCGGCCTGATGTCCAAGGCCGGCGCGGGCGCCATCACCGTCAACTCGTGCATGGGCACCATCATGCCCATCGCCGAGACCACCGCCTGCCTGACCCTCTCGCTCCTGAACGACGCCGGGTACCTGGCTTTCTGTGAATCGGACTTCGTGGTCATCCCCTCCGGCATCCTCCTGGCGAACATCTCCGGCCGGCCGGTGTTCCTGAACGACCCCACGTACCCGCACGCGGGTGTCATCACCCTGGCCCACTGCACCGCGCCGCGCCGGATGAACGGCCGGACGCTCGACCCGGTGCGCCTCCTGACGCACTTCGAATCGGACTACGGCGCCGCCCCCAAGGTCGAGATGCGCAAGGGACAGAAGGTCACGAACATCATCCCGGACTTCGCGGCCGAGCGGTGGACCGGCTTCGCGGGCGAGATCGTCGACGCGCCCTTCCTCCCCATATGCCGCAGCCAGATCGACGTCGCCTACAAGGCCGACGACCGCAAGGTCGCTGAAAACATGCCGGGCTTCCACTGGATGACCTGCTACGGCGACTACACGCGTGAAATCGCCTATGCGTTGAAGAAAATCCCCATCGCGTGGGAGCAACTGGCCTGACCCCCTGCCCGCGTGCCGTTAAAGCCCGCAGATGAGTCCCGACAAGGTCGGGACGAATCTGCGGGAACTCTTTGGAAAAAGGGGACGGGGCACCGTTTGTCCAAAGCATTCGCGCAAAAACGCACCGGCACGTACAAACGCCCCCCGACCCCAAAACTTCATCCCGCCGGAACCGCAACCAACAACTTACCGTCCTGAAACTACACTTCCGCGCTCTTCCCCGTTTTCCATGTTTTCCCCTACTTCCCCATCATCATCTTCGCGAGTAACGGGCGAATAGCCGCGCCCCAGATCTCGTAGCCTTTCCTGTTCAGATGCACCTGGTCGCTCATCACGTCATCCCGCAACTTGCGATCCTTGTCAAGAAATGCGGAACCGATGTCGAGATACCGGACCATTTTCCCATCATCCAGTTTGGCTACTATCGCATTCGTCGCCGCAATCTTCTCGCCAACGTTGTCCTTCTTGGGGAAAATGCCCAGCAGCAGAATTCTGGTTTTGGGGAACTTCGTCCTGAGACTCTTCACGACGGCCGTAATCCCCGCAGCAATTTCCTCCGGAGAGTTCACGCCCAAATTATTGGTTCCAATCAGCAGCACGATCACTCGGGGGGAGGTCCCCGCCAACTCGCCATTTTCCAGTCGCCACAACACGTTCTGGGTCTTGTCCCCGCCGATCCCGAAGTTCACGGCATTGTCTTTGCCGTAATATTTCTCGAACAAATCCGCCGGCCACATCTGCGTAATGGAATCTCCCAGAAAACACAGCTCGATCTTCTTGTTTTTTGTCTGCTCAAGATATCTATTATGACTAGGCATAAACCATCGGACGCTTCCGGGCGCCGGTTTGGTCGGATCATTCGCAGGGTCGGAAACGACGACCGGCGCATCGGCCTTGGCATCCGCCCCCAGCGCATTCCCAACCGGACCGAAGCCCGCAATAGCTGCAACCATGCCCACCATCGTTAGTGACAACCATCTCTTCGACATCGGAACCATCCTTTCCTGTATGGAGGACATGGGGACGCCACCCATGTCTCTCAGCGGACTGTCGGCCGATCCAACGCGAAAACCTGGGTAGCGTCCCCCGGTTTCGTTATGTATGACCTGGGCGTCCTCATAACCCGGAGGTCGCAGGGGTGGTCAAAAACCCTCGAACGCAGTCAGGCTGCCGACTGCGTTCGGGGTGGAACTTACGGCGACCGTATAGTTGGGCGTCCCTTGGGTCAGCGTGAACTCTCCGCGCTGTTGGCCGGAGATAACTTCATAGTCGCCATAGAAGCCGACAAAGTTCACGCGGCCCTGGGCGTCGGTGGCGAGAGAGACATCGGTGGTCCACGTGGGCAGGTTGGGGATAGCCCAATCTCGCACGCCCATTAACTGCTGCCAAACCCTGCCGGCGGGGGTGATGTTCCAGTGGGCATCCATCAGCGCCCCCGCGGGAGCCACGCGCCACATGCGTGACGCCCAAAAGCCCCAAGTGATAAACGTCGTCATCTTTTCGTGACCGAAACAGAGGCGCACGGTGTCGGCGAGGATGTCCGCCGCACGCTGCGGCGCCGGGGCGCCCAAATCCTGCACGCCGAATTCAGACAATGAAAGCGGCAGGTTGGCCGTCGCCAGGTTGTGGAATACCTGCGCGATGCGCGAGGGACTGTGCGGGTTGTTTGTTTGCGCCGGGCTGTCGTCCACCGCGTAATACTGGATCCCAATTCCATCGACCGCGCCGCCGGCGGCGCGGAGTTCTTCAACGTGTTTCCGATACCAGTTGGCATACGGATCATGATTCTCGTCGGACGACTGGAGAATATCGAATTCGTTCGTGACGAGACGCGTCGCCGCCCCGGCAGCCAGCGCCGCCGCTTTGACCTCGTTGTAAATGCCCGCGACGCCTTGGGTGCCGTAAATCTCATAATAAATGGGCGAGTGGACGGCCTCGTTGATCACGTCCAGTTCGTAGTAGCGCTGGGCGCGATCTTTGACGAAATATTGGATGCGTTTACTGATCGCGGCGCGCAGATCCGCCTTGGCCGCGTCGCGCTCCGCCTGGCCGCCCCCCCTGAGGGCCGTGTCTTGAAGGGCCTTCACCCAGCGGGGGCTGGAAAGCTGCCATAAAACGCCATGCATGCGCACCCGCATGTTGTTGTGTGCGGCGAAATCCATGAGGCCATCCAGGAAATCGAGCCTGATATCCCCGCGCGTCCGTTCGTTGCTGGGCCACTTGCCGGCGTTCTCGGGGACAATCGTGTTGAAATTGCCGATCACGAAGTTCCGGTAGTTGACGTCGTCGGCGCCCGCGACCGCGGTCCCAAAGTTGAACGCATGGCGCTTCAGGCGGATGCGCACCGGCGCGTTCGGAAGCGGCCGCATGTCCCCCATGAGCGTCAGGGTGGCGGGGCCTTTGCGGAAGTGTTCGATGTAAGTGTCGGCCGCGGCGAGGGCATGGGCATCGGCCGCCGTGTTCAGGACGGTCGCCCCGGTGATGGTGAGGTCCCGGACATTCACCGCCCGGGGCCCGTCCGAGGGTCGATCATTACTGTTCTCCACCCGAATGCAATAGGTGCCGGCGGGCAGCGTCCACGTCTGCGTGTGCGAACTGTAGTTGCTGCCCATCGCAATTACGGGCCAGGACGTTGCGAAATCGGCGGCGCGGAGTCCCACGAGGGGCGTGTTCGGCCCCGAACTGCTTTTCGACGCACGGACGGTGAACGAGACTTCGGTCTCCGTGGCAACCTGGATATAGGTGCCAACAAACCCGTTCTCGTCGAGGCGCCATGCCTTGTCCGGGCATGAGGCCCCCGTCGAGCGGTACGCCAACGAGTCCCCATCCAGCGTCGTTTGGGATTGCGCCGGCGAAACGCACAGCAACGTAACGCCCAGGATTAGCATCAACCTTCGCATAATTGAGTTTGGTTTGGAATACACGGTTTTCAGACGCTTTCCCGGCAGGAGAATCCGCCTCATAAACCGACACTTCCCATATAACCCCGGCCCTCCGTCGTGGTCTTCCCAATAATTCTATCCTGCCTCCAGGCCTTGGCAAGGCTTCGGTTCTCGTGTGGGACCGGCCAAAGTCCTTGCTGAACCCCGGAAACCGGGTACACTTATGCACGAACAGCCCACGAGGGTCGTGGTTGGGCAGTCCTATGGAAGATCCTGGCTTCAGGGAATGCACTCGTGAGAAAGGACACTAGAGGTGAGAATCGCACATTCCGTCTTCATCGCGTTGGCGGGAGCGCTCCCGCTGTTCACAGTTAGCCCTCCGGCGCATGCCGCGAACTACTTTGTCTCTCCGAGCGGGGCGGATACGAACCCCGGCACGTTGGAGCAGCCGTTCGCCACCCCGCAGCGCGCCCAACAGGCCGCGAGGCTGGCCAAGGGCCGCGAACCCGTCACGGTCTTTCTGAGGGAGGGGACGTTCTACCTGCCCGAGACCCTGACGTTCACCGCGGAGGATTCCGGCGCCAAAGCGGCCCCCGTGGTGTACCAGGCCTACCAGAAAGAGCAGGCCGTGATCAGCGGCGGCGCGAGGCTGAAGGACCTGAAGTGGGTGCCACACCGCGACGGGATTATGAAGGCTCAGGTGCCGGCGGGGTTCGCCACCGATCAACTATTCGTCAACGGCGAGCGCCAGCCCATGGCACGCTATCCCAACTTCAACCCAAACGAACGTATCTACAATGGCTATGCGGCTGACGCCATCAGTCCCGAGCGGGCGAGGCGGTGGGCCGACCCGCGCGGCGGCTTCATCCACGCCATGCACGCGGCCATGTGGGGCGGGTTCCACTACGTCATCACGGGCAAGGACGAGAAGGGCAACGTCACCTACGAGGGCGGGTGGCAGAACAACCGCCCCGCCGGCATGCACGGGCAATATCGGTTCGTCGAGAACATCTTTGAGGAACTCGACGCCCCCGGCGAATGGTATCTCCAGGGCAAGACCAACACGCTGTACTTCTACCCTCCGGCAGGCGTGGATACGGCGACGGCCGTGTTTGAGGCCGTCCGCCTGCGTCACCTCGTCGAGTTCCGCGGCACACCTCAGGCCCCGGTCCGGTTCATCACCCTCAAGGGGCTGACATTCCGCCACGCCGCCCGCACGTTTATGGACACCAAGGAACCGCTCCTCCGAAGCGACTGGACCACCTACCGCGGCGGCGCGATCTTCTACACCGGCGCCGAAGACTGCTCCCTGGAAGACTGCTTCATCGACCAGGTCGGCGGCAACGCCGTCTTCGTGAACCACTACAACCGCCGCGTGACCGTCCGAGGCTGCCACATCGCCAAGGCCGGCGCCAACGGCGTGGCGTTCGTGGGCGATCGCGATGCGGTCCGCGCTCCGCGCGATTGGAAAGATCGGTCCCAGAAGTTCTCGACGCTGGACCGCACCCCGGGGCCGAAGACCGACAACTACCCCGCCGACTGCCTCGTCGACGATTGCCTCATCTACCTCTCCGGCCGCGTGGAAAAGCAGACTGCCCCCGTGCAGATTGAACTCGCCCAGGGCATCACCGTCCGCCACTGCTCCATCTACGATGTGCCGCGCGCCGGCATCAACATCGGCGACGGCTGCTGGGGCGGACACGTCATCGAGTTCTGCGACGTCTTCGACACGGTCATGGAGACCGGCGACCACGGCTCCTTCAACTCCTGGGGCCGCGACCGCTTCTGGGGCCTGAGCGGCCTGGACCTGAACGACGACCAAACCTGGGAAAAAGAGAAAAACCTCGTGCGGCTGGATGCCGTCAAGACCGTCATCATCCGCAACAACCGGTGGCGATGCGACCACGGCTGGGACATCGACCTGGACGACGGATCAACAAACTATCATCTCTACAATAACCTCTGCCTGAACGGCGGCATCAAGAATCGCGAGGGGTTCTTCCGCGTGGTCGAGAACAACATCATCGTCTCTAGCGGCTTCCACCCCCACGTGTGGTTCAAGCACAGCGAAGACGTGGTCCGGCGGAACATCCTGTGGACCGACCACTACCTGCCCGCCGGCGGCATGCCGCCCACCCCATGGGGCAGGGAGATGGATTACAACCTCGTCCACAGCGACGGCTTGACGGAGCCGAAGCCTGCGGCCAAACTCGCCGAGCAGTCCAAACGCGACGCCCACTCCATCGTCGCCGACGCGATGTTCGTCGATCCGGCCAACGGCGACTTCCGCGTGAAGGAAGGCTCGCCGGCCCTGAAACTCGGCTTCGTGAACTTCCCGATGGACCAGTTCGGCGTCCAGAAGCCGGAACTCAAGGCCATCGCCCGGACGCCGCTGATGCCCACGCTCACCACCCCCTCGGCGACGCCGGCGTCAAGCCGGTAGTCAGTCGCCCGAACTACATTTTTGCGCGGCTGGTTCGCCGCCCGCCCACCACAAAATTATCAGATGCTTCAATACCTTGATGACCCGTGCGGGCCGGAGGTCCGCTATTGTGGTCTAGCCACGGGCGCACCTGCCCGCCATAGCCCCGCCGGGCCGGCCTGCGGAAACTCCTACGCCTTCCCGCCGACCAATTCCAGGTTCTCCCGGTAGAGTTGCGTGGTGGGATGGTCTTCGCCGAGAAAGGCCAGGCTGATGCGATACGCTCGGTCAGCGCACCGCCTCGCCCCTGCGAGGTCGCCGAGGGCCTGGAGGACGCTCCCGAGATTGTTGACGTGGATAGCGACGTTGGGATGGTCTTTGCCGAGAGTCTTCTCTCCAACCGCCAGGGCCCGCTCGAAGCACGCCTTCGCCCCCGCCATGTCGCCGAGGGCCCGGAGGACGCTCCCGAGGTTGTTGACGCGGATAGCGACCGTGGGGTGATCTTTGTCTAGAGTCTTCTCTCCAATCGCCAGAGCCCGCTCGAAGCACGCCTTCGCCCCCGCGAGGTCGCCGAGGTCTTGGAGGACGCCCCCGAGGTTGTTGACGTCCGTCGCGACCTCCGGATGGTCTTTGCCGTAGGTCTTCTCGTCGATCGCAAGCGCCCTCTCGAAGCACGCCTTCGCCCTCTTTAGGTCGCCCAGGTCCCGGAGGACGAGCCCGAGGTTGTTGACGGCGGTCGCAACATTGGGATGTTCCTTGCCGTAGGCCGTTTCGTAGATGGCAAGCGCCCGCTCGAAGCACGCCCTCGCCTCCGCGAACCGGGCCCGGCCATTCAGGTACAGGCCGGCCTGGTTCAAAGCCCGGCCCGCCTCGTCGTGTGCGGCGGCCAGGCGCTCGGCGTGGCCGGCCGAGGCCAGGGCGTGCGGCAGCAGGCGGCCGCAGGTCTCCCACGTCCGAACGTCGTCGCTGTTCTGCGGGAAGGCAGCATTGACGACCTGCACGGCGGCCGCCGCCCAGATTCCCTCTCCCGCCTCGTCCACCCGGCCGCGCGCGATGGCCTGGACCAGCCGATGGACCGAGAGGGCGCGGGCCTCGCGCTCCACGCGGCAGAGGGAATACCGCCGGAGGGCCGCCACGGCGTCGTCGAACCGGACGCGGTCCTTGACCGCCTTGCGAAGGCCGTCCGGCAATTTCTCCGCGTTCTCGCTCAGGAGGTCCAGGGGGATGTCATCGGGCGCAAGGTACGCACAGAGGCAAAGCAGGTCCTCGGCCGCGGCGCTGGCCTTCTTCGCGGCCTCCATCGAGATCGTCCAGGTCGTCGCAACGGTGTGCGGGTAGTCACGGCTCGCGCCGCCGCGGGCCAGCATCTCGGCCTCGCGTTTGCGTACCAGTTTCAGGTAGTCGGCGAGCGTAGTGCCCGTCTCCTCGACGTACGCCCCGGTCTGTTCGAGGGCCAGCGGCAGGTCGCCCAAGGCCTCGGCCAGGGCATCGGCCGCGGCCTTGTCCTTTGAGCCTGTCCGGTCCAGGAGAAAGCGGACCGACTCGGGCCGGGGGAACGTCCGGACCTCGAGCGGCCGGGCGACGCCGGTCCAGTTCGGGTTGCGCGAGGTGATGATGACGTGGCCGCTCCCGCCGCGGGGCAGCAGCGCGGCCACATCGCCGGGCGCCGGCACGTTGTCGAAGGCGAGCAGCCATTTGCCGTGGTGTTCCAGCCAGTTCCGGACGGCGGCGACCGCAGTACGCTGGTCGGCCTCACCCGCCTCCTTAAGGCCCAAGGCCTGGGCGAGGGCGGCATAGTCGGAGACGCGCTCGGCCGGCTCCTCCGACCGGACCCACCAGACGAGGTCGTACTCCGAGGCGTAGCGGTAGGCGTACTCGATGGCGAGTTGGGTCTTGCCGACGCCGCCCAGGCCGTGGACGGCGTAGGTCTCCTGCGTGAGGGCCGCCGGCGCGCCGGAGGCGAGGGACTCGTGCAGGGCCGCCAGCAGGTCCTCGCGGCCGGTGAAGTTCGGGTTCCGCCGGTGCGGCACGCCGAAGACGGGCGGCAGGCCGCCGGGGTAGGCCGGTTCCTCAGCCACCGCCCGACGCGGATACGCGGGGGGCTTGGTCGGCTTTGCCCGCTCGCACGAGATGCCGGCAAGCAGACGCTCGCGGGCAGCGCCCTCGTCGAGGTTCACGAGGTCGATGTAGGCAATGGCCCCCAGCAGGCCCTCGACGCGGAAATCGCGGACCCGAACGGGCAGAAGGCGGCCTTTGGAGCCGTCGGGGTCCTGGGCCAGGGCCGCCGCCCATTCCGCCGAGCAGTACAGCGACTCGAAGTAGTCCGGCGAGAGGACGGCCGCCGTCCGCCGGCAGTGGGTCGCGGCGGCGTTCATCTGGGCGATGAATCCCTGGCCCGGCCGGAAGTCCCACGCCTGGAGGACAACGGAGCACCCGGCCTCTTCGAGTTGCCAGGCGATCCACTCGGCCCACGCGCGGTCGGTGTGCTCGTACGAGATGAAAAAGTCGCGGGCCTCGTCCTTGCTTGCGGCCATCGGGGTCCCCCGTGACGCGGAGACGTTTGACGTAATGGCACGTGATTATACAACAGGAAGACGGGGGCGGGATAACAAAATCCCAGGACGGGCCGGACACCGCTTCTTCGCCCCGCGCTGGAAGACCTCGCCGCCGGAAGGTCAACTCCATTCGGCATTACGAAAAGTGCTAGAAAAAACGTCGGGGCCATGTACAATGGCCCGCCACGGTCCGGCGACGGAGTCGGGCAAGGGTGTCCGGGAAAATCCTGGGAATCAAGAATTCATGGGCCTGAAACTGCTTTCCGATGAAGCCGTCGGCCGGATTCATGAGGCCACGCTCGATATCCTGGAAAAGAACGGAGTATGGTTCTCCGACAGTCCGGAAGCCATCGCGCTGTTTCGGAAGAACGGGTGCCGGATCGACGGCGACAGGGTCCGGATCCCGCGAAGGCTCTTTGAAGCCTGCCTGAAAACGATTCCTGACCGCAATCAATTGAAGATCTGCGTGGTCAAACTGGGAATGTCGGAACCGTTGGGTTTGAAGCAGGGCGAGTCGCACGTGGGGCTCATTGGCAATCCCTATTACCTGTATGACTATGAGGCCGGGGCGCGCCCGCTGGTAGAGTCGGACGGCGACGATAAGTTCCTGGTGATGGACAGCCTGCCGAACCTGAAATACGACTGCTGTTGCCATATCACCGCCCTGCAGCGCAGCGCCAATGCCGTTTTCCCTGACTACCATGCGGCCGCGGTCTGCGTGGACTATCTGCGAGGCCGGGTGCGCAGCCGGCCGAGTCGGCGGATTAAGAAACTGGCGATCCATTCCAACATTTTACATGGAAGGGACCCCAATTCGATCGTTCACAGTCCCCGGATGTACAAACCCCTGGAAAAGATGGAACTGCTGCGCCATGCGATCGTTGCCGGTCCGGGCGAGACCGCCGAACTCCTGGCGCAGGATACGCCGCTCGTCTGGTGCAACCCCGTCAGTCCGCTGCAGTATCACCCGGACCAGGTGCGGGCCATCATGCACGGCATCCAAGAATTCGGGAAGTCGTGTTTTATCATGATATCTCCCGAAGTGCTGATCGGGGCGACCGGGCCGGTGACGCTGGAGGCTTCCCTGGTCCAGCACAACGCCGAAGTCATGAGCGGAGTTATATTCACCCAACTGTGCGCGCCTGGTACGGCGGCCATCTATGGGTCCGTCTCCGGAGTCATGGATTTGCGGGTGGGCGACATTGCTCTCGGCAATTTCGAGTCCGCGGCCTTCAACGCGGGAATCACGCAACTGGCCGACTATTACGGGTTGCCGTCGCGCATTCAGGCCGGCAACACCAATGCCCGCAATGTCGGCGTGCGGGCTGCCGTCGAAACCGCCTGGGGGTTGCAGATGATCATGGCCGCCGGCGCCAACCTGGTTCACACCGGATTGCTGGATGGCACGTTGATGTTGAGCCTGGAGCACCTGGTCCTGGTGGACGAGATGGTCAGCCAGATTCGCAGCGGCATGAAACTCGGGCTAACCGATGCCGCCCACCTGGCCCTCGACGTCATCATGCAGGAAGGTCACCCGAACACGAACTACATCAGCCACGATCACACCATGGAACATATGAAAGAGTCCGTCCATTACTCCGATTTCTCGGGCCGCGCGCCGCAATCGCATGAGGACTGGTATGCCACCGCCCACAAGAAGGTTAAAACCATCTTGCAACGCGAATATCCGGAAGAAGACAACCGGGTTGTCGCAGAAAGGCTGAAAGCGGTGGAGGCGCGGCTGAAGGCGGACGATCGGACCTGGCGCAGCGGTGGCGAGGACTGGTGGCGCACCTATGTCCAGGATTTGCTGTGACAGTCGAAACGCGACGCGGTCGTGCAAACATCCGAAAGGGCGGCGCCGATGAAAAAGTTGAAACCCTGGGTGTTTTTCCCTCCGTTTCTGCTGCTGGCTGCCGCCATCGCCGCCAACTTTCTTGATGCGGCCCGGTTTTCCGCAGGCGTAACCGGCGTTTACGAATGGGTGCTCGACACCTTTGGATGGCTGGTTTCATTGACGGCCTTTGCGGTCGTGGTGGTGTGTTCGCTTATTTATGTGTCGCCGTTTGGACGCGTGGTGATCGGCGGGCCGAAAGCCAAGCCCCTGCTCACCAAATGGCAACTGTTTGCGATTGTGCTGACCACCAACATTGGCATTGGCATTCTGTTCTGGGGCCCGGTCGAACCCCTGGCCTATTTCAGCCACCCGCCCATCAGCACCGGGATCGTGCCGAACTCGCCGGCGGCGGCAACGTTTGCGATGTCGACGGTTCTCCTGCATTGGACCTGGACGCCGTATGCCATCGCCTCCCTCATCGGTTTGATGTTCGCGTTTGCCTTCTACAACATGCAGCGCCCTTTCACCCTGGGCGCGCCCCTGGCGCCCTTCCTGGGCAAGTATAGCGTTGGGGCCGGCGGACAGGCGATTGACGCCCTTTGCCTTTATGCCCTGGTTCTGGGGATGGGCGCGTCGCTGAGTGGGGCCATGATGCTGATTGGCGGCGGGGTCAACCATGTCCTGGGGATTGCCGGACGGCCGTCCGATATGACCCTGGGGCTGATTGGCGGGGCGATTCTCGTTGCCTCCATCCTGGCCGCCATCTCCGGGGTGAAAAAGGGCATTCTGTTTGTTGCCAATATCAATACCTTCTTCCTGATGGGGTTGCTGGTGTTCTTTCTCCTATTCGGCCCGACCCGATTCATCCTCCGATTCGCCACCGAGGGGTTTGGAAACCTCTTGAGCCACTATTTTGAAAAGGTGCTGTTTACCGGAGCGGCTCATCAAGACCCCTGGCCCCAGAAGTGGACGGAAATGCAGTTTTCCGGCTGGTGTGCCTGGGCGCCCATCATGAGCGTCTTTTTCGGCCGGATTATCTATGGCCATTCCGTGCGAACATTTTTAATCTTTAACATTCTCCTGCCTGCCTTTTTCACGGGTGTCTGGATGGCCATTTTGTGCGGAGCGTCGCTTCATATGGAAATCTTTCAGAACGCCGGGTTGGTCGCCAACTTTGAGATAAACGGCGTGGAAGGCGTGCTGTACGCCTTTATGCGGCACTTCCCCCTCGTCGGAATCATGGTGCCCGTGTTTCTTTTTGTAGCGTTCATATCGTTTGTGACCAGCGCGGATTCCAACCTTTCCGCGATGAGCGGCATCAGTGCGGCCGGAATTTCGCCTGAGAGCCCGGAATCAAGCATGTTCATCAAAATCGTTTGGGGCGCCACCATCGGAGCCGTGGCCTGGATCATGGCCACCATGGCCCATCTGGAGGGCATTCGAATGCTCTCCAGTCTGGGCGGGTTGCCGGCCCTGTTTCTCTGCGCGGCGGCCATCGTTGCGGCTGTCCGGGTGATGTTGAACCCGTACAAGTATGATCGTTTCAAGGAGGGTTACGACGCCGAGGGCCGTCCGTTGCATCCCTCAAAGACCGGCGCATAACGGAAGCGAGGACAAGGAACCCATGAAACAAACAGACCCAATGATGCGAAATTATCATATCACAACCCGATGCGTCCATGCCGGGTCGGGCATTGACAAGGAAACTCGCGCCTTACGCCGACCCATCACGCTTGGCAACAGCTACCGGTTGTACGACACCATCAAGGAACTGCCGGCATCGTTCGATTGGAACAATACCCACCAGTTTAATTACCCGCGTTCACGGCACCCGAACGGCAGATACCTGGAGGAACGCCTGGCGTCGATGGAAGGCGGCGAAGACTGCGTCGTGTTTGCCACCGGCGTGGCGGCCATGACCGGCGCCTTCTTCACGTTCCTCAGCGCGGGGGATCACCTCATCTGCTCCAGAATCTGTTATATCGGCGTCCACGAATTC
>Ga0315277_10008492_pt1 | contig 13205 bp, 10 predicted proteins | sample YL17G05_15_MG_FD_203695 | JGI IMG/M metagenome (GOLD analysis project Ga0315277, IMG submission 203695) | Sediment microbial communities from Yellowstone Lake, YNP, Wyoming, USA - YL17G05_15 | ecosystem: Environmental > Aquatic > Freshwater > Lake > Sediment | place: USA: Wyoming | collected...
GAATTCGCCCTTTCATAATGGCTCCTTTCAAGGCCGTGCCGTAAAAGAGGCCGTGGGTTATCACCTGGGTTATGATCATGGGGACTGACTCTCCTTATCGAGTGAACAGCCTGAACCGGTCGCCTTTGTTTTCGGGAAGGATCACGCGCGACGGGAGCTTTTTCTCGGCCGCCTGCCGGGCGAAGGCGCCGTACATGTATTCCCGGTTGTAGGCGTGAATGGGGAAAACGACCTTGGGTCTGAGCGACTCGGCCTGCTTGATTTTCCCGATGAAAGCGAGGTCGATCGTCCCGGCCTTTTTCAAAAGGAAGGCCATGTCGTCCTGGTAGGTGTCGAGCGGGCCCATGTAGTCGCCCGAATGATAGATCGACAGGCCGTCCACCTTGACCAAATAGGCGACTTCGGGAACGTCGTTGTGCTCGCAGTTGACGGTGAAGATCTCCATCCCTCCGAGGTTCTGAGTCGCCCGCGGCGCCGGCAACTCTATGGTGCGCTCGCCCTTTCCTGCGTTCCAGCCGAATACATAGCGGATGTTCTTCACCGTCGACTGCCAGGAGAGGATTACGGGGTCAAAATGGTCTCCATGAGCGTGGGAGACGAAAACAACGACCTCCTGGTTCTTGATTTCCTCCGGGTCGACAAAGCCGTTGGCCAGAGAAAGCTTTTCCGGCCGCGGTCCGCCTCGGCTGAAGTAATCGAAAATGAGAAGACGCGTCCGGGTTTTCACCGCGAATCCGCAATGTCCCAGGGACCAGACGATCGCATGTCCGTCCTCGAGAGGCCTGGCCAGGAGCGAGGCGACATCCATTGTTTCCGTTCCTGGCGCCGGCTCCGCACCGGCGCCCTTGAGGATGCCTGCGATATCAGGATAGGCATATTCCCTGGCTAGGTCAAACGGAGTCCGGCCCTTATCGTCCCTTGCCTCGGAGTTCGCCCCTTTTTGAAGAAGGAACCGGACCATATCGGTCCGTCCTTTCTTCACCGCCAGGTGCAGAGGAGTCGATCCTTCAGGATCGGGAGCGTCCACCTCGGCGCCCTTGTCGAGGAGCATTTGGGCGATTTCTACACTTCCCCCTTGGGCAGCCCGCTGAAATGGAGTCCGACCGGATTCGTCCTTCAAGTCGACGGGAATCCCTTTCCCCAACAAAAACGATGCCGGCTGAGTCATTCCGAGATACGCTACCCGATGAAGCGGGTATTTATCGAGCAGATCCCTGTTCTTGAGGGCTTCAGCACGGGGCCAAAGCTTTTGGACGAGTTCCACAAAGCCATTCCCCAGCGGGAAGGTCAGCGGCGTTTCGTTGTACTTGTTCCGGACGTCGAGCCTCGCTCCATGCTCGAGCAGCCACTCGATGGCTTCTGCCCGGCCGGCTTGGGAGATATAAAGCAGAGGCGTTGACCCTTCCTCGTTAACGGCATGGACATCGGCGCCGTGTTTGACCAGAATATCGAGAAGCCGGAGATTTCCAGAGAACGCCGCCTCGTGGAGGGGCGTCTGCTGATAATAATCACGGCTCATGACGTTCGCCCCCAGAGAGAGAAGGAACTCCGCAGCCTTGTCCGACCCGCCTTCGGCGGCTTTGAGAAGCGGGGTGCGGCCGTAGCGGTCGCGGGCGTCGACGGGAAATCCGGCCTTGACCAAGCGTTCCATCAAATCCACCAGCCCGCCGCCTGCGGCCGAATGGAGCAGGCTCCGGCCGTCGCGGCAGATAGCCTTCAAGTCAGCCCCTTTGGCGATCAGGAAGTCGAAGGTTTTGCTATGTCCCCTTGTGGCAGCCAAATGGAGCGGCGTTTGGCCCACGTCATCGGCAGCGTTAACATCCGCGCCTTCCTCGGTCAATTTTCCGACTAGGACGGTCAGTCCTCCCTCGGCCGCCGAATGGAGCAGGGTTCCGCCGCCGTCGTTTCTTGAGGAGATGTCGGCCCCGTGCGAAAGGAGATGATCCACTAGCGAGAGGAAACCGGCCGAGGCCGCCCGGTGGAGGAGCGCCTGTCCCTCCTTCCCCTTTGACTCGACCTTAAGGCCTCCATCAAGAAGCGCCCCGACCGCCTCCGGATTCCGCCCGTAGAAAGCCGATTCGAGCGTGGATACGCCGCGTGCGCTCAGGGCATTGGGGTCGGCGCCGGCCTTCATCAGGGCCCGGGCCGCTTCCGCCTGTCCGGCCGAGGCCGCCCAGTGGAGCGGTGTGAATCCGTCGGGGTCGGCCGCCTTGACATCGGCCCCGTTGGCGATGAGGAAGGCGACGATCTCCATTTTCCCCGAGTGGCAGGCGAAATGGAGAGGGGTTCGGCCCCGGTCGTCTTTGCCGTTGACGAGTTGGGGGTTTTTGGCGACAAGCGCCTTGGTTTTGGCCAGGTCGCCCGCCCGGACAGCTTCATGAATTTCCCCGGCAAGAGCCGCCGCTGAAATCCAGAGAAAGACCGCTATGCAGGAGCCAATCATAACGTACTTTTTCATGGATGCTTTCCCTCTTTTCGATTTCTTTATATGATTCTGACAAGCTCAACGGCGATTCCGACCGAATTAAAAAGACAGTGCGTGATGATTGCCGGCGCGAGTCTTCCGCTGAGACGAACATAGTAGGCAAGCGGCAGGAAGGCCACGAAAATCGCTGCATAGTTCCATGGAGAATAGAAATGATAGATCGAAAAAAGCGCGGCGTTGAGGGCGGGAGCCCAAGCTCCAGCGATTGGGATCCTCGGCATGAGGAAACCCCTAAAGTAGAATTCCTCGACGATGGGAGCGACGAGGCCGGATAGGACGAGCCCGAGCCAGAGCGTGCCGGGAGAGATGTCCTTCGGGAGGCCGTCGACGATCGCCCAGGAAGGCATCCAGTGCGTCGCCGTGCGCAGGATGGCCGAACGGAAAGGGGCAACAATCACGGTCCCCAGCATCGAGAGGGCATATAAAGCTGCGGCGATCGGCAGGGCAGAGAAAATCGAGAAATGGCCGCTTTTCCGCGATACAATCATGGAGCTCCATCCGAGGCCGCGCCTTCTTTTCTCGAAGAGCAGGCATCCGACCTCCACGGGGACAAGGATCAGGGGAATGCAGAGGAGAAGAGCGAGGTAATTTGAGCCGCCGGTCCTCATTATTGTCGGACCTAGGAGCAGAAACCCAGTAGTGAGGAGAGCGCCGGGGGCGAGATGGAGAGCTAGAGTCTTTCCCAGGGAATGGCATTCAGGTGTTTGCCGCACTTCAGCACTCCGTCAGCCTTTCCCAGATGGCCTCGATGCTATTATCGTGAATGTTTATTCCCCTGATTTCAAGCCTTTTATCCTTGAAAAATGGAAAATCCCGCTCTATTGTAAAGTATCAGGCTTCCATCCAATAGAACCGATCGACTGGGAGTTGCGGCGGTTGACGACGAGTCATTGAAACTCCTTCCATTCGACAGGTCGAACGGCACACTGTTTCTCAGCCGATCGGTCAATAATTCCAGGACGAGGTATTTTCGCCCGCCGGAGCGTTTTTCACAATCTGTTCTTTGAACATCTGGTAGAGTTCGGCGCCAGACGGCCCCCAACAATGCGGCCGCCTGTCCCCGTACTTGACGACGCCGGCATAGTAGGGATCTTTCGTGCTTTCCAGGAATTTCTCGAGCAGGACGACCGCATTGTTCAGATAAAACGTATCCATATCCCCGACGTAAACATGGAGCTTCCCGGCCAGCTTCGGCCCGAGCCAAGACCAATTGCTTTCGAGATAGTGCCGGAGATCGAATTTCTTCCACTGCTCCGCGACTTCATGATCGATTTTCCCCGTTTTCCAGTCCCAGAGGGGCTTGGGGTATCCATCCTCGCCGATGGGAGTGTAGGCGGCTTCCCAGATGGCCCACTGCCCCCCGCTTCTGTGTCGGTCGCCGAGCGTCCATTCATAATAATAGGAATCGCGGACGGTATGCCATACCTGGCCGTCCGGGTCGCGGGCCTCGGGACGCTCGGCCTGGATATGATTGTGAATTCTATAGTAGGCGTTTTCATCCTGATAGATATTGATGAGCTCATAGTACCGGAAATCCACCGGGTCGGGGCATAGAGACCACGTCCCCCCGAAAAAATCGGGATGAAAGATTTGCATGGCCAGGCAAATCCATCCCCCCGTCGACCCGCCGGTGAGCACCCGCGCGTAGGGTTTCCGGATGATACGGAAATGCTCTTCCACACAGGGGATGAGTTCTTGCATGATGGCATCGTCGTAGGGCCCGACATTGGGTGAGTTGACGACATAGGAATCATCGTAATAAGGGCAGGGGTGCTGGAAGGTCACGGACACCATCCTCGGAAAATTCTCCGATGTCCATAGTTTATAAAAAGGATTCCCTTCGCTGAAACCATGAGGAGCCCTCAAAGAAAAATGGCCCTGGCCATAGCAAACCGGATAGTAGACATCGGGGTGTGTTTCGTATCCTTCCGGGAGGAGGACCGTGGCCCCCAAATAGATGGGCTGGCCCCAAAACTTGGTCAGGATCTCGCTCTTGAACTTGACCCGCTTGACGTAGGCAGTGTCGGGCGGGACTTCAACGGGCGGTATGACATTGTCGCAGACCAGCCGGATCGTTTCCCCTTTGCCCGGATCGATGAACATCTTGGCGGGAGTGCTGTACAAATTGCCCGGCGAGATGTTCCATCTCTGCCCTTCCCACTGGTCGTTGTGCATCCAGAGAGTGTGGCCGTCTGCCCGCTTGAACTCCATATAGATATTGACGAACCCCTGGACGGAGTATTCGCCCGGCGGTATCTTTTTTATGCTTTCCAGGGGAAACCCGAACACATTCTCATCGATGCCGGCGGGTTCCTCCGGTTTGAGAGCCTGCACATCTTTTCCCCAGATCGGGATGCCCGTGGCGATATCAAACCCGGTTTGCCGCCGGGGTTCCCCGCCGCCGACTTTGGAAACAATGACATAAACGCGTCCGGTTATCGGACCAGAATGGACCGCCTTTGAAAACGACACTTCGAATTGGAACGGCCCTGGTTGTTTCTGGGCCGAACTGTCTTGACAGAAAATATTCGAAGCAATAAATACGGCGGCGAGAACAAAGAGTGCGAAACATTTCTTCAGTTTCATGTCATCGTCCTTTCTTCCATCGAGGACGATGGTAATTCGAGACCGAGGGGGAAGTCAAAGGAAAGCAGGGACGCCTTATCCCGGGGAAGAATCATCGTTCGACGTCGGCCCAGACTACCGCCCAAGCTTCCGGTTTCCGTCTGTCCCATGTCCGTCTCAATTCCAGGGAAAGAGCCGGCCTTCCCTGGAAGGGCGATCAGGATATTTTTGTATTCAAATGACATTTGAGGTTACTTTTTTGGCGAAAAAAGAAGGGACATGGAGTTCCTCCCCTTAAACAGACAGCAATCCGCGTGCCAGATTAGAACCTACTCCCTATTTTTTGAAATGGCCTTAAAAATACTGGGTGAAGCTCCCCCAGAGGTCGTCTTGGAGCTTCCAGTAGGCCGCCACGGCCTCCTCTGCCATCTTGACACAATAGGTGGTCAAGAATTCCCGGGCTTTGGCCGGGTTTTGCTTATAGAGGAGCAGGGCCTCCTCCTCGATCTTGGCCTGATCGGCAAAAGCTTTTTCTTCGATGGGCGTCCAGGTCCGAGCGATTGTCTGGCTCATCGGCTGCCAGCGGAAAAGAGCGAGCTGGCTCACCGTGCGGAACGCCCACCAGGCGCAGTCGCGGCGGAACTGGGACCGACCGTCGACCATATACGAGTCCGGCATCCGGGTGATGCCGCAGTAGAACGGCGTATGGGGCGTAGTGACGGGATTGTCATACCCCAGCCAAACCACTCCACCGATGGGATCGGGAAGCCAGCTCCGCGATTGGGTGATCTGGAGGTAGGTCGCCCTCTTGCAAGCAATCGTCCGCTCGGACGGCACCTTAAGGAGGTTTAGGAGATCCCGGTTCAAAAAAGGGCCCGCCACCGGGCTGATTGCGGCCTTCCCTTCTTTATCGACCTCGATAAGTCCCCGGGCCATGTCGTAAGGGGTGCCCTGGTAGGTGTCTCGAAAAATATCAAGGACGTCCTTAACGGAGAGTTTCTTTTCCGGTTTGACGGATAAGGGAAAGTTCTCGCCGTTGGGGTCGAGCTTGAGCGACGGCGCCAGGAGGCTCAGCGCCCGCCATTCGCGGCGCCGGGAGCCCATGCTTTGACGGGAAGCATAGGCATAGCAGAATTCGAAGGGCTTCCCGCTCGCCGGGTCCCACCAAGCCATCTCCTGGGCAAGCGAATGGACGTTGGCCGAGGACATAAAATGGTCCGGATCGTTGAGGTCGATCTGCCGGATGCGGCTGGCGTTGGCCGAGACTCCGACCTGGTCGTCGGGGATACGCACCGCCGCCCAAACCGCTCCTTTTTTCCCCGCGCCGGGGCCGAGAATCTCAAAGTGCCAGGTCTCCTGAGGGTCGGCGAAGGTGAAACATTCCCCGTAGTCGTTGTAGCCATATGTTTTGGTCAGTTCATCGGCGATGCGGATCGCTTCCCGGGCGGTCTTGGCCCGCTCCAGGACCAGGCGGTAGAGCTCGGGGCAATCGATCGCTCCCTCCTTGCTCCGGAGCTCCATCTTGCCGCCGAAGGTGGTCTCGCCGATGGCCAGTTGGTATTCGTTCATGACAGGGTAGGCGGTATTGATGTAGGCGAATGTCTCCGCGACTTGGGGGATCTCGCCGCTCTTGAGGCGGTTCTTGTCGTCCGGCCCCTTGGTCTCCTTGGGATTGTGATAGACGGGGCAGAGTTCCCCTGGCTTATGCCTCATGTGGGGAACAACCGTGATCCAGGTCCTGTCCGACGTGCTGTCGCAGGAGTGCGATGTCATGGTTGAGCCGTCCGCCGATGCCAGCTTCCCCACGATAATGCTCGTGCAGGACTCGAAGAGCGATTCGGCGGCGAGACCAGCGTCCCGGTCGGTTTGAACGGTGTTCCAGCCGACGCAAAGAAGAATCAGGACCAGAATAGCCATAAACGCGAAGGTCTTTTTTTTCACGAAAATCTCCTTTCCAGAAAAACCCCATCCGCTTATAGCACAGGGCAGGCGAAGGTTCAAACCCAAAGAGATCTCCCAATCCGCCTTGATATTATCTATAATGGTTATCCGCAAGAAAACTTTCTGATCGGGAGAAAGCCATGAAAACCATCGGCCTCGTCGGCGGAATAAGCTGGGAGTCGACCCTCGAATACTACCGGGTCATCAACCAGTACACGAAAGAGCGGCTGGGTGGGTTCCATTCGGCCAAGGTCGTCCTGTACTCCGTGGATTTTGCCGAGGTGGAGGTCCGGCAGCATCAAGGGAGATGGGACGAGCTGACCGGGCTGATGATCGACGCCGCCCGGAGGGTTGAGAGGGCCGGCGCGGAACTCCTCGTCATCTGCGCCAACACCATGCACAAGATGGCCGACGAGGTCCAAAGGGAGATCGGCATCCCCATTCTCCACATCGGCGACGTCACGGCTGAGGCTGTCAAATCACGCTCGATCAAAAAGGTGGGGCTCTTGGGCACCCGGTTCACGATGGAGCAGGATTTCTACAAACAGAGGCTCGTCCGGAAGCATGGGCTCGAGGTCATCGTCCCCGGGGAAAAGGAAAGAGAGGACATCCACCGCATCCTTTATAACGAGCTCTGCCTGGGGGAGATCAGGGAGCGGTCGAAGGGGACCTTCCGGGCGATCATCTCCGACCTCGAGGCCCGGGGCGCCCAGGGCATCATCCTGGGCTGCACCGAGATCCCATTATTGGTGAGTCAGGATGACTATAAGATTCCGCTTTTTGACACGACCACCCTGCATGCCCGGGCGGCCGTGGATTTTGCCCTGGGATAGCCGGGCGACGACGTCCCCCAGTGTCAGGGTAAAAAACAGCCCTTGAAAAATGCCGGCATTATCTTCAGAATAGGTTTTCCCGGAAAACTTATATGGTTGGCCGCCAGATCAGGAGCGCACGTGGTTGAGTGAGTTTCTGGAATTCCGCAACGTTTCCAAGCGCTTCGGAACCATCCAGGCCGTGGACAGCGTCTCTCTAGGGATAAAAAAAGGGGAGTTTTTCTCGCTCCTTGGGCCGAGCGGCTGCGGGAAGACGACCATGCTCCGGCTCGCCGCCGGGTTTGAGCATCCCGGTGCTGGCCGCGTCATCCTTGATGGCGAGGATATCACCGACCTCCCCCCCAATAAACGCAAGGTCAATACAATATTCCAGAGTTATGCCCTTTTTCCCCATCTGACTGTCTGGGAGAACATCGCCTTCGGGCTCCGGATCGCCAAGAGGTCGAAGAGGGATATCGACACCGAGGTCGAGGCCATGCTGCGATTGATCCGGATGGACGACCAGGCCAATAAGAAGCCCGACCAGCTCTCCGGAGGCCAGAAGCAGCGCGTGGCCATCGCCCGGGCCCTGATCAACAAACCTCAGGTCCTTCTTCTCGATGAGCCCCTCGCCGCTCTCGACTTAAAGCTGCGGCAGCGTATGCTGATCGAGCTCGACATGATCCATGACCAGGTCGGGATCACGTTCCTCTATGTCACCCACGACCAGGGAGAGGCCATGAGCCTCAGCGACCGCATCGCCGTGATGGATTCCGGCCGGATCCAACAGGTCGGCTCCCCCGTCGAGATCTACGAGACTCCGCGGACGAGCTTCGTCGCCGCTTTTATCGGCGACACCAACTTTCTCGAAGGCGAAGTGAAAGGCCTCGTCGAGAGCGAGTACTGCCAGGTCAAGATCGCGGATATCCCCGGCGTCATCTGTTTCAACGACAAGTCTATGAAGCCGGGAAACCCCGTCTATCTGAGCATCCGCCCGGAGAAAGTCCACATCTCGCGCGACCGGCCGGAGGAGTCCCGCCTGCTGAACATCGTGCCGGCCGTCGTCGAAGACATGATCTACCTGGGCTCGACGACCAAGTACTGGGTGCGGACACACGGCCTCCGGGTCCAGGTCCTGCGCCAGCACTTCCGTTTTTTCCTGGACGAAAAGCCGATCCGGTGGAACGACGATGTCTGGATCTGGTGGCACGGCGATGACGGCTTTATGCTCGACCGCTACCGCGCCGTGGACGAGCATCTCGTCGCCCTTCCCCCGCGGAAAGTGGGCGAGCCGGAGGACAACAACGAGAAGCCCTGAGGGACAGGACCGATGAGGAGGGAGTCGCGCCAGAAAATCCGGGAGACCTTAGTTTCCTTCCCCTCTCTCTTCTGGCTCTCCTTGTTTTTCATCGTCCCGACACTCTTCGTGTTTGCCATCGCCCTGAAGCCGGCCAACCCCTACGGCGGCATCGGTTCGGGTTGGACTTGGGACAACCTCCGCTCTCTCGTTAGCCCGAACTATCTCGCCGTTGCCTGGCGGACGCTCTGGATCAGCTTGCTTTCCGCCGCCCTCTGTATCGTCCTGGCGATACCCATCGGCTATTACCTGGCCAGGGTGACCGCCAGATGGAAGGGCTTCTTCCTCATGCTCATCATCGTCCCTTTCTGGACGAATTTCCTGATCCGGATCTTCGCCTGGAAAGTCCTCCTCCATCCGGAGGGTGCGATCAAGAAGGCCCTCGCTTTCTCCGGCCTCATCGGCCCCCAGACATCCCTTCTCTATAACGCCGGAGCGGTCGTCCTCGTCACAGTGTACACTTTCCTGCCGTTCACCATCCTGCCGATCTATGCCGCCGCGGAGAAGTTCGATTTCCAGCTCCTCGAGGCGGCCCGGGACCTCGGGGCCAGGCGCCTCCAGGCCTTCGCCCGGATATTCCTCCCCGGGATCAGCCGGGGGCTCATCACCGCCGTTCTCTTCGTCTTCATCCCGGCGCTGGGATCTTATGTCATCCCCGATATCGTCGGCGGGCCGAGCGGTGAGATGATCGGTAACAAGATCGCCCAGCGGGTCTTTGTGGACCGCAACCTTCCCCAGGCCAGCGCGCTGTCCGTGGTCCTGATCCTGTCGGTCCTGGCTCCCCTGGTGACTGTCCTGGTCCTGCAGCGGAAGCGAGAAAAGCCGGAGTCTCTTCTCTAGGTGAACCGATGAGGCGCAGCCGTTTTCCATTTATTGTGACCTTGGCCGTGCTCTTCTTTTTTTATCTCCCCATCATCATCCTGATCGTAAATTCTTTCAATGCGTCCCGGTTCGAGAGCGGCTGGCAGGGTTTCTCCCTGATGTGGTACAAGCGCCTCTTCCACGAGCCGGAGATATGGCGCGCGGCCAAGAACTCGCTGCTCATCGCGGCGAGCGCCACGGCCGTGTCGCTTATCATCGGGACGACGGCGGCCATCGCCCTCCACCGCTTCGCCCGCAGCCGGCTGCAGCGCTTTCATTTCGGCCTCGTCTACACGCCGCTCGTCGTCCCGGAGATTCTGATGGGCATCAGCCTGCTCATGCTGTTCGTCGCCGCCGGCGTCGAACTGGGCCTGTTCACGATCTTCCTGGCCCACGTGACCTTCTGCATCAGCTTCGTGGCCATGACGGTGCTGGCCCGGCTCCAGGACTTCGATGAGTCCATCGTCGAAGCCGCCCAAGACTTGGGGGCGGGCTGGTGGGCGACGACCCGGCGGGTTTTCCTCCCCATGCTGCTTCCGGGCCTCATCGCCGGGGGATTGCTGGCGTTCACGCTGTCCATCGACGATTTCGTCATCACTTTTTTTGTCGCCGGTCCCGGCTCGACGACCCTGCCCATCCGGGTCTACAGCATGATCAAGTACGGGTCGCCGCCGCTGATCAACGCGCTCTCCACGCTCCTGCTCGTCCTCACCTTCACCGCCGTCGCCGCGAGCCAGACGCTGTCCCGGTCCCGGCGCTAGGGAGTCAGTATGAATAACCTGCGGACCTGGAAAGCGGTGGCTTCTCGAACCGTCGTCATCTTTTTCTCCATTGGGGCCGCCGCATTCCTCACCCATTGCGGAAAAACCTCGCCCGTCCTGCACATCTACACCTGGGCCGATTATTTCAAGCCGGCGCTCGTCGCGCGGTTCGAAAAAGAAAACAGCTGCCGGCTGATTATCGACACCTATGATTCCAACGAGACGATGTACGCCAAGATCAAAGCCGGGGCCAGCGGGTACGACCTTTTGACGCCGACGAGCTACATGGTCAGCTTGATGAATTCCCAGGGCATGGTCCAGAAGCTCGACCACACCCTGCTCCCCAACCTGGTCCATATCGACCCTGAATACCTGAAGCTGGCGATCGATAAAACCATGGACTATTCCGTCCCCTACATGATCGTCAACACGGTCATCGCCTATCTCGGAAGCCGGGTCAAGGACTTCGAGCCATCCTGGGCCATGTTCGACCGGAGCGACCTGAAGGGCCGGATGACCATGCTCAACGACATGCGGGAAACGATCGGCGCCGGACTTAAGTATCTGGGTTACAGCTTGAACACGACGAGCGAAGCGGAGCTCGCCAAGGCTAAAGAGGTGGTCGTTCGCTGGAAGAAAAATATCGCCAAATACGAGAACGAACAATACAAGACCGGTGTCGCCTCGGGGGAATTCCTCCTCGTCCAGGGCTACAGCGGAGACATCCTCCAGGTGCAGCAGGAAAATCCGGATGTCAGGTTTGTCGTGCCCCGGGAAGGCACGGCGATCTCGGTCGATGACTTGATTATCCCCGAGGGGGCAAAAGAGGTTGGTTTGGCCCATTGCTTCATCAACTTCCTGCATGACCCGGCCGTTGCGGCCGAGAACACGGCCTTCCTCAAGTATCTCTGCCCCAACAAGGACGCCTACGCGCTTCTGAGTGAAGACCTGAGGAAGAACCCGGGGGTATTCATGGACTCTGAGATCAGGGCCAAGAGTGAGATCATCGCCGACCTGGGGAAATCCCTAGCGCTCTATATCAAGATCTGGGACGAGATCAAAGCCGCCAAATAGATCCTTTCCCGCGGCCAGTTCGACCGGTGGAGCCCAGCTCCCAGCCTCAATCAAGCTCGGTCTCGCGATGGGCCCGCTTCTCAACGGAAAAGAGATAATATATACTAATAATATAGGATTAATAGGAAATAGGGTGTGCCGTGAGCCGAATATTGCTTTTATCGGCGGCTGTTCTCGTTTTTCTGGCGAGTACAACGGGCGTCCAATGCTCGGCGGTTCGCCCCGAGATAAAACCCGGCAGCAATAACAACCTGTTTCGGGAGGAGACGGAGATGATCAAAAAGATCAAGAGAACTGATCAAGAATGGAAAGACGTTCTGACCCCGGAGCAGTACCAGGTGCTGCGCCAGGCCGGGACGGAGAGGCCGTTCACGGGAAAATACAACACCTTCAATGAAGAAGGCGTCTATTCCTGCGGCGCCTGCGGGACGCCGCTTTTCGGTTCGGAAGCGAAGTATGATCATGGCGCCGGCTGGCCCAGCTTCACGGCGCCTCTCGACGAAACCCGCCTCGAATACCGGGAGGACCGTTCGCACGGGATGCTCCGGACAGAGGTCCGCTGCGCCGCCTGCGGCTCCCATCTCGGCCACCTCTTCGATGACGGCCCGGCCCCCACCCGCCGCCATTTCTGCATCAACTCGATCGCCCTGGGCTTCAAGCCGGTGGGCCGGGCCGAAGAAATGAGAAAAGAGGGCACGGAGACGGCCGTCTTTGCCGCCGGCTGCTTCTGGGGGGTGGAGGACAAGTTCCGGCAGATCAAAGGCGTTCGTTCAACCCGTGTCGGCTACACGGGCGGCCACACCAAGGACCCGACTTATCAAAAGGTCTGTTCGGACACCACCGGCCACGCCGAATCCGTCGAGGTCGTCTTCGACCCGAAGGAAATGAGCTACGGGGAGCTCCTGGGGGCCTTCTTCCGGTTCCATGACCCGACCGAAGTCAACCGACAGGGACCGGATACCGGGACGCAGTACAGATCAGCGGTTTTCTATCTGAACGAAGGACAAAAAGAAGCAGCGCTCGAGGCGATCGCTAAGCTCAACGCGTCGGGTCAGTACGACCGGCCCATCGCCACCCAGGTCCTCCCGGCCTCCGAGTTCTACCAGGCCGAGGAATACCACCAAAAGTACTACGAAAAACTGGGCAAAAGGAAATAGCGAGCGAACCCCTCTCCCCCATCCGCTGGCCAATTATTGAAAGCATCTCCGTCTATGTGATGGACAACTTGGGAATGGAGAAGCGACCTCGAAGGTTTAGGTAACATGATAGCGAAACGCACCTCCCTGACGGGTAATACTGTGATAGATTACTCGTCGAACGGAAATCTAAGAAGGAGGTGCGCAGGTGTA
>Ga0315277_10008493_pt1 | contig 13204 bp, 5 predicted proteins | sample YL17G05_15_MG_FD_203695 | JGI IMG/M metagenome (GOLD analysis project Ga0315277, IMG submission 203695) | Sediment microbial communities from Yellowstone Lake, YNP, Wyoming, USA - YL17G05_15 | ecosystem: Environmental > Aquatic > Freshwater > Lake > Sediment | place: USA: Wyoming | collected...
ACTCCCGTCGGAGATCGCAGCACGGGCCGGCAGCACTCCCTCCACCGGCAGCACCCGCAGGCCATCCGCGGACGGTTCCTCGAGCCACAGCGTGGAGACGTAGCCGATCGCTCCGGGCGTGCGCGCCACGTACTCGACGACGGCCCGGCTGGAGGGCATGACCACCGCGGTGAGGACGACGTCACGGCCGCCCAAGACCACGTTTTCGAACACAGCGCGGGTGCCGGAATCCTGTTCGCGGCTGACGACGGACAATACGACCCCACCCCACTCCTGCACCTGGCCACGAAAGACCGCCTGCAACTGGGCCAGGCCCGTCTCGCTGAACGGCGTGGCAGGATGGACGACGACGGCGACGCCATCGCGGACGAACGGCTGCGACCACAGGGCACCTGGCTCGGCAGTCGCAGGGAGCCACGAGAGCAGTGCCAGGTCGGCCTCACCTTCCTGCAGCGTCTCCTGGGCCACCGCCGAGTTGAACACCTCGACCTCGACCGTCACCCAGGGGTGCGCTGCTTCGTATGCGGCCACCATTTCCCCCACCAGCGGCTCGCAGGAATCGGCGGCCACCAACCGCAGGGTAGCGGGCTGGCGGGTGACGGTGAAGGGTTGGGCGGTGCAGGAGAGCAGGAGGAGCAGGAGGCAGCAGACAAGAAGATGAAAGGCGAATGGAGAATGGAGAACGGAGGATAGGGATTGGAGATTGGAGACCGGAGATTGGGGATTGGGAAATGGTGAGTACAACATGGCAAGGTGTATTATACCGCGTGTGTGAGGGACAAACAAGTCAGGCCGGTGAAGTTTAGGAATTGGGCCTTGCTCAGCACTGGCAAAGCATGGTATAATGATGGTGCCCGGCGACGGCATCTAACGACATACCCAGCATCTCGTGACTGGGCATTGCTTTGGCTTCGCTTATCAGGGCGGGAGGAGGTAATCTATGAACACATCGCGTCGCAATCGTCTCGTCGCTGCGGCCGCCATCGGCATCTTGTCTCTGATCGTCGTGGCCGCCGCCCTTGTTTTGCCTGCCAGGACGCTGGCCCAGGCGGGCGAGTTCGACCGGGCCCAGGCGGGCCTGACCCAGGCCGGCACGCCACCGCCGCCGCCACCCCCACTTCACCTGAATCCGGCGACCCCCACCCCCGAACCGGGTGCGCTCCAGGCCGGCGCCAGCCCTCAGGCCAGCAGCAGCGACCTGGAGGTCATCCCCTTCCGGCCTCACATCACGTTGCGCAGGGGCGAGGCACCGCACGTGGTCACCGCTCAAAAGGTGACCGGTGCGGCCGTTCCCAGCGGCCTTAAGCAACCGCTGGAAGAGATGGCAGGTCCGCAGGAGGCCTACCAGGCCCCCGACGTCAGCAGTCTTCTGGCCCCCATGGACTGGGTTCCGCTGCTCTACGAGGGGTTTGAGGGCATCTTCCCCGGGGATTGGATCCTCGAAGACCTGAGCAACGACGGCTACGAGCGCCTCTGGGGTGACACCAGCTACTATCATCAAGTTGGCGCCTGGTCGGCCTGGCCGGCAGCGCGGGGCGCCGACGCCCTGAATCCGTACACCGATTGGTACACTGACAACATAGATAGCTGGATGGAGTACGGGCCGCTCGACCTCAGCAACATGGCCGACGTCTTCGTCAGTTTTGGCCTGTGGTACGACACCGAGCCTGAATGGGACTGGGTCTACTTTTGCGCCTCGACCGACTTTGTCAACTATAGCTGCGACTACTGGTCCGGTTATTCCAACGGATGGACCGACCAGGCCTACTGGCTGACCTCTTACGCAGGCTACTCGCAGGTCTGGCTGGCCTGGGTGTTCCAGAGCGACGCAAGCGTCAGCTGGGGCTACGAAGGCCCGTTCGTGGACGAAATCTACGTGTGGGGCGACGACCTCAGCGTCCCCCCGCCCCCGCCCCCCACGCCCGATCCGGCGGGCGAACTGCTCCAGAACGGCAGTTTCGAGACCGGCGACCTGACCTACTGGGACAGTTACGGCCCAAGCAGCGTAGTGGCGGCGGAAGACCCGGTGGCCCGACGGCCTGCGCTGCTAGCGGATGCCAGCCACGAACCGGGCTCGAGCAGTCCACAAGCATTCGACAGCCTCCTGGACATCTCAGAAGTTGGGGTGACCAGCGATAGCGCCGTGGATGGGGCGTATTCTGCCTATCTGCGGCGGGACGGCGCAGGGGATGACTACCTGTACCAGACCTTCGACGTACCGGCCGGCATCACCGACGTCATCATCAACTACTGGTTTGGCATGACGACCGATGAGACAACTGTTGACCGGGACTTCTTCTGCGCCAGCCTGCGTCCGAGTCCCACTTCCAGCACGATCTGGATAGACCTGGGATGCGTGGACTCGACCGATGCTACCGGCTACTGGCAAGAGGTGATGTATACGCTCAACGACGACGAAGTGGCGCTAGTTGCCGGTCAATCGGCCACCCTCATGTTTGAGATGTACAATACCGGCGTGCCCGGGACTGGGACGGCGGGTTGGGTAGACTATGTGCGGGTCTACGCTACCGGCAGCAGCGGGGCGGGAGAAGCCTTAGACCCCAACGAACCGAACGACGATGCGGGCAGCGCCACCGCCATCTCCTGTGACCAGACCATTGCCACCGGCATCATCGGCGACGCGCTGGGCGGCTACGACATTGATTGGTACAGAGTGAACAACGTGCCCACAGGCCGGCTCGACGTGGACATCACGGCCCGGACCAAACTGCCACCCTCGGCACTCGACTCGGTGGTGGGCCTGTGGGACAACGGCGTCAATCTGCTGACCTGGAACGACGACGACGGCGTCACGTTCGACTCGTACGTCGTGTACACCAATACGACAGGCAACGCCACCTTTTACGTCAGCGTCGAGTCGTACTCGGGCCAGGGCAGCGCCGACTCGTTCTACGACCTGACGGTGCAGTGCGGTGGCCAGGGCGGCGGCCCGCCCGAGGGCGGCAACGAGGTGCCGCCAGACTACGCGGACGCCTGGACCGTAATACTTTACCTCAACGCGGAGGACGCCAACTTTGCGCCCATTCTGACCCAATACCGGCAAGACATCGAGTCGTTCATCGGCAGCAAGAGTAGTTTTCTCAACGTCGTAGTCCTCTACGATGGCCCCAGCACCAACGACACCACCCGTTACCTGGTCCAGCCCAACGGCAACTATACAACCGGGACGAACCGCTGGAACGTGGGCGAACTCAACATGGGGGATCGCGACACGCTGGCCAATTTCGCCACCTGGGCTATGGACCAGTACCCGGCCGACCACTACTACCTGTCCGTTGACGATCACGGCGATGGCGTGTACGGCATCAGTTGGGACCCGAACTCTGGCAACGATCAACTCACCCCGCCGGAACTGTACGAAGCGCTGAAGAGCGCGACCCACAACGGCCAGCGCAAGATTGACATCTTCGACTACGAGGCCTGCCTGATGGGACTGGCCGAGAACGCCTACGACCTGCGGGAATGGGTGAATTACGTGGTCTTCTCGGAGCAGATCAGTTGGGGGCTCAACACCTACCCGCGCTACTTCAGCGATCTGGCAGCGGCCGACACGCCGCTCACCGTTGGCCAGCGCGTCGTGGAGCGCTATCACGCGGAAGCCCTGACGGCCGACGGGCACGGCTACCCGCACACCATCTCGCTGATTGATACCGGCCAGATGGTGAACGTCAGGAACGCTGTGACAAACTTTGGCGACGCGATCCGGGCCGTGAACACTCAGATCCGGAAAGATGCGATCAAGATTGCCCGCAACGCCTCGCAGGCCTTCGCGGCGGATATGGCGGCCACTGACTACCGGCGGGCCGAATACATAGACCTGTGGGACCTGGCCGACAACGCCAGCAGCCTGGCGTCCACCCAGGCAGCAGCCGTCAAGACTGCCGTCACCCAGGCCGTCGTCCGCGAGCGACATGCCAGCGGCGGCGCCGGCGGGTACGTCTGGAATCACAGCGGCGCACACGGGCTCTCAATCTACTATCCTCCCTCCGAGTCGTCCAGCGCTTTCAGCAGTTACGTGGCGCCAACGATTTACCAGATGAGCCAGGACGGCAGATGGGACGAGTTCCTGAACTGGGCCTTGCCCGACCCGGACGCCCGGCGTGGCATGAGCGCCAACCGCGCCACGATCAAGTTGCTCGGCGGCGATGCCTACGCCGACAGGCCGGCCGTATATCTACCGGTAGTGTTGCGGCTGCGCAACTAACCCGGTTGCCTTGGTGTGGACTGACAAAAAGCAGACCCGGTGGTGAGCGGGTCTGCTTTTTACCTGCTGTGAGAAACCAGGCATGGCTGACTTGATGCGCACGCTCGCGGCCTACGTTCCACCGGACGTCGTCCGCGCCACGCTGAACGAGGCGCAGCCCGCACCTCCCACGGAGGCCCGGGCCGAGCGCTGGCCGGCGGCGGTGCTCTTCGCCGACGTCTCTGGCTTCACCCCGCTGACGGAAGCGCTGGCGCAAAGGGGTTCGGAAGGGCCGGAGGAACTGACGCGCCTGCTGAATGGCTACTTTAGCCGCATGATCGCCCTGACCGAGATACACGGGGGGGAGGTCGTCAAATTCAGCGGTGACGCCATGACGGTCGTTTTTCCGGCCCTTCAGGAGAATCTGAGCATCGCCACGCGCCGGGCGGCCCAGGCCGCCGAGGCGATGCAGGCCGGGATGGGTGAGTTTGCCACACTCGTCACCAGCGCCGGCCCGGTGGCCCTGGGGATGAAGATTGGCATCGGCGCAGGCGAGGTCCTGGCCACCCGGGTGGGCGGCGTAGGTGGCCGCTGGGAATACGTCATCGCGGGCGACCCGCTGCGCCAGATCGCCCTGGCCGAGCACCAGGCCCAGCGGGGCCAGGTCGTCCTCAGTCCAGAGGCGGTGGCCATCGTGGCCCCCCACGCCGTCGCCCCTCATCCTCTACCTCAGCCGGACTGGGCAGGTGTTCAGGACCCCCAGGCAGTGGAAGCAGTCCTGCGGGCCTACGTCCCCGGCGTGGTCAGCGCCTGGCTGGAAGAAGCGCTGCACGAATGGCTGGCCGTGTTGCGGCCGATGAGCGTGCTGTTCACCGGCGTCTCCGGCATTGACTATGCGCAAGCCGGTGCCGTCGAACGGCTGCACACCTTCGTACGCACCGCCCAGGAAGTCATCCAGCGCTACGAAGGCAGCATCAACAAACTGGCTGTGGACGACAAGGGGACCGTCTTGCTGGCCCTGTTCGGCGCACCTCCCCACGCCCACGAGGACGACCCAGAGCGCGCCTTGCGCTGCGCCCTGGACCTGCAGACACTGGCCAGGAACCAGGGGGTCCAACTGGCCATCGGCGCGACCACGGGTCGCGTGTTTGCCGGTCCCGTCGGCAGCGAGACTCGCCGCGAGTACACCGTGATGGGGGACACCGTCAACCTGGCAGCCCGCCTGATGGGGGTAGCCGGTGAGGGCCAGGTGCGCTGCGACTACGAAACCTATCGCAACGCGCGCGGCAGGTTGGCCTTCGACCTGCTGCCTCCCGTGCGCGTCAAAGGCAAGGCCGGACTGGTCCGCATCTACCAGCCCACGGGCGAGGCCGGCAGAGAGGCCAGAGAACGCAAGGAGGAGGCTCGGGGCGCGCTGGTGGGACGGCGGGCCGAGGTGGCCCGGCTGGCGGCTGGCCTGGACGATGTGCGGGCCGGGCGCAGCCGCATCCTGCTCATCGAAGGGGAGGCCGGCATCGGCAAATCGCGACTGGTGGAGGAGTTGGCGCGCTTGATGCAGGAGCGCGGTGTAGCGGGGCTGCTGGGGATGGGGCGCAGCATCGAGCAACAGACCCCCTACCGGGCCTGGCGTGGCATCTTTACCTCCTACTTCGACCTGGAGGAGGTGGACGACCCGGCGGAACGGCAACGCCGGGTCCAGGCGCACGTGCACGACGTGGCCCCCGACCTGGTGGAGCGCGTCCCCCTGTTGAACGACGTGTTGAGCCTGGGCCTGCCGGAAAACGAGCTGACCGGCTCGCTGGACCCTCACCTGCGGCACGAGAGCCTGATCTCGCTGCTGCTGGCGCTCTTGCGTGCCTGGGCCGCCGAGAGGCCGCTGGTGCTCGTCCTGGAAGACGCCCACTGGCTGGACACGCTGTCGTGGGACCTGACGGTCCAGGCGGCGCGCGCGCTGACGGTCGCGCGCGTGCCGCTGCTGCTGGTGGTCGTCACGCGGCCCATGGAAGGCGAAGGCCAGCGCATGGAACCGCAAATCCTGGCTGGCATGGCCGAGACGGAGCGCTTGCCGCTGGGCTCCCTCTCGCCGGACGAGACACTGGCCCTGGCCGCGGCCCGGCTGGGCGTAGCTGTTCAGGAGCTGCCGGAAGCGGTGGCCGGGTTGGTGCGCACGCGGGCCGGCGGCAACCCGTTTTTCGCCGAGGAACTGGTGTACGCGCTGCGCGACAACGGCCTCATCGCGGTGGAAGCGGAGGATGGCAAGAAACGCTGCGTCGTGCGCGGCGACCTGGAGCGGGCGGCCCAGGCGCTGCCCGACACGATCCAGGGTCTCGTGCTTTCCCGCATAGACCGGCTGCCACCCGAAGAACAGTTGACGCTCAAGGTGGCGGCCGTCATCGGGCGCACCTTCGCCTACACTCCCCTGCACGATACACTGGGCGAGCACATGGAGCTCACTCACCGCTTGCTGAGAGTCTACCTCGACGACCTGGACCGCCTGGACCTGACGCCGCTGGAGGCCCCAGAACCTGAACTGACCTACATTTTCAAACACATCATCACCCAGGAAGTGGCCTACGAAACGCTGCTGTTCGCCCAGCGCCGGCAACTGCACCGCGCGGTCGCCCTGTGGTACGAACGCACCTTCGGCAGCCCCGGCCAACCGGCAGCGGAAGGATTGGAGTCACCGCTGGCTCCCTACTTCCCGCTGCTCACCTATCACTGGCACCAGGCCGGGGACGAAGGCCGCGAGCGACATTACGCAGGCCTGGCCGGCAAATGGGCGGCGGCGCAGTTTGCCAACGTGGAGGCGGCCGGCTACCTCAGCCGCGCGCTCGTTCTCACCCCCGAAGCCAACCTGGCGACGCGCTACGACCTGTTGCTGGCGCGGGAAGCGGTGAACGACTTGTGCGGGGAGCGGGAAGCCCAGGCCCGGGACCTGGCAGCCCTGGCGGCCCTGGCCGGGCAGGCGCACGATCACGGCTGGGGCGCTGCGGTCACTTTGCGCCAGGCGAACTATTACGAGGCCACCAGCGAGTACGTGCGGGCACTGGAAGCCGTGCAGCGGGCCATCGCGCACGCGGCACAGACGGAGGAACTGGCAGACGATGCCGAAGGCTACATCGCGTGGGGCAAGATCCTGTGGCGACAGGGGGATTACGATGCCGCACGCCGGCCATTGGAGCAGGCTCTGGATATAGCAAGCGCCACCGGCAATCGCCCCAGCGAAGCCAAGAGCCTGCAAGCGCTCGGCAACGTCTACCTGTACCAGGGCAACTATCCGGCGGCGCAAGAACACTACTGGCGTGCGTTGGAATTGTGCCGCACCATCGGCCACCTGCAAGGAGAAGCGGACAATCTGATCAGCCTGGGCATCACTCATTACGAGTTGGGCGACTATTCAGTCGCACGCGACTACTACGAACGGGTGCTGTCTATCTTTCGCACTATCGGCGACCGGCGGGGCGAGACGTTCGCCCTCAACAACCTCGGCACCGTCTATTGCGACCTGGGCGACTATGCGGCCGCGCGGGACTATCACCAGCAGGCGCTCGACATCCGCCTGACCATCGGTGACCGCTGGGGAGAGGCCAATAGCCTGGTCAACCTGGGCCTGGTCTACCACGGGCTGGGCGAGGACGAAGCCGCCCGTACCCACTGCAAGCGGGCGCTGGCCATCCAGCACGAGATCGGGGACCGGCGCGGCGAGGGCTATAGCCTGACCTACCTGGGGCACGCCCTGGCGGACCTGGGCGAACTGGAGGCCGCCGCGGCAGCCTACGACGAGGCGCTCCACCTGCGCCGCGAGTTAGGCCAGCCCAGCCTGGCCATAGATGATCTGGCCGGCCTGGCCCGCGTGCGCCTGGCCCAGGAGGACAGACAGCGGGCGCTCGAACACGTAGAAGAGAGCCTGGCCTGGATCGAGGCCAACGGCACGCAGGGCATCGAGTACCCACTTCAGGTGTACCTGACCTGCTACCACGTGCTGAACGTGACCGCGCGGGGAGATGCATCCGCCATCGAACGCGCACGCGCGATCCTTTCAAACGCCCACGCCGCCCTGCTGGCCCAGGCCGCGGGCATCAGCGACCCCGACCTCCGGCAAACCTTTCTGGAGGGAGTGAAAACGAACCGGGAGATCAGGGCGACCTGGGAGGCGGCACAGGCCTCACCCTGAGCGGCCCGCGCCTACGTACCTCGCACCAGCGCCACCAGCAGGCAGGCGAGGCCGGCAACCGCGCAGTAGACCGCGAAGGGGTAGAGGCGGCGGTGCTGCAGGTAGCGCAGCAGGAAGTAGATACAGCCGAGACCGACCAGGCCGGCGGCCAGGAAGCCGGCGACGAGCGCCGGTGCCTGCGCTGCCAGGCCACCCACCTGCGCCAGTTCCCCCAGCTTCAGCAACCCCGCGCCGAGGATGATGGGAGTGGCCAGGAGGAAACTGAAGCGGGCAGCCTGCTCCCGCTTCAATCCCCGCGCCAGCCCGGCCGCGATGGTCGCGCCGGAACGGGAGAGGCCGGGCAAGATCGCCAGCGCCTGGGCCAGCCCCACCAGCAGCGCATCGCGCCAGGTGAGCGTGTCCAGGCCGCGCTCGCGGCGGCTGAACCGCTCGCTGGCGGTCAGCAGCGCCGCCGTCACCAGCAAGAAAGCGGCGGCCGCCACAGGCCGGGCGAAAAGCCCCTCGAACAAGCCCTCCAGCAACCAGCCGGCCAGCACCCCAGGCAGCGTGCCCAACAGGATCAGCCAGGCCAACCGCGCCTCCGCCTGCGCCCATAGCACGGATGCGCAGGATTTACGGATTGGAACAGCCTGGGGCTCGGAAACGCTTTCATCCGCCTGCGCCCGGCGCACCCTGGGCCGGACGAGCACAAGCAGGGAGCGCAACGCCGCCCGGACGAGGGCCACCCAATCGCGCCAGAAGTAGACGACGATGGCCAGCGCGGTACCCCAATGCACGAGGGCGTCGAAGGCCAGGCCCGGTGCGGGCCAGCCCAGAAGCCAGGGCACGAGCACCAGGTGGCCGGAACTGCTGACCGGCAGAAACTCGGTCGCGCCCTGAAGAATGCCGAGGAAGAGTGCTTGGATGAGATTCACGGTTGTTGCTCCTGGTTATTGGAGATTAGGGATTGGAGGTTGGAGGTTGGAAGTTGAAGGCGGATGAGAATAGCGGCGGCGGCCTGGGGGCCGGCGGGCCTCACGCGCCCTCGCTCCGCTACAGTGGGGAATGCTTCGACCGCCACGATGCGGTCACCCTGCACAGTGACGCGCAGGATGGCCCCCCAGCGGCAGTCGGCCGGATAGGGCTGGTCAAACAGAAAGTTGCCCAGGCTATACGCGACCAGCGCCTGGCCCACCCACTCTACCCGCTGCAGGACGTGCGGCCCGTGACCGACGATGAGATCAGCTCCCGCCCGGGCCAGTTCTCTGGCGATGGCCCGTTGGCGCAAGGTAGGTCCGGCCTGATATTCGGCTCCCCAGTGGACGGAGACGACGACCAGGCCGGCCCGCTCCGCCACGCTCGCCACCGCCCTGGCTGCCGCGTCCACGTCGAGGGGCGCCACGCTATCGTCGAACGCCAGTAAACGGTAAGTGGGTAGATGGGTAAATGGGTAGATGCGTAGGTGGTTCAGCGGGGAAGCGGCGTCCCAATCTACCAGTATACCAGTTTCCCAATTACCGGCTGAGACAATGCCGGACGTGCGCAAGGTGTCCACTGTCTCCTGTAGCCCGGCCCCACCGCCGTCCAGCGCGTGGTTGTTGGCCAGGGAGACCACGTCGAAGCCGGCTGCCCGCAGTGCAGCGACTGCCTCCCGTGGTGCCTGCAGGTCGTGCTTGGATGGAGGGAGGGAAGGGAGGGACTGTGCCGTTGTCAGTGGTGATTCCAGGTTGGCGAAAGCCAGGTCGGCCTCGGCCAGCCAGGGTTGGACGCCGGCAAAGGCTGCGCCCCAGTCTCCATCCAGCGCCTGTGCCACTCCCCGCCCCAGCATCACGTCGCCGACGAAGACCAGGGTGGCCATGGATGGTGTGGGCTCCCCGGGTAATGTCAGGAAAGAGTAAATGAGGAAGGAGTAAATGAGGAAGGAGCGTACAGTGCTCGGCTGCCTCACTGCCCCTTCCTCATTCCTCATTCCTCATTCCTCATTTACTCATCTACTGTCCTACTTGCTGATGAAACTGGCGGTCCACGCAGGCTGCTCGGGGGCCTGGCCTGACGCCAGCATGGCCCGCCAGGCCTCGTCGGTCAACCGGTCGCTGACGGGCCAGGCGAACTCGTAGTAGGAGAAGACGCCGCCTTTGGCCAGGTGCAGGCCGCCGTCGCCATCTGGCACGACCGTATAGATCTCGAACACACGGCCGATGGCTTCCTCCAGCGCATCATTGGGGGGAGCCGTCGCCACGTCCGCCACCAGCGCCGCCTGCTCGTCCTCCTCAAAGTATGGGCTACCCTCCCCCTCCTGGTCAGCCGCGGCAAGCGTGATCGCCTCCAGTTCGCCGCCGTAGAACTTGATGCGCTCATAGTCGTCGAGGGTCAGCGGTTGGCCAGCCAGTTCCCGCTGCGCCACGTCGAGCAGGAAGGTGAGCAGATCGTCCAGCCGCATCAGGTTGGCATCCGTGTTAGGAGATAGCAGGTTGCGGCTCTGCAATCCGTCGCGCGTCATGCGGGTGAGCGCCAGCAGGCGGGCGTAGGCTTCCGGGTTCGGCTCGACCCACCCGTGGGGCGGCTCCGGCGGCGGGCCGCCGCCCATTTCCGCCATGGACTGCTTGGCGTAGAGGATCGTATCGTGCTTCAACTCGGTCCAGGAGCCCAGCGCGGCGTGCAGGTCCTTGCGCGTCCAGGCCTGCGTCTGCATAAAGGCCGGGTACTGGGAGCCCTTGGCTTGCAGGAGCGGCCCGAAGGAGTAGAGCCAGTTCCAATACAAGTTCTGCGTCCAGGAGTCCATTTGCAGGGCCGCGATTTCGGCGCGCACCTTGGCCATCTGCTCCGGGTAATTGGCGTAGGCGGTCTCACCCATCTCGTCGAGGATGGCGTGGGCTTCCTCGGAACCCAGGGCGGCCATCACGTCGAGCCCCTTGGGCAGCATGCGGGGCTGAGCGCTGGTACCGACGTTGCGCCAGGTGAGTTGGCCAAAGATGTAGGCATCCAGAACGAAGCGCTGGCCCATGAAGCGAAAGCCCTGCGTCACCTGGGCCTTGTCTTCCCAGATGTAGACCCACATGGAGTTGATCTGGGGCGGCGGAAGTTGGCGGGCCGTCTCGACGAACGCGGCGAACTGGGCCTCGTCGGCGATGGCCGTGACAGGGGCATCAGGGCCGAAGACCGTATCCCACAGCGCGCCGTACTCGTGAAAGCCCAGGTCATCGGACTTGCCGACGATGAAGACGGTGGGGTCGTAGACGCGCGCCCACACGTCGGCGGCCGGCTGGCCATCCACCACCGTATTGCGCAGGACGTAGGTGACGAGGAGCGCCATGCGCGTCTCGGTGGGCTTTTGCAACCGCATATTGATGCGGCCATACCACATCATGGTGCGAAAGTACCGTTGAAGTTGCTCGCTGCGCGTATAGTGGCCGCGGGGGACGTACTGGGAATAGTCCTCGCACATGCAGGGCTGGTCCAGGCACTCCGGCGGCGGGTTGGTATCGCACGGATCACAGTCGGCGGGGCAATCGGCGCTAAAGATGGCGCTGGCGCCAAAGCCCGTGTGTCCCTCGATGAATCCCAGTTCCTCTTGCACCAGGTCGGCCGCTTCCGGCGGGGTGACGGCCTGGGGGTTGATGAGCGCCTCGGCCACGGCAAAGTAGGCGACGACGCGGCGCGCCACCTCTTCCAGTTCCGTACCCTGCAGTTGGGCGTAGAGGTCCCGGGCCGACTGGAGGCAGGCAGCCGTGAGCGCGCGGACGTCCGGCTCGAAATATTCCCGCTCCAGGTCGCGCAGCATCTTGTCGAAGATCAGATGGTAGATGTGGTACACGGAGTCGGTGGTGACGAAGACGGGAAGTTCCTCGTAGCGCGTGCTCTCGTACAGTTGGAAGAACTCTAGCCACTCGGCCGGCCCGACGACGAAGCCGTTCTGGGCCAGGAGCGCGCCCTGCGCGTCGCTGAAGGTGAACTGGCCGTAGTTGCTGAGCGCCGCCAGGTCTACTGGCAGGGCATACCCTGAGTAGGCCTGAGGCAGTTGGACCGCAATCTGCGGGTAGGCAGCAAAGCCCGGCCCGCGCACGTCGGGTGGCGGCGGGAGCGGGACGGCCGTCTCCGGCGCGACCGGGGTCTCCGTAGGAGGCGGCACGGTCGCCGGAGCAGGCGTAGACGTCGGGGGTGTCGTCGGCGTCGTGGGGGCGTTGCAGGCCAGCACCGCCATTACGAGCACTACAATAGCCACACTAGATCTGGTTCTCATCATGAACCTCCTTTGGTCAAGCCGGCTCTGCATGCCGCAGGTCGGCAACGACAGGCAAAGAGAACAACTGACGTTCTTTGGGAATGCCCTCACTCACTACAATGCCCTATGTATCACTGCACCGCGATGTCCAGTATACCGCCATTGTACCGGCCGGTCAAGCGGAGTTGGTGGAAGAGGCCGGGGGGTGAGCGCCATTCCATGGTGAACCCGAACCCATTCCAGCGCCAGACATCCACGCGGGTGGCAGGGCCGGCGCGCCCGCGGACATAGTCCCCCTCCAGCGTCACTACCTCGTTGTACCCATCCCTGTCTACGTCCCCCACCGCCAGCGCCAGCAGCGGCACGGGCAAGGCCGACCCGGCCCAGATTTCGCGCCCGGTGGAGGGTTCGAGCAGGATGAGATGGCAACTATCGCCCGCCGCGTCGTGAAAATCCGCGATGGGACTGGGGACCGGGCTCCAGCGCTGGGTGGGCCAATCGCGCCAGGGCCGCCAGACCAGGAGCACCCACTCGGGCTCCCCATCGCCGGTGACGTCGGCCAGCACGGAGGTCGTGACGTGCCATTCAGGAGGAGTGACAAGAGGACAAGGGGACAAGGAGACAG
>Ga0315277_10008494_pt1 | contig 13204 bp, 8 predicted proteins | sample YL17G05_15_MG_FD_203695 | JGI IMG/M metagenome (GOLD analysis project Ga0315277, IMG submission 203695) | Sediment microbial communities from Yellowstone Lake, YNP, Wyoming, USA - YL17G05_15 | ecosystem: Environmental > Aquatic > Freshwater > Lake > Sediment | place: USA: Wyoming | collected...
CAAAAAGATAAAACAGATGAAATCAGAAGGCTTTTAAGTCTAAAAGAAAATAAAAAAATTGTTGGCTTTATCGGAACTTTCGGACCCTGGCATGGCATTTATCAGCTTGTAGATACAATTAAAAGTATCGCTGGCTTTGAACAGTTTAAATCAATTTATTTTTTGTTGATTGGTGACGGTGACTTAAAAAAATATGCAGAAAGTGAATTAAGCAAGTATGGCAACGTAATTTTTACTGGTAATATTTCTTATGGTGAAATTCAAAATTATTTGTCATTATGTGATGTGTTGGTCTCACCTCATTGTTATCAAATTGACAGAAGAGAATTTTTCGGTTCCCCGACCAAACTTTTTGAATATATGGCTATGGGTAAAGGAATTGTCGCAAGCAGAGTCGGCCAGATAGGTGAAATATTGGAAAATAACAAAACGGGTATTCTAATAGAACCTGAAAATGTTAGCCAGCTTGTTCAGGGGATCCTTAAACTTTTGAATGATGACAAATTGAGGATAGAGTATGGAGTAAATGCAAGGAAAGAGGTCTTGAAAAAATATACATGGGAAAAAAATATAAAAAAACTATTGTTAAGGCTGCAAGCATGCCCTTTAAAGTGATAGTTCAAAAAATCTTATATAAGTCTTTTCATGGAATCATTGATTTTTACAATTTCAAAAGAGCCAGTAGAAAAGGTTTTGCGCTGTATGATAAGGATTTTCAAACCTCATTTTCTTTTAAAAATCTTCAGAAAGATTCAAGAAGCTGTTTTATGAAATCATTTGGGGATAAAAATGATGTGGAATTTATTTTAAAAACACTGACCATTAAGCAAAAAAATGATTTAATATTAAGTGCAGATGCTATTGTAAGACATGAATTTGACCTGTTAGGTTCAGGAAAAACAAAGGTATCCTTTTTTTCAGATATTGCTGGAGTCGAAGGATTTAAATATGAAAACAGGTCTATTGGGTCAGATGAATTTTTAAAAATAAAAAACTTTATAATTTCAAAAGTGAAATTTCTAGTCAAAGAGAGCGAAGGTTCAGACGGCACCTGGAGTTTGCCTATAAGCTCTTACGATTATCAGCCCGTAAACTGGCATATTGACTTCAAGTCAGGATATGAATGGGATAAAAAATTATGGTATAAGAATATTAAGATTGGCGATGTTCCAGGTGCTGATGTCAAGGTGCCATGGGAATTATCCAGGTTTCAACATTTAATCAATCTGGGAATAGCATACAGATTAACTGGTGATGAAAAATATTCCATTGAATATGTTTACCAGATTGTTGATTGGGTTGAAAACAACAAACCAGAGTTTGGTATTAACTGGAAATGCACAATGGATGTTGGAATAAGGGTAGCAAATCTTACCATCAGTTTTTTGTTTTTTAAAGGCTCAGGTTTAATGACAGATGGTTTTCTGACATACTTCATTAAAAATATTTATATTCATTGCAAGCATATAATGAGAAACCTGGAATTTGGGTCTATCACTTCCAATCATTACCTTTCAGATATCTCAGGATTGCTAATTGCATCAGAATTTCTGTCTTTTTCAGAGGCAGGCATGAAATGGATGAAATTTGCAATAACTGAATTAAAAAAAGAGATGGAAAAACAGGTATACGAAGACGGCGGAGATTTTGAATCTTCCACATGTTATCATAGGTTGGTTTTGGAACTGTTTTTTTATTCGACCTTATTTGCCGTAAAGGGTTCAGAAAAAAATGACAAAAATTATTCAGAGGCGGCAGTAGATATTTTTGGTGCGGGTTATATGGATAGATTATATAAGATGTTCATATTTCTTCTTTACATTGCAAAACCTAATGGAGAAATTCCCCAAATTGGAGATAATGATAATGGAAGATTTCTTATTTTTGGGCTTCGGAATTCACTTGATGTAAGTTATCTTATAACACTTGCCGCTATTTTTTTTGGAAAACCTGAATTTAATATAAAGGAATGGGACTTCAGTCCTGAAGTTTTATGGTTATTTGGGAAAAAAGGATATGAAAAATATCATAAATTGTCTGAAAAATCCATTGCAGGTCTGGAAAGCAAATCATTCCCGGACTCTGGGATTTTCGTATTCAGAAAAAATAAAAATTATTTGGTTTCTTCATGCTGTCCCAATGGGCAGAATGGCAATGGAGGCCATGCGCATAACGATAAGCTAGGTTTTGAACTTCAAATTGCTGATGAGGATATATTTATGGACCCTGGCACCTATTTATATACACCTTCACCACAATGGAGAAATACTTTCCGTTCAACTTCGTATCATAGTACCGCAAGAATAGATAGTAAAGAACAGAACAGAATTCCCGGAGATAAGTTGTTTTCAATTTCAAATGATGCAAAGATTACAATCCATAATTGGGCAAATTACAGTGATTATGATTTTTTAGAAGCAGGGCACTCAGGATATGCAAGAAATGGAAACGATCTTGAGCATAAAAGAATTATAATTTTTTCTAAAAAAGAATATTTCTGGATTATCAAAGATATCCTGGCAGGCAAAGGAGAACATTTAGTAGAATTTGGCTTTCATCTTTCCCCTGGGGTAAGTAATTTTATTGATGAAAATAATTCTTTAATAAATCTTAAAACCAGAAAGGGTTTGCATCTGAATATCCTGGACCTTAATACTCAAAAACTTGAGATTTCCGAGGATGAGCACTGGTATTCACCAGGTTATGGCTTAAGATATAAATGTTCCATGGTAAGATTTTCAATAAAATTAGAACTACCTGCGGAATTTATTTTTGTGATTAAGGCTGGTATTTTTAATTACCAGGTCAAATGGATAAATGAATTGATTGCTAGTCTTAAAAATAAAGCGGGAGCACAAGAGGGAAATTGATGAGGTTGTTTTTTTGTTCATTCGAAAGCATATTTGACCATATATTTGAATCGCAGATCTTATTGTTTATTACTGAAATAAATAAAAAATTAATTTATGAAAAAAAGGAAATTTTCCTAGTCAACTTCGGATCCATTACGGATATTTTTAAGAAAGACTATTGGAAAAAAAGAAAATTGATATCTGGATCCTTAAAAAACAAAGTTTTTTTTGCATTCAAATTTCCTTATATGTACAGATTTCCATCGCTCTTGAGGCTTGCCACGCTTATTAATTCATTAAACTGTCTTTTTATATTTTTATTTTTTTTAAGATTAAAAAAATCGCAAACTTCAGTTTTTCATTGCAGGACAGAAATGGGAAGTAATATAATATTAAGAATGAGATCTGTTTTTTTTAAAAATATAAAAATCATTTGTGATTGCAGAGGCTTGGGATCAAAAGAAATATTATATAAGATTGATAGTGCTAAAAATAAAATCCTGTCTGAAAAGATCGGGAATATAGAAAAATTTGTACATTAAAATGCAGATTATCTTTTTTGTGTTTCAAAAGCTTTTAAAATGTATATACAGGGCAGCATCAATTCCAGCACAGAAAACATTGAAGTCATACCATGTTGTGTGGATACAAATAAATTCAATTATGACCCCAAAGCAAGGATTGAGATTCGGAGAGAATTAGGTGTTTCGGATAATTTTGTATTTTTATATTCAGGTTCCTTTAATAAATGGCAGCTTATTCCTCAAATGATCAGGCTTTTTAAAATTCTCAAACAATTCATGGTTAACAGTTTTTTTGTTGTTTACACAATGGATTTGCAATATGCAAAAATGATTTTTTCTGTAGAAAATATAGATAAAAACAACGTAATCCTGAAAAGTATACCACCTTCACTTATCAATAAATATCTGCTGGCGGGAGATATTGGATTTTTAATCCGTGAGGATAACCTTGTAAATAATATAGCTTTTCCTGTGAAATTTGCTGAGTATGTAAGCTGTGGAGTACCGGTTTTGAGCAGTATTAAATCAGATGTGATAGATTTAATTGAGAAATATGACCTGGGCTTCAAATTAAAAAATTATGATGATGAGTCTGAAATAAGGTCAATTGCAGAGAGGATAAAGTGCAACCAGCTTCAATTACAAAGTGAAGAGTATAAAAGCCGCATAAGTAGGACAATTAGGGAAAAATTGAGCTGGGATAATTATACTGATAAAATAATTTCTATTTATAAAAATTTACATCCGTGATGAGGGTAAACTGAAAATACTAATTGTAAGTGATTATGCTTTTATTAAGGGCGGGGCTGAGAAAGTATCCATAGTCAGTGCCATTGGCCTTGCAAAACGTGGCCACGAAGTTGTATTTTTTTCAGCTGTAGGTCCGGTTGATAAATCACTTCAATATTCAAAAATAAAAGAAATAATTTGCCTTGGCCAATATGATATTCTTGATAATCCAAACAAATTGGAAGCAATGATCTCGGGAATAAATAACTGGGCAGCAAATAAGAAGTTAAAAGAACTATTTGCACGATGGAAGCCAGATATAGCTCATATTCACGGAGTATCGAAAGCATTATCCTGGAGTGTCATCAATATAATCCATGCTTATAAAATACCTATAGTATATACCCTGCATGATTATGGCCTGGTATGCCCCAATCTTGGCATATACAATTTTAAAAAGGAAGAAGTTTGCAGATATTATCAGCCTGGATATGGATTAAAATGTTTTTTAACAAATTGTGATAAAAGAAATTATTTTCAGAAACTATGGAGATGGTTCAGAAATAAATATACAATAAATTTTTATAAGATAGACAGTAAAGTAAGCGGCTATATCATTGTAAGTGAATTTTTAAAAGAGGTCATTCAAAAAAATTATAAAACTTCCAGGCCTCTTGAAGTAATATACAATCCTATTGACAGATTTGATGAAATCTCCAATTTTGTTGAAATTGATTTTTCAAAAAATATAAAAAAGCCAAAATTTTTGTTTATAGGCCGATTATCTGCCGAAAAGGGAATTGATTTGTTGCTCAAAGCAATCAAAGATGTCGATGCAAATCTTGCTATCATCGGTGATGGTGAGCTCATGAATATTTGTAAGGAAAGCGCAGGCAATCTTGGTGATGATAAAGTTCAGGTTCTGGGTTACCAGGGTAAAGAAAGAATAAAATATGAGATGAAGAGTAGCCTTGCTCTGATATTGCCTTCAAAATGCATGGAACCCGCCCCACTTGTTTTGCAGGAAGCTGCTTATAATAGTTTACCTTCAGTAGTGGCCAACCATGGCGGAATGATTGAATTTGTAGAGGATGGCATAAATGGTTTATATTTTAATGCAGGGAACCCAGAATCATTAAAAAGTGCTATGGAGATATTAATTAAAGACCCGGTATATTGTAAAAAGTTGGGGGAAAAGGCCGGGCAGATAATTATGGAAAAGAAATTTGATATTAAAAGCCATCTGGATAACTTAGAAAAATTTTATGATAAAATACTGCATAAAAGTTCTTATTAATTCAAAGTTGGACCATATAAATAAAAATATTTTTAAGATATAATCATCAATAAAATTCTGTGGAAAATATGATGTGGAATGAGACAAAATAACAAATATGAAAATAGCAATAGTTCATGATTTTTTAAACCAATATGGTGGTGCAGAAAGAGTTTTGGGATATTTTATTAAAATATTTAGTGATGCACCAATTTATACGTCAATATATTTTCCAAAAGATACTTTTGATTTTTTTCAGGATAAAAATATACACACCACTTTTATGCAGAAAATACCTGGTATAAATAAAAGATTTAAAAGCTTCTTTTTTTTATATCCCTATGTTTTTAAGAGATTAAATTTAAAAAATTATGAAATAATATTATGCAGCTCTTCATCTTTTGCAAATTTTGCTAAAAAACCTGAAGGTTCAGTGCAAATTAGTTATTGTTATACTCCACCCAGGTTTCTATGGGATTCTGAAAAATATATTAAAGGTGAAAAATTAAACCAAATAAAAAGTAGCTTAATAGGTCCAGTTTTGAAGTATTTTCGTAAAATTGATATTGAGAATTCAAAAAAAGTAGATTATTTTATAGCAATTTCAAGAATTGTGAAAGAAAGGATAAAAAAGGTTTATAATAGGGAATCAGTTGTAATATATCCACCAATAGAATTTGAAAAGTATATATTTAATTCTTCAAAGGAAAATTTTTATCTTTTAGTTTCCAGGTTAAAAGGCTATAAAAGACTTGATGTTGCAATAAATGCATTTAATGATTTGGGTAAGAAATTATTTGTAGTTGGAACTGGTGAAGACCTGGAATATTTAAAAGGTATTTCTGCAAAAAACATTACCTTTTTAGGAAGATTGACTGAAAAAGATCTTTTAGATTTATACAGCAGGGCAAAAGCTTTAATATTTACAGGTGAAGAGGATTTTGGAATGATACCCCTGGAAGCACAGGCTTCGGGAACTCCTGTAATTGCTTATGGTTCGGGCGGTGCGCTTGAAACAATAATTGAAGGAGTAACCGGATATTTTTTCTACAGGCAAACTCTGGAGTCCCTGAAGGAAAAAATCCTGGAGTTCGAAAATAATCCTGTTGATTCACAAAAATGCAGGGAGAATGCAGCAAGGTTTGACTTTATTTCTTTCAGGGACAAAATATCAGAATTTGTGAAAAGGGCATACGATGAGAAGTTTAATTGAGAATATTAAAATCTTAAAAAAGCAAAAATTAAATTTACTGTTAAGCGTAATTCTTGCTTCATCAGGATTATTTCTGCTTATAAATGAGTATCCTTATTTCGGGATAGGATCATTTGCATTATTATTATTTTTTGGGATTATCTTTCTATTTTTTAAGGGATCTTTTGCTTCTGATTATTCTTTACCTCTAAAAATATTGCTTGTGATGTCTATTTATTTTATATTGAGCTATTTTATATCAAATCAGACAGTAGCCAATTTTTTCTCATTTAATTTTTTCAGGTACGATGGGAATATTTTCTTTTGCTACCTTCCTTTTTTTGCATTGTCAGTACCTTTTTTCAGCTATGAAAAAGTGGCAAAAATATACGTAGGTTTTATTTTTATTACTTTTACCCTTCTTGCTGTTGCAGGTATAATAGGACTGCTGCTTAAGAATTATTCTTTTATTTTTCTTTATAATGGTAGTGAAGGGCCTATGCTTGTCGGACTAAATCATGCCCATAATGCGACCGGCTCGGGATATGCAATGGCAAGCATTCTTGCCTTATCATTTACTTTGAGGACAAAGGGGAAAATCAAAATTTTTTATGGAATTATACTGCTATTATGTGTTGCAGGCCTTATCATGACTCAGAGCAGGGGAGCAATTGCAGGTTTTATTGCCGGAATTCTTTTTGTTGTATGGCTTAACTTTCGCTCAGTATGGAAGTTTGCTATATTCATTGGGGCACTTGCACTTGTTGCAATTCCCCTGGTATTTTTAACCGGTTTTCATGAAAGGATAATGCAGCTAATTGATTTCAGTAATTGGACAGTTGGTACAAGAATAGATCTTTGGAAGAAAGCAATTCTTCTATTCAAGCAAAGTCCTATATTTGGGGTCGGCTTTGGGAGATTTAATGACGTAATGTATAATGTCGATACTTTTGGTGCTAGTCCGATAAGACTGGATGCATTTGTTGGAGTACAAGGATTATTTAAAGCATATATTCTACCCAATTATAGTTTCAATTCTGCGCATGCACACAATGGGTATTTACAATTCCTGGCAGAGGCTGGTGTGGTTGGACTGGGATTGATTATATCTTTCTGGGTGATTTGTTTTAGAAAAATGTTGGCCGGGTATAATGCAACCAGGAATGAGTTTGCTAGAAGTATTTTCTTAACCAGTCTAGGCAGTATTATTGCGTTATTTGTAATGTCTTTTACAGAAAACTATTTTTCTGCAACGACCATATTGATGTTCATATCCATGATTGTCTCATTGTCTATAGGAATAACCTGGGAGGAGAAAAAAAATAAATGCGGAATACAGACATAGTTTTAAGAAGATTCTTACCCAATCCTGAACATATAAAATATGAGCGCATAATAGCTGCTACAAAGAGTGTTCTTATTTTTTTTATCTTTTTTGTATTTTTCTTTTACAGGTATTATCTGACTGATTTTGTTAATATATACTTTTTTATTACTGTCAATTTATTATTTTTGGCAGTCTTTTTTATTTCATTATTTAAACCTAAAGCAGGTTTATATATTTTCATTTTTTTTATCCCCCTGCTTAACAGTGTAACTACAATTGTTGGAGTAAGACCGATCCCTATATTGCTTATACTTTTTTTTGCAATAGCAATGGGTTTCTTATTAAATTACGAGGGTAAAAGCTTAGAAAAAAGAAGTGATTTTGGATCCATTATAAAACTGGATATTGAAATTTCTACTCCTTTAATTATTTTAATTATTGTTATTATTATTTCTGCAGGTTTAACAATATATCGCTATACTAATTTTTTCCCTTTTATTACAAAACATTACTACAACCTTCAGATTAATACACAGGGTGATAAGTCAACAAGTGCGATATTCTGGATAGTAGACATGCTATACAGCAGCCTTGCTGGTTACTTCCTTTTATTTGTGGTTTTTAATCTGATTAAAAAGACAAGAGATATAATAAATGTTCTTTCAATATTGGTTATATCAACTTTTATCTCTTCATTATTCTGTTTTTACCAGTATTTTGTTAATCCTTATATAGGTAGTTTTTCTCACTGGGTAGAATCCGGAAGGTTGAATGCAACCTTTACAGATCCAAATGCACTGGGAGCATATTCAATACTTTTATTTCCTGTTTTTGTTTCTATATTTATTTTTCTAAAAAGGTGGTATCTGAAATTAATTGCCGGTGTTGCATTTATATCCTTTTTAGCCATGACTTTTTTCTCGGGATCAAGGAGCGCTTTACTTTCTATTTTACTTGGAATAATTATTTTTATTATTTTTGGAATAATATACCGTTCCCGTAAATCCAAATCTCAAAATAAATCCCCTAGTGTCGCAAAAAAAATAATAATAATCGTATTGGTTTTTGTAATTTTGATCGGTTTAATAGCATCAGCGGTTATTGCTTATAAGCTATCAGATAATGACAAATTTTTCTTAAACAAATTTGGCATGTTTGACAGGACTTTTTCTACACTTAGAACTGGCATATATTACCTTTCACATAGTGGTTTTACCGAAGCTTTAAAATCAATTTCAAATTACAGGTATTTTTACTGGGAGCAGGCTTTAGCAATGGGTAAGGATTACCCTATAACCGGTGTGGGTTTTGCATCATATAGCATATTGCTGCCTAATTATTTTACAAAAAATAGAACCGGACCTAATATTATTGATTATTCAGGGAATTATTATCTTGAGATATTATCAGAATTAGGTTTTCCGGCATTATTTTTAATATTAATTGTATTTTTTATTGTATTAAAAAAAGTTGTTATTTATTTCAAAAAAAATACTCTTTTTAAAAAGAACAATAATACAGGCGACTGGGTTTTAATAGGATTGATGGTTTCTTTTATAACCATGCTTATTGCCCTTATATTTGGTGCACATACAAATTTCCTGGAAATACAGTTTGCTTTCTGGCTTATAATAGGGTTGTTATTATCATATGTCAGAATAAATGATATAAATAATAATTATGATATCGGTAAAACATTGCGTTTTCCAAACAGGCTTAACTTTTCAATATTACAAAGGGTTAGCCTGGCTATAGTGCTGTTTATTTTTTCTGCAGTATTCTTGATTAGCTCAGTTACAACTCTGTCTATAAATGTTGCCCAGAATCTATATGATAAAAAGAATAATTATAAGGGCTGGGAAAATATATATGGTCTTTATAAACAAGACAAATTTGAGGGCAAACCTGTAAGATGGTCGGGCATTGACGCAAGTGAAGTTGTTGATAAAAAAGGAAATAGTATAATTATTCCTGTCAGAGATGTTATTCCAAAAGAGTACAGAACGCCTTTAGTGATTAAAATCTTTATAGATAATTTAGCCGTAAAAAATGTTATTATTGGAAATGGAGAATGGCAGTATATAAAAATAAGGATACCTGATTTCACAAAAGAAAAATTCACTATTACTTTTGTATTAAATCGTAGTTGGATTCCAAAAGATGTTGGATTAAATCGGGATACAAGGGAGTTGGGTATAATGATAGGGGACTACAGTTGGGAAGATTAATATGAAAAAAGCTATAAAAGTATTTTCAAGCCTGGTTTTATTCTTTAATGATTTATTCTTTTTGGCCTTAAGCTGTTTTCTTGCTTATTATTTAAGGTTTTTCACCAAAATTTTTGGAGAAGCAAAACCGACTTATGCCATAAATGATAAATATGTGTATTATTCTGTAATATTTATTGCGGTTGCAATAATTATTTTTTTATTATTCAAATTATATTTTTGGAATAGTATATACAAAGGTCCTATTTTTTATTTCAGGTCAATAAGCCCTCCAATAATCAGTGCAGTTTTAGTAGTTGTTTTTGGTCATTATTATAAAGGCTTTTCCTTTTCAAAGATATGGTTCGCGCTTTTATTATTTACTGGAGCTTTCTTTATTATCATCAGCAGATTTTTAATCGGGTTGATAATTAAAAAAATAATATCCAAATCAGGAACAGGGGAAATCTTTGTAGCCACTATTAGTGAAAATATATCAAATCTCAGAGAACTACCAAGAGCCAAGAAAAAAATCATTTTTGGTTCACTTTTATTGGGATCAGATATGATATTTCTGGGAATAGCTTTTTATATTTCTTATTTTTTAAGGTTTAATACCGGTATCCTGGCTGAAGTAAACACAACTTATCTTATTGAAAAAAACTATATCTTTTATTCAATTATTTTTATATTATCAGCAGCTTTTATCTTTTTACTATATGGTTTGTATGATAGAGACAAAATATACAGAGGGTCTGGATATTATTCAAAACTATTAAAAGGTATAAGCATTAATATTGTTGTTATAATACTTACCGGCTATATTTTTAATCTATTTACATTTTCACGAAAATGGATTCTGCTCTTGTATTTTATAAGTATTGTTTTGATTTTTATTAGTAGATTCTTTATCGAAGCGATTTCACAGAAAATAGCAACAAAAATAGGGATAAAATCATATACATTGATTATTGGAATTGGTGAAAATGCAAAAAGAATTGAAGATAGCTTAAAAAAATATTCACATGAAGTAGATACAATTATGGGCCATGTTGATAAAAAACAGAGAATATTAAAAGGCGATGAATATACTAGGAATCTTACAATTCTTGGTTATCTTGAAAATTTAAGGGAAATAATTTATGCCAATAATATTCAAAGAGTTATCATTTCCAGTCCGGAGTTCAAATATTTTGAAATTCTTGAAATACTTGAAGGTTTAAAAACTTTAGATGTTACAGTATTATTATTCCCGGGTTTTTTTGAATTTTCGCTGCGAAGGCTAAGTGTTCGTGAAATTGGTGGTGTACCTCTTATGCAGGTTTCAAATATTGGTTTCTATGGAGTAAACCTATTTCTAAAAAACCTCACAGACTATGTTTTAGGCATTATTATTTTTATTATTTTCATTCCCATTTATTTATTTGTCGGTTTGTTAATAAAAATTGATTCAAGGGGACCAGTTTTTTTTAAGCAGAAACGCATGACAAAAGACTGCAGGATATTTTATATGTATAAATTCAGGACCATGTATGTGGATGCAGAGAAAAGACTTAAAGATTTGGTGAAATACAATGAAGCGGATGGTCCATTATTCAAGATGAAAAATGACCCCAGGATTACAAGGGTTGGACGGTTCTTAAGGAGATTTTCTATTGATGAACTTCCACAAATAATAAATGTTTTAAAGGGAGAATTGAGCCTTGTTGGACCAAGACCACCGATACCAAGCGAAGTTGAAAAGTATGACGAATGGGAAATGAAAAGGATGAATGTAAAACAGGGAATTACAGGACTATGGCAGATAAGCGGGCGAAGCGAACTTTCTTTTGAGGAGATGGCACGCCTTGACCTGTATTATATCCAGAATTGGTCAATTGAAATGGATTTAAAGATAATTTTAAAGACAATACCTGCAGTTTTGTTTGGGAAGGGCGCTTATTAGCCTGACTTGGCAAAACTTTTAATTGTGATTTTTTACTATGATATCAAATTTTAAAAAATTATTTGCATACAGGGAACTCCTTTTTACTCTTACAAAAAAGGAACTCAAGGTTAAATACAGGGGTTCGGTGCTTGGGTTTTTCTGGTCCTTGCTCAATCCGATACTTATTATGCTTGTGTATTCTTTTGTTTTTTCAATTGTGCTCAGGCAAGGGACAAAAGAATTTGCGATTTTCTTAATATGTGCGCTTCTGCCATTTAACTTTTTTTCAAATTCAGTAAACTATGGAGCTGGAAGCATAATCAGCAATGCCAACCTGGTTAAGAAGATCTATTTCCCAAAAGAAATAATCCCACTCTCAATAGTATTTGCAAATCTTGTCAATTTTTTCCTTGAGCTTGTTGTTTTATTCGTTGTCTTATCAATATTCGGTTATAAATTTTATATGTACTTATACATTCTACCGATTCTTATTTTGGTACAGGTTTTTTTAGTAGCTGGTTTTTCACTTCTGATATCTTCTTTGAATGTTTTTTTCAGGGACTTGGGGCACTTGATAAGTATTATCATGATGGTGTGGTTTTTTGCTACTCCAATCATTTATCCATTAAATATGGTTCCGGAAAGGTTCAGGTTCATATTGCAGATAAATCCAATGGCAGTTTTTGCCACTTATTACAGGGATATTTTTTATTATGTCAAATACCCTGAAGGTTTATATTTTCCTTCAATTTATATAATTTTGATATGTCTTGGCATAACTTTTGGGATTTTCTTCCTGGGCTACGTCGTTTTTAAAAAACTTGAGCCAAGATTTGCAGAAGAGGTATAGGGAAATTATAGTATGACAAAAAATAACTTTGATATTTTGAAAACAGGTGCAGCCGTTGATGTAAAAAATGTTACAAAGCATTATCTCATCAGGCATCAGAAAAACCCCAGCTTGAAAGATACGATACTTCACCGTAAAGATATGTTTGAAGAATTCCTGGCTTTGGATAATGTTTCATTTACGGTAAATCATAGTGAAACTTTTGGCATAATTGGCCCGAATGGCTCAGGCAAAAGCACGCTTCTTAAACTGGTGGCAAAGGTTCTTCAACCAAGCAAAGGTGAGATAATAGTCAACGGTACAGTATCTGCCCTGCTTGA
>Ga0315277_10008498_pt1 | contig 13203 bp, 15 predicted proteins | sample YL17G05_15_MG_FD_203695 | JGI IMG/M metagenome (GOLD analysis project Ga0315277, IMG submission 203695) | Sediment microbial communities from Yellowstone Lake, YNP, Wyoming, USA - YL17G05_15 | ecosystem: Environmental > Aquatic > Freshwater > Lake > Sediment | place: USA: Wyoming | collected...
CAGCTCGTCGGGCTCATAACCCGGAGGTCCTTGGTTCGAATCCAAGCCCCGCTACTCATCTGAAACCATAGCTCGTCGGGCTATGGTTTTTGCTTAGCCCGACGGTGAGAGATTGGCAAAATCTCAAAAATGGAGGATTTTGACATGAACCACTCACCGTCGGGCTCGTTATTTTTAAGTAAGGCCATTCCAGGCTTCATCAACTACAAAACTGCCGAAGGACTGGCCCTACGCACGATCGACTCCCACGAGCGCCTGCTCAACAAATGGCTCGAACACATCGGAGATCAGGAGATCGGCAAGATCACTGCCCAGGATGTGGTCGCCTATATGAGCTGGTTGCGCAACGAATACACCCCACGGCGTTACAACGGAAAGACTCACCCACTCTCACCGAAGTCATTGCGCAATGTATGGGTCACCCTGTCCTCTTTCTACTCCTGGGCTGCCCAGGAATTGGGGGTTGCCCAAATCATGAAATCAGTTCCTGCGCCGCGCATCAATAAAACTCCCATCGAACCCCTTACCCAGGAAGAAGTGGAGCACATGCTGAAAGCCTGCATTAACTCGCGTGAGGCGCGTACCAGCAACCGCAGGAGCTTCACCATGCGACTGCGTTTTAGCCATAGAGACCAAGCTATCATCCTGATGTTGGTTGATACCGGTTTGCGTGCCATGGAACTGTGCAAACTGCTGATCGGAAATATCGACCTGAAGACCGGACGGGTAGAGGTGAAGCACGGTGTGATCGGCGGGGCAAAGGGCGGTAAAGGGCGAATAGTTTACCTGGGCAAGACAACCCGTAAAGCGGTGTGGCGCTACCTGGTCGATCGGGATGATGCAGACGATCCCGATGCGCCAGTTTTTCTCGACCAGCATGGTCGGCATTACAACCCGGGCTCGCTGCGCCAATTGATTAAAGACATCGCTGATCGTGCCGGCGTCAAGGGTGCCTATCCCCACAAATTCCGCCACACGTTTGCGATTACCTACCTTCGTTCTGGTGGCGACATCTTCACCTTGCAGTCTCTCCTTGGCCACAATTCTCTGGAGATGGTGCGCCATTACGCTCAGATCGCCGAGATCGATGTAGCTCAGGCGCACCACAAAGCCAGCCCGGCGGATAATTGGAGGCTGTGAAAACCTCATCTCCAGTCCGATAGCCAACGAACCTTACCAGCCCAATCTTCGGCTATGGTTTCTGTCAGCACGCGATCCAGTAAAGCGATTAATTCCCGCAGAGAATGGCTTTGCTGGCTTGCCAGGAGGATGCCGCGATGCTCGGGTATCCTCCTGGCTAATTGGAGAAAATCTCCGATATTGAAAGTGAATAACACCCGATCATGGGCTGATGCCCAAAGAAGCTGAAATTCATCACTCGCGTCTACCGGCAGTCCAGACGCAGGGGTGCGGGTAATGTTGTGACCTTTTGAAACCAATGCAGCATGCAGGTCTTTACGGGATGCATCGGCATCCAGGTGCAGCCGAGGCTTAGACATTCCGGTTCATTTCCAGCATAGAGTCGGAATAGATCAGGAGATCGACCTCAGCCTGGTGAGCCTGGTAAAACCTCAAGGCATCTTTGACCAAGCCTTCTGACAGATCATATTGAACCGCAATCTCCGTCGGTGTCTCATTCCACTCCCGGTTTGAAATCACAATCGTTTGTACACGGATTCCGGTTCCCCTAAATACTGGAACCGGAATGCCTGAAGCGCTGCGGCGGTAAGCAATACCTGGGAAATTAGGATCATCCAGGCCAGTTTTGAGAGCACTGACTTTCTCTGCTACTGACCAGAGGATGAACTGGTTCAGCGAGACGCCCTGCTGTTTAGCGAGCGCCTCAGCCTCCTTCTTTAGCTCTACTGGTAAATTGACAGCATATCTTCCAGTCATTAGATTTCTCCGTTTATGTCATATATTACATCATATATTACATCACTTTTTAAACGCTGTCAATGTTTTACATCTTTCGCGATCAAACGCAACTCAATTTTGGCATCTAAGGCCTCTGCGATGCGCCTCAAGAGAGATAGGCTGGGAGTGTTGCTGCCACTTTCCAGTCATGCTATGGTCGCATCATGAGCGCCAACCATTTCAGCTAACCACGCCTGAGTCAATCTACGCCGGATGCACGATCTTGCGATCTGATAACCGGGTTCCGGTTCATTGAATTCAGCAACAAACTCGAGATCTTTTAGTTGTTCAGTTCCCCATTCTTTGAAATTGATTTTTAACAAAGGGCTCATGCCTTTCATGCTCCATCAACAAAATCATCTAAGATGATCACTTCCAATTTATCTTTGAGTCGTTTCAATAAACCGTCATTGGTGATAAACACATCGGCTCCATAAAGCAAGCTGGCGCCAACTTGTAAAGCATCCGGAGGACGAATCCGGTATTCTGGACGCAGTCGCGCGGCCTGGCGGATAACATCTCAGTCAAGTTCGACGATATCCAGGTTTGGAAAGTTCACTAGCAACGCTTCGTACTTACGGGCAACGTCTTGCCGTCCCAAAGCCAGGGGTTTGACGATAATCTCCATCAGCGTAATGGTCGAGGTGACGCCTTTTCTTAACCCCGCTTCGATCCCGGAGAAAAGCTCCTGGGTCAATGGAAAGTATCTTGGATGTCTCTCAAAGTGGTAGATGAAGATTGCGGTGTCCAAACCGACAACGGAGATTGATCCTAGCCTTTCGGTGAGCTGGCCCATGGATTGCGCTCCTCATCAATGTAATTCTGCACTCCAAGACCCTGCCATACCTCCTTATGCATCCAGCCATGGCTTCCGTATAGTTATCCGGTTTAGGGATCAAGAGCATGATCCCATCCTGGATATCCATCAATAAGCGGTCACCGCTCTTGATATTCAAGAGATGCCTAGCCAGGGCAGGCACGGCAATCTGGTAGCGTTTACTAACTTCAACGGTTGTGGAATTTGTCATTCCAGCCTCCAGTTTGCTAAGCATTATCCAATATTTGCTTAGCATTATTCACGGTTTGGGATGACTGTGCAAGGGCATATCCATCAGAAGACCAACCTCTCTGCGATAATCCGCACGACAGCGGAGAGATCATTGTTCGATAAGCTACGAATCAGGGACTTGAGACTATTTTCCACCTGGTCCGACTTCGAGTCTGACAACCGGCTAATGCGTAACTGCACTTCGTTGGACATGATCGGGGCATAGATTTCGTCGGTAATTTTGATATCCTCGTGCATCAGGTTCATCGAGACCACCTTGTACTCAGCCATGGTTCAAGCGTATTGTAGGCCATAGACTGCGTGACCATGACGGACCTTGTGGGCTGACTTATAGGACAGACCCGCCAGGTTAAAAAGTCGGCGAAGGCGATTATCCAACGCCTGGTGGCGATTCTTTCCCGGAGCTATTTCTTCAAGAGGCTGACTACCCCGATGTGCAGTAATAGGCGCATACCAAGGGGTGGTTGCTGGTATTAAAGGGGTCGTTAAATACGGATTATAATAGAAAGAAACTTGGTCTAAATTAAATGGTTGACCAGTGAAATTATCCAAAAATTTGCTTTTTGCCTGAAACTGGAAAGGATTATTTAGTCTCATCCATCTTCTTTTGATCGATACACGCAATTCGCCCATTGCTGCTCAGCTGTCTGTGTTTTGAAGCCACTGCCGAAGGGTAAGAAACACCTAACCAATATAACCATTTCTCATAGATGGTTTTATCAAACAAAGTGGGAGATGAGGGCATGCTGCCTCATCTCCCACTGCTCACTATTCACTTGCCATCTACACCTTTTCCACTTTCACCTTGCTGTCATAGAACACCGCTGATCCGCCTGCCAGGTCGCTCAGGGTGACGTTGCCCAGTACGGGGTCAACGCGCATGGCGGCGTTGGCGTGCATAGGAACGGCGCGGCGCGGGTCGCCTTTGACGAGTTTGCCATCAATTTCTAAATCAGCAGAACCGCTGGCCCAGTGTCCAAAGCCAAGTGGGAAGGCTACCACACCGGGGCGGATGCCTTCGGTCACTTTGGCTTTTCCGACCATCGGCACTTTCCTGCCGTTCTTCAGGTCATACTCACCTGCGGTGTTGCTAGCCGAGGAAACCCTGACCATATCGCCGTCTTTGATGCCCAGCTTGCGGGCGTCACTGGCACTGATCAGCAGGTAGCCTTCGGGGATGACCGCGAGAGTCCAGTAGTTACTGATACCGCGCGCCTTGGCTATCGTGATCGTCTTGAAGGTAATCAGGTTAAAATTGAAGCCTTCATCCTTGATTTCCTCGCCAGTGGAGGAAAGACCTGCCGGAACATATTTGGTGTAGCCTGCATAGGGTTTGCCGGTCATCGTATTGATGGTGGTGGCGGTCTTTTCTTGATATAGGTTGATAAGGCGTCCGTAAGGATGCCCCACTGTTGCGCCGTTATAGCCCTTGGCGAAGCCTTCGTAGCGTCCACCGCGATTGAGCACATAGACAACCTTGCGCCATAGACTCTCGTCGCCACCCACAGCTGCTTTCCACTTGTCAACATCGAAAACACTGTTGGGCAAATACCGTCGCGCTTCCAGGAAGATCCGCAACTCTTCGTCATCTGCTTCTGGAACGGAATCCGAGCCGTCTTCCTTGTCACCAAAGGCAATGTCAGCCACCTGCTTCAGGTAGTGATCCTCAGGACGGATATAGGGAATGCCTTTGCCGAAGCCATCCGGGCCGAAACCGGGCAAGCTCAACCGTTCGGCAATCGCCAGGAAAACTGCTTCAAACGATATGGCGATTTCTTCGCCATAAACCTTGACCGTCGGCCAATCGGGGATGGAGATGGCGGGCTGACGCACGTTTTCTACCTTCCACGGAACAGAGGGGTGCGAGCCATGGAATTCCCAGCGCTCAAGATAAGAGAGGTCTGGGAAGATATAGTCCGCATACATACTGGTCTCACCAACCATGATGTCGCTGGCAATGAATAGCGGAAGTCTCTTGGGATCAGAGAGGACTTCAATGGTTGTCTGTCCGCCAGGCAAACTATAGGGAAAGGCTGCCATATAAGTCATCAGAATTTTTATCGGGTAGGGATAGGCGTCACCGATGGATGGGATATCTTCCTGATAGACATCCGAAGCCAATGGGAACCACGGCCGTTTGGTGGGATAGGTTCCGTCAAAGAGGGTAGTCTTTTCGTAGGCCACGCCCGTGCGGAGAATATCCACTCCGAAGGCGCTCATTTCTTCCTTGCCCCACATGGTCATCACAGGGAAGGGTTGACCCTTCTTGCTACCCTTGCGATCATAGGTGCTGAGTTTGATGGTACCGCCGGTGTAATCAAAGTTGCCAATCAATAGGTTGACCACGTACCAAGCGTTGTTGTTGTAGAAACCATTAGTGTGCTGCGAAGGACCGCGGTGAATATCCACCGCAGCTTTGCGTCCATGCGAGGTGAATTCGGAGGCTAGTTCGATGATATCGCTTTCCTTGATACCGGCGATATCAGCCCACTCAGCGATCGTCTGTTCCTGCACCGATTCGAGCAGGATTTGTAAACCGGTCTTAACTTCAAACTCACCCAGCTTGCCGCTGAAAAACAGGTCTCCCGTGATGGGAGCGGCATCAGTCGCCAGCACATTAATGGGAGTCGGAACCCCAGCCACCAACGCCAGTGGGGTATCGCCGGGAAATTGCACACCAGCTACATCGACGTATATGGTCACATCCTTACCATCTTTCTGGATGGTCTGCTTGGTGAGCAAGCCCAGTTCGCTGGCGCGTAGATGCTTGCCAGGCATGCCATCTTTAATCTTCACGAGCCACGAGGCATTGGTGTAGTTCGGTTCACTTGCAGCAATTGCAGCAGCTTGGTTGGCAATTGCCAGATAGTTCTTGTTATATTTTTCGTTTTCAAGCATCCAACGGATCATACCAAGTGCCATAGCTGCATCGCCGCCGGGTTTGATGGGAACCCATTTCCAAGCACGCGCGGCAAGTTTGCTTAGGCGCGGGTCGACGACAGCAAACTTGCGTCCGTTAACAATCGCGTCCGTCGCCTTTGGCACACGTTGCGGTGGTCCATAATTGGCATCAAACAGGTTGGAGCCTGCGTAAATGACAAATTCACTGTTCCCGGTATCCACCTGCCAGTAGAATTTATCGCCGCTATCAAAGGAACCTTTTTCCGCATTCCATTTGGAACTCATGGCTTTGCCAGTAAAGTAGAGGGAACCCTGACAAATAGTGGTGTGGCCGTTCATGTTGATCGAACCAAAACCACCTTTGACAAAGCGATCCACCACGTCTTCGCGGCCGCCCTTCATGCGTCCCCACACAAACATGAACTGGTTGTTCTTGGGACCCAGGTCTGGGAGTTCGGGGTCAATCAACACACTTAGATGATCTTTGAACCTGGTCTTGAATTCCTCTACCAGCGCTTTTTTCTTGCCTTTATCATTTTCAGCCCAAATTAAAGCGATTTCAGCAGCCATTTCTTTCGACACTTCGGCCTCAGCCAGTGCGCGAATGGCTTTCATCCCCTCCACTTTACCCTCGCCAAACAGGTTGCCACCGTTAACAACTTCGTCGATCGCCTTATCAAAGGGAATGGTGATCCATTGTCCCTCGCCGCGTTTGGTGCCTGGCTTGCGCTTGAGTACGCTGACAATGCGGTATGGATCGTAAGCAGTTTGGATTCCCGCCTGCCCCTTGGGGCAGAGCGCACCTTCAACCTTTGCCATATCCCTGACAGGTATTTCATAAGGCGGGTGGGGCCAGAGCGTCCACGGGCTGTAGGGGTTGCCATCAATCTTGGCAGCTATGCCCTCCAGTAGTTTAACCTTGATGCCACAGCCAGTATTGCATTGCAGGCAGACGGTATAAATTTGGTTTTCAGGATTGGCTTCAAAAAAGCCACCAGCGCTCAAGTCATTGGAACGCTGCACTTTCTTCATCACACGGGGCAGGTTTCCGAGTACCGCTACCGTGCCCCCAGTTAGCGCTGAAAATTTGAGAAAGCTCCTGCGGGATAGTTTTTTATCGATATCGTGTGTCATTTTTTTGCCTCCATAAAACGCTCCAGATAACCCAGCAGGAAGTCCATGCCGATGAGGATGCCAAGTATGGCGAAGCCTATCACCGCCGAGGTAACTGACCATTCCATCAGACTAGGGGTGTAATCAAAGGTTAGTTTAGGCCCATGAAATGCTTCCGCTAGACCTGGAATCATGGGAGCAACCTGCCCCGGTACCACAATCAGGAAACGGGCAGTGGCATAACCGATCAGCAGAAATAGACCCATCAACCCTGCAATAAAACCATTCTTCGCCAGTTTGGGTTGTACTAGCACAATAACTGGGACCAAAATGCCCAATGCAATCTGCACGATCCAGAACGAGAACCAGTAACTACCAGTCAAAATAGACTGTATCGCTATCACATTATCCGTAGCACCTCCGTAGAGTGATTGGGTGAAATCTGAGACCAGGAAATACAACTTGACCAGACTGGTCACCACTGAGAGGATAGCAAGTGTCCAGAGTAGATTGGAGCGCTGTTCTTTTTTTAGCGACGGCATGAACCAACCCACAATGACCAGCATCAGTGCAACACCCGAAGCAATGGCAAAGACGGGAAATTGTACGGGTAACAGACCAACGTGCCAGTACAAGCGCGCTGCGTTGCCACCCAATAGGAAACCCACACCTCCAGCAACAAGGATGGATGTCACCAGACCAACCCACATTACGACTTTTATAGCAGATTTCTCAGGGTGGGAAAAAGCCAGGTACAACGAGAGCAGGATCAGGACGAGGAAGATCGTGTATCCCCAGACCATAAGCGCGAGGAATGAAGTAAAACTTGGTTGGAGATAAACTTTCCAGATTCGTTCCATGTGTCCTAGATCCATTCCAATGGAAGCGAGGCCAGCGAGCAGGGTGATGAATGCTGACCAGAGCATGGTTTTACCTGTACCCTTGAAGCGGGGAATATTGAACAGAAAATCAAGCGTTGCGAGCATATATGCTCCCGCTGCCAAGCCAGCCAGGAACAAGTACATAGCAACCCACAAGCCCCATCCAATGTAGGAACCATAGTTTGCGCTCCTTTCACCCTCAAATAGGCGGATGTAAACACCCCACAGACCAAACAACAGGCTAAATACGCCAATAACATAGACAATTTTCTTTGTCATCTCATCCTCCTACAGAATATAGTAGACGCGAGGATCAGTGCCTAGTTCTTCCTTGAGCCTTATCACGTTGGGTTTAGAAATCAGTTCGCTGACTAGTGATTTGGGATCGTTCGAATCGCCAAAGTATGTGGCTCGTCCAATGCAAGTGGTCGTGCAGGCGGGTAGGATGCCATCCTTAATACGGTGCAGGCAAAAGTGGCACTTGCGAACATTGCCCACCGGCGATTCGTGCTGCCCGGTGCGCTCCCATTCCTGACCGTATTCCTGGCTGATATGTTCGTAACCAGCGGCAATTTTATCGCCCACCACCGCCCTATCTACTACCGGCAGTTGCTCAACATAGTAATAACCAAAATCGTAGGTGCGCGCACCGTAGGGACAGGCTGCCATACAGGCACGGCATCCGATGCATTGCTCGTAATCCACAACCACTATATCTTCTTCGTCGTGGTAAGTGGCGTTCACCGGGCAGACCTCAGTGCAGGGTGATTGTTCGCACTGCATACATGGTCGCGGTAGGAAATTGAATGTCACATTTGGGTATGTACCGATTTCTTCAGTCATCACTGGACGATATACCACACCAGGTGGAAGCTTGTTTTCAGCGACACAGGCGACGGTGCAGGCATGACAACCTACACATTTGCGCAGGTCTATCACCATCACCCAGCGGTGCTGATCAGCTGACTTTTGCATTGCACGGTGAAGTTCTGTTTGCATTCGCACAAGAACATCAGTTTCGCCGGGTGCCACAACAGTTGACTCAAAGATGGTTTCAATTAAGCTCATTCGACTTCTCCTTTCGGGTAGGGATGAATAAAGAAAAATTATACACTCATCCCGTAAATTGGAATTAATTTATAATGATCTTATTTACGGAAGCATAATGCCTTTGAGCCCATCCCCCAGAAACTAGGCGGTGGACGCAGCGATTGCTGCTTTTACTGAAAAGCCTGCTTGGTTTGATAAGCTGGAGTGCAGGTTACGGTAAGGGTGATCAGGCGTAGAACATCCCCCGATCACCCTGTGACATAACCAAATATGTTAATGGATTGATAGAATCCGTAGATTTGCCCAACTGTTACTTCATGCAGCCATGCTTGCCAAAATAAAGATAACCAGCCCTCCCAACCAGGGCAACCAATCGTAACGACCATGTGAGATGGTCAGATGACTGGCTCGTTGTGGATCAAAGGCACGTGCTTCCGCAGCCAGGGCGGTTTCCTCGGCACGGCGCAAGGCATTCGAGACGACCGTTACGAGTAATAATTGAAGCGCACGCCCACGCTGATGACGAAACCCGCCGCGCATGGACAGGCTGCGCCAGGTATTCTGGGTTGATTCAGTTAGTGCAGGAAGCAGGTTAAATGCCACACCCATTGAAAACCCCAGCCCTTTCAGTCCAATGCGTTCAAATAATGCCGCGATTTCCGTAATCTCCAGCCCGGAGGCAACCCCATTCACCAGCACCATTAATCCCAGGGCGCGCAGAGTCATCTGAGCAATTAACCACCCATGTGAGAGTTCATCAGTCGGCTTGGAAAAGACATACACCGTCACAGCGAAAACAAAGAATAAGATTATGATGCGCGGGCGAAACAGGCGACGCGTGGCTGCAGGATACAACCAGATACTCATAGCCAGTATGATAATCATCAGCCACAACGATACATAGCCGGAGAAGGCTAGCAGCAGTACAAGTCCCCAGCAGAATACACCCAGGTGTCCTATACCACCTAATGCACGCTTTGGCTTCGTGCTTTTCTGGCCTGTAGAATTTTCAGCCGGAGATACACTTTCTGCCATATTAAAGTAGCGTGACGCGTGGATCAACCACCATGCGTGGTTTGAGTTTGCCCCCCAGACCAGGTGCTACCATGCAGAAGGGGAGTTCATCAGCGGTCAGAAGGGCATCCGAGCGAGCATATGCAACAATAATATCGGGCTGCGTAATCAAATCTGGAGCATAGTTGGCGCTGAAACCGTCGCTGGCCACCCCCTGGACTTCAGTGACTGCTTCAGTATTGAAACCAGCCTTGCGCAACAGCACACTTAAGGAAACGCCTACATATGCTTCAACTTTATCCTCCACAGATCTCTGCTCCAGCGCCTGTAGATTAGCAAGGGTGTAAGTCTTTGTATCTACCCCATCAGTGATGGAAAGCATCGCAGTGGTATGCGTGGATGACATATTGCCACAAGCAGAAATTAAAAGACAGCATAACAGCACCAGGACTAACTTTGTCTTTATGGTTGGACTCCTTATGAATGAGAGTATTTATTGTGTCACATTCACACCGCTTAAATCGGTCCGGCGGCGAAGCAGTTTTCCGATCTGCCAGCTCAGCAAGCCAGCGGTGGCTCCAATTACCAGGCGGATTGCTGCCATTACCCCGATAATCCAGAGCACAGCCGTCTGGATGTCCATCCCAATCAGACGGCTGCCTTCTTCTAATGTACCCTGCCAAACATCCAACATGCTGCGCCCAAAGAACAACAAACCAGTGAAGAATGGATGAATCATTGTCCAGAGTACAGCCGCCGCGCCTGCCAATATAAAAGCCACCAGGTTGGGTTGTTTAAAAAGTGAGAGGACAATTTCTGCACACAACGCTTCAGCCAGGATGCCCGCCATGGGGCCCAGCACGACACCACCCAGGCTGAACAACTTCAGCAACATAGCTATCACCCCCATAAACAGGGTTGCGCCTCTGCGGGGCACATATAAACGTCCTATCAATGCGATCATAATGCCCAGAGCAGCCATAACGCTGCCCAGCATAGGCACATTCAGGGCATGAAGTACTGACCCCAACCCAATTTCCACGATCCCCCACAACGCGCCAAAAACAGCCAGTAGCACCAATTCACGAGTGGTAAATTTCATGTTAATCATTTTCTCCCAGAGAGCGTAGATGTCCATCAAGTTGCACCTGACCATCATGCAACATGATCACACGATGAGCATAATGGTGCACAAGTTTGTAATCGTGAGTGATCAGCAATATTGCTGTACCGCGCTGGTTCAACTTAAACAGAAAATCCATCAGCCGTTCCAGGTGACCCCAATCCTGACCGAGGGTGGGTTCATCTAAAATCAGCAGGTATGGGTTCAATGCTGCCACAGCCGACATAGCTGTACGCTGCTGCTGGCCAGACGAGAGTGCAAAGGGTGGACGGGTACATAAAGCGGTCAGATCAGCGATGTTCAATATTTCCTGGTGACGCTCAGGATCGTAACGACGAAAATTGCGCGGTCCAAAAGCCACCTCCTCATCCACCGATTCGGTGAACAATTGGTCGGTGGGATTCTGAAACAACAGCCCAACATCCAGACCAGGTTGAGGGTGGCGATTGTCGAAGAATACCTGACCATGCGATGGTTTTAGCAATCCGGCAATCACCAGACCTAATGTGGATTTGCCCGCCCCATTTTCGCCCACCATGGCTATGAATTCGCCAGGATAAAAATCCAGGTTGATATCCTTTAAAATTGGTTTGCGGTAATCATAGCCAGCACAAATGTTTTGTAATTGAAGCAAGGGTTTTTCTGAGCGGGGATGCCCATTTGGAATCAGCAGTTCATCCCAGGGGGTGGAGATCGCCTCCGTAGGCCGCCGCAAACCCAGGCTTCGTAGCAGTTTGCGATCGCTGGTTAACACCTGAGGTGGCGCATCAACCTCAATTCGCCCATCAGCCATGATGATCAGGCGGTCAGCCAGGGGCAGCATATCAGCCAGTCGATGTTCAATAATCACCAGGGTCATTCCCTGGTTGTATAATGCCTGCAAGGCGTTGACAACAGCACGTGTACCAGACACGTCCAGGGATGCCGTGGGCTCATCCAGGATGAGAACCTGCGGGCGCATGGCTAATGCCGCGGCAATCGCCACGCGCTGCTGCTGTCCACCAGATAGCTCGGATGGTCGCCGCTGACGCAGATCGCTCAATCCCAGGCTTTCCAAGGTCTCATCTACCCGGCTGCCTGTTTCGCTTTCGGGCAATCCCAGGTTGCGGGGGCCAAAAGCTACTTCTTCGGCAACCGTAAGGTGAAATAGTTGGGTAGCCGGGTTTTGAAAGACGATACCAGCGTGTTGTGCCAAGTGAGGCAGCGGCGTGGTTGCTACATCCAATCCTGCCACAGTTACCTTTCCGTCTGTTCTAGCAGAGATGGCATGCGGGATCAATCCGCTGATCGCGCGCGCCAGGGCGGTTTTCCCACAGCCAGATGGCCCAGTAATTAATACGCATTCTCCTGCGGCAATGTTCAGGCTTACACTCTGGAGCGCATTTGACAGGCCATAGGAAACTGAGAGTGATTCAATCTGGATCATTATGCTCCAGCCATGCTTCATCGATGGCTTCCAGGGGAGGTAATACCAGGGTTTCAGCCCATGGCCAACGCTTCCTGGCTATATCTAATAATATTGGACGCACGACAATGATTGCCAGGTGATATGCTCGTTTATCAATCAGCGAAAAAGCAGATTGCCAGCCCTGCCCATTGAAGAATTCCAATGGACCAAGTTCATCCATGATGAGCAGTTGAGGGCTATTTATCCTGGCCAGGTACCTCTCTCCCCAATCCATCTGGTGCTCATCAAAAAGCCAATCGTCAGTATACAAACCACTGGTTTCATTCTGCCGGCGAACAGCCAGACGGCGCGGTCGACCACCTGGCAAAGGCAGCAGGTTTATGCCAACCTTCACCCCATCCTTGATTACCGCCGGTGAGACGATGCCATGCACGGGGATATTTTGTCGTGTGGCAATCCTCTGGAGCTGTATACACCAGGTGGTTTTTCCGCAACCTGAGGGGCCGCTGAGCAGAACCAGCTGGGCTGTTGGAGAAAGATAAAAATTCGCCAGGAGTTTTCCTGGCGAATGGCGGGCGTCATTCACTGAAAAAAACTCCTTTCCAAGGGTTCCTGCCTGGATTTTCTCTCGTAGTAAAGAGAATCCGGGGAAACGCGGGGGGCCGAGGCGTTTCCGCCTCCGACCGGGGTCACCTTGCGTGACCGGCCCGTATCCCTTGCGCAGCGC
>Ga0315277_10008500_pt1 | contig 13202 bp, 8 predicted proteins | sample YL17G05_15_MG_FD_203695 | JGI IMG/M metagenome (GOLD analysis project Ga0315277, IMG submission 203695) | Sediment microbial communities from Yellowstone Lake, YNP, Wyoming, USA - YL17G05_15 | ecosystem: Environmental > Aquatic > Freshwater > Lake > Sediment | place: USA: Wyoming | collected...
GGTACCAACGACCCCCGATTGCCATCGGGGGCTGGTGACAACGTCCTGACCCCCGATTGACATCGGGGGCTGGTAACAGCGTCGTGACCCCCGATTGACATCGGGGGCTGGTAACAGCGTCGTGACCCCCGATTGACATCGGGGGCTGGTAACAACGACCCCCGATTGCCATCGGGGGCTGGTAACAGCGTCGTGACCCCCGATTGCCATCGGGGGCTGGTCAGGACAAGGTGGGACTCCCCTACGGGCCCTCCGTGGCGCCAAACGACGGCTCGCCCCAGCCTACGGTCTCTTCGAGCCGAACAACACACGTCGGCACCCAATCGCGCAAGTCCATATAGTCCGCCCACCTCGCACTCGACGGCGTGCATGCCCTGGAGGATAGGACCGCGCGTGCGAGGGATCAAGCCGAGCCCCCCAGGAGCCAAACGCGATCGCAGGAATCCCGTCCCTCGGCACATCCCGACTGGATGCACGCGGGTTCAATGTGTTGTGCATTCGCGCCGGTGCGATTATCATTGGACGCGGCTGCACGGTTGCCGGCACCGGCGAGCAAGCGGAAAGGCGGCCCTGGTATGGCCAAGTCAGACATGGTTCTGTCCCGGCGACGTTTTCTGAAGGCGGCGCTCGGCGCGGTCGGCGTGCCGTACGTCATCGGGTCCTCGGTGTTCGGCGCGAACGCCCCCGGCAACAGGATCACGGTGGGATGCATCGGAGTCGGCAGGATGGGGATGGGCGACCTGACGGACATCATGGGTCGCCAGGGCGTCCAGGTCGTGGCCGTGTGCGACGTGGACTCCAAGCGGATGGAGAACGCCAAGAAGGTCGTCGAGGCGAAGTACGCTGCCGCCAAGTCAGGCGGCACGTACAAGGGATGCGACACCTACGGGGATTTCCGCGAGCTGATCGCCCGGCCGGACATCGACATGGTCCAGGTCGTCACGCCGGATCACTGGCACGCGCTGCCGGCAATTGCCGCGGCGAGAGCCGGCAAGGACATCTTCGTCCAGAAGCCCATGACCCTCACGCTGGAGGAGGGCCGCATCCTGAGCGACACCGTCGCCCGCTACGGGCGCGTCCTTCAGGTCGGAAGTCAGCAGCGGTCGGACACCCGCTTCCGGTTCGCGTGCGAACTGGTCCGCAACGGGCGGATCGGCCGGTTGAAGACGGTGAAAGTGGGCCTGCCCACCGACCCGCCGGGCAAGACTTACCCGACCATGCCCGTCCCGCCGGAGCTGAACTATGACATGTGGGTGGGCCCGGCGCCGTGGGCCGAGTACACCGAGGAACGCGTCCATCCCCGCGGGAATCTCGACCGCCCGGGCTGGCTTCGGGTCTGCGATTACTGCCTGGGCATGATCACCGCCTGGGGCTCCCATCACCTGGACATCGCGCAGTGGGGGATGGGAACGGAACTCACCGGCCCCGTCGAGATCGAGGGCAAGGGGGAGTTCCCGACGGACGGCCTGTGGGACGTCCACGGGCGGTTCCGGGTGGAGTACACGTACGCCAACGGTGTGACATTGACCTGCGCGGACGGCGGCAAGAACAAGGCCGGCGTCCTCTTCGAGGGGACCGAAGGATGGGTCTTCGTGGACCGTGGAAAGATAGACGCCGAGCCCAAGTCGCTGCTCCGGTCGGTCATCAAGCCGGACGAAATCCATCTGTACGTGAGCAACCACCACAAGCAGAATCTCGTGGATTGCATCCGGTCCCGGCGGGAAACCATCGCCCCCGTTGAGATCGGCCATCGCTCGTGCAGCGTCGGCATCCTGGGCTACATCGCCATGCGGCTTGAGCGGAAGCTGAAGTGGGACCCCCAGCGGGAGCGATTCACGAATGATGACGCGGGCAACCGGATGCTCTCCCGCAGCATGAGGGGTCCATGGCACGTTTAGCGGCGGACCGTTGGAGGTAGTTACACCATGAGAACCATGAAATGGTCAGGCGTCCTTGTGATGTTCCTGCTGGCGGCCGAGTCGAAAGCCGCTTCGCCAACCACTCGACCGGCTTCCCCGGCCTCTCGGCCGACGGCGGCGGAGACCGCCAAGATCGCCGCCGCCGCGCCCGCCCAGCCGCGGGTCAAGCCCCAGAAGCCGCGTAAGCTGCTGGTTTTCTCGGTCTCCTGGGGCTTCAAGCACGGGGGAATCCCCTACGGGAAGAAGGTCCTGGAGGTCCTGGGGACCAAGACGGGGGCCTTCGAACCGGTCATCAGCGACGACCTGGCCATGTTCGAGGCGGAGAACCTCAAGCAGTTCGACGCGATCTTCTTCAACAACGCCAACAACGAGGTCTTCCTGCCCGAGAACTTCGACAAGCTCCCGCCGGAGGAGCAGGCCAAGGCCGCTCAGCGGGACGAGAGACTGAAGAAGAACCTGCTTGAGTTCCTCGGCGGCGGCAAGGGCCTGGCGGTGATCCACGCGGGGGTGGCCACCTTCCGCAAGTGGCCGGAGTACGGCAGCATCATCGGCGCACGGTTCGCGAACCATCCTTGGGTCTCCGGTTCGACCGTGACGTTGAAGGTGGACGACCCCAACCATCCGGTGGCCCAGGCCTTCAAGGAGCCCCGGTTCGTCATAAAGGACGAGATCTACCAGGTGACGGACCCCTACTCGCGTGACAAGCTCCGCGTGCTGCTCAGCATCGACACCACCAAGACGGACATGACCCGCAAGGGGATCATCCGCAAGGACAACGACTTCGCGATGAGCTGGGTGAAGAGCTACGGGAAAGGCCGGGTGTTCTACAACGCCTTCGGCCACGATCCCGACGTCTTCTGGAACCCGGTGGTGCTCCAGCACTGGCTGGACGGCATCCAGTTTGTCCTGGGCGACCTGGAGGGCGATACGACGCCGAGCAAGTGAGCCTTGATCCGGACGGAAGGAGCGGCGCGTGAGCGCAAAGAAAACGGTTCGGGCGGGTATCGTCGGCGCAGGGTTCGCCGCCTCGTTTCACTACGAGGCAATCTGCAAGGTCCACGGCGCCGACGTGGAGGTCCAGGGCGTTTTCGCGCTTGACCGCGCGGAGGAGTACGCCAAAGCCCGCGGCATCGCGGTGATGCCGAGCCTGGAGGCCCTTATTGAGCGGTCCGACGTCCTGCACGTGTGCACGACGGCCTCCTCCCACGAAGAGGTCGCGGTGAAGGCCCTGAAGGCCGGCAGGTTCGCCATCGTGGAGAAGCCGCTGACCGGCTACTTCGGGGACGGCACGGAGCAGTTCCGCGGCGACCGCTTCCCCAAGACGGTCGCCCTGGAACAGGCCCTGGGGAGCATCGAGCGGATGCTCGCGGCCGAGAGGAAGAGCGAGGGCAGGATTCTCTACGCCGAGAACTGGGTTTACGCACCGAGTGTTCAGAAGGAACGCGAGATCGTGGAGAAAACCGGCGCGCAGATCCTGTGGATCCACGCCGAGGAGGCCCACAGCGGCTCGCACGCCAAGACGTATGCGTACTGGAAGTACTCGGGCGGGGGCGTGATGATCGGCAAGGGCTGCCATCCCCTCACCGCCGCGCTCTACCTGAAGGCCGTGGAGGGCAAGGCCCGCAGCGGCAAGCCCATCCGTCCGGCCGAGGTGTCGGCCCGCACGCACGCCATCACCCGCCTGCCCGGCTTCCGCGACGAGGGGCACATCCGGTGCGACTACTGCGACATCGACGATTTCTCCCTGATGCACGTCGTGTTCGAGGACGGCACCGTGGCGGACGTCTTCGCCTCCGACATCATCCTCGGCGGCATCCACAACTGGGTCGAGGTGGCGGCCAACAACCACCGCACCCTGTGCAACATCAACCCCAACACCGCCATGCAGACCTATAACCCGGTGGAGGCGAACTTCAAGGACATCTACGTGGTCGAGAAGATCGGCACCAAGCAGGGCTGGACGAACCCGTCCCCCGACGAGGACTGGTTCACCGGCTACCAGCAGGAGATGGAGGCGTTCTACCGGACCGTCGCTTACGGCGATCCGGTCCAGAGCGACAGCGGGCTCGCCGCCAACGCGATCTCGACGATCTACAGCGCGTACGTCTCAGCGGAACGGTCGGGGGCGGCCGTGCCCGTCCGGGCCTTCTGAGGCGCACGGCGGCCTTGCCCCTGGCGACCTTTGTGAGAAGGGCAACATGCTTACAGAGAAAGATGCCTCCGCGACCGTCAACTCCCCCTCGACTCTCCCCTGGTACCGCGGTCTGACGGGGTACCACTGGTTCGTCCTGGTGGTCTGCTGGATGGGCTGGTTCTTCGACACGATGGACCAGCAACTGTTCATCCTGGCCCGCGAGCCGGCGATGAAGGAATTGCTGGGCCAGGGGGCCTCGGATGCGACCCTCATGTTCTACGGGGGCGTCGCGACCACGGTCCTCATGCTGGGCTGGGCGACCGGGGGCATCGTGTTCGGCATCCTGGGCGACCGCTGGGGCAGGGCCAAGACGATGCTCCTGACGATCCTCGTCTATTCGGTATTCACCGGGCTGTCGGCGCTGTCGGTGACGTGGATCGATTTTTCGATCTACCGGTTCCTCACGGGCATGGGCGTGGGTGGCGAGTTTGCCGCCGCCGTCTCGATGGTGGCCGAGATCATGCCTGCGCGGTCCCGCCCCTATGCCCTGGGGTTCCTCCAGGCGATGGGGGCCATCGGAAACATGACGGCCGCCTGCATCAGTTTCCTGATTCCGCCGGGGCTCCAGATACACGGCGTGTCGGGGTGGCGGCTGATGTTCCTGGTCGGCATCATTCCGTCGCTCCTGGTGGTCCTGGTCAGGCGCCGCCTCAAGGAGCCCGAGGCTTGGGTCCGCGCCAAGCAGGCCAAGCCCAGGGGTGAGTTGCAGCAGAAAGCCCAGGAACTGGGCAGCGTAAGAGAGCTGTTCGGCGACCGGCGCTGGCGCCGCAACGCCCTGGTGGGCATCATGCTGGGCCTGGCGGGCATCATGGGCCTGTGGGGCATCGGGTTCTGGCTGCCCAAGCTGGTGCGCGACGTTGTCAAGGTTGACGCCGACTGGTATTGCAGCCTGGCCATGCTTCTGTTCAATGGAGGCGCGGCCGTAGGAACCTACCTGTTCGCCATCCTGATGGGCCGGATCGGACGCAAGCCGGCGTTTGCCCTGATATTCATCGTTGCCCTGGCGACCGTCTTCGGCGTGTTCGGGTTCATGACCAAGCCGAGCCAGGTCTGGTGGATGGCCCCGGTGCTGGGCATCGGCACGCTGACGATCTTCGGCGGGTACAGCATCTACTTCCCGGAGCTCTTCCCGACGCGGATGCGGGCGACGGGCGTGGGCTTCTGCTACAACACCGCGCGGTACCTGGCGGCCACGGCGCCGTTCACCCTCGGACTGCTGACCACCGTCTATGTGGGCTCGGGGATGACGATCCTCAGCTCGCTCGGCAGCGTCGATAGTCCGTTCCGCTACGCCGCTTTCACGGTCGCCGGTGTTTTTGTCCTGGGACTGATCGTGCTTCCCTTCGCCCCCGAAACGAAGGGCAAGCCGCTGCCGGAGTAGTCCGGCCCGCAGCCCGTAGGCTGGGACGAGCCCGTACGGGCGAGTCCCACCTTCCCGGAACTCCGCCATCGCAAGGGGCTACAGGTCCTTGCGCTCCATCGCCTTCGTGTCCAGCCGAAGGACGTGGATGTTCCCGTTGGTGTCCACAGCCCAGACCAGGTTCCGCCTGGCGTCGTACACCAGCCCAAGCGAGACGTTCCGCCCATCCTTACCGGCCGGGTTGGGACCGTCGATCCTCATCCCGACCCACTTGTTGGTGGCGCAATCGAGCGCGGGCGTCCGTCGCAGGCCGTCATCGCCCGGGGCAAAGGTCACGCCGACCAGCACCAGGTCCTCGGATTCGACATAGCAGGTCTCGCGGAGCAGACCGGGCATCCTGGACGCCCCGGCCATGCCGGTCGGGTCCAGGTTGGCCGCTACCATGCTCTTCATGTCCACGGCGATGGTCTGCCCGCTGTATCCCTTGCCATATTGACACGGGAACAGGAGCAACCGGTCCCGCCTGGCGTCGTAGTCAATGCCGGCGGCATCGACGCTGGAGCCGGGCAGCTTCATCCCGGCGACCTTCAGCTCGTTCCACTGTCGGGCCTTGGCGTCGTACCGGAAGAGCTGCCCGCGGTTGCTCCAGCAGACCACGCCTTGCGGCGTCCGCCTGCACAGCAGGTCGTAGAAGCATCCGCCGTAGCACATGCCGGAGGGCTTGTCCGCCCGTCCGGTCCAGTCGCCGACAGCCGGGTCGAACAAGTGGAACTGGCCGAAATGGCCGACGAAGACCATCATCCTGCCGATGGGGTCGTAATCGTACGCCTTGTAGGTGTGCCCGGTGACCCAGGGGCGGAGATTGAAGTTCACGCCGGCCGGGTAGGACGTGTTGGAGTACGTCTGGCCGAGCGGGAACTCGATCGGGAACGGCAGCTCCCATCGGTTCGTGGCGAAATGGAACATCAACACGTCCGTCCCGCCGTGGGCGGAATGCCCCCCGCTCCATCGCAGCAGCACGTCGTGGTCCGGGTCGATGACGGCGGTGCCCCAGTCGCGGTTCATCTTCGGCAGTTGCGGCGGCTTGGTCAGGACCCACGTGTTGGCCGGGAGTTCCTTGAGCCTTGCCGCAAAGGCGGCCGCATCGGGCCTCTCGCCCTGGAGGAAGAAGTCCGGGTGGAACTCCTTCTGGCGATAGACGCGGCCGTCGGAGGCGATCCCCTGCTGACCGGCGGCGCCGGTCCAGGCGTCAGCGGCCACGTCGTAGGTCCAGTCCCCGTCGGCCAGGTCGGTGTACTGGCCGCCGCAGTACCAGATGTCGTCGTAATACGTGTACCCGCCGGAGAGCTTGACCTTCCCGTCATCAACGGTGAGCTGGTGATTGGCCCTGGGCGGCGGGGCGGCCTTGGGGTGCCGCTGGCGCCAGACCTTCCTGGCCGGATCGAATACCCAGGTGTCGTTGGTCAGGTAGTCCAGGTGATCGCCGCCGAAGATCACAAACAGCTTGCTCTTGGGGTCGTATGCGATCGGCGAGAGGGCGCGGGGCGGGGGCTCGGCGTCGAAAGCCTCGGCCGCCTGCTCCACGTGCACCTGGGCTTGCCAAAGGCCCTTGATGTCGTTGACGGACACACCTTCGGTCAAGTGCCCCAGTACCGGCTTGATGAGGGCCTCACCCGCGTCCAAGTGCCCTTGGGCAAAGCCGATCTGGGCCCGGTGATACTCCTCCATGCCGCTGCCGGACTGGGAGAGCTTCTTCAGCTCCGCCCTCAACGCGACGAGGTGTTCCGCAGCGGACTGAAGGAGGGGCAGCGCCTCGACCTTCGCGGCCTTGGCCTGATCCCCGGCCGGGGCGCCCTCGAAGTAGATAAACCGGGCCTTCGCGAGGGCCTCCTTGACCTGGCTCCGGATCGCCCAGGCGGCGTCCCGGGATTTTTGCAGAGGGTTCGATGACCTGAGTTGCTCGACGATAAGCTGCCACTGCTCGCCGACCCTGATGCGGGTATGGGCGGCCCCGTCTTCCGCCTTCTGGTCCTCCCCGCCGAACGACAGCCCGAGACCCTCGCGCGAGATGCACTCGCTCCCCCAGAGGACCTGGGGCATGCGCTCCGTCGCCGGCAGACGATAGGGCTGGCGTTTCTTCTCCGGCGGGGGGGGCGTCGTCGCCGACAGCCCCGCCAGCGAAGCAACCATCAGCACCGTGGTCAGAAGCTTCATCTTCATCCTCCCGGACCTCTGCCTTCCGCGTCAAGTTCCGTAAGATGACTGCGGGGCGTCGGGAACCACAACTACTACCTGCCGGGACCTGATCCATTCTCCCGTACGCCGTTCTTGGGCAGCTTCGGGTACACGGTGACGGTCAGATCTTTGGAGACCGTGTGCTTGGGTTCTTTGACCTCGACCTTGAAGACGTACTCGCCCGCCACCGTCATGTTTGTCACCGGGCAACGCGGCTCCGTCGGCTTGTCCAGAACCACGCTCGCCCCCTGAGGCTGGCGGATGACGCTCCACTGGTACGTGACCGGATCGCCCTCCAAGTCCAACGCTGCCCCGCAGATGGTAGTGCCGCTGGCCGGTTGGATGACCGTGACCGGAAGGCGGTTGTGCAGGTCCAGGATCACCGGCGGCTGGTTGTCGGCGAAGACGGTAACCTTCACCTGCTTGTTGACCTTATGCGTCGCATCGCTGACGGCCACCTCGAACAGGTAGTCGCCCGGGACGGAGAGTCCCTTGGCCTGCGTCCTCATGGCCGACGGACTGTCCATCGCGACGTTGGCCTGATCGGGCTTGGCCAGGACCGTCCATTGATGGAAGAGCGGTTCCGTCTCGGGATCCGTCGCCGTCACGGATAGGCTGATGGCGGATGCCGGAGCGATGAGGTAAACGGGGGAGGCCTTCCACTCCATGATGACCGGCGGCTGGTTCGTTCCTGCATACGGATAGACGGTCAGGACGGCGTTCTTCCCCATGGCGACTTTCAGTGTTCCGTCCGCGGCCACGGTCTGGATGCCCAGTTCCTGATACGGCTTGCCGGGCGCCGACCGGCAAAGGCCGTACTTGCCCGCCGGCAGGCCGCGAATGACGGCGGAGCGGTCCTGCGCAGGCGGCGGGCTCTTGGCATTGGGCGGCAGGTTCAGAAGAACGACGGTGACTTTCCTCTCGCGAAGGAACGCCAGAACGCGGACGGCCTCCTCGTCGCTGGTGACCTCGATGCGAACGGCCCCGGGCCTTACGTAGTGCATGACCTGCCTGAAGTTCCAGTATTCCCGGTACGGCCAGAAGTACGTCCCGCTCAGATGCGTGTGGTAATAAGTGCCATTGCCGGTCCAGGGACCCGCCAGGCCGTAGTGCTCCCAATACGAGACCCCGCCCTGCACCAGGTCATCGTAGAGATGGTTGATCGTGGTGCCCATGAACTCCGTCTGCCCGGTGGGCAGGCCGCGCTTGTAGGCGAAGTCGCGGATGAGCGGGCGCTCGGCGAGGCTCCCGTAGAGGTGATAGGTGACCAGGCCGACGTAGGACCACATCTCGGCGTCGTCCTGGGTCTTCTGGATGTACTGCCAACTGGCGCCCGCATTGACGCACTCGGGGAACTGGATCCTGGTCGGCAGGCCCATCGACTTGATCCGTGGTCCCAGGGCCTTTATGGCCTTGGCCACCACCTGGGGCGAGAAGGCGTTGTTGTTGCCCGCCTCGTTGCAGATGCTGTAGTAGTCGGCCGTGAGATCGTGCTTCTTCTTGATGTACTCGAGGAACGCTGATGCCCACTCGGCATGCTCTGCCGGGTCGTCCAGCATCCACTGCGGGACCGAGCCGCTGCTCCCGCCGGCGAAGAACGAGGGGCTGACGTACATGCAGAAATGCTCTCCGTTGGCCTCGATGCGCTTCTTGAACGGGAGGATCCACTCCTGCATGCGGCGGTCGGTGTCGGCCGTCTTGAAGGCGCTCCAGTTGACGTGATTGGCGTCCGCGTCGTCGTTATGGACGTCCTCCCACTCCCTGCGGGGGATCTCGAACCGGGCGCGGGTGAGACCCAGGTCGTTGACCGCGGCATCGAGCAACTGCTGGCGGAGATACTCCGGGAAATGCTGCCCCTTGCCGGCCCCCACCGTCGCCCCCCAGCCGAGGATGGTCTGGTGCTTGTGGTTGGGATCAACGCTGATGGTGACATCGCCCGCAAGCCCCGCTTCCGTCATCGCTGCCGCGTACAGCATCGCCACCGCGACCGGTCTGAGAGAACCCGCTTTCATGGCCCGCTACCTCCCTCTGTGCGGCAATCGAAGTCCGTCCACACTATATGGAACATCCCAGACCGGCCCCAGGGCCGTCATTGGACGGATGCACTTACAGCGGCAGCGCGGTTGCCGTCCGTCGGCGCCGGGTCAGTGCGGCCGAGAGCTCCGCCACCATGAGGGATCCGACGATCATCGCCCCGCCAATGACCTGTATCCCGGTCAGCCGATCCCCGGCCAGCAGATACCCGAAAAACACCGCGAAGACCGGTTCCATGGTCAGGACAACCGCGGTTCGGGCCGCCGAGAGCCGCTGCTGGACCAGCGTCTGCACGTAGAAAGCCGCGGCAGAGGCCAGCACACCGGTGATCGCCAACGCCCACCACACGTCGGCGCCGGGCCAGGCGGGTGAGTCCAGCAGCGGCCAGAGAACGGCGAACAGTACGGTCGCGGCAATCATCTGCACCCAGGCCAGCGCCACCGCGTCGTGGTCCCTGGCGCAGCGGGACAGCAGGACAATGTGCAGGCCATACGCCGCCGCGCACAGGCCTGTCAGCACGTCTCCCGTGCGGAACTCGCTTGGGCTTTGCCCCGTCAGCACCACCATCCCGGTGAAGGATGCGGCCAGGCACGCCAGCACCACGCGGCCGGGGCGGACGCCGAAGACGATGCGGTCCAGGATCGGAGCGAAGATCAGGCACAAACCGGTTATCAGACCGGAGTTGGTGGCGCTGGTGTATCGCAGGCCCAGAGTCTGCAAGGCGAACCCCGCCGCCAGGACGGCGCCGAGGGCCGCCCCCGTCCGCAGCGTTCGCCGGTCCGTCCGCCTCAGGGAGATCGGCGCCAGGACGACGGAAGCAATGGCGAATCGGGCCGCCAGGAATCCCATCACGCTGTAGGCAGCCACGGCGCCCTTTACCACGGTGAACGTCCAACCCCAGACCGCCGTCGCGCCGACCAGCAGGACTGTCAGCAGGGACCCCTTCATCATGCTCCTTCGATGACGGACACGCAGCGCACGGGCGATCGGCCTCGCACGCCGCAAGGCATCACGGCCGGGTCTCCGACCGAGCGGGCAGGCCGACCCCGAACAGGTCGAGGATGCCCTTCACGAAGGGCTTGTGCTCCGCCGGCGCCTCGGCGTGCCAGTTCAGCAGATACGTATCGAGACTGTCATCCGCGGCGCCCTTGCGGATGTTGAGGTACCCGACCGCCTCCCAGCCCTTGGGGTTCTTCTCGAACAGGGGCAGGAGCTTCTTGGCGACCGTGCGGTTCTTCTCCCGCAGGTACGGGTCCTTCCGCAGCTTCTCATGGTTCTGCGCGTACCAGCGGACAAGCGTGGCCTCGGAGCCAAGCTCGTCGCTGGGCCGACTGAGGGCGCCCTCGGCATAGCGGGTGAGCGATGCTGCGTAGCTCTTCCAGTTCGCCAGCGGCGGCGAAGTCTTCCACGTCACCCCCATCTGCTTCACCGCGTGGATCGAAGCCGCCTCGCAGAGCGATTCCACAAACCACTGATTCCTGCTGGAACTGGTGCGACCGGCCAGCACGTGGCAGAACTCGTGCGCGAACTGGTACGCGAACTGGCCCCAATACATGTCCTTCACGTCCAGCGTCACGACGTACTCACCGTTGGGGCCTTCCTCGTAGAACGTGCTCGGCCCGCTGCTGCCTTGCTTGACGATGATCGGCCGCAGCTCACGGGCGCGGAAATGCTGCCAAAGCTCGCCGGCTGCCGAGAGCAGGACCTTCTGGATGTCGTCCCGGTCGGCGTCGCCCCAGTCGCCCGGCGCGACGCGAATATCGAGCTTGCTCCTGAGCGCCTGGGCGGGCTTGGAGGCCGGGCCCGTCGTGGCTGCGGGCAGTCCGCCCTGACGGCCGGCCTCGGCCTTCAGCCTTTCCACGTCCGCCCTTAACTGCCGGACCACGGTTGTCAGCTCGGCCAGGCGAGTCTCCAGAGCCTGAACCTGGCTGCGGCTCTTGGCCAGTTCGTTTTTCAACTCGGCGTTTTCCGCCTTCAATTGCCGCAGCTCCGTCGGCTCCTCCGTGCGGACGGCAGAGGGGGAAATCGCCACTGCAACGGACACCAAGGCTGCAAGGCTGCCCAGTCTCATTCTCGTCGTCTCCGGGGTGCATCGCGTCCGGGCGGTGCGCTCCTGCGCGTCCACCGAGTCGGCAATCCTACCTGGCCACGCTGATCGCATACCAGGTGGTCGGCGGTTTGCCGAGTGGGAGGACCCATCCGGCGTCGGTCTTGGTCAGCGGCATCTCCTGGCCCATCGCCACTCCGGCGCCGTCCAGGCCCTGCGCGACGACGGACTTGGCGCCCTCCAGGTTCCTCAGAACTACCGATCCCGTCACCGGCTCGATGCAGGCCGGCGGTTTGCCCCAGTCTTCCAGCGTCTTGCGCTTGTCATCCCATCGCATGTCCGTGTTGCCCACCCGCCCGCAAACGGTCAGGAGCAGCCGCCGCGACGCGGCAATGGGCTTGTCGTCCAGAGAGGACAGCGTCACCGCGCAGAAGACCGTCTCCACCTGGGCGGCGAGGTTCTGGAGGCCCTTGGCGTACGCCTTGCAGTGGCCGACCAGTGCCTGCGAACGGGCGGTCTGGATGGTCACGAGGCCCTGTTCCTTCGGCTTGTGGTACCACGTCAGCTCGCCGGTGTCGGACCGGATCGGGTCGGCGTCCATGCGGGCGAACTGTCCCGTCGGCGGGCCATTGAAAGACTGCACCCGGACGGCATGGGTCAGGGGCGTCGCCAGGTCAAAGCCGGCCGTGAAGTAGGGCATCTCCGACCAGGGTATGCGCAGGCCTTCCAGGACCTGCTCGGGCGAATAGGACCTCGTGAGCGTCTGACGCGCCGGCGACACGTCGCCGCGGAGGAACATCATCGCCCCGGCCCGAAGCTGCGACATCTTGACCGGGTCGGGGAACAGGTCAAAGTGCCCGATCTTTCCGGGGGAGGCGGCCACCATGTCCGTATGCCCCAGCGAGTACCAGAAGATGCCGTCCCAGTCCTGGAGGGCCGCGTAGGCCGAAAGGATCGGGATGCCCTCGCAGGCGTACTCGGCCGGGAACGGGTGATTGACCTCCGACACGGTGTACGGCTTGCCCGTCATCGCCGAACGCGAAAGCTGGACGACGGAGGAGTGAAGGGGGTCCACCACCATGGGCGTGTTGCCGATCGTGAACCCGGTCCGGCGGCTGGTGCTCGGGTCGGTGGTGTAGTTGGGGTGCTGCCAATAGACGTGCCCGTCCACGATGTCCGACAGGCCGGTGGAACTCAGGTGCGCGTAACCGCTCCTGCCGTGGTTGTGATCGCCGCTGCCGACCAGGAGCGACTTCACGCCCAGCTCGTCCTTCAAGAACTTCGTCATGTCCTGGAAGTACTTGCGCTCGGTCTCCACGTAGAACGCCGCCTCCGTCCGGAAGCGCAGGATCGACGCCTTGCCGAACTCCTTGGGCTGGAGACGTGGGATTGGCGCGTCGGCCGCAGCGCCCG
>Ga0315277_10008501_pt1 | contig 13202 bp, 12 predicted proteins | sample YL17G05_15_MG_FD_203695 | JGI IMG/M metagenome (GOLD analysis project Ga0315277, IMG submission 203695) | Sediment microbial communities from Yellowstone Lake, YNP, Wyoming, USA - YL17G05_15 | ecosystem: Environmental > Aquatic > Freshwater > Lake > Sediment | place: USA: Wyoming | collected...
ACGCTCTCAGGGCATCCATCAACAGCCGCATCTCCAGATAAGCCAGAGCCGTATTCTGGCTATCCTGAATAGGGTATTTCTCTTCCCTTTCCCAGGGGATCTCTCCAAAGGCGCTTCCCTGATACTGGTGAAAAGCCTCGTGGACGATGAAGGCGAAAAGCTCCACTTCAGATTTCCCGGTAAAGGGAATCACCGCTACCTTCAGAGTATCAATCGGAAAATCGAAAACTAACTGTCCAGCCAGGTCCTTGTACTGACCGGGATGAAATAGAACTTGAGTTCCTAAATTCGGCCAATCTTTCGGGTAAGAGGTGAAATCATCGGTTTCTTTCGAGTAGTTGAATAACAGCGCCCATTTCTCTGGCATATACACCATAAAGGGCCTCTGAGCCAGATTATAACCGGGCCAGACCGAGTCCGGAAACTGTTTATACAACTGGATGACCCCCTCGCAGATCTTCAGGGCGGTATAATCATTGTCAGACAGTTTCTTGCTTTTCAAATCCTCGGCAAAAAGAAGAGGACAGATAATCAAAAACAACAAAACGAGGAACAAGAATAGCCTGACAACTGTTTTCATAGTTCTTTAATCCTTCAGGAGCTCCCTGTAGGGGCGTATTGCTCTTTGACTTCGCTCAGAGCAGTGAGCCTGTCGAACTGCAATACGCCCCTACACTTCTGTGCTTGCCAATCAGCCTGAGCAGATTAGGGTTCGATAAATCGAACCCCTACGACCGTCTTCTGTAGGGGCTTGATTTATCAAGCCCCTTTTTGATAAGGAAGCAAGGCTAAAGCCTACGATCTTGTCTTTGACGGTCACGAACAACGAATCACCCTCACGTCTTTTTCCTTTTTCCCTTTTTCTTTTTCCTTTATCTTTTATCCGTCATCCGAAATTCGTCATTCGTCATTATTTTTTATTTAGTTATCCTCGTTCCCGCTTTTCTTTTCACCGATTCATAAACCTTGGCGATTGAGGTGATAATAACTTCTTTCCCTCCTGCTTCCAGGAACTGAATTGCAGATTCGATTTTAGGACCCATGCTCCCGTCGGGAAAGTGTCCCTGTTTCAGATATTCTTTTGCCTCATCCAGAGTCATTTTATCCAAGTCCTTCTGGTAAGGTGTCCCGTAATTCAAAGCCACCTTTTCCACCTCAGTCAAGATAAGAAGTAATTCAGCACCTATGTCACGAGCTAAAACAGCTGAAGCTCTATCCTTGTCAATAACCCCATCTAATCCTTCCAGAGTCCCATCTTCCTTTCTGCAGACCGGAACCCCTCCCCCACCTGCGGCTATGACTATGACCCCGTTTTCAACTAAAACTTTGATAGAATCTTTTTCTACTATCTCTAAAGGAATGGGTGAAGGAACTACCCTTCTCCACCCTCTATTTGAATCCTTTTTTACAATCCAGCCTCGTTCTTTTGAAAAATTCTCAGCCTCATTTTCAGAATAGAACTGCCCTATAAATTTGGAAGGATTTTTTATTGAGGGGTCATCCTTATTTACGATTACCTGAGTGACAACTGTCACTACTTCTCTTGTGATATTTTCCTGTTTCAATTTATTCCTCAGGCATTGCTCGATCATATATCCCATTCCTCCTTCAGTGTCCGCCACGCAGATCTGAACAGGAAGATATGGAGCTTTGCCGCGGGCTAATTCGACGCGGTAAATGACATTCCCCACCTGGGGACCGTTTCCGTGAGTGATGGCTAAATTGTAACCGTCCTTAACCAGCTCAGCCACACCAGAGAGACTTTGGGTTGTATTCCTGAACTGATGAGGAATAGTATCCTCTTCCTCCTGCCTCGTAATAGCATTCCCGCCCAAAGCCACAACTGCAGTCTTTTTTTTCATTTTATCTTTACCCGATTTTCGTTTTGTAGGGGCGAACCTGAGTGTTCGTCCAAATTCCTATAGGGGCACGGCATGCTGTGCCCCTACCTAATTTTCACCTATGCAAGGCTGAAGTCTTCACCAGGATCCTGTGGACAAGACCTTGAGGCCATGCCCTACACCCTTAATTTTACCCCGATGCATCTTTAAGGACAACGGACAGAACAATGTTCTGTCCCTACGACGTACCCTACGATTTTCCCACACCCTCAAAGCAAGTTTGGGGGTGCCACCCGTTGTTTGGGGATGAGCCCGTAGCGCGACCCTTTCAGGGTCGCATTGCGAGGCTAAAAGCCTCGCGCTACTTCCTACGACCTACCACCTATGCCCTATTACCTATTAGGGCGAGGCAACCTCGCCCCTACACACTCACGCCTATATTTTGGCTACTCACCCCTCGCTACTTTTTTATAAATTCTTTGAGCACTTCTTTTAAATCCGGCTTACCTATCTCCTGCAGCTCGTATCTAACTCTTACCGATGGTTTATTTATCTTAAGAACTCTACGCAGATCTATCGGCGTGGCAATTATCACCGAATCGCATTTTACTGAGTTTATGATCCTCTGCAGCTCGCTTATCTGTTTTTTGCTGTACCCCATAGCGGGCAACAGGGCACCGATATGGGAATATTTTCTGTAGGTTTCTTTGAGAGAGCCGACCGCATAAGGTCTGGGGTCAACAATCTCACTAGCACCGAACTTTTCTGCAGCCACTATACCTGCTCCATAGGTCATTCCACCGTGGGTTAAGGTCGGTCCATCTTCTATCACTAAAACCTCTTTATTTCTTATCAGCTCTGGCTTATCCAGAAAGATGGGTGAGGCTGCCTCGATGATTACTGCTTTTGGATTTGCCTCTTTTATGTTTCCCCTGACCTCTTCTATATTTTCTAAACCGGCTGAATCTACTTTGTTAATTATCAGCACGTCTGCGGAGATCAGGTTCGCTTCTCCGGGGAAATAAGTTATCTCATCCCCCGGTCGCAAGGGGTCAAGCACCGTTATGTGCAGGTCCGGATGATAGAAAGGCAGGTCATTATTGCCGCCATCCCAGACCAAGATGTCAGATTCTTTTTCCGCTTCTTTCAAAATCACTCCATAATCCACACCCGCATACACGATATTTCCCCTCTCGATATGCGGCTCATACTCCTCTCTTTCCTCAATAGTGCATTTGTATTTGTCCAGGTCAGAAAGCTTTGCATACCTCTGGCAAATCTGTTCGGATAGCTTTCCATAAGGCATCGGATGGCGTATGACTGTGGCTTTTTTGCCGAATTCTTTCAGGACTTCACACACCTTGCGCGTGGTCTGGCTTTTTCCGCTTCCGGTGCGGGCAGCACAGACTGCTATGACCGGCAATTTTGATTTCAGCATGGTCCCGCTTTTGCCCAGGAGCCTGAAATCTGCACCAGCGGACAAAACTAAAGCTGCCCGGTGCATAACGTATTCGTATGAAACATCAGAGTAAGAGAAAATCACCTCGTCGATCTTTTGTTTTTTTATGATCTGGACAAGTTCATCCTCTGCCCAGATCGGAATCCCTTTGGGATAAAGCTTGCCGGCTAATTTCGGAGGATACTTCCGATCCTCGATATCCGGTATCTGAGTGGCAGTAAAAGCCACCACCTGGTACTGTGGATTATCCCGGTAAACTAAATTGAAGTTGTGAAAATCCCTGCCTGCTGCTCCCATGATAAGCACTTTTTTCTTCTGCATAAACTCCCTTATTTAAAGTTTTAAGGGGTGGGCAACTCTTACCCACCCGCTTGTTTGGTAAAAAGACAAATTAAAAACGAGTTCAGTTAAGCGTCGATTTGCGCCTTTTGCAGTCTGCCGCTGAAATCCACATAAATCGATTTCCATTCAGAGAAAACGTCAATCCCTGCTACGCCAGCTTCCCTGTGCCCGTTTCCAGTCTGGTTTGTTCCGCCAAACGGCAGATGGACTTCTGCTCCGATAGTTGATGCGTTTACGTAGAATATGCCGGTGTAAACATCCCTCATCGCCACAAAGGCTTTGTTCACGTCCTGAGTGTAGATCGAAGCTGAAAGCCCGTAGATTGTGCCGTTGCAGATTTCGATTGCCTGCTCCAGGCTATCGCAAGGTACTACTGATACGACTGGACCGAAGATTTCCTCCTGAGCAATTCTCATTTTCGGATCTACGTCCCCGAAAATGGTCGGCTCGTGGAAAAATCCGTTTTGATAGTTGCCAGAGGTCAGCCTGTTCCCGCCGCAAAGCAGTTTTGCTCCTTCATCTTTTCCGATTTTGACGTAACTCAATACAGTATCAAGCTGACCTTCGTTTATAGACGGTCCCATCTCTACTGAAGGGTCTAATCCGTTCCCTACTCTCAAAGCTTTGGCTCTTGCTGTGAATCTATTTATGAATTCATCGTAGACTTTCTTGTGAACGATCACCCTGGAGGTGGCAGTGCATCTCTGACCGGTCGTGCCGAACCCTCCCCACAGGGCACCTTCAACTGCTAAATCGATTTTCGCATCCTCCATCACCATAATCGCATTCTTTCCACCCATCTCTAAATGCACGTGCCTGAAATCAGTAGCGCATACCTCGGAAACTTTTCTTCCGACTTCAGTCGAGCCGGTAAAGGAGACCACTTTTATATCTTTTGACTTCATCAAAGGTATACCCACGTCCGAGCCAGAACCGTCAACTAAGTTGATGACTCCTTTTGGTATCCCTGCTTCCTCACAGATTTTCACCAGATTATAAGCTGACATAGGAGTATCTGTAGCCGGTTTGAAGACGATCGTGTTTCCAAGGACTAAAGCCGGCATAAGCTTCCAGGAGGGAATAGCCATCGGAAAGTTCCAGGGAGTGATAAGAGCACACACGCCAAGCGGCTGGCGCACACACATCTGGAACTTATTGGGCAGTTCCGATGGAGTGGTGAAGCCAAACTGTCTCCGCCCCTCACCTGCCATATAGTAGCTCATATCTATTGCTTCCTGGACATCACCTCTGGTCTCCTTCAGGACTTTTCCCATCTCCTGAGTCATCTGCCTGGCAAAGTCCTCTTTCCTTTTTATCAGCATTTCTCCAATTCTGAACACGATCTCCGCCCGTTTGGGCGCAGGAACCAGTCTCCACTTACGATATGCCTCTTTGGCCGCACCCACAGCCCTTTTGACATCTTCTTCATTTGATTTCTGAAAAATGCCTAAGACCTCTCTGGTATCAGCCGGGTTCCTGTTCTCAAGTGTCTTCTTAGTAACAGATTCTACCCATTCACCATTGATGTAATTTTTATAAACCTTAGCATCTGCCATAACACCTCCTCGAAATTTAGAAATTTACGAGCTTCCAATATAGGCTTTTTTTCAAGTCCTGTCAAATGATTTTAAGCTTAATCGCCGGGCATAAAACCCGATGCTGCATCTTTAGAATTTGTCATTGCGAGGAGGTCATTTGACCGACGAAGCAATCCCCTCACCCTGAAGACAGGGTGGCACCCTCAAACTTGTTTGAGGGTGTTGCCAGAAGTCGCGTAGCTGAACCTTTAAGGCTCAGATAGGAGCTCTTCGTCAGGCATAAAGCCCGACGCTACGTCTCCTCGTCCCTCACCCCTCGCTACTCGCTACTCATCCCTCGTTTCAGGGCAGACTTATTCTCATCCCATCAAAAGCAAACTTTAGATTTCTATACCTCATTTCCTCTGCCATCACGATAATCTGCTCCTTTTTCACTTCGACCTCCTCGTGGATATGGGTCAGGATGGTCTCTTTGACCTTTTTTCTTTTAACCAGTTCCAAAAGCTCTTCGACCTTGATGTGAGTTGACTCGCAGAAAAGAAGGTCAACTTCTTCGATCAGGTTTTCTATATCCTGCAGATCTGCGATATCACCTGAATAAACAATCCTGTTACCACCAAGCTCCAGGCTAAAAGAGTAGCTTTCCATCTTGTTGGGAAGATTTTCTTCTGAGATAAATTTCTCATTCGATAGCAGATGTCGATTGAGGTGTGTCCGTAAAGTAAGATTTTCATCTTTAAACATGAAATCCTTAGTAACCGGATTGAGTTCAAATCTGCATTTTAACTTTTCCCTAAAAAGATACAGTGCATCAAACATATTCTCAAACCAGAAAACTGCCTCCTCCGGCAGGTATATTTCTATGTCTTCTTTATTTTCCAGAAGATGCATCATCTGAACCAGCATAAAGATCCCGATGCAGTGGTCCGCATGAGTATGCGATATGAAAATCTGTCTGATTTTCAGAGGGTCAATTTTATGCCTTAAAATAGAAGAGGCACACCCTTCACCCGCATCGATCAGATACGACTTGTCTCCTGCTTCGATTAAGATCGAAGAGCAAGCCCTTTCTGGGTCAGGCATCCCTGAGGATGAGCCTAAGACTACGATTCTGTTCATTTTTTATTGTGGATTCTCTGCAAAACTCGAATTTTTGGAAAGACCCACTGGAGTGTAAAGCTTCAGCTTTACTTTTTGCTTTAAAAGGATTGAAAAAAAGAACCTTCTCTGGCAAATCTGAAGGTTTGCACTCCAATAATTATCTTTAAGTTCTTGAAGTGCTTTTTTCTTTGTAATATTTTACCGTTCCCTCCATCCCTTTTTCCAAATCGTATTTTGGAGACCAGCCTAAAATCTTTTTTGCTTTGGAATAATCCAACACGCTTCTTTTTTGCTCCCCTGGCTTTTTTGGTCCGTGCATCTCTTTCTGCTTTGATCCGGTTTTTTTCTTCAAAAGTCTGAATATGGTGTTGACGTCAGTTTCCATCCCTGTTCCTATATTAAAAAAGTCCGATTCAGGATAATTCAAAGCCAAAAGATTAGCATCCACCACGTCTTTTACATAGACATAATCTCTGGTCTGTTTACCATCTCCGTTAATGATAGCTTTTTCACCTGAAAGAAACTTTTGAGTGAAAATAGCCACAACCCCAGCCTCTCCCCAGGGATTCTGCCGTGGTCCATACACGTTGGCATATCTCAATGAGACATAGTCCAGACCATAACTTTCTTTGTAGAAATAAAGGTATTTTTCAATGGCCAGCTTGGCTATGCCATAAGGAGACAATGGCCTTTCCGGATGGTCCTCATCTGCTGGAAAATAATCTTGCTCACCGTAAAGCGCCCCCCCGGTTGAGGCAAAGATTACTTTTTTAGTTTTGTATTTGACGCAGTTATTCAGTAAATTCAAAGTGCCTTCGATATTCACCTTCGCATCGAAGATCGGATCAGCCACAGATTTTCGCACGTCGATCTGAGCCGCATGATGACAAAGAATTTCAGGCTTCTCATCCCTGAAAACCTGCTCGATTTTTTTGCTGTTGATGTCTACTTTACAAAACCTGGCTTTGGGATTGACATTCTCCTTAAATCCAGTGCTTAAATTATCAATAATCACTACCTTGTGCCCAAGAGAGATAAACCTATCCGCCACATTCGAGCCGATAAAACCAGCTCCACCAGTAACTAAAATTTTTGCCAATTTTCAACCTCCTTGTTAAGCCCTTGTGAAAACTGTAACTTATTATATGATTTAAGATTGCGGAAGTCAATTAAAAAGGTGTAGGGGTTCAAAATTTTGACCCCCTACAGCCAGTATCCTCTCTCCTTTTCAAAGAAAGGGATAGTGAGAGGTTGATTTTTGTGCAGGGGAAGGCCGTCAAGGTCTTGAGACTTCAGCCTTCCATCTTTAACATAGAAGAAAGGGCGATCCCGACTTTGAAGGATCGCCCTTCGTCAAACTCCAAACTACAAACTGTTTCTCAGCAGGCTGGTGGCGATCCGCCTTTGAAATAATAGTTGATCAAATATACCACATCTCCCACAGTAACTTTGCCATCACAGTTACTGTCTCCTGAGGTAAGCGGATTCGGTACGGGGCCGCCTTTGAACAGGTAATTGACCAGGTAGATTACGTCCGAAGCATTCAGCAGCCTATCACTGTTGGCATCCCCGTGCAAAAACGGAGAAAACTTCAGACACCCTTTTACAAAAGCGGGAAAGATCGACCAACCTGGTACAGTTGCAAATTCCAAGTGTACCACGGGGGGCCAGAATGTTGTGTCAACCGCAACTTCCAGGGTTGAATCCCATGCGGGGCCAGTGTGGAAATAGACTTTAGCCACACACCCATTTCCTGGAGAAAGCTCACCCGTCCACCACTCGGCCCAAACTACCAATCTGTTCTTAGAGTTCTCAATGGAAAGTGTATCGATTCTATAGTGAGAGGACTCAGATCTCGTTCCCACAAAGCTTACAGAGTCACAAGTGATGTCCAGATTTGTAAGTGTATCTGGAAAGGCTAACGGAATACCATATCCGCCTAAAGGCTCATCGTTGAATATGTACACATTCAGAACCACCTCGGAGTTGGGCCTGACATTTTCCGCGCACTCGACTCTGGCAGTATCACGAATGCCAGAATCTTGGGTAAAGGCAAAACTGAACCAGAGTAAAACCAATGCGGCAGAGAAAATGCTAAGAAAGTATTTTCTGTGCATAAGTTCTTCCTCCTTGAAGTTAAAGGTTTGAGATTCTTTATTCCAGATTTGAACCAGTTCCTTTTATTCAAAGAAAAAAGCGAGAGCTTCAATCGCTACCTATCAATCCGAAAGAGCGATAAAATTGATTTGTGTGAGTTTGAACTAAAAATAATCTAAGAAGGTTTCTTAAATTTGTCAAGGGTTTTCTTGGCCAGTCAAAAGAAATTTGGGAAGAAAGAGGGTGAGGCAACCTCGCCCCTACGTTTTCAACATGATTTAAGATTATCCAATATACTCAAAGGCGGGAAACTAATAGCTTTAAGTTCGCAAACCTCAGCACAACCTGAACAACCTACCACGCAGACAAAAGGGTTGATGACTTTGGGTTTGTTTATCTTTTCATCCCAGAGATAAACCTTCTGCGGGCACATATCAAAACATTTTTTGCAACCATCGCATCTCTCCTCATACACAGTCGGATACCAGGGAATATTTTCTCTGGGAATTCCCTGATAAGTGTCGCAGCACGATTCAGTTTGACCCGTAAAACCGCTTATCTTCTTTTGGCAATAAAGGGAGTATTCCCTGAGCAAAGCCTCAGAGTAAATGGCTTCCTGTTTGGGCGGGATATAGTTTTCTTTTCTTGCAGAGTCGACCAACCTTGCTGTAATTTTCTCGTCAGGCTTCTGGTTTGACTTATAAAACTCCTCAAAAATCTCCTCCAGACCCACCATTCCGATGAGCTGATTCCCGATCAAAACCATTTTAGTTTTTTTGTTCATGCCTTTCTACCCGAGTAGAGGCACGGAGCGCTGTGCTTCTACGTTCGTGGGTTCATTTTGATTTAACCGAAAAGTAATCGTAAACCTCCTGGGCTTCTCTCCTGACGATATAGGCGATATCCCAGTTGTAACTTTCGCCCTTACCTAAAAGCCTCTGCATTACTTTTCTTAATCTCTCTTTTTTCTCTTCATCTGCAAAGCCATATTTCACCATTTTGCCCAGACTTCGTACTGCCTTGCTCCTTACCCCGGAAGATTCATCAGAAATCTTTTTCATCAGGTTTTCGAAGATGAGATTTCTGTTTCTGAAAGATATTTTTGCAGGAACAGCGACTTCAAACAATTTTCCTAAGGTTCGAGCTGCACTATCTCTGATCTCCTGGTCCTTATCTTTAAGACCTTTGATAAAAGCAGGAATTGCCATCACTACTGCCGGATCCTTAATCTTACCCAGTGCATAAAGCATAAATGATTTCTCTTTCGGGTCTCTTGACCTGCTGAGTCTCGAAAGGATAGGCTTTATGGCGGGCTTTCCGATTTTCCCCAGGGCCCGGGCCAGATTCAATTGAAACTTAAAATCTGATTCGCGGGTAGAGGATAGAAGAAAAGGAATGGTCTTAGCCCTGAATTTCCTAAAGGTTTCAAAAACCCGATCAATCACCGGCTGCAGGTCAGGTCTTTCAAAAGTATCTATATAGAAAAGACTGGATAAGGAGGATAACGCCTCTTTAAATTTCCTGCCTTCAAGTTTAGGGAGATAACTTTCTATCTCCTTGATCCCTTGCAGGACTATCTCCTCATCTGGATCAGCCAATTTGCTGAAAGCTGCTTTCAACTTCTCCAAATTGACCTCCTTTTGTGACCTTTGAAAACTTGTAGAGACGCATAGCATGCGTCTCTGGTTTTAACGCCACTAAAGTAGCTGAGGATTGAAGGGACAATTCACGAATTGTCCCTGTACTTACTGACATAACACACATCTTGTTATTATAATCTTTAAGCTACTTGGTCTACAGAACTCTATTTCTTGTCATCTACTCCGACAATAAGTACTGGAATATCTATGTTACTTACGCCTCTCATTTCTAAGTCAGTTTTCATCTGTTCAAAATAGGAAACCCCCGTAGACATATGCCTTTGAAGGCTAAGCATTGGCACAATTTCAATTCCTGCTTGGATTTTATCCTGTTTGGCGAAAATCGTCATTTTTGCAGCAACATTGTAAACCATAAATGCATATTTACCAAATTGAACCTCGACTCCCAGCTTATTCTTGATAAAATCCATTTCACGAAAACCTTTAAGCTTGTGTGTTTTTCCTAATTCAGGTACGTTAGTACTAACTTTTATCCTTGCCTTTTCCCAGCCCTTTGCTGCGAAAAGCTTTTTGAATTTTTTATTGATTTGTTTGGGCGAATATAGAATCCTGCCTGGCATAGTTTTTTCTTTACTAACTTTCTTTTTACATTTAGAGGCATCCAAGGTGCGAATGACATCCAGAATTTCCTTATATTCACTTCCAAAATTCGTTGAAATGAATCTTCCTCCGTCCTTAAATGAATATTTCGCAATAATTTTCATATAATTTTTAGTTGGTTTATAGAATCGCGCTGATAAATTGGAGTCCCCATCGGCCTTAGTGTCAGTTTTCCTCTTGAGAGAAGGTGCAGCCTGTTCTTAGCAATATCTATATAGTCCTTGACTGTGTCTGCGCCAGCGCCTTTTCTTCCGTGCAGTAGAGCAGCTATTAGTGTAGACCCAACCCCAGCAAATGGATCGAATACCCAATCACCTGGGTGAGTCAATGCTAATACTAAACGCTCAATCAGTTCCACTGGAAACTGACAAGGGTGGATTGTTTTCTCAGGGTGATTTGCTTTTACGTTAGGGATCTCCCATACGTCACTGGGGTTTTTGCCGATGGGATTACCTGAAAGTTGACCCTTTTTCGGTCCTTTGAAATATTTTTTTTCAGGATATTTTTGTGGGATTCTCACGTCATCCAGATTAAAAATATATGAATCCGTTTTGGTAAACCACAAAATGGTCTCATACCTGCCTGAGAATCTCTTGGAGGCGTGTAATCCGTGACCAAAGTGCCAGATGATCCTGTTTCTTAATTTTAAATTGAGCGACTCGCAAATCGGATAAATTTTGATATCTAAAGGTATGATCTGACTGTTATCTACGTAGTTTCCCACCTGCCAGCATAAACTTCCGTCATCTGCGAGAATTCTGGTGCATTCTTTTATTACTTCTTGTTGCAATAGAAGATATGTGTCCAAATCGTATCGTTTCTCGTATGGTTTTCCAATATTGTATGGAGGCGAAGTAACAACCAATGTCACGAATCCGCTAGGAATCTGTTTAAGCAGATCTAAGCAGTCTCCATGATATAAAACCGCATCAGCTTCTGGATTAAAAGCATCAGCTATCTTCATCCGCGTGAGTGACTCGATTTGGGTCTTGGTCATTTGAATTTACGCGACATCTTTATTCAATCAAAATCACAGAGGATGCAGAAAAACTCAACTTATCTTCTTCAGCATCTCATCTGCTTTGGTTTTGTGCAGATGCAATCCCACGTCTTCGGGTGAAAGCCCCTGGGAAAGTCCAAGATACTGGAAATAATAGATTATGGGAACTTTTAAATCGACTGAGAATTTGCGCGCGAGCTTTATCTGCCCTAAATCGAACTCGTCAAAGCAGGTGGGACAGATCAGTCCCATAAAATCAGCCCCGGAGGCTTTGATTGAGGACAAAACGTCAAATGTCATCTTCTCCGGAATCTCTTCGTGAGTGCAGGCTTTACCGCAGCACAACACCTGCTTTTGATGCTTTATAGTCTCCGCTCCAGTGGCTTCAAACAAACGTTCCAGAATCGTGGGATGGTCAGGGTCATCCACTCTCATTATCTCGCTGGGCTTCAGAAGATGACATCCGTAATGAATCGCAACCTTTAGATTCAAGGGTTTTTTGACCGAGGATTTGACTTTTTCGGTTCCAAGGTCATCCCTTAGAACTGTGACGATATGCCGGACTGAAATCGTCCCTTTATATTCCTTTCCTATCTTTTTTAATCTCTGGTTGATTTTTTCTTTCAATTCCGGGTCGTGTTTAAGATGGAAGTTCGCCTCAGACAGAGTGGCAGTGCAGCCGGAGCACATAGTCACCAGGTCAATGCCCGCCTCCTCCGCTATGCAGATATTCCTTGCTGCCAGAGTCATCCAGGTCAACTTATCTGCGGCTTTGAAATAAATAGGATCAGGACAGCAGGAGAAACCTTCTAAGTCGACCAATTCGACATTCAGGTTAGTCATCGTCTTTCGGACTGAGGCTTCCATCTGCGGATATTTCACCGAGATCATACAGCCGAAAAAGGGGGCATATTTCATAAAAGCCGTGACCGTTTCTCGTTAATCGTGACCGTGAAAGATTTAAACTGACCACTCATCACTGATCACTGACCACTGTTTTTACTCCAGTAATTTCTTCAGCTCTTCCAGTGGAACTATACTTATCTCCTTCAGACCCAACTCCTTTCTTCTTCTATCCGAAAGTGAGCTGGTTTTCACCGTTCTGCCTGATTCCTTAACACTATCTAAGATAGATTTCACCCCCGGAGGATTGGTTCCCTTTTCAAAAGAGATATTTTTGAGAGCGATTATCACCTCGACTGGCCTGACTGCCTGAGGACATCTCTCATAGCAGGTGTTGCAGTTGGTGCAATCCCAGATAACCGAATCCGTACCGACTAAAGATTCCTCATCCCCTAAAAGAGCCTCCAGCAGGATATTTCTGGGGTTGAATGCAGGCGAGTACAAAGCCGCAGGGCAGTCTCCCACGCAAGCGCCGCACTGGTAGCAAAAGTTATGGGCATCCCCACCGATAATAGTATTGAGCTTGTGTCTGAATTTGAAGTTAACCAGCTTCATCAAAAATGACCTTGACTTTTATTACAGTTTATCATATATACCTGAAAAAGTCAAGATTTTTTTGGGTTTTGCGTATTCAAATAAGGAGGAAATGAGAAACTTGGC
>Ga0315277_10008502_pt1 | contig 13201 bp, 11 predicted proteins | sample YL17G05_15_MG_FD_203695 | JGI IMG/M metagenome (GOLD analysis project Ga0315277, IMG submission 203695) | Sediment microbial communities from Yellowstone Lake, YNP, Wyoming, USA - YL17G05_15 | ecosystem: Environmental > Aquatic > Freshwater > Lake > Sediment | place: USA: Wyoming | collected...
CGGTCTTCTGACCGAAATGTATGAAGAAGCGCGCATCAAAGAGCAAAAGGATACGCCCACGATTTCCGTGCTGGAGACGGCTTATCCGCCCGAGATCAAGTATAAACCCAAACCGACCATGATTATTTTGGCGACCTTTTTCGCCTCGCTGGCGCTGGCCATCGCGACGGCGCTGTTCGCCGATTACCTGGAGAATCTGCGCCGCACTTCGCCGGCCGATTTCGAATTGATCAACCAGGTACGAAAAAAACTCACCGGCAGAACCGGGTTTTCGGATTCCTGATACGGATGTGGCATGACGTGCGCTGTGACCCCGTACTCACCCGCCGGCTCTCTTATCATGATTATCGAAACGCGTATCGGCCGGGATGACCGGGGGGGAGTATTATCGAAGAAGGCCTAACGACCGGGGGCGCCTGCCTAAGGCGCCGACCGGCGGGAGTGAGATGGATGGAACACAGGTTTATCGACGTGAGCGCCCGCATTGACAAGGACGTTGTCATCGGGTATGGCGCCGTGATCGGCAAAGACGTTGTCATCGGATCGGGTTCCGTAATCGGGCACCACGTCGTCATTCACGACGACACCGTTTTGGGCGGCCATATCCGGATCGACGACCACGCCGTCATCGGCAAGGCGCCGATGCGCGCCGCGATTTCGGCCACTACTTCGGCTGCGAAACTCTCCCCGTGCCGGATAGGCGACGAATGCCTGATCGGCGCCGGCGCCGTCATCTATCGCGGCGCGACGTTGGGCACACGGGTGCTGGTGGCGGATTTGGCCACCGTTCGCGAAGAGGTCACGATCGGAGATTTCACGATTATCGGGCGCGGCGCCGCCGTCGAGAATCATTGCACCATCGGCCGCTACTGTAAACTGGAGACCAACGTGTACATCACCGCCCATTCGAGATTGGCGGACCGGGTGTTCGTGGCGCCGTGCGTGGCGACCTCCAACGACAACTTCGTGGGCCGGACCGAAAAGCGATTCAAGCTGTATAAGGGCATCATTGCCGAAAAGGGCGCGCGGATCGGGGTCAATGCCACTATTCTTCCGGGCAAACGCCTCGGGGCCGACAGTCTGGTCGCCGCCGGGGCGGTGGTGACCAAGGACGTTCCCCCGAAACGGATCGTGGCCGGCGTCCCGGCGGAGGACTTCGGCCCGGTGCCCGAGGAGGAATGGCTTGAAAATCAACACTGGCCCGAATAAGGAGAGACTATCATGGCCGTACCGTTGATCGATATCAGACGTCAATACGCGCCGATCCGATCGCAGATCGAGGCGGCGATGAAGAAGGTTATCGACCACGGGCAATTCATCCTTGGTCCCGAGGTGCGGCAGTTTGAGTCGGAAATCGCCGCATTGTGCGGCGTCACACATGCGCTGGGCGTTGCCTCGGGCACTGATGCGTTGCTTCTGGCCCTGCAAGCCTGCGGGGTCGGGCCCGGCGACGAGGTCATCACCTCGGCGTTTTCCTTCTTTGCGTCGGCGGGAGTGATCAGTCGCCTGGGGGCGCGGCCGGTTTTCGTCGACGTCGACCCGGAACTTTACAATATCGACCCGGCTCTGATCGAGCGGGCCGTAACGCCGCGCACCAAAGTGATCATGCCGATTCACCTCTTCGGCCAATGCGCCGACATGGACCCGATCCTCGCGATTGCCGAGCGCCATAATCTGCGCGTGGTCGAGGACGCCGCGCAGGCCATCGGCGGCAAATACAAAAATCACATGGCCGGATCGGTGGGGCATGCCGGATGTTTTTCCTTCTTTCCCACGAAAAATCTGGGCGCCGCGGGGGACGGCGGGATGGTTGTCACCGACGATGACGCCATCGCCGATATGGTCGGCATCCTGCGCGTCCATGGAGGCCGGACCGAGTATATGCACGAGGTGGTCGGGTACAATTCCCGACTGGATACGCTCCAGGCGGCCCTGTTGTCGGTCAAGCTGCCCTGTCTGTCCGGGTGGACCGAAGCGCGGCGGAAGCATGCGGCCCGATATGACCAGGCCCTAAAGAGTCTCCCGATCAGACTGCCTGTAGCGAAAGCGTGGGCCTATCACATTTACAATCAGTACACGATCGCAGTGGATGACCGCGACGAATTTCTGGCCCATCTCAAGCGAGCGCAGATCGGTCATAAAATCTACTACCCGGTCCCGTTCCATGAGCAACGGTGTTTCGGCGATCTGGGATATGCTCACGGCGACCTGCCGGAGAGTGAGAAGGCGGCGTCGTCGGTGGTATCGATCCCGATCTTCGGCGAAATGACCGATGCTGAGCAGACCGAGGTGATTGAGGTGATCCGGGCGTTTTTTGCCTGATGCCCGAAGGCGGCTTATCCCATGCCCGTGGCGGGGACGAAACGTATCATGGCGAAGAAAAAACCGACCGTCGTATCCATCGTGGGCGCCCGCCCGCAGTTTGTCAAGCTGGCGGCGCTGGCCAGCCGATTGAAAGCCTCTTTTCATCACGTCATTATTCATTCCGGCCAGCATTACGATTATGACATGTCGCAGGTTTTTTTCGACCAACTCCGCCTTCCCCCGCCCGATATCAATCTCAACGTCGGCTCGGGTCCCCACGGTCGGCAGACCGCCCGGATTCTTGACCGATGCGAACGAGCGCTCGTATCCAATCGTCCTGACCTGGTTTTGATCTACGGTGATACTAACACCACACTGGCGGGGGCGCTGGCGGCGGCCAAGCTGGAGATTCCGATCGGGCACGTCGAAGCCGGCCTGCGATCGTTTCGGCTGGGCATGCCGGAGGAGATCAACCGCCGGGTCGCCGATCATCTTTCCGCCTTGCTTTTTTATCCGACGCCGACGGCGCATAAGAATCTGCTGGACGAGGGGATCACGCGAGGATTGATCAATGCCGGCGACGTCATGTATGAAATTCTCGAGGCCTGCCTGCCGTTGATTAAGAACCGGAAGCCATTGGCGGGCGGCGTTGATTTCCGTGACGGCGATTACTTCCTGATCACGCTCCATCGGGCCGAAAACGTCGATGATCCCCGGCGCTTGGAGCGATTCGTCGACATCCTCGACCAGATCGACGGCGTCAAAATATTCCCTGCCCACCCGCGAGTCGTCAAGAATCTCAGGCGACTTGGACTGCTACCCCGGATACGAAAGATTCGTGACCTGATTATGACCCGGCCTCAGCCTTATCTCGAATCGTTGGCATTGATCTCCAAGGCGCGCGCGGCGCTGACCGATTCCGGCGGGATGCAAAAGGAGGCGTATTTTCTCGGTTGCCCGTGCCTGACTTTACGTTCGGAAACGGAGTGGGTCGAGACGGTCGAAGCAGGAGCCAACGTTTTGGTCGACCTGTCACCCTCCAAGGTTGCGCGGGCGTTGAGGCATCTTCCCCGGAAAGCTCCCCGTTTGACACGGTACCGGATAAAAGGGAAGAACCCGTCCGAGGTCATCGTGGAGGCCATCGCCGCAGACCTCGGCAAACGATGATGGGCAACGAATCACAGACGATCACCCGGGCTACGATCGGCATCGCGCTGTTGGTGCTGGCGTCGAAAGGGATCGGTTTTATCCGGGAGATCATCGTTGCCTATCGTTTCGGGACGGGGATCGACTATGACGTTTATCTCATCGGAGTGGCCGTTCCGATCGCCGTGTATACCTTGTCGAATTACGCCTTCTCCAATCTTTTCATCCCCCGTTACGGGCTCGCCGTATCCGCCGACGATAAGCCGAAAGCGCTCAAAGCGCTCTGGGCCGATTTCAACCTGTCTCTGGTGAGCGCTCTGGGCGTCACCGCCCTGGTTATCGTTCTGGCGACGCCCATCGTCCGAATAGTCGCCCCCGGCCTTGACGCAAGCCACCTGGCCGACGCCGTCTTCATCACGCGGATTTCATCGGCGGTGATTGTCTTGGCGGTCTTGGAGGCGTTTTTTCGATCCGTCCTTAATGCCGAAAAGCGCTTTCTAATCCCGGCCGCAGGTCCGCTCCTGGCGAATGTCATCATTATTGCTTCGATATTACTTTTGGCGTCGCACATTTCCGTGCGATCGATCCTCTACGGGTTGGTCGTCGGCTATACGGCCCAGGTGATACTGAATTTTGTTCCCTTCAGGAAGACCGGCATCTTGAAATTCTGCCATGCCGGATGTTTCGGCGGCCGCACCGGCGGATTTGTGGCGACGGCCGGAGTAATTTTGATCATCGAGGGGGCGTCACAGGTCTACGCCATCGTCGACCGGTTCTTTGCCTCGTCGATGGCGCCTGGCGTCGTGTCGGCTTTCGGCTATTCGTATCTGCTCAGCGCGCTGCCGGCGTCGATTTTCGCCTATGCGCTTTCCACGGCGCTGTTCCCGTATCTGACCGACGCCTCGGCCCGCGAGGATGGGCCCCGCACCGCCCATTTGCTCACGCGCGGAATTACCGTCTCGCTTTTGGTCGCCCTGCCCGTGTCGATGATCTTGTGGGTGTTCGCGGAAAAGATCGTGATCATCCTCCTGAGGCGGGGGGCGTTTGACATGCGATCGGTGGCGTATACGTCCGACCTTCTCCGATATTTCGCGTTGGGCCTGGCCGGGCAGTTTTTGATCTGGGTGCTGTCACGGGCGTATTACGCCGGTCGGATGTACCTGGTTCTGATTATCCACGTCATCGTGGTCATCGTCTCCAAGCTGGTTTTTTCCTATGTCGGCGTCGACGCGTATGGTCATATCGGGCTGGCCGCGGCCAGCAGTATCAGTTACACCTTGGGAGCGCTGGTGTTGCTTCTGTTCCTGGGGCGCTCGCTGACGCCCGTTGACGCCGGGAAGATTTCAATATATGTTACCAAGGTTCTGGCAGCGACCAGCGTCGGGTATGCGGCGGCTTTCTTCATTTGCCGCTGGTTTATCGCCGACCAATATGAATTCTGGCCTTTGCTTATCAGGCTGGCGCCCGGGGTGGTAGTGTCGGCGTTGGTATTCCTGACGGCGGCGTATGCGCTGAATATTTCCGATATCCGCGCTCTGGTCGGGAGGGCGCGCAAAAAGGACTTAATTGGTGTCGACCAGGATTAGCCATATTCCCTTTTTTGATCGGATGTTGATTCCCGATTGGGCGTTATTCGTCGCGGGAACGGTATACGCCCTGCCGGCGGCGGCTCTCCTGATCTGGAAACCTATTCTTGGGATCATCTTTGTGGCCGCGCCGATTTGCTTTCTGCTCATGTCCCACGGTCCCTCGGCGGTGTACGTCCTGGTGGCCGCCACGTTTCTGTTCATGCCATTCTCCAAGGCCATCACCATCCTGCCCGCCGACATGGCGGCGTTTGTGCTGATCGCCGCGTATATTATTGATCTTTTGACACATGGACCGGCATCGCACGGAAACCGGCTGGCCAGACCATTATTGATATATGTCGCGATGATGCTGGTATCGGTGGCCTTCAATGGCTTTACCGATTTATCCGTTCGCTTTTTTCTCCGTCAAGTGGTGCTTCTGGGGGCCTTTTTGGCCGTGGCGCATTTCGGCCGTCGCGTGTCTGCGCGGAATGTCCTCATCCTGTTTGTCCTGGCGGCTTGCGCCAATTCATTTGTCTCCGTCACGCAATTTCTGATGGCCGGCGGCGGCATCCGCGCTTTTGGCTTGGCCGGACATGGATTCGGCGACCATGCCATGCTGGCCCTGATCATAGCCGTGATCTTCTTTTGGTGGACGGCTGATATCCGCGCCCGACTGCTCTGGGGCGCTAGCGCACTCCTGATCCTCGGGGCTTTGGCGGCCACCCAAACGCGTGCGTCAGTGATCACGGCCGGATGGTGCCTGGCCGTCGCCCTCATCCTGGCGCTTCGTCTGGGGCGAAAATACCGATGCCGCATACCGCTTAAGAATCTTGTCGGGGCGGCTGCGCTGGGACTGTTTATTGTTCCAATTCTTATCGTCTATACGCCGGTGTTCGAAGGGGTTGCGGAACGGTTCAGCCGCCTCGGGTGGCATGCCGCCGGCACGGTGATCCTGCGCAAATCGCTGTGGTCGGCGGCCCTGTCGGCATTTTGGTCGTATCCGATTCTCGGTATCGGGGCCGGGAACTTCGCGCAGGTTTTTCAGTGGCTGCCCGGGGTAAAATTCGATCCGGTCTTTTCGCTGGTGTCCGGTATGTCGACCCACGCCGTCATGATGTCGGCTTTGGCGGAGACCGGCATCCTCGGCTTTGTGTCGCTTTGTTATTTCTTCGGGCGAACGGTTTTAACGGCGTACCGTCATATGATGGCTTCACATTCAATCTCCGAATGGCCGGTAACGGAGAGTCTCCTCATCATCTCACTGGCCGTCTTCGGATCATCGTTTTATGCCGGATCATGGTTTTGGGGCAGCAACAGCTATCATATGGCGATTGTCTTCGGGCTGATAGCGTCGCACAGGTATCAATCGCCCGTTTTCCTTCCGGGGGGAAGATCGCTTTGAAAATCGCCTTTCTGGCCGACGCCGGAACGGTTCACGCCCGGCGATGGAGCCTGGGACTGGCGTCCCGAGGCCACGACCTCCGCATTTTCACCAATAGCTCTTTCGGAACCTTCCCGGACGGTATCACGACCGAACTGTTGCCGGGCAAGCCCCCCCTGGCCTACTTGCGAAACATCCCCCGCATAAAGAAAATGCTGGGCCGATTCGCCCCCGACGTCGTCCACGTCCATTATGCGACCGGATATGGCCTCTGGGGGTATACTCAAAAGGCGGCCCCTCTGATTGTGACCGCCTGGGGCACCGATATCGCCGACGCCCTGGCCGGCAAGTTGTTTATCGCACCCATCGTGCGGCGGGCGCTGAAAGCCGCCCGGTTTATCACCTCGCCAAGCCGCTTTCTCCTTGAACAAACCGTGCGTCTGGAGCCGTTGGCCGCCGACAAGCTGGTGCTGCTCCCCTTCGGCGTCCCGATGCGGGTTGACGAGGAGACGCCGCACGCGCCTTCCGGGTCGGTCCGGGTGATTTTCACAAAGCAGTTTTACCCGACCTATGCTCCCGAGATGGTTGTCCGTGCCTTTGCCGTTGCTTGCCGAAAACTGCCCGACCTGCATCTGTTGATGATCGGCGGCGGGCCGCTTCGAGGTCGGCTGGCGAGTCTGGCCGAATCGCTTGACCTAGGCGAACGGATTGAGATCAGAGGCTGGATTGATCCCGACCAGGCACAGGGTTTGATCCGAGACTCCGACATCATGGTCATGCCCTCGATCATGGAATCATTCGGCGTCGCGGCTGTCGAGGCGGCCGCGGCCGGAGTTCCGGTTATCGCCACCAACGTCGGCGGTATTCCGGAGATTGTCGAACACGGCGTAAACGGATTATTGATCGACGTCGGGGATGAATCGGGTCTGGCCGAGGCGATTATTACGCTGGCGGGCGACGAGGCTCTGCGTCGGCGAATGGGGTCGGCGGGGAGACAAATCGCGCGCGAGAAATTCAATATCGAAGACTGCCTGGACCGCTTGGAAAACCTGTATCATCAGACGTTGGAAAGTTGATGCGCATCCGATTTGTCACATTGTACCATCCCCCGGAAGTCGGGGCCGCCCAACGGAGGATCTCGGAGCTGGCCCGTTGGCTGGCTCGTCTGGGTCACGAGGTGACCATCCTGACCGGCTTTCCCAATTACCCTTCCGGCCGAAAGCCCGAAGGTTACCGTGGTAGACTTTTCATGAAAGAACAGGTCGACGGCTGCACCATCATCCGGCTGCCTCATTATGTCGCCCCCAACAAGGGGTTTTTCAAACGCCTGATGATTCATATGACCTTTGCCCTGTCGGCGTCGCTCTATGCGCCGCTGATGCGCCGTGATGATATTATTTACCTCGAATCGCCGCCTCTGTTCAACGGCTTTATCGGTCTGACGACCAAGTGGCTGCGCGGGACCCCCTACCTGTTCAATCTCGCCGATCTCTGGCCGCAGACGGCCGTCGAATTGGGCGTGCTCACCAACAAAACCATCATCCGTCTGGCGCAATTTCTCGAACGCCTGTTTTATTCGCAGGCCGCCAAAATCCTGGCCATCACCGGGGGATTGCAGGAAACGCTCATCAATCGAGGATACCCGGAGTCGAAAGTCCCGCTTCTCACCAACGGCGTCGACCATGACGTCTTCCGCGATGATACCGCCCCCGACCCGGAATTAACGCGGTACCGTCCCGACGGGGGGATGCTGGTCATATACGCCGGCACCCACGGCTTGATCTATTCGCTCGAGACGTTGCTGTATGCCGCGCAGCGCCTTCGGGACGATAAAATCCATTTTCTCTTCATCGGTGACGGCGCCGACAAGGAGCGGTTGACAACGCTGGCGGCGGATTTGCACCTGACCAACGTAACTTTTTTGCCGGCTCAGCCGCAAAGCAAGATGCCGGCGGTATTTCGGGCCGCCGATGCGGCCGTCATTTCGCTGAAAGACCTGCCCATCTCCAAAGCCATCATGCCGGTCAAGTGCTTTGAAATCATGGCCTGCGGAGTGCCGATCATTCTTGCCGCCCGAGGAGAGATGGCCGGCCATATCGAACGGTCGGGGGCGGGGGTGGTCATCGCACCCGAAAATCCGGATGAGCTGGCGGCGACCCTTCGGCGTTTTGCCCGCATGACCGGTGACGAACGAGCCGCCATGGGGCGCGGGGGGCGGGCGTATGTGACCGCCAATTTCTCCCGCGAAAAAATCGCCCTGACGCTGGAGTCATTGATGAGAGAGACTGTTTTTCATGGCCGCTGATCGGGAAAGAATGGAGCGGGTGTATCGCGAACGCAAGAGTTTGTCCGGCCGCTATTCGCTCGACAACCCGGGCAATCGGTTCAATTACGAACTATTGCGAAACGGCCTCCACGGCATCCTCAGCCGGCATTTCCCCGACATGTCGACGGTATCGCTTTTGGATATCGGAGCCGGTGATTTGTTTTGGGCGGACCAGTTCGTCCGGATGGGATGCGACCGTTCACGATGCATCGGATCCGACGTGCTGGTATGGCGGCTTCGTGAAGCTCACGACCGGGGACGGGATGTCCCAGCCGTAGCCGCCTCCGGCGACCGGCTGCCGTTTGTCTCCGGCTCTTTTGACCTGGTCTGCCAGTTTACCATGATGACTTCGATCCTCGATATGGCTGCCAAAGAGACCATTGCCGCCGAAATGAAACGGGTGCTGCGGCCGGGTGGGTATATCATATGGTATGACTTCCGGTACAATAATCTGGCCAATCCGAATACCCGCGCCATCGGCAAAAGGGAGCTGCATCGGCTGTTTCCCGGTTGGTCGATAACGGCGCAGACAACCACGCTGATTCCTCAGATCGCCAGAAAAATGAGCGGACCTTTGGCGCCAGGGTTGAAGTTCTTGTGTCGATTCCCTATCTTGCGGTCGCATTATCTGGCGCTGATTGGACCGAAAGGCTGACATGAAAGTGTTGCACGTCCCATTCTACCGGCCGTCAATCGGCAAAGAGGAAATTGCCGAACTGATCGATACGATCAAAGGCGGCTGGGTGACTACCGGCAAGAAAACCCACCTTTTCGAGAGCAAGATCGCCGGTTACGTCGGCGCCGAGCACGCCGTGGCGCTCAATTCATGCACCGCCGGTCTGCACCTGCTTCTGCAGGCCGCCGGCATCGGACCCGGCGATGAAGTCGTCACCACCCCGTATACCTTTGTGTCCACCGCCGAGGCGATTCTGTACACCGGGGCCACGCCCGTTTTCTGTGATATTGATTACCGCACGCTCAACATCGACGCCGAGTCCGCCGCCGAAAAGATCACCCGCAAGACCAAGGCGCTTCTGCCGGTGCATATCGCCGGTCTGCCAATCAGGTTCGACGGGTTCCTCCGCCTGGCTCGAGACTGCCGCGTCAAACTTTTCGATGACGCCGCTCATGCCCTCGGCGCCGAGTATAAGGGCAAAAAGGTCGGCGCCATCGGCGACGGCAGCGCGTTCAGCTTCTATGCCACCAAAAATCTCACCACCGGCGAGGGAGGCATGGTGACCACCCACCACAAGAGGCTGGCCGACAAAATACGCCTGCTGTCGCTTCACGCCATGAGCAAAGGCGCCTGGAAACGGTATGCCAAAGGCGGAGGGTGGCGATACGATTTGCTCGATCTGGGATACAAGTACAACCTCTCCGACGTCGCGGCGTCGCTGGGTCTGGCGCAATTCGCCAAGTTCGAAAAACTCCAGGCCCAACGCCGCCGCGCCGCCCGGCGGTATCTGGACAACCTCTCTCAGGTTGAAGCGGTGATGACCCCGGCCGTCGACACGGATTCGATCCATGCCTGGCATCTGTTTATTATCCGGCTCCGTCTGGAACGGCTGCGCATCAATCGTGATCGTTTTATCGCCGAACTGAACCGCCACAACGTCGGCACCTCGGTTCATTTTATTCCGCTGTTTCTTCAGAGCTACTATCGCCGACGTCTGGACCTGGACAAGAAGGAATTTCCCCATGCCTATCGGGCGTACCGCGGAGCCATCACGCTGCCCTTTTTTGCCGATCTGAAACCGGCGGAGATCGACTACGTCTGCGGCGTCATCGAAAAACTCTGCACGCAATACGCGAGATGAAACGGGTTTTTGATTTGACGTCATCGCTGGCTGCGATTGTTCTGCTGTCGCCGCTTTTGATCGTTTTTTCTCTGTTGATTCTGCTGACCATGGGTTGGCCGGTTTTTTATCGTCAATGGCGGGTGGGTCGGAATGGGCGGCATTTCAGAATCATCAAGTTCCGCAGCATGGTCAAAAACGCCGATCGCCAGGGACCGGCCGTGACCGTCGGCGGCGATCCGCGCATCACTCGGATCGGGAAAATTCTCCGGAAATATAAATTCGATGAACTGCCCCAACTCCTCAACGTGCTGGCCGGTCATATGTCGGTCGTCGGCCCGCGCCCGGAAGTCCCCGAATATGTGGCGTTCTACACCGACGAGCAGAAGAGAGTCCTCTCCGTCCGACCCGGCCTGACCGATCCGGCCTCGATTGTTTATCGCGACGAGGAAAGCATCCTGGCCCGCTATGATGATACTCGCACCGCGTACGTCGAAAAAATAATGCCGGCCAAACTGCGCCTGAACCTGGCCTACCTCGAAAAGGCAACGTTTGGCGGCGATTTGGCGCTGGTTTTCACGACCCTCAAGAAGCTCTTCCGACCCCGCTGATTGTGATTTACCTCGAGGCCGGATTTGCTTATATTTAATGTTCCTTGAGGGTGACACACAATGCCCAGACGACGTTATAGAAATTTGCAGGCAGGGGTCGACTTTGCCGCCTTTACGCTGGTATCGGCGGCCCTGCTGGCGGTGCAACCGGCCATGCGGGAGATGACCGGCGCCGGCCCGGCGCTGTATTTGGCCCCGGTCGTCGTGGCCTTATTCATGGTCACCTTGCTGGCAATTTTCCGGCAGTACCGCCTGCGGAGCCGGGATCGGTTTCTGCGGCAAATCCTCGGTCCGCTCAACGTCGTGACGCTCGGCTTCCTTTTGGTTGTGGTCATCAGTTTCGATCTGGGCGCCGGCGTCGTCTCTCAGCGGGGCCATCTGTTTCTTTTCCTGTTGGGGCTTTTGGTGGCGGCGGCCATATCTCGGCTCATAACCTACGTCTGGATGGGCCATCGGCTCGATTTTTCGCTCAAGGAGCCGGTCATTCTCAAAAACGGCAACGGTCACGCCCGCAAGGAACAGGTTCCGCTCATACTCTCGTCGGATCTGCCACTGACGGTCGCCAAACAGCAAATCGATGAATCGCGGTTTGATTTTGCCGTGGTCGCCGACGCCGGCGGCTATTATGCCGGGACCGTCACCGACGGCGACATTATCGAGACCCGGCTGAAAGACTCGACCAAAGACGCCGCCCTGCACGATATCATGGATCGCACCCATCCGGTGGCCCGCGAAAATCTGTCGCCGGGGAAAATCCGGCATATGATGATCGAACGTAATCTCCGTTTTCTACCGCTTCTGACCGGCGAGGGCAAACCGTCGCGGGTGGTGCTTTTGTCCGACCTCGACGCCAAGTATCGAACCGTTAAACTCAAAGACCGCTCCCGGCGGGTATTGGTCATCGGCGGCGCCGGATATATCGGATCGGTCATGGTGCGATACCTGCTCAAGCGGGGGTATCCGGTGTCGGTGCTGGACAGCCTGATGTTCGGCTACGGCCCGCTCAAGGACCTTGACAACCATCCGGCGTATCGATTTTTCAAGGGCGACGCCCGGAATATTCAGGATTTGTTGACCGCCATGAATGACGTCGACACCGTCGTCCATCTGGCGGCGATTGTCGGCGATCCGGCCTGCGAACTCGACCATCATGCCACCATCGACATCAACTATGAGGCGTCCAAAATCCTGGTCGAGGCGTGTCTACATAAACGGGTTCAGCGTTTGCTGTTTGCCTCCACCTGTTCGGTGTACGGCGCCGGTGAGAACGGCGAGCTTTTGACCGAGGGATCACCCTTAAATCCGGTGTCACTCTATGCGGAAACCAAGCTTCGCTCCGAAGAAGCGATCCTGGGCAAGGCTGAGCCGCCTCTGGCCGTCACAATTTTCCGCCTGGCGACGGTGTTCGGGTTTTCTTATCGGCCCCGATTCGACCTGGTGGTCAACGTCCTGACCGCGCGCGCCCTCCAGGACGGCGAGATCTCCATCTTCGGCGGTTCGCAGTGGCGTCCCAACGTGCACGTCCTCGACGTTGTCCGGGCCTTTGTGGCGGCCATTGAGGCGCCCAAGGAAAAAGTCGACGGGCAGATTTTCAACCTCGGCTCCGAGACGGAAAACTATCGTATCGCGGAACTGGGCGAGCTGGTGAAGCAGGCGATTCCCGAGACGAAGGTCAAATCCGTCGAGGCGGCCATCGACAAGCGCGATTACCGGGTTGGGTTCGACAAAATCGAGCGGACGCTGGACTGGACGGCCAAGGTGAGCGTGCCCGACGGCATTCAGGAGATTATTGAGGCGCATCGTCAAAGCAAATTCGGCCACTACGCCGACAAAATCTATTCCAACCTCAAGCATCTGCAGTAATCGAGTCATCTATAATATATTGTAGGTCAGGAGCCTTGTGCTCCTGACATCGCGCGCAGCGCGAAAAGAATGTCGCAACCGCGGAAGTTTCGTCCTACTGGCTCGGAACCAGACCTAATGGCGGACAGCGGGAGCCGCCGGTATCAGCACCTATTTGAGTTTGACCGGTCTTCTGTCCGATATGTATATTGATAGAATGCGGA
>Ga0315277_10008504_pt1 | contig 13197 bp, 15 predicted proteins | sample YL17G05_15_MG_FD_203695 | JGI IMG/M metagenome (GOLD analysis project Ga0315277, IMG submission 203695) | Sediment microbial communities from Yellowstone Lake, YNP, Wyoming, USA - YL17G05_15 | ecosystem: Environmental > Aquatic > Freshwater > Lake > Sediment | place: USA: Wyoming | collected...
ATCTCTCCTTAATCATTCAGCTTCCGGGTCGAACTCCATGCTTTCATCAAACGCCTCTGCAGGCGGCTCTTCCTCGTGATGCTCAGGCTTGCGCTCCATGGGCTCGGTCTTCTTGCCTCCCAGAAGGAGCGATATCTTGTCCGTGAGCCCATCGCTCTGGGACTCCTTCTCAATGACCTCTATGGCCTTTATCGCAAGGTCCTCCTTCTCTCCTTCTATGCAAATCCATCCGTTCTGGCCTACGTTTATCCTGCATCCGGTCAGGTCCTTTATCATCATTATCATGGAGCCCTGCCTGCCTATGAGCCTTGGTATCTTGGAAGGGTTCATCCTCACTATCCTTCCTGACCTGAACTTCCTGCATCTTGGGTCCTGCATGGAAAGGTGTATGGAGTTCCCGCTCACCACAGAGTTTATATTTGCGTATATCACATCACCCATGCCGTATACCCTGGAAAGGTCTGTCTTCGAGGTGTCTATGAACTCCCTGACCCCTGAAAGAGGCAGGTATGCGCTGTGCGCGGAATTGATATTTATCACCCAGCCGTTCGACTGGACATCCTCGACCTCCCCTATCACCATGTCTCCTACCCTGGGAAAATAGACTCCTGTAAGGGGTATCACTGAAATCACCCTTCCGTCCACATTCAGTATCCCAAGCCTCTTGGCATATATCGAATTGCCTTCTCTGAAGCAGTTCCTTCCAGGAAGGTAGTCCATGGAGCTTATTATCTGGTCTCCCGGGACCACAAGCTTCCTGTCCTTGGCTATTAGTTCTGTCATGCTATCACGCTCCGTTTTCCAAACCATCTGTTATTAATTAATGACTATTTAAACTCAGATTCTGGTCTCCCTTATCACCTTGGACTCGACCTTCCCGCCGGTCAGGTCATTGAGCCTTTTGAATATCTCAGCCTGCATTCCTGCAGGTATCTCGATGACTGCATAGAAATGCTCGCCCTGCCACTCCTCCTTCCTGATCGTGGCTATGCTCCTGAGGTGGCTGGACAGCCTGCCTGCTGCCGCTGCCGGGACCTTTATTGCTACCTCCAGCATCTCGAAAGCTATCGGAATTATGGGCTGGATCTTGGAGAGGACCTGGTTGACCTGCTCCTGGGCAGGCCTCATGGGATCCACCTGGACCCGGGCCTCATCCATGGCATTGAGTATCCTCGCTGGAGGATGCGGGAGCTTGGTCTGGGGGTTTATCCCCTGCCTTGAGATAATGTCAGCTATCTGCTTCCTCTTGTCCTCCACCATCTTCCTTCTCTGCTCAGTGGTGAGCTGGACCTCCCCGTCCTTGATTATCTCCCGGGCGACCTGGAAGATGTCAGAGGTATTGAAGTGATTCTCAAGCTCATGGCTTCCTGCCCTCTCACCTTTGTGGGAGTCCTTGAATATCTCCTGGACAGCCAGTATGTTCTCGATGGCTATGTCCTTCCCCTTCCTGAACTCCAGGGCTTTCTCTGGGTCAACGAGAATCTCAAAATGAGAATTGCCTTTCTTTATCTTCGCTATCACGGCCTTGTCTACAGAAACCATGCTACCCCGTCCTGATTCTTCGGAAGGAAAGCGGATATGAGCTCTGCCTTCGTTCTCGGGCACGCGCTATTTCTCCAGTTCCTTAACGGAAACCTTCTCTGCTCCCTTCCCGGTCACAGCGACTATGTCCACTGTATCGGCATTCGCTTCCTTTTCGCCTGCCTTCAGAGACTTGAGGAGCAGCTTCGCGCCAGCCTTCAGGTCCAGGGTGTCCTTGTATTCCTTTGCAAGGACTACCTTTGCCTTGTCAGCGCCTTTGCCAATCGCCTGGGCCTTCCACTCTATCATCGTCCCGGAAGGCTCAGTCTCGAAAAGCCTGGGCCCTGACTTGTCCACCCCTCCGACCAGCAGCCCGACCCCGTAGGGCCTGACCCCTGCGTACTGGGTAACAAGGTGCTTCCTGTTACATATGTACTTGGTGAGGGAACTGACTGATATGGGCTCCCCGTAGGTTATCTTGTTCACCTGGGCCCTCACCCTTGCCATCTCAACGAGGTTCCTGGCGTCTGCCAGCGAGCCTGCGCTAACCACGCTTATATGGTCATCCATCTCGTAAATCTTCTTGTAGGATTCTGCCACAGCGAGGGGCATGAGCACTTTCACAGCCCCCAAAATCACTCCTTCCTTCATCTTTATCCCGATAGCAGTGCTTCCGTTCTTGACCATCTGCCGTGCATACTCAACCTGCAGCAGCCTCCCGTCTGGTGAAAAAACCACTATAGTCCTGTCGTAAGCCATATAATCTGGCGGTAGCGGTTGGGGCATAAAATCCTCCTAAGTCCTTTTTTTAACAAGTCGCTTGTTCACTGATTTCTAGTTTTGTTCTTTCCTGAGGCGGCATACGGAAGGCCTGCAGCGATGTTGGTCAGGCCAGCCGGCTACTGTGCAATATATATAATGCCCGCCTCCGGCATCACAAAGCTATTATACAGTATATAATCCTGTTATATAAATGTTTGCCGAGCCAGGACTCTTTCTGCAGTCAAGAAGCCGTTTATTCGCTGATGCATCCTTTAGGAACGTAAATTGTATCCCCCACATGCAGCTTTCTGGGGTCTATTCCATTATGTGTTATTATCTCATCGTCCCAATACTTCGAGTTCAGACCTAGTTCCTTTGCGCATTTCCCAGCTATATTCTCAACGGGTGCCCTGCCATCCGAAGTTTTTATTTCATGAGCTTCCCATTCTCCCTTGTAAGGGATGGCAAACTTAGCGTCCTCAGAAAAGACTGCAGTATATGCACTGTCAAGCGTTCGGCCTATTTTCCTGATGCCGTTTTCATATGAATTATAGGCTGTTGCAGCGGCTATCCCAATCCCAAGGGAGAGCGCAGCTATGCCTGCTGTCTTTGCGAACCATGACGCTTCTTCCTTCTTCCTTTTTATCCTAAAATCTTCCTTTTCCCTTTGAATAATTTCGTCACGTCCCATTTCATGTGCCATAAAATCACCATTTTTTCACTATCTAATAGTGACAATTACTTATTTATAAAGCTTTCGGTCAAGGGCCAATGGTCAAACAGGTCGCCCACTCACCCCTGCTATCCGTGCTTTGTTAAAGTTTTTTATATAAGATGGTCTACTTATATATCTTTCATGGCCTTCGCCGACATTTTATTGCAGAACCTTGACGTGATATGGTCATTGACTGTAATAACTCTGACCTTCATCCTTGCAAAGGCCATAAATTATGTCTTGAAGAAATACGCTGTCAAACTCACTGCCAGGACCAAGACTGACCTGGATGACATGCTCATAAAGGCCATGAGGAGGCCCATACTTCTGGGCTTCGTGCTCTATGGGTTCTATTACGCACTGACCACGACAAGCTACATTCTACCCCATGCTGAGACCGTGAACATGGCGTTCCTTTTCATAGAGGTGTTCTTCACGGCCTACGTGATAGCCAAGCTCATAGTCACCTTCATAGACTGGTATGCCAAGGAGGTGGCTGTCAAGACCGAGTCCAAGCTGGATGACCATTTCCTGCCCCCGCTAAAGAAGGTCGTGTACATAATCGCGCTCTTGGTTTCCACCATCTTCCTCATGGACAGGCTTGGGGTGGAGATAACCACTCTCATAGCCACCCTCGGGATTGGAGGCCTTGCAGTAGCCCTGGCCCTGCAGGACACGCTCTCCAATTTCTTCGCAGGCTCCTACACCACCCTGGAGAGATCCATAAGGGTAAACGATTTCATCCAGCTGGAGACAGGCGAGACAGGATACGTGACAGAGATAGGTTGGAGGACCACGAAAATCAGGAAGCTGGACAACAACATAGTCATAATCCCGAACAATAAGCTCGCCCAGAGCAAGATAATAAACTTCGACCTGCAGGACGGCAGGATGAGTGTGGGTCTGGCATGCGGAGTCTCCTACAGTTCTGACCTGGAGAAGGTGGAGAAGATCGCCTTGGAGGAAGCGGAGAAGATAATGGAGCAGCACTCCAAGGTGGACCCGAAGAAATATCCTCCTGTTGTCAGATACAGCGAATTCGGGGACTCAAACATAAAGTTCAACATATGGTTCAATGTCAGCCAGGCAGCAGACCAGTTCAGAGTCAAACACGAGTTGATAAAGGCCCTCAAGAAGCGCTTCGACAAAGAAGGGATAGTCATTGAGTATCCGATTGTCAGGGTTTATGAGGCAAGAGCAAACGCAAAGAAGAGATGATTATCTTCTATTCCTAACCAAGAACTCCATCAGCCCGTTCCCTTCCAGCCTGAGCCTGGACTTCTCACACTCTGCTTCTGAGTAGGGCCTTCCCTCTCCCCGGATTTTTCCGCCTATGACAAAGAATGGGACAGGCTCCTTCAGGTGCTCGTATTCCCTGTAAGAGGGTGACGAAGCTGTCCTGTGGTCGCAGGAGACAGCAATCATGACATCTTTCAGGCCTGTGAATTTTGAGAAAACCTGTTTGTCAATCTTCTCAATGAACTCCCTCTTGAGATCAGGCTTCTTGTCATGTGATAGTATGTCCGTACCATTTATGTGCAGGAAAACAAGGCCGTAGGATTTAATGGCTCTGACTCCTGCTTCGGCCTTTCCCTCCAGGTTGGTGTCAGGCATCCCCGTGGCCCCTTGTACCTCCGTAATATCCATGCCCAGATAACGGGCCACGCCCTTGGTTATGGCTATGCCTGCTATGCAGCAGGCTTTCATGCCATAGCGGCTCTCAAAGGAGGGAGCCTTCCTTGGTCTCCCGGCATTCCTGATAAGCACGGTATTGGCAGGTATCTTCCTTTTTTTATTTACAGGATCCTGGGAAAGCATCTTATTGGCCTTGTACAAGAACTTGTTCAAGACAGAGGAAGTACGCTTCCCGACGGAAGATTTGGCTGTTACCTGAGGAACAGCAACCCCTGTCCTCTTGGGATCATTCGGGACTATGCCATCTGAAAGCCCTTCCCCGGAAAGCACTATAACCAACCTGTGGCCAGAGGATTTCCTTACTGAGAATTTGACCCCGTCTATTTCTATGCCATCAAGCCTCTCCGCAAGCTCATCCAGGCCTTCCTCGTCCCTTCCTGCTCTCCTGTCAAGCAGGGTGCCATCTTGGTCCAGAGTAGCGAAGTTCGCCCTTATGCACACATCAGATGGACTAGGGTCGAGGCCCAGCCCCAGCGCCTCCAGGTAGCCCCTTCCTGGATAGTCCTGCTTGGAGTAGCACCCAAGGAGGTTCAGGTAGCCCACGTCAGAATCCACATCCTTCTGGTAACCTATGTCCAGGAGCCCCAGCCTGCCCTTCTCGGCAAGGGAGTCTATGTTAGGCTTCCTGGCCATGGAAAGCGGCGTCTGGTTTCCAATGTCCCCGGCGCCGTCAAGGACGACGAGAAGAATCTTCATAAGAATAATTAGCTTTTGTTACTTTAATCTCTCAATCCTTTTCACTCCGCCCATATAAGGCTGCAGGACCTCCGGGATGTTCACAGTCCCGTCCTTGTTCTGGTACTGCTCTATAATTGCAACCATTGTCCTGCTTGTTGCGATGGCTGTGTTGTTCAAGGTGTGCACGAAGCCTGCTGGAGCCACTCCCTCGCCTTCCCTGTACTTGATGTTGAGCCTCCGAGCCTGGTAGTCTGTGCAGTTCGAATTGGAGCCCACTTCCCTGTAAATCCCGTCTGACATCAGGGCCTCTGTGTCATACTTCTTTGCTGCGATTATGCCTATGTCGCCTGTGCACACGTTCACCACCCTGAAAGCAAGGCCTAATGCCTTGTACAGGCTTTCTGAATTGTGCTGCAGCTCCTCGTGGAACTTCCACGACTCTGAAGGAAGGCAGAATATGAACTGCTCAATCTTGTTGAAGTTGTGCATGCGGAAGAGGCCTTTCGTGTACTTGCCATGCGCTCCGACTTCCCGCCTGAAGCACGGGCTTATGCCCACCAGTTTGATGGGAAGCTGGCTCGCGTCAAGGACTTCATTCATGTACATGGCTGCCATCGGATGCTCAGAGGTGGCTATCATGTAAAGGTCCTCTCCTTCAATCTTGTACATCACGTTCTCGAAGTCTGCCAGGTCTGTGACGCCCTCATAGGGCTTCCTCTTTATCATGAGAGGAGGCTCTACCAGGGTGTAGCCTTTCCCTATCATGAAATCCGTTGCGAACTTCAGGATGGCCTGGTCCAGCTGGGCGAGCTGGCCCTTAAGATAGAAGAACGCATGGCCTGAGACCTTGGCAGCCCTCTCTCCGTCCAGCAATCCAAGCGCCTCAAGGATGTCAGAATGATTCCTTGGCTCAAACCTGAAATCAGGCACCTTCCCGACTCTCTTGACTTCTACATTCTCGGTGTCGTCCTTTCCAATCGGGACTGAATGGTGAAGGGTGTTGGGCAGCCTCATGAGGTAGTAGTCAGTCCTCTCCCGCAGCTTCTCATTACTTTCATCAAGCTCCTTTATCTTTCCAGGGATACCCTTCACTTCCTGGAGCTCCTTTGTAGCGTCCTTCCCTGTCTTCTTCAGGGAAGCAATCCTCTCTGTGAGCTCGTTCCTCTGCCTTCGCAGCCTCTCGAGCTGCTGGAGGTTCTCCCTCCATTCCTTGTCATGCCTTATGAGCTCCCTCAGGTATTCCAGCTTCTGGTCATCGCCTCTTCTCTCCAGGTCCTTCCTGACTGCCTCGGGATTATCCCTGATTAGCTTGATGTCCAGCATGGTTTCACTTGATTTAATTAAATCCTCAGACTTAAAAATCACTGCAGCTTCCTGCATCTTGTCAGGAAAATAGCCTTAGAAGAAATACAATTTAATTATAGGTCCTGAAAAAATATAAACCTATGCTGCTCCATCACAGAAATCGATATCAAAGGGTTCGAGCTAATAATAGGTGGGTTTCTTTTTCTGCCTCCCTTGGAAAAAAAGAAAGGTGTTGGGATGGGAGATTTGAATCTCAGGCTGCGGGTGAAAATAGACTATTCTCCTGACGGAAGAGAAAGGGTCTATCATCCTTCTCTCGGGTATCCCTTTCTTGACTATGACGCACAAAGGGTTATTGAAAAATATCGACTGGCAGACAGGGCTGATTTTGATGACATAAAAAACCTCGTTGCCGAGATAGATTTCAGGAACAAGGAGCGCCCCCTCGACAAACTCGTGTGTGTCCGGACCATAATTTCCTCGGAGGGTAATCCGCCGAAGCTGAGGGTGTATGATTTCATCAGCGATAAAATCTCCGAATACTGAGTTTGAACGCCAGTGGGCCTGCCTTTTTAATTCCCCCTGCCAATAAAATACCTATGTGGTTCCCATGCACAAGATTCGGTCTCCCATACTTGTACTTCTTGGCCATGTCGACCACGGGAAGACCTCCCTGGTGGACAAAGTCAGGGGGACCGCTATCGCCAAGGGGGAGCCCGGGGCTATAACACAGTATATTTCTGCAAGCTATGTCCCTCTGGATGTGATAAAGAGTGTATGCGGCCATCTTCTCAAGCAGATGAAGATCGAGCTGGACATACCAGGGCTCCTCTGGATAGACTGCCCGGGACATGAGGCGTTCACAACCCTCAGGAAGAGAGGGGGAGCGATAGCCGACCTTGCCATACTTGTCGTTGATGTGAATGAAGGGTTCAAGCCCCAAACAGACGAGTCGGTGAATTACCTCAAGCAGTTCAAGACTCCCTTTGTTGTGGCCGCAACCAAGATTGACAGGATGGCCGGATGGATACCCAAGAAGGACGAATGCTTCGTGCACACCTTCTCCAACCAGACAGCAAGAGCGCAGGACGAGCTCGAGGGGAAGATATACAGGATAGCAGGGCAGCTTGCTGAGCGCGGCTTCAACGCAGAAAGGTTCGACCGCGTCTCGGACTTCTCGAAGCAGGTCTCGATTGTCCCTGTATCAAGCCAGACAGGAGAGGGGATATCCGACCTCCTCATGCTCGTGAGCGGGATAGCCCAGAAGTACCTGAAAGGTGGGCTTGAGATAACCACAGAGGAAGGAAGGGGTGCTGTCCTTGAGGTGAAGGAGTTCAGGGGGCTTGGCATGACCATAGACGTGGTTCTCTATGATGGCGAGATACGCAAAGGCGACTGCCTTGTTATAGGAAGCTCCGCAGGCAAGGAGCCGATTGTGACAAGAGTTAAGGCCCTTCTGCAACCCGCGCCGCTCAAGGAGCTTAGGGTGGAGAAGAATTTCAGCCAGCTTGATTCTGTCACAGCCGCTGCCGGGATAAAGATATCCGCTCCTGGCCTTGAGGCCGTGATAGCAGGCTCTCCATTCAGGTCAGTAAGGAGCGAGAGCCATATAAGCAAGGCTAAAAAGGAGATAGAGAAGGAGATAGAAGAGGTTGAGATAGAGACGGACAAGGAAGGCCTGGTGCTCAAGGCTGACACGCTTGGAGGGCTTGAAGCCCTCATCAAGATACTGAAGGACCATGGGATAAGCATTAGGAAGGCCAAGGTGGGCGACCTCACAAAATCCGAGATAATGGAGATAAGGACCCTTGAAGAGCCTGTGGTGTTCTGCTTCAACGTTAAAGTCCCTGAAGAAATCCATAAGCTTGCCAGGGACAATAACGTCACAATATTCTCATCCAATGTTATCTATACTATAATCGAGGAATACCAGAAATGGGTGCAGGACAGCAGGAAGAGGCAGGAGGAGGCTGTGCTCCATAAGGCAGCCAGGCCCGGAAGGGTGAGGGTGCTGCCTGGATATGTGTTCAGGCAGAGCAAGCCTGCTGTCTTCGGAGTGGAGGTCCTGAAAGGCATAATAAAGCCCGGAGTGCGACTGAAAAAGAAGGATATAGTCGGGGAGATAAAGGAGATGCAGATGCGGGGGGAGAACATCAAGGAGGCCAAGTCAGGCGACAAGGTGGCCATCTCCATGCCTGATGTCACGATAGGCAAGGAAGTCAGGGAAAACGACATCCTGGACGTGTTCCTCTCATATGAGGACCTGGACACCCTCAGGTCCATACGCCACAAGCTCTCAGCAGAGGAGAAGGAGCTGCTGGAGGAGTACGGGCGCTCAGGATGAAGCTTTATGACTATCTTTTCTCAAACGAATGCCGGCACGTGCTAATTCAAGAATATCATCATCATATGCGGATTTTCTACCCATTTGATAATATTTGTTTGACTCGTCGCCACGAGAATGAGCATCACCTATTGCTTTCTCGGCTTCATTGAGCCTATTTGATAACCCGTCTATATATTTCTTCAATTTTTGTCTTAGAGTGTCTACCATGTAAAGGGATTATTAGTAAATTTTAAATTCTTATCTTTTTGCCGAAAAATAGCCCTACCTGTTCGGATACTCGTACAGGTCGCCACGATAATTCTTCATAACAATCTTCTTCTTGGTGACCTTGACAAGGTAGTCCGGAAGGAGCGGTATCTTGCCTCCGCCCCTGGGAGCATCAATCACGAAATGCGGCACAGCCATCCCTGAGGTGAAGCCCCTAATTCCCTTTATTATCTCCAGGGAATCCTTTAAGCTTGTCCTGAAATGGTCAGTGCCCCTGGTTAGGTCGCACTGGTAGATGTAGTAGGGCTTGACCCTTATCATGAGCAGCTTCTGCATCAAGTCCTTCATAATCATGGGGTTGTCATTAACTCCCTTTAGTACCACGCTCTGGTTCCCCAACGGCATCCCTGTATCCGCAAGCATCTGGCATGCTCTCGAGGACTCGGGAGTTATCTCGTATGGATGCTCGAAATGCATGTTCACATAAACAGGGTGGTACTTGCTGAGCATCTCGCAAAGCTCAGGGGTTATCCTCTGGGGCAGCGTGCATGGCACCCTTGTGCCTATCCTTATTATCTGCACATGGGGGATTTCCCTTAGGCTCTTGAGCACGAACTCAAGCCTATTGTCAGTGAGCATGAGAGGGTCGCCTCCAGAGAGTATCACATCGCGGACCTCGGGGTGGCTCCTGATATATTCAATCCCAGCAAGTATCTGCCCTGTTGAAACAGGCCTCTGGGGATCCCCAACCATCCTCTTCCTGGTGCAGAACCTGCAGTACATTGCGCACTGGTTGGAGACCATGAAAAGCACGCGGTCAGGGTACCTGTGAGTTATCCCTGGAACAGGGCTGTTCTTCTCCTCTGCCAGAGGGTCCACCAAGCCCTTCTTGTCAGTGAGTTCAAGACCGTGGGGGATGCACTGCTTCCATATGGGATCATCCTTCTCCCTAATCAGTGAAAGGTAATAGGGGTTTATCCTCATGGGATATTTCCTGACAACCTTCTTGAGCGACTTGACCTCGGCCGCGCTAAGGCCAAGCCTCGGACCAAGCTCCTCCGCAGAATTGATGCTCTCTTTGACCAGGGATATCCAGAGAGGCGTCTCAGAAGTGGATTTCTGGACTGCTATCTGGCCTTGCTCCTTAGAAAGGTCTTCTAATCCTTCACTTGAGTTACCATCCGGCGGAATATCGCTTGTTTCGCTTTCCATTTTTCTGATGACCTTAAAGAAATTTAACAATATCTATTTATCTGAGGTTGTTTATAAGCTTTAACAATCGGTATGCATAAGCCCTGCATTTTCCTGCGATTATATTTTACATACGTAAAATAAAGCCTTCCGTTCTCACGTTCCATGGCTTTTAATAGAGGACTCCAAATATATCCATGGATTTGCTTTTCGTCTGGTATGCCATTACCCTGCTGGGGACTCCAGAATACTGGGCTTTCTTGGCCGCAGGCCTTACTGCAGCCTATTTCATATTGGGATTCGCCATACCGGAGAGCCAGACCTGGAAGAAGCACAGGCCTTTCTTCAGGAAGTTCCTTCTCATACTCGTCCCCAGCCTTCTGATCTTTCTGGGCGCGGCCTTTGCCATCAAGACCTTTGCCCCAATTCCAAGGCCCTGCACTCCATGCACAAGCAGCCTGACTGATTGCTTATCTCAGGATTGCATATCTCAATATTGCAATCCATATTGCCCTGAGGACTCGTCATTTCCATCGGGCCACGCAGGAACCATGTTCACTGTATTCACCTCTCTCTATCTCACAGGCCGAAAGAAGCTCATTCTCCCGCTCTTCATAATCCCAGTTCTCGTCTCCTACTCGCGCGTGGCCTTGGGGGTGCATACTTGGATTGATGTGTTGGCCGGGGCGATTTTAGGCCTTGTGATACCCATTCTGGCTTCTGTAATGCTCCAGAAACGGCATAAACCTCAGTAGTTTTTTGGTTATTTTCTTTGGGATGAAAACGCTATCAATAGGCTCTATTATTTGTCACTATTTTATGGTGACAACAACCGATAACTTTATAAATAGATATAGTAACTATCATATAGTGATAAAATGGACCAAAAATCAACCAAGCTGGCCGAGAAGGACAAGAGCCTCCTGAAGGAGATAAAGAGGATAAAGAAGCTCCAGAAGGGCCTGTACAAGGAGTATGAGATAGGCGAACTTGGCATAGAAGAGGATGATTAGCATGGCAGGAATTGAACTCTTAAAGGAAGCGGGAAAGAGAAAAGCACAAGATGTAATCTGGAATACAGCTGGTTCTGTATTTGGGAGAAACATCACTGACAGATTCCGTGACTACAGAGAAGATTACATGAGATACAAGTCTCTGGCAGGAGATGAGGGTTCTTTTGAGGATTACTTTAAGCAAAGAGTCGAGCATGATGTAAAGAGTGCTGTCAACGGAAAGATAAGAAACTTGAAAGGAAGGGGTGTCAAGAGAGCAGCAACTCTATTCGCTGGAGAGGATTTCGGAAAGAAAGCGACAGAAAAGGCCTTCGATATTGATGATTATAGTATTGTTAATGGGAAAACGGGGGAATATCTTGCAGGTAGATACAAGAGAAATCTCCACGCTAAAAGCCTCGGTGATATAAAGTACAAGGGCAAAGATGTCTGGGGGGCTTTCTGGGGCAATGAGGTTTTTTACACTTCCAAGGATTATGCCAAACAGGCTCTCGGAAGCAACTATGAAACGTCAAGGAAAAGGACCAAGCTCTCAGAAGACGCATTCAATCAGGCATGGGAAGACTACATCCGCGGGCACGAGGTAATCGAATCTGGATTCGTTGACTCGACTGGGGAGAAAAGTCTATCTGAAGACCGCCACGGGAAATTCGAGGCATATTTTGTCAAATCGCTTTGGGAACACAGGCAATACAGCCAGAGGGCTGCTGCAATGTACGCGGTAGCAAGGGAGATGAACAGGCTCAGGATTGACAATAATGATGAGCTTGGACAGAGCATTAAAAAGTACATAACGCCGGATGTTCAGAATGATTTAGCAATGGCGGCATAATCTTAAGAATGTTAGTAGCTTTAAGAAAAATAGGGGGTAGATAGAATGTACAGAAATAAAATAAGTGATGGCATTGAAGACCTGAAAACTGGCTTAGGAATTCCCAATGACCAGATTTATGCAGGCGTAGGAAGCAAGCCAGGAACTAATCCAGGGCCAACAATGAAAGATCTATTCAAAGGCATTTGCGTGGCTTTCAAGCTATCTGGAGAGGCTTCAAAGGTTATTTGGAAAGAAATGAAGGATGAAATCGCAAGAAAGTATCCAATTCCTACGGAATTCAAGGATATGATAAGAAAATATGGTAGAAAAAATCCAGATAAATGAACATAAGTGAAAATATGGAAGACAACGTTCCTAAATGGCTGAAAGAAAAATGTTCAAGTGTGTATGTCCATGAGGAGCCAAAAATATTCAGCCCCTTAGAAAGCGATATTATATGTATGGAAAAGAATATCGATGGGATATATTGCATAAAATTGGGAATCGATGTATACATTTAGAGGGTGAATATGCTGCCAAATCTTGAGAGCCAGAATAATGTCTTGTACAATGAAGACATATCTCCAGCCAAGAGGAGCGCAATAATTTCAGGTTACGGCCGAAGTTCTCCAAGAAATGAACCCGCATTCAAGGATGATTCAGTTGCTGGCTCCCCGATTTTCTTAACAGGAAAATATACACCCTTTGATGACTGCAAGGCAGGAGGCCACAAATTTGATTTCCCCAAAGAATCATTTCAAAAGAAGCCCTCCTCCAAGTCAAACATAGTCAGCCTGGACAGCCCAGCAGGATTCAGGCGCAGCAATGGAGGAATAATTCACATTCCTGATGGCGGCGATTCGCTCTGGATTCCAGGCAATCCTCCAAGCGGGGCTATGCCACCACCTGGGGGGAATTTTTCTGTACAGGACAGGGTTTTTTATCAGAC
>Ga0315277_10008505_pt1 | contig 13194 bp, 14 predicted proteins | sample YL17G05_15_MG_FD_203695 | JGI IMG/M metagenome (GOLD analysis project Ga0315277, IMG submission 203695) | Sediment microbial communities from Yellowstone Lake, YNP, Wyoming, USA - YL17G05_15 | ecosystem: Environmental > Aquatic > Freshwater > Lake > Sediment | place: USA: Wyoming | collected...
ATGATCCCGGGAAGGGTTTTTCTCGATTACCACCGTCTCCCCTTCCGCAAAAAGACCAGCCAGAAGAATGGCAGATTTAACCTGGGCTGAAGCCACCGGAAGCTCATAGTTAATAGGTTTTAGATTCCCTCCTGAGATTTTCAGTGGGGCGAATATTTCGTTATTCCTCCTTCGGCCTTCGACGCTCGCCCCCATTGATCTCAAGGGTTTAGCGATCCGACCCATCGGCCGCCGCTGAATTGATTCGTCCCCGGTAATTATGGTTTTAAAATTCTGCCCGGCCAGGATTCCGGAGATAAGGCGAATAGTGGTTCCCGAATTTCCGACATCCAGCGTCTCCCTGGATGGTTTAAGTCCTCTCAGTCCTTTTCCAAAGACTTCAACCTGGTTTCCGTTTAGATTGATTTCAATCCCCAGCTTTCGGAAGCAGTCTACGGTAGCCAAACAATCGGCACTCGGAAGAAAATTGTCGATCTTTGTTCTTCCTCCCGCAAGCGAACCGATCATGACCGCGCGGTGGGAAATCGACTTGTCGCCGGGAATAGAGATCTCCCCCCTGAGACCCTTGGAGCGCTTAACTTTGAGGTTTTCCATAAAAAGATTATAAAAAGTATATCATCTGGAACCGGGATTTTCCATGCTGGTCATAACAGGCTGGAAATGGCCGCTCTCACCTCTTCTATCTTCTGGTCGTAATCAGCCTCAGATTGTATATAGATAGGCTTCCCGAAGGTGAATTTTACGGGATGCACGGAAACAATCCAGCTGTTTCGCGGCCAAACATGCATGCTTCCAGAAATTGCGATCGGAATAATGGGAGCCCCGGATTGCAGGGCCGGCACTAGACTGGCGTGTTTAAAAGCCCCCACTTTTCCGTCATAGGTTCGCACCCCTTCCGGGAAAATCAAAACCGATTCTCCAGCCCGGAGAGCCCGCACCATTTTTTCAATGGTGGCGTATAAAGTTGAGGGATCTTCTCGAGTAATTGGAATATAACCGGCTTTTCTCCAACCCCAGCCAAAAACCGGGAGCCTAAAATGTTCTTTGGCGATAACAATACGAAAATTTATTGGGATACAGGCAAGAATAAGAATGTCATCGGCAAATGACTGGTGATTCGCAGCAAAAAACACTGCCCGGTCCCTGGGGATGTTTTCCCGTCCTGAGACTGAAACCTGAACGCCAAAGAGAAGCACGACAAATTTTCCCCAGATGCGCGCCGCGGTTTGGTAGGGTTGGATTTTAGATTTTGAAAAAATAGCAAAATAAGAAGCAATGGTTATGGTAATTGCCAGGCTTAGTACCATGACCAGAAGCAACAGGGCGGAACGAGCTATTCCTATGATCATTCTCAGTACTTTCTCGGATCAGTAATTTTCCCTTCTATCATAGATGCGGCAACGGTGGCCGGAGAGGCTAAATAGATAAAAGCGTTTGGATTCCCCATTCTACCCTTGAAGTTCCGATTGGCGGTTGAAATAACATTTTCTCCATCCGAAGGGACGCCGTTGTGAGTTCCGACACAGGGACCACATCCCGGAGTGACAAAAACTGCTCCGGCCCCCAGAAGAATTTGTACTAGTCCCTCCTTCATCGCATCCATCAATACTTGTTTGGAAGCGGGGGCAACGATCAGGCGGGTTTCTGGATTGACCTGCTTTCCTTTTAAAATCGAGGCGGCAATCCTCAAGTCCTCGACTCGACCGTTGGTACAGGTCCCCAGATATCCTTGCTGGATAGGTGTTCCCACCACTTCCTTAATAGGTGAAACGTTATCAACCGTGTGTGGTTTGGCGACCATCGGTTCGAGTTTCGAAACGTCCATCTCGATAGTTTTAACATAGTTTGCATCTGCATCGGATTCAACCGGATGGGGCTGCTTTTTGGAATGAACTCTTACATAATCTAAAACTTTTTGGTCCGTCCGCATGAGGCCGACCTTGGCTCCGCACTCGATCGCCATGTTTGAAATGGTGAAACGGGCATCAACCGAAAGAGCGTCGATGGTTTCGCCGTAAAATTCAAGCGCTTTATAAGTAGCACCATCGGCGCCAATATCTCCGATAAACTTAAGGATCATGTCTTTTGAATAAACGCCCCTGGGAAGCTTTCCTTTATAAATCACTTTGATCGTTTCCGGAACCCTAAACCAGAGTTTGCCGGAGATTACTCCGGCAGCCACGTCAGTTGAACCCATCCCGGTGGCAAAAACGTTAATCGCACCATAGGTGCAAGTGTGAGAGTCGGCTCCGATGACCAGATCTCCCGGAACGACGAGTCCTTGTTCCGGCAGGAGCTGGTGGCAAACTCCACAGCCGATATCGTAAAGCAGATTCCCCTGGGCCTTGGTGAAATCCCTTATCTTTTTATGAATGGCCGAAACCCCTTCATTGGGGGAAGGGGCGCTGTGATCAATGCAGATAACGAATTTTGAGGGGTCGGCGATCTTTTTCCCACCCATTTTGTTGAAAGAATCAACGATGATGCCGGAGGTCCCGTCTTGACCCATGATGAAGTCAAGCGAAGCAATAACAATGTCGCCGGCTTTGGCATCCTGGCCGGAGTGGGAGGATAGGATTTTTTCAGAGATGGTCTTGCCCATTATTTCTTGCGCTGTTTGAGGGCCTGTTCAATCAGAGAAGCTTTTTCGATGAGGTAGGGATCCAGCCCTTCCATTTGATGCACTTCTTTAAGCAGCTTCATCGCTTTGGGGTGGGAGACAACGTCCGCCATATCCAGTTTGGCGCGGGCGACCAGATCCTTATAGGCGAAAGGCATTTTCAATACCTCGGTTAGAATTTTTTCGGCTTTTTCAAAATCGCCCTTCCTTACCCTGCGCGATAGTATCTCGGCTTTGACCAGCTTTCCTTTGTTGGTGAAATAGTCATTCGGGCGCGAGGCCAGCTCTTTAAGGGCAAAATCCACCAGTTTTAGGGCGGAACTGAAATCTTCCGGATTGCGGTAAAGGATGATTTCGGCCTTGGAAAGCAGGGCACGGCCCCGAAAGTACCAGTGGGCATCTTTTTCCTTTACCACGCGGTTGATAAGCTCCAGGGCTTTGGCCCAGTCGCCTTTTTCTTTACGCGCCAAAAGCAGCTCGGCTTCGACGATAAAAGTTTTGGCAGCGAAGAATTCGGAAACGTCGCTATTCAAGATTTGTCGGGCTTTTTCACAGAGAGAGATGGCATTGCCAAATTCTTCCGGGACGCCGATCAATAATTCGGATTTTCCAACCAGGGCGCGAGCTTTCAGGTATTCCGGCGGGTTTCTGAGCAGGATCTGATCGTAAATCTTCGTAGCTTCGGCATGATCGCCGGGGTCGCCGCGGCCAACCAGAAGATCAGCGATCCCGAACATTATTTCCGGCGCATCGGAGCGCTCGGCGTGGTGGGATAAAATATTGCGGTAACGCCGGAGGGCTTTGTTGATCTTTTCTCTTTCGGAGGGGATGGGGAACCCGATTTCCTTGTCAACGATATAACTCATGATGGGAGACAAAACGAACATGCTTACCACCCTCTTTTAGAAGTTTGCAATCGTATTCTATCTGATGTAGAATATATTGTCAATGGAACAGATTTCCGCTGAGCGCGAAAAAGAACTCCGTGAGATCGAAGAAAAACTGGGCATTTCGTTCCTCAATAAATCCCTGCTTAATCAATCCTTAACCCATAGCTCTTACGGCAATGAGAACAAGTGCCCTGACAATGAACGCTTAGAATTTCTAGGGGATGCGGTTCTCAAACTGGTAGTAAGTGAATATATTTACAATAAGTTTCCAGCCTATCCCGAAGGCGACCTTACCAAAATACGCGCTTCAGTAATTTCTGACGAAACTTTGGGAAAGATTGGAAGAAAAATCGACCTGGGGGAGTACCTCCTGCTTAGCTCCAACGAAAAAAGGAGCGGTGGTGAGAAAAGAAAATCCAATATCGCAAATGCGATGGAAGCGGTGATCGGGGCGGCCTATCTGGATGCGGGGATCGGCAAATCACGGGATTTAATCATTGAGTTTCTGCGGGAAGAAGTGGAAACAGTCTCCCGCGCCGGATACATTCGCGATTACAAATCCGCGCTCCAGGAATATGCGCAAAAAAATAAATGGGAGCTGCCTCACTACCGGGTTATCAAAGAAACCGGCCCCAAGCACCGCAGGGTTTTTTGGATCGAGGTAAAGGTAAGGGGGCGGCGTTTTGGGATCGGGAGGGGGAGGAATAAGAAGGAAGCCGAACAAAGAGCGGCGACGATGGCACTCAGGAGGCTAAAGCTGGAGGAAAAGCACCCTACGACCGGGCAAGCCGGCAAGCCAGCAACAGGAATTCGCGGTCTTATTTCTCGCGTAAGGAAGAGAATTAAATTAACATGAACAGCCTTTTAATTAAAGGGGGAAGGGTAATCGATCCAGCATCAAAGATCGATGGGGTAGGAGACGTTTTGATTGAAGAGGGGAAGATAAAAGCAGTAAGCGGAAAGCAGAAAGCCATGCCTACCGGCAGGCAGGCGGCAAGCAGTAATGCTCAAATCATCGATGCCAAGGGTTGTTTGGTCCTGCCTGGACTGATCGATATGCATGCGCATCTCCGGGATCCCGGTCGTCCGGACAAAGAAACCATCGCCAGCGGCTCGCGCGCGGCGGCGTTAGGTGGCTTTACCACGGTTTGTTGCATGGCTAATACCAGTCCGCCTATCGATAATCCCGCCGTGGTTGAATATATCATTGCAAAAGCCAAAAATGAAGCGGTGGTTAATATTTTGCCGGTCGCTGCCATTACCAAGGGATTGAGGGGAGAAGAGCTGGCGGAGATGGGAAGATGTGCCGCGGAAGGGGCGATCGCCTTTTCCGACGATGGCAAGCCGATCATGAATGCAAACATTATGCGGCATGCGCTTGAGTATGCCAGGCAATTCGGACGGGTGGTGATTTCACACTGTGAAGATACCGCTCTATCACAGGACGGTTCCATGAATGAGGGCAAAGTTTCCACCCAGGTAGGATTGCCAGGAATCCCTTCATTGGCGGAAGAGATTATGGTGGCCCGCGACATCATGCTGGCCCGGGAATACGGGAAAGTCCATATCGCGCATGTTTCTTCCGCCGGTTCGGTGGAATTGATCCGTCAGGCCAAAAAAGATGGGGTTCCCATTTCGTGTGAAACCTGCCCGCATTACTTTGCTTTAACCGAAGAGGCGGTCAGAGATTATGATACTAATGCCAAAGTCAATCCCCCGCTGAGATCGGATTCCGATGTGGCTGCCGTTATCAAAGGATTAAAAGATGGAACCATCGACGTAATCGCGACCGACCATGCCCCGCATAACATTGAAGAAAAGAACGTGGAATTTAATTCGGCAGCGAACGGTATGGTTGGGCTTGAAACAGCCATCGCGTTGGTTTTAACTAAACTAGTGGGAACCAAAGCTCTGGCCTTGAACCAGGCGATCGAAAAGCTGACCTCGGCGCCGGCAAAGATTCTTGGTCTTTCCGGTAAAGGCACGCTTAAACCCGGAGCAGACGCAGATGTGACCATAGTTGATCCAAAAACGGTCTGGATGGTTGACGCTTCTAAGTTTGCTTCAAGAAGCAGGAACACCCCTTTTAACGGCTGGAAGCTAAACGGTAAGGTCCTCTATACCATCGTCGGCGGCAGGGTTGTCGTTAGAGATGGCCAACTTGTATAAATTTTGGATTGGTTTGGTTATTGGTGTTTGGTCATTGGTTATTTTTGCCGGCGGCTGTGGTGATATAACGAACGAAGTTTCTAGCATCGAGGTTTCCCCTTTAACGGCCACCGTTGGAGTAAATCACACCCAAACTTTTTCTGCGATAGGCAGAGATAGTGTTGGTAAAATTGTATCGATCAGTCTCACTTGGAGCACAGAAGGAAATATCGGAACTATTTCATCTTCCGGCATGTACAGCATGCTTACTGCGGGATCGCAAGAAGGAACCGGTAAAGTTGTAGCCACCTATGGTGCGCTATCCGGTAAAGCAAATGTGACAATTACTGCCAAGGGTTGGCTCACCGGAACCGTAACAGATCCAACTACCTTGGGTAATGTCCAGGGGATTCAGGTCTATCTTACAGAAATTCCTTCTCTCCTTGATATTACTAATTCGGTCGGCAAATATTTGATCGAGGACATTCCGGCGGGAACTTACGAGGTCCAAACCAAAGAAACCGCTCTTTATCTTTCGGCTTCAAGCGAAGTTATGGTTGGGAGCGGCGAAACTGTAACCGTAAATTTAACTCTCACCACCCGTCCGGGTTCCCCAACCGTACCTACCATGACTCTTCCATTCTAATGGCGGAAGAAAAACCATTTAATCCCACCGAAGAAGGCCGGCGCATCGCCAATCAGTATTTGAGCAAGAGAGGCTGGGCGCGTGAGTGGAGAAGAAGCTTGAATCGCCAGCTCTATCCGGGATTTCAGAGAGAAGAGTTCGAAGAGAAAGAACGTCAGGTTGATCGGATCGAAGAAGAAGCGGAAGAAGTTTTTAGCCGGGAGGTTGAACACTGGCGTCGTGATGCTTCTCCCCAGGCCAAAGCAGTCCTCAGGACTATTTATGAAGTTATGGGAAAGCGAACCGACCTCGGTTTTTTTGCGAAAAGGATCATTGATCGTCTAAAAAGAGAATTTACTCCCCTTTAAGTGACGAGATCTCGTCATTTTTATCCCGTTTGAGCGTGGCAATAAGATTGCTGTTACCTCGGCATGAAGAGAATTGGGATCGTGCTCCTGATAGCCTTTGCCGGAATTATGCTTTCATCCTGTTCCTCGCAAAGTCATAAGCCGGCATTAAATGAAGAGACAGTTGCAACCGAAGAAACCGAAGCGGCTGAAATTCCCAGCCGGGAGGCAGTTTTTGTTTATGGGAACCAAAAGAATTCACCGTCAAAATTGGTATTAACTTTTTCCGGCGAGCCCGTCCTCCTTCCATCCGGCTATGTGCGGTTAGTTGGGGTGGTCAGTGGGGGAAGACCGATGGCCTGTTTAGAGATCGGAGGGAGGGGGCTCGCTGTAGGCGAAGGAGAAACTTTTGATGATTATAGAATTGTTTGGGTTAACAGAGATAATGTTGTACTTGAAAGGAGGAAATAATCATGCGAAATAACTTCCAACCTCAAACTTCAAACCTCCAAACAAATTGCAATTGCCAATTATTAAATTCCAAATTTTTTTGGCTTTTGGGAATGATATTTTGGATTTGTTTTGAGGTTGGAGGTTTGATGTTGGGATTTCCGGCTCATGCGGATCAGACCATAAGCCGCATTGACTTTGAGGACGCATCTGTTATTAACGTTGTACAAACGCTGGCCCGAAGTGCTGGCTTCGATCTGGTGCTTTCGGGGGACCAGGCCCTGGTGCAAGCCAAAAAAGCTACCATCCATCTTAAGGATGTTACGGTTGAAGAAGCCATAGATTACATTTTGAGGACCAATGGTTTTAATTATGAAAGGAAAGGTAAAGTGTTATTAGTTTCCTCACTCCCCCAAGACCTAACCCAGACAGCCTACAAGGCCGAGGTTGAAGCGGTTTCGCTTAAATATCTCTCCGCGACAAAAGCGGCGGAGTTGATAGCAAAGCTTATTCCCTCAGCTGTTTTCCAGGCTGGAAATCGGGCAAACTCATTAGTGATCCGGGGGAAAGAGTCGGAAATTAAAGATGCCAAGAAGCTCATTCTTTCTCTTGATAAGCAGGCCCCGCAAATCCTGATTGAAAGTAAGGTGGTCGAAGTTTCTCAAAGTGATTCGAAGAGGCTTGGCATCTCCTATGGGAACGGTGTTTTCAAGTTTATTACTAACAAGGATACCAAAAGAACTTCCCTGGCAGAGGATATTACATCGACTCTAAATACATTAATTACTGATGGCCGCGCTAATGTCATCGCCAGTCCTCGGATTGCGACTTTGGATAATCAGGAGGCGTTGATTAACATCGGCAGTCGGATACCCTACGCAGTTCCGGTTACCAGCGGGAGTACAACGCAGTGGACAGTTGATTATATTGATGCCGGAGTGAAGCTGAAAATTACCCCTCAACTGGGTCAGGAGGGGGATATCACAACTTTTATCCAGCCTGAGGTTTCTTCGATTTCAGAGTGGAGAACGACTGCGGCTGGGGACTTTCCCGTGATTTCTACTCGCAATGCCTCCGCAACCGTCAGGGTTAAAGACGGCGAAACGATTGTTATTGGAGGGCTTTTGTCTGAAACCGAAAGGGAAAACACGACCCGGGTTCCGGTTCTTGGTTACTTGCCCGGATTAGGATTACTTTTTCAAAATAGAAGCATGGAAAAGGAGAAAACGGAAGTAGTGTTTCTTATCACACCGCACGTAATATAATGGATCCTCAAACTTCAAACATCCAACCTCAAAACAAGATTGAAAACCCAAGTCACAAATCACAAAGGGGTAAACCCTATGATTTAAGAGAGAGATTGTATATATTTTCCAAGCGAATCATGCAATTGTGTAGGATGCTGCCGAAAACTCCGGAATGTGAAGTCATTAGGAAACAATTGGCCAAAGCGGGAACATCAATCGGAGCGAATTTTGAAGAAGCTGACGGTTCGCTTACAAAGAAAGATTTTGTGAATAAAGTTGCCATTGCGAGGAAAGAAGCAAAAGAAACAAAATACTGGTTAAGGATTATTAGTGGCAATTGTTTTTGTGAATCTAAGATACAAGATGACGATCGGGAAATTGAAGAAATAATATGTATTTTAAGCGCAATTCTTAAGAAGTCAGGATATAGATTCAGACTTTAGTTTGATTATTGTGCATTTGTTATTTTATAGATTGTTTTGAAGTTTGAAGTTGGAGGTTGGAGGTTTAGAGGGGAACAATCTTAATTTTCCCCAAAGCTCCCAACTGATCGTCCTTGATGATCAAAACGCCATCCAGACCTTTGATCTTTTTGGCCGCCTTCAGTCCCGGTTCAATGTCGCTTGCTTCTTTCACGACGTTCCCGACCGCGGTGGCGGCGGCATCCGCCAGGCAGGCGTTTTCTGCAATAATGACCACCGCATCGGCTTTTCCGAAGCTGAAGGAAGGTCCAACCGTTCCGGAAGAGGTGCAAACGGAGAAGGGTTTTGGCCGCGGTTCGATTTCGAGCGCGATCTTTTCGGAAAAGGGCGAACTGCCCGCATAGATCCCTACTTTGCGCGGCTGGTTTATCTTCAGGAAGATATCTCCGCCGTTTTCAACAATGATCTCATCCGTAAAAGGCAGCAGATCCCGGCCCACAAATTCAGCCATAGCGCCTGCCACCGCAGCCATGGGGCCGACCTTTACTTTTCTGGCGGCTGCCGCCATGGCTTTGACAATTTTTGGGGCATTATAGTAAACGCTAACCGGGGAAAAAGATTTAAGGAACTTAGGATCGGATTCAATATATTTTTCCAATTCGGTACGATATTTTAGGGTAAAAGCCAGAGCCTTATCAAAAAGATTTTTTTCAGCCAGGATCAATAGATCGGTTTCTTTTTCGATGACTTCAAACTTGATGAGGTTTTCCGCTTTCACATAGTTGCGATAAGTTCTTTCCTCATAGTCCATGTTATAATACCCCCGTGCTTTACGGAATTATAGCAGACATTCATAGCAACTTGGAGGCTTTCGAAGTGGTTCTCCATGAGCTGCGCCAGGTTGATCAAATCGTATGCGTGGGAGACATTGTTGGCTATGGGCCGGATCCCAACCAATGCATTAAGCTGATGCGAGAGAAGGGGATCCGAAGCATTGCCGGCAACCATGATAAAGCGGCGGTCGGCGAAATGAGCGTAGAGTGGTTTAATGAGAATGCTCGGCGTGCGATCGAATGGACCGGCGAACAGTTGACTGAAGACGGCAAACATTATTTGGAAGCTTTGCCGCTAACGCTGGAATACGAAGATTTTCAGATCGTTCACGGCAGCCTTCGAAATCCATTGGAAGAGTACATCGAAACTTTTGCTGAAGCGGTTCCAAATCTTGAGTTAATGACTAAACCTTTGCTTTTTGTTGGGCACACCCATCGGCCGGCAAGGTTTGAGTATCAGGGAAAAGCGATCATCAACCCTGGTGGAGCAGGGCAACCGCGGGATGGCGATCCGCGCGCCAGCTTTGGGATCTATGATTCTGATAAAAAGGAATTCATCCTGCATCGAGTTGAATATAATATTGAAAGGGTGCAGGAAAAGATGCGGCAGGCGGACTTGCCTCAATCGTTAATTGACAGGCTCCAGTACGGAAGATAGTTAAAGCATCCCCTTGGTTGAAGGAACTCCCTTCTTGCGAGGATTGATCTGGCAAGCCTTGGAAAGCGCCACCCCGAAGGCCTTGAAAATCGCTTCAATTTTGTGGTGGGTATTTTTCCCGCGGATAAGATCAACATGCAGGGAAATCCCGGCTTTATAGACGAAAGCCTCAAAAAACTCTTTCAGCATCTCGGCATCTAGATAAAGTTTTACTCTTTCTTTCCCGATCTCAGCATAAAGCAGCTCTTTGGCGAATTTTGCTTTGAACGTAAAGTGCGGGCGGCCGGAAATATCAACCGCTGCTTTTACTTCCGCTAGTGACTCGTCCATCGGGACGACTGCATGGCCATAACGTTCGATCCGTTCTTTCTTGCCTAAAGCCTTAGCAAATGCTTCTCCCAATGCCAATCCAGTATCTTCAACCAAATGGTGGAGATCAACTTCAATATCACCTTTCGCCAAAAGGACCAGATCGAAAAGCCCGTGTTTGGCAAAGAGAGTGAACATGTGGCTTAAAAATGGAATTGGATATTTAATTTCACTTTTTCCGGAACCATCGAGATTGAGCTCGATCTTTATATTGGTTTCTTTGGTTCGGCGGAGGATTTTAATTTTCCTATTTTTCATTTAAACAGTCTTTCTTGCGGAATATTTTTATCGGTCTTCAATTTTCTTCCCACATGACTTGCTGCGGAGGGGGTAACCATTCGTCCCCGTGGAGTCCTTTCGATGAACCCGATCTGCATGAGATATGGTTCGTAAACGTCTTCGATGGTCTCGACTTCTTCGGATATGCCGGCGGATAGCGTTTCTACTCCCACCGGACCGCCGCCGAATTTGTCAATGATGGTGATCAGGTATTTGCGGTCAACTTTATCCAGCCCGAATTCATCGACTTCCATTGAATCCAGACATTGTTTTGAAATTTGAAGAGAAATTTTTCCGCTTCCTTTGACCTGCGTGTAATCGCGCACCCGGCGCAGGAAGCGAATGGCGATGCGCGGAGTTCCCCGCGCACGTTTCGCGATTTCAGAGGCCCCGCTGTCTTCTATTTCTATATCCAAAGCCTGCGCGGCCCGGATGATGATCTGTTTCAATTCATCAGGGTTGTAGAATTCCAGACGGCTGACAATGCCGAAGCGGTCACGCAGGGGAGCGGAGAGAAGTCCGATGCGGGTGGTGGCTCCGATCAAAGTAAATTTAGGCAGATCCAGCCTGATCGAACGAGCGCTGGGGCCTTTACCGATCACAATATCCAATCCAAAGTCTTCCATGGCCGGATAAAGGACTTCTTCCACCACCTTATTTAAACGATGAATCTCATCGATAAAAAGAATATCCTGTTCTTTCAGGTTGGTGAGAATGGCGGCTAGATCTCCCGGTCTTTCGATGGCTGGCCCGGAAGTTATCTTAATACTGACACCCATCTCGTTAGCGATAATGTTGGCGAGCGTGGTTTTTCCCAATCCCGGCGGCCCATAGAAAAGCAGATGCTCAATAGATTCGCCGCGGGAGCGGGCGGCATCCATGTGGATCTTCAAGCTTTTTATGATCGGCTCCTGTCCGATAAAGTTTTCAAATTTCCGAGGCCGCAGCCCGGCAAACTCTAGTGTGTTATCCTCGTTTTCGGTCATAAAGCCTCTTGTATTCAAAATAACTGCCCATTACCTTTTGAACGTAAAGCCTGGTCTCACGAACCGGGATGCTTTCTATGAATTCATCGATGTCGACCAAGCCCAAGTTACCATTATACCAGCTATTGACATACCTTTTTATTCGATTCGGCCCGCCGTTATAACCGGCCAGAGCCAGATAGATGTTATTTTTAAAATAATTTTTCATTAGATTTGAAAGGAAATAAACCCCCATTTCTATGTTAAGTGCGGGCTCGTAAAGCTTTCCGGTTCGATAACGATCAAGATCAAGATCTTTAGCGATTAAACGGCCGGTGCGCGGCATAATTTGCATCAAACCCCGGGCAGAGGAGCGCGAAGTCGCTTTCGGATTAAAGCGGCTTTCTTCGCGGATAACCGCCAGCACCAGGTAAGGATCAAGGCCGAAGTCTGTCGCTTTTTTAGCCACTTGGTTCCAGTAGCCTCTGGGATAAGACAGCTGCCAGATTTTGTTGGGCAGCGATTCGGTTTTGCCGGCCAGGATGGCGGATTTAATCTTAGGATCGGCAAAACGAATGGGGGTGCGGTACTCACCGGATCGGATCAGCACTTCTCCCAATTTAATTTGAGAGGATTCCTTTTCTGCAACCGAAGTGATCTTTACCAGATAGTGGGCTTCGTCAGCAGCATAGTTCGTCAAACCAAGGGCCATCAGCTCTTTATACTTTTCCAGATGGACGCGCGCTTCTTCGCTGCTCTCGGATGGGACGGCATCGGCATTAGTTTGTTCCCAGATCTCCATTATGGCGGCCAGTTCATCTTGGTTTTTATTGCCCAGGTCATTGATCGCCCTGGTAAATTCTTCGTCATCAAAAGGACTTTGATCGAGAGCAATGCCATTGCCCTTTAATTTTTCCTGCGCTCGATAAGCATAGTAGGTGTGGTCAAAACGCTGGATCAGTTTCTTGTATGCGTCAAGCGCCGCTCCACTATTTCCGGTTCGCTCCAAAGCCTTGGCCTCAAAAAAGTAGCAACGCGGAGTGTCCTCTCCCGGCGGATAAAGCTGCGCCATGTGCAGATAGGTGGCGGCATTTTTAAAATCGCTGTGCCAGTAATATATTTTCCCCATCCGCCAGATAGCCGGAGGCACCGCCTTGCTGTAAGGATACTTGCTGATAAGAGCATAGTAGCTGGTCAGTGCGGTGTTTAGATCACCTTTAAGCTCATAATAATAGGCGGACCAGTAAGCGGCATTATCGGCAAGACCGGACTCGGCGGGCACTTTTTTGAACGAGGCGATGGCGGAGGAATATTCATTGGTTTGCAGTTCGGCGCGCCCGA
>Ga0315277_10008506_pt1 | contig 13194 bp, 13 predicted proteins | sample YL17G05_15_MG_FD_203695 | JGI IMG/M metagenome (GOLD analysis project Ga0315277, IMG submission 203695) | Sediment microbial communities from Yellowstone Lake, YNP, Wyoming, USA - YL17G05_15 | ecosystem: Environmental > Aquatic > Freshwater > Lake > Sediment | place: USA: Wyoming | collected...
CCACCGCCGTATCCGAGATTGCGTACCCGAGATTCTGGAGCGCACCCTGGATGCGTCTGTAACCCCAGCGCGGGTTTTCCCTGGCCAGCTTCAGAGCCAGGTCCCCGGTCTCCTGCGAAACAGGGGGCCGTCCTACGTTCTTCCGCCGCCCGCTGAAGTCCCAATGCCGCGCAACAAGCTCCCGATGCCACCGCAGGATCGTGTCCGGAGTGACGATGTTGGCAATCTGTTTAAGCGTCTTTCGCCCAAGGAGCTTACCCTTGACACCCAACTTACGCCGCTGGTCGTCGTTGAGCAAGATTCGTTTTTTCCCTGGTTTCTGCCGGAGCACTCGGTTCTCTGTCAGAAGGTAGTCGATCGCATCCTGTTGGCTACGATTGATCCAGCCGGCGAGGATCAAAAGGAACAGCTGCCAGGGCTGCAGGCTTGCTTTCACATTTTCCTCCGGATACGAGGTGAAAATCCGCAGCATCGGGCATCCATGACTGCCTGTCAAGCAGCGCATCCGTCGAATCGAGCAGCCGTGGCAAATAATTCCCATCGCAATGATTTGTGGTTAGGCCGATTATTCTTACCATACGGGTACGGCAATGCTCGTTCCCTTGCACTCGTGGAATTCGGTTGCCCTGAGCAACTGTATAGTATATTATGTGCAACACAAAGTTTTTATTATGATTGTATCGTTGCACAGGATATACTATGAACCAGATCGGTGGTCTCAGAGGTGCATCGCGCGTGCGATTGGCCCTGGTCCTTCGACAGACCAGAGGAGTGATCGCTGCCAACGACGCCGCGAGGGCGCTGCGCGTGAGCCGCAGGGAAGCTGCGCGGTTGCTCTCTGGATGGGCAACCCGCGGGTGGCTAACGCGGATACGTCGCGGTCTATTCCTCCCTGTACCGCTCGAATCATCCACGCCGGACATCGCTGTGGAAGATGCGTGGGTGGTTGCAGACAAGGTTTTTGCTCCATGCTACATCGGAGGCTGGAGCGCCGCGGAATATTGGGGCTTCACCGAACAACTTTTCCGATCAACCTTGGTCATCACCTCCCGCCGGCCGCGAGCACGCCGGATTGATGCTCAGGGAACTGCATTCGTCGTGCGCAGTGTGAGGAAGCGCGCGATGTTCGGTTTCAAACCGGTCTGGAGAGGTCCCGTCCGGGTCAACGTCGCTGATCCAACACGCACAATTCTGGACATGCTCGACACGCCGGCTCTGGGCGGAGGCATCCGATCTGTGATCGACATGCTCAAAGCATATTTCGGTTCCCAGCATCGCAACTCGCAGATGCTGGTCCGTTACGCCGACCAGCTGGGTAACGGAGCAGTTTTCAAGCGACTCGGCTATTTGGCCTCCATGTTTTTCGATGGCGAACAAGAGATCATCGGCGCCTGCCGGACGCGACTATCGGCAGGCAATGCTAAGCTGGATCCCAAACTTCCTGCGGACCGGCTGATAAGTAGTTGGCGGCTGTGGGTGCCCGCAGGATTTTCGAAGGAGACAGCGCGGTGATAGGCAAAGAAGAGGTCCTCGGATTTGCGCGCGAAGTTGGGCTCGATCCGAACGTCGTGGAGAAGGACTATGTGCTCGGATGGATGTTGGCTGGAATCTCCTCTCATTCGAGGACTCAGGATACATGGCTATTTAAGGGCGGGACATGTCTGAAGAAGTGCTACTTTGAGACTTATCGGTTTTCGGAAGATCTTGACTTCACTCTGCTCGACAGCTCCTGCGTGGACGAAGCAGTTCTCCGTCAGATTTTCTCGGAAATCACACAGTGGGTGCATGACCAATCGGGCATCGAGTTGCCGGAGAGTGAGCGAGCATTTGAGGCATACGTAAATCCACGGGGTAAGAAGTCGGCACAGGGCCGAATAGGCTACAGGGGCCCCATGCAGCGCCAGGCCAGTTTGCCCCGGATCCGTTTCGATTTGACCGATGACGAGCGCATCGTGCTCAAAGGGGAGCGCCGACGTGCCCATCATCCGTATTCCGATGAACCCGAGGGCGGAATTGCAGTGCTCGCGTATTGTTTTGAAGAGCTGTTCGCTGAAAAGCTACGCGCCCTCGCGGAACGCCAGCGCCCGCGCGACCTCTACGATGTGGTACACCTTTATCGCCGCGCAGTAGACCTCAACCGAACGTCATTCCGCACCACGTTAGCGGCCAAATGCGAATTCAAGGACATACCGGTTCCTACGATCGAGGGTTTGTTCTCAAGCCCTCTACACGCCGAATTGCGTGAGGATTGGGATCAAATGCTGGCACACCAACTGGCTGCGCTGCCGCCATTTGAATCGTCCTGGAATGAGCTGCCGTCAGTCTTCGCTTGGCTTGCGCGCGAAGATGTTGTGCCGCGACGTTTTGCAATAAGTTCGCTTGGTGCGGACATCGACGCAGCATGGCGCGCGCCGGCAATGGCACACTCGTGGCGAGCCGATGGCATTGCAGCGCCTCTCGAGATCGTGCGATTCGCTGCCGCCAACCAACTTTGTGTGGATCTTGAGTACCGCGATGAGCAGGGCAGGGTTGGCTCCAGGCTTATTGAACCCTATTCGCTGCGGCGCACCAAAGCAGGCGACATTCTCCTTTATGCGGTTCGTAGCGACAACGGTCAGGACCGATCGTATCGTGTGGAAAGAATCCTTGCGGCACGCGCGACCAGCAAATCCTTTAGGCCGCGATACGAAGTGGAACTCAGCCTCGCCGCTCCTTTAAAGGTGGCGGAGATTTCTCGACCGGCGCGAACATGGTCTCCTTCTGTGAGGCCAAGCCGAACGTCAACACGAACCAAGCCTTATTCACGCGGATTTGGACAGCCCCGATACATTTTTCAATGCGTCTCCTGCGGCAAGAGATTCGAGCATTCGCGGTATGATTCAACGTTGCGGGAGCACAAGACCAGGAGCGGCTACCCCTGTTCGAGTCGCATTGGATCATTTATCACAACCAAATATTGAACGAACCTACCGCTCACTCACATTTTTCCCGACCGGACTGACGGATTTTTGATTCATGGCTTGTCTTGCCGCAGCCGCTCTTTGCTGCTGTTCCTATTGATCTTCAGTTCGCATGCTCTTGCCGATCTGGAAGTGCCGATGTTCAAACGTATGTTTCAGAAGCGCCTTAGCGGTTACAAAAAATAAGCGTATGCCGTTAAAAAGGAATAGCTCTGTCTTCTTAGGGGCCGAGTTCGTTCATAGTTTTTTTGCTTTAGAACTGCTCCAGCGATTGATGCATCTTCTCAGCCGCTTCCACAGCGGACACCCGTGATAAAGACTCTCATGATGTCAAGTCTCCAAGAATATTTTCCAGAGGCTCGTGTACTCTGCAGGAAGCTGTGGTACAAGTCGAGCGCATACTCCCCGCCATACGCGGCAAGGCGGCCAAGCATCATGAATCGTTCTGCGGTCCCAGTCAGCGAGATCAGGGCCGGGCCCAGGATATCGAGACCATCGTTCACCCACTGCGAAGTCTCGACAATTCGCCACCAGCCTCGGAATTCGGGTGGAATTGACTCGTACATTCCTTCCTCCAGGACAGGTTGGGTGCCAGTCATCAACTACGATTGATTGGGCTGCTGGACCGCATGTTTTCCTTGATGGTCCGCACAATGAGCGCGGCCAGCGTCAGGTTCGTGTTGCCCTGCCAGTGCTCGACCGCGCGCATGAGGCGCGGTTGCAAGGTGATCGCCAGGTTTTTGAATTCGGGCGTCTCTTCCTCCGGCGCCAGGGGAAAGTCCTCTACCAGGGGGATGTCCTCCTTGCTCCTGAGCCTTCGCTCCACGAAGTCCGCAGCCGCGCGCTCAGCATCCTGCAATGTCCGAACGCCTCCGAATTCCCGTTTGAAATCCGCCTCGGCCTCGCGGGGCTCAATCACGGTGACGTCATGGTTCAGGGTTTCCGCCAGTTTGTCGGATGGGCCCTCGTCGGCAGCGAAGCACCGGTTGACTACCCGGCATCGCATGGCGATGACCTCGGACCCGAGATGAGATCCAAAGAACCGCCGTGGTCCGCGAAAATCCGAAATAGCCTCAGTACTCTGAGGAGCCGCCCAGTTCGAGTAAAGTCCATTCTCTCGTTCCAGCCCTGCATGGGCTTCGATATTCGCCCATTTCTCCGTGCGAGCTCTTCATCCAAGGAGTTAAGACACATATGGCGGGAGGTTTCTCTGTATCAGAATGCAACCGACAGCAACTACGCGGCCAGCCGGTAATCGTGATGTAAGCCGTTCAACACAGGGATCGCCACTAGTATGCCGCCCACTGGCTTCGGCCCAGCCAACACTGGATCAGGATCCGGTATCCCGTTCAAACCTTGATGCACGCGGCCGTGGTTGTACCAGCCGATGAATTCGGTGAGTACACGCCGAAGATGCCGCTCATTCCAGATCAACATTCGGTCGAGACACTCCCGGCGAAGCGTCCCGATCAGCCGCTCGACGTGCGCCGCCGCGTTGGGTGCGCCATACGGAATGGGTATCCTCCGGATGCCCATCTCCTGCCAGAGCCACTCATCGTATGCCGATCGACACGACACCCTCTTCCCTGCGTTCTCAACTCGTAACGGACGTCCGAATTGGCCAAACTTCCCGTCATTGTCGTGAAGCAGGAAATTGGGCTGCTCCTCGAAGCAGGCGTTCCTTATTTTATTGTCACGCTGACCGCATTCACGACTCTCTTGAAAAAGACACGCGCTCGACGCGGCCCGTGTCTTGCAAGCCGAATCAATCTGCGCGTTTGGTTTCACTCGCGCGCATCGGTGGCCTGCATCATCGGTACGATTGGCAACAGGCGGCCTGAAGAATCGTTGGTTCCCAGCCGAATGCACTCGAGGGCAGTGCGGCCTTTGTGCCTTCGGCCGATTTTGCGTTCCAGCGGCATTTGGTCACCATCCGCAACCTGCCACTCTGGGCCGTGACAGGAGCGGTTCATGCCCAGCAACTGTGGGCGCTACGCTGTGGATTTGATCGCGATGTATTTATGGCGACGGACAATGGCGTCGACCGATGTCTTTCGCAACTGCACGATTACTTTGATGTCCGCCCTATTCCTTTTCGACTCTATATCCGAGAGCAATGATGGCTTTAAGCGTTTCGACAACTGATCTCCGATCGTACTCCTTCTCCGAGTCTAGGAGTTCCTCGTACGGTACGAGATCCGGGTGGGTCTTGGCCTTGTCATTTCGGTCGGGTCCAAAACGCCATCCCTCAGCAATTCGTTGTCGTGCCCAATGATCATGATTGTTGGCTGCGAGGCGCTCTATAAGTTCGGTGAGCTTTGGGCTGAGTTCAACACCTGCCGTGTCGATTGGATCAGGGCTGTAAGTCATAGTTGCTCCTTCCCACGAAGCGCCTCACTGGTCACTAATAATCTTGCCATTTGCTCTCGCTGCGTGCACGCCCAGCGGTTAGCTGTTGTCAGCTTCATCTGCCGACTTCTTCTTCAGAGCTTCCTTGGCGGCATCAAGTCTCCTCTCCATGTCGCCGATTGCCAATTCCCTTTGTTCTGCCTCGCTCAGAAATGCCTGATGATCCGCTTCCAATGTGACGAAGATGGGCTCGAAGAATTCCTGCACGGCTCTGTTGTCCCCCGATGCCGTTCTCTCGCGATATGTGTCAAGATCCAGCTTTCTCTCCTTGAGTTGATATTCTGCAGCTAGGTAGCGGTCGGCATTCTTACGATCCTGGTTCACAGCCGAGCGCGACACCGCCAGCGCTGCGTACGCCGAGGCAATCACCCCCAGGGCGGCGACCACTGCAAGCTCTGCGTGCCACATAGAGAGAGCTCCCGCGATTGCTGTGAATGACGAAGAAACGAATACGGTGCGCGTTGAATTTTTGAGGGCGGTGCCGGCTGCAATCTTATGTTCTCCGCCGCGATCTCTGAAGTAGTCGATTTGGTTGTCGAGCAGAAACCTGCGCGTATATTCAAGCGCAAGGAGTTGGTCCAGGGGAGCTTCCGAAGCCCCTTCCATGACAGCCTTGAAATAAGTGAGCCGTTTTGCCTCGGCCTTGGCCCGCTCCTCAGCCCATCGCTTGGAGAGAGCTCCTCCCCGCACTAGATTAAGCCACATGGCTGCGAGACCGGAGGAGATAACACCAAGAAGGCCTATTGCCTTGACCGCCCAAGGGCCAAGACTGCCAAGCAGCACCTGAAGGCCGCCGGCGACCAGAAGCAATGCGCCGAGGCTAGCGGTGCAGAAGACCGCGATATTTGCCCTGCTAACGGTATTCTTAAAGTCGTCTCGAGCCTTGATCGCCTTGCCATTCCACTCTTCGTACATCTCCGCAAGGCCTTTCGGGCGTGACGCGCGAAGGTTCTTGGCAAGTGACGGAGCCTTGTCCTCGAACATCATGGCATGTTCAGTCGGAACAATCTTCCAGTCTGTGTCCGAGTTGCCGACTCCAATTGCATCGCGAGCGATGCGGATCACCTCATGTGCATTCGACATCTTAATAACCTCCTATGTCTCGTCTGCTTTTGGGGCTAACGTTTGAGATCACCCGCGGAAATATGCCTATCGGAAGCGGTGTCCGCAAGCCGGATTCAACTGGGCATATTCCGGTCGGGTTCACCGATGCGTTATGTACCCCACCTGACACCGTGTGTCAACGGGCTCCTTTTCACTTTTTCGACGGCCCGCGTATGGCAAAAATAATCGGCCTAACCGCAAATCATTGCGATGGGAATTATTTGCCACGGCTGCTCGATTCGACGGATGCGCTGCTTGACAGGCAGTCATGGATGCCCGATGCTGCGGATTTTCACCTCGTATCCGGAGGAAAATGTGCAAGCAAGCCTGCAGCCCTGGCAGCTGTTCCTTTTGATCCTCGCCGGCTGGGTCAATCGTAGCCAACAGGATGCGATCGACTACCTTCTGACAGAGAACCGAGTGCTCCGGCAGAAACCAGGGAAAAAACGAATCTTGCTCAACGACGACCAGCGGCGCCGGTTAGCCGTCAAAGGCAAAATCCTCGGGAGAAAGATGCTCGAACAGCTCGCCGCTATCGTTACTCCAGATACGATCCTGCGGTGGCATCGGGAGCTTGTTGCGCGGCATTGGGACTTCAGCGGGCGGCGGAAGAACGTAGGACGGCCCCCCCTGTTTCGCAGGAGGCCGTGGACCTGGCTCTGAAGCTGGCCAGGGAAAATCCGCGCTGGGGTTACAGACGCATCCAGGGTGCGCTCCAGAATCTCGGGTACGCAATCTCGGATACGGCGGTGGCGAACATTCTAAAAGCCCAGGGAATTGAGCCGGCACCTGACCGGAAGCGCCAGTCGACCTGGAAGAGCTTCCTCAATGCCCACTGGGATGTGCTTGCCTCGGTCGATTTCACGACGATCACGGTTTGGACGAAAAGCGGATTGATCACCTACTACCTGTTATTCTTCATGGAACTGGCGACGCGCCGGGTGCACTTGGCCGGCCTCACGGCGCACCCGGATGAAGATTGGATGCTCCAGGTTGCCAGGAATGTTACCGACCCCGAAGATGGATTCCTTTGTCGGAAAGCGCGTTTGGTTTTTTTACCATACCGGGTGACAAGTTACGGACGCCGCGCAAATAGGTTCTTGATCGAGTCGGCGCCGAAGCCGACCAGAAATACGGCGATCAGTCCGAACACGATATCGAGCTTCAGCAACTGCTCGCGTGCCCCCACCAACAGCGCGAGCAGCGCGACCAGGAGGGCCAGTGCCAGCCGTGAGACTTCCACCTTGTTCCGGTCGGAAATCCAGGGCGCGGGCGGCACCGGTTGCACCGGAATCTCGCGTTGCAGCGTGGTGATCACGGCGGCCGCGGGGTCGTGCAGATTGCGCAACGTCACAGTGATCTTCGCCTCGTCCTTGTTGCGGAAGTAATGCACGACGTCCCATCCTTCTTCCTCGGCGACCTTCGACCCGAAGTTCCACGTGCACGCCAGTTCGCGGCGCGCGGCGCATTCGTTGAATTGCGGATCGACAAAGCGTAGGTGCAGGCGCGTTGGCGCGTTGGCGTAAACGGTCAACGGTTCGTATTCGATGCGTGCTCTGCCGTCCCGCGGTTGTTTCTCGATGTCTTCGACAAAGATGTCTTGTTCGATCTGTCGCTTCAGATTGCGCGCGAGTTCGAGCGCATTCCAGTTCTGCAGGCGCAAGTACTGCAGCAGCCGCTCCTGGCGAGCGACGACCCTGTTGTGGCGCTTATCGTCCGCCTCAGTGTCGTCGAAGCGAAAGATGAAATGCCTCAGAACGAACAGCTTTTCGATACTCGTGTCCAACCAGTGGTACTTGTCGGGGGTGATCTCGGCTGAATTTTCGTACTTGGCGTTTATCTTTTTAAACATGTCGAAAAGGTCAGGCAGCTCTTTCCTCAGCGTGTGGCAGATAGGTCGCTTGCCGATATCGCCTGCATGGGAAAACTCTTCGCGCAGTCCCTTCATGCGCTTGGCCCGTTCCTGCGCGAAGACCTGATCTTCGCTGACTATCGCCTCCATCTGCGCGCCCGCCGACTGAATGATCGATTCGGCCTTCTGCCAGTGCGTCTCGTCCGCAGACGGTTTGCACAGCAATCGGGTGGCTTCCCTCAGTTCGTGCTCGGCCTCGTCGATCCGGGTAGGCGGTGCCGCCGAGGTACTGTGGCGCAGGACGCCGAGCCTCTGTACGACTTCATCAAGGCGGGCGACCAGCCCGACCCGCCGCCGCAACGCCTGCACGTCGAGGTCGAGTTGTTTGAGCTTCTCGGGAGAGTCGGCGCTAAATGCGCGCACCGATTTGAGTGTCTCGCGCAGCCGCAACCGCTCGACTCGCAGCGAAACACGCAGGCTCGAATCGACCTGCGCGGACAATGCGCGGATGTCGTCCATCATCGCGTCGAGCCGGCGCATCAGGTCGATCCGCGCCAACTGGTTCGGAATCGACAGACCCAGATACAGCGAGCACAGGCCGCCGCCTAGCAGAATCAGGAACAGCAGGAGATTACCGACGATCGACTTGAAGGTGTCGGACCAGTAGGCCAGCTTCAGATCGACCGCTTGCGAGCGGGTGGCGAGCGGTCCCTCCGCGGTGCTGCCGCCGGGCGCGAAGCCCAGCGTGACGTAGGCCGCGCGCACATCCTCCTTGAACATACCTTCGACGCAGCGGCGAAACCATTCGCCCGGTGCTTCCATTGGCACGGGCACCGAGCTCCTCGGCGACAGCGTTAACGATCCCTCGACGACTTTTCCTTCGCCCGGAACGAACAGTCGCCAGTGGATCGGGTAGCTGGCCGCGTCGTCGTTCTTTATGACGATCAGGCCGCGGCGGCCGCGCTCGAACGAGAGTTGCGGCCGGTCGGCCGAGGTCGCATCCGCGGTCAATGCGACGTTGAAGGGGACATCCAGCGCCAACGCGCGCATCGTGTAAGTCGTGCCATTGATTGTCAATGTCGCCGTCGCCAGGCCCGCTTGCGACAGGCCCGACACGTGCACCCGCACCGCGAGCGTCTGTCCTGCCTTCAACACCTGCTTCAGAACCGGCGTGCCGGTTCCTGTGCCTTCGATAAAAAATGTCGTCTGCGCACCAAGCGGCCGGCCCGTCGTTTCGCTTGTGAAATCGCTTGCTGCCACGTCGATTTCTAGCTCGGCGCGCGTTGGATTATGCAAATGAAGCCAGCCCTGTGCGTTTGCAGTCTTTGCATCGACAATCAGTGTCGGCATACCGCCGGGTAATGTGGGTGCGGCGGGTGTCTGCGGCACCGCCACCAAATCGTCCGACACGTAAGTGCCCAGAAGCAATGCAGTCAGGATGAATCGGGCTGCGCAAAGGCATATGTTATTTTTCATGGCTTATCCCGTTTTCGCGTCGCCTTATGCGGCGCCATCAGCTTCGCGGACATGATCTTCGATGACGCCAAGCCTGCCGAGTTTCCCGTGGAGCAGCCCACCAAATTCGGGGGATATAGTCCAAACAAACTCCAAAATTGACCCAATGCTACGTTCCTTCCGAAGGCAGGCAGATTCCGATGTGGGACGCTAACCTCGCTCGTCTGCTGCAACTACGCGGAGCCTATGGTAGCTCACAAGCGGCATTTTACCCCAAATCGATGATGCAGGATATGGAATTTGCCACGCGTGCTCCGCGAAAACTCCGTCCCAACTGATTTTGTTGGATTTTTGAGTTTCTTGGCTCCATGCTTCCAACATGAAGGTATTGCTTACGATCGTGATCGTTCAGTCTCTCAATCTGGCCATCTTCGCGTGGTTCCATCGGGTGGCAGGATTGCGGATTCTCGTGCTCAGACAGCAGCTCGTCGTGTACAAGCGCAAGGCGAAGAAGCCACAGCTAAGAAACCGGGACCGGCCATTCTGGTCGTTGCTTTCAAAGGTATGGAGAGACTGGATCTCCGAGTTGGTCCTCGTAGAACCGGAAACTGTGATCCGATGGCGGAAGAGGAAGTTTCGCCAGTTCTGGCGGACGATGTCCCATGGCAGGTCGGGCCGACCACCAATTTCCAATGAACACATCAACTTCATCCGGCGGATATCCTCCGATCATCCCGAGTATGGGGAGGATCGCATCGCCTTGGAGTTGGAGTGAAGTTCGGGATTCATCACGCTTGCTCGACCGTCCGGAAATACATGGTTAAAAGACGCTTGGGCCCCACGGATTCTCAAGCCTGGCGAAGCTTTCTGAAGAACCAAGCTAAGGGCATATGGTTCTGTGACTTCCTTGTTCAGCACACGGTTGGGTTTCGCGTTCTTTACGTCTTCGTCATCATGGAGCTCGTGAATCGAAAGGTCATCCACATGCACGTGGCCGAGCATCCGACGATCGAGTGGACGAAACAACAGATCAGGAACGCCTGCTTCGAGGAGCAGCCCAAGTTTTTGCTCCACGACAACGACGGGAAGTTTGGCCAGCTCGGTCGTCCGTTTCAAGTAGAGAATGCGGGCAAGAAGATCTCCTGTCGATCCGCATTCGATGTCTGGCTCTGGCGGGAGATGGACATCCGGGGGATACCGATTCCGTATGGCGCACCCAATGTGGCGGCGCACATCGAGCGGTTGATAGGGACACTGCGCCGCGAGTGCCTTGACCGGGTTTTGATCTGCAATGACGGGCATCTTCGGTGTGTACTGAACGAGTTCATCGCCTGGTGCAACCGCGGCCGCGTGCATCAAGGGTTGAACGGGACGCCGGATCCTGATCCAGTGTTGGCTGAGCCGAAGCCAGCGGGCGGCAGACTTGTGGCGATCCCTGTGTTGAACGGCTTACATCACGATTACCGGCTGGCCGCGTAGTTGTCGTCGGCTGCATTCTGATACTGAAACCTCCCGCCATATGTGTCTCAACTCCTTGGATCAAGGACTCTCACTGAGAAATGGCCGAATATCAAAGCCCCGGCAGGGCTGGAACGAGCGAAAGGACTTTACTCGAACTGGGCGACTCCGCAGGATTCCGAGGCTATTTTCGATTTTCGCGGACCACGAGTGCGGAGGGACAGGATAACCAGGCACCAAATATCAATTTGTTGTGCCCCCGCTTGGAGTGGATTATGTTAATATCCGCGAACGATCCTCAGGAGGTAAAAATCATGACGACACGGCGGGAATTCCTCAAAACATCGGCGGCGGGCGGTGCCGGCCTCTGGCTCTCGGGCACGGGGTTGACGCAAACGGCAGGCTCGGCGAAGAAACGTTATGCCATCGTGGGCACGGGCGGCCGCCATGCCATGTACCGCGACGCGATCCTGGGCCGGTTCTCTCCGACCTCCGAGCTCGTCGGCCTCTGCGATACCAACCTCGGCCGGATCCGGCTCTCCCAGGGCAAAGCTCGGGCCCAATCGGGAAAACTCATCCCGATTTACGAAGCCAAGGACTTCGACCGGATGATCGCCGAGACGAAGCCCGACGCGGTCATCGTCACGACCGTGGATTCCTTCCACGACCAATATATCGTCCGAAGCATGGAACTGGGGCGCGACGCCGTCACCGAAAAACCGATGACGAACCACGAGAACAAATGCAGGCGGATCCTCGATGCGATCCAAAAGACCGGCCGCAAGCTCCGGGTCACGTTCAATTATCGCTACTCGCCGCCCAGGACGCAGCTCAAGGACCTCCTCATGAGCGGCGTCATCGGCGATGTCCTCTCCGTGGATTTTCATTGGATGCTCAACACCCAGCACGGCGCCGACTATTTCCGCCGCTGGCACAGCGAGAAGCGTTTTTCGCAGGGCCTCCAGATCCACAAGGCAACCCACCATTTCGACCTGGTCAACTGGTGGCTGTCCGCAATCCCGGTCACGGTCTTCGCCACGGGTAAGCGCGAGTTCTACACTCCTCAGATGGCCCGCCGGTTCGGCCTCCAGAGCCACCACGAACGCTGCCATACCTGCCCCGAGAAGGCGAAATGCGCCTTCGAGCTCAGCCTGGCCGGAAATCCCAGCCTCAAGGAACTCTACCTCGATAACGAACAGTACGACGGTTACTTCCGCGACCGCTGCGTCTTCCGGCCTGACATCGACATCGAGGACACGCTCAACGTCCTGGTGACCTACGACAACAACGTCACCCTCTGCTACTCGGTCAATGCCTTCAACTCATGGGAAGGCTATCTTATTTGCTTCAACGGGACCAAGGGACGGATCGAACACAAGGCCGAAGAGTCGGTCTATCTGACCGCCGACGGCAGTGTCCCCGGGGCGCTCAAAGCCGACGGGACCTACATCCGGATTTATCCACTTCGCGAACCGGGATACGCGGTCGATGTCTGGAAGGGCGAGGGCGGCCACGGCGGGGGCGATGCCGTCATGCTCGACGACATCTTCGGCGCCGAGCAAAAGCCCGACAAGTACCTGCGCAACGCCGACCATCGCTCGGGCGCGTATGGATGCCTCGTCGGCGCGGCCGTGAACCGGTGTTTCCAGGCAGGCAGGCCGGTAAAGATCGCCGACCTTGTCCCCGGGATCGGCTCTCCTGACTATCCCCCGATGCCAGGCCGCACCGGTCCCATCCCGATGCCGAAAAAAGTCTAGGCGCCTGTCCGGGAGTGAGCTACCACCCGCAGAACGCTGACTGCCGGACACACTTGACACTGTGGGGGTATCACTTCTGGCAATGGTCAGGAAATCTATTCATACTGCGCGGAGTCCGGCCCCTGGGACCGCGGGCGTCTCGCCCGCAAAATACTCATGCGGATGCCGCAGCCGCCAATCTTCATCTTTAGGCGGCTTT
>Ga0315277_10008508_pt1 | contig 13192 bp, 11 predicted proteins | sample YL17G05_15_MG_FD_203695 | JGI IMG/M metagenome (GOLD analysis project Ga0315277, IMG submission 203695) | Sediment microbial communities from Yellowstone Lake, YNP, Wyoming, USA - YL17G05_15 | ecosystem: Environmental > Aquatic > Freshwater > Lake > Sediment | place: USA: Wyoming | collected...
GAGGCCTGTCCCACTTTCCCTATTACCCGCTACTCTTCGGACGATGAGTCCGGCATGGAGACGGCGCCCTTTGCCACTGAGATGTTCGACTTCGTCCGGACACTATCTGTACGTCGAGTCCGGAACGGCATGTCAAAAGAAACGAGCGATGAGCAGGTGCTCTGGTACGCGCTGACGACCAGGTCACAGCACGAGAAGAAGGCCGTCGAGGCGCTCGACCTCAGAGGTTTCCAGACGTTCCTGCCGCTGTACCGGGCGCGCCGGCGGTGGTCCGACCGCACCAAGGTCCTGGATCTGCCGCTGTTTCCCGGCTACGTCTTCTGCCGCTTCGCGGCGGAGCAACGCCTGAGCGTACTGACGTCTCCCAACATCGCGGCGGTCGTCGGAGTCGGAAGAAAGCCGTCCCCGGTGGCGGAGGAGGAGATCCTGGCGATTCAAACCATGGTCGCCTCCGGCCTGCCTCTGGAGCCATGGAGATTTCTGGAAGTCGGACAGAAAGTGCGCATCGAAGGCGGTGCGCTCGACGGACTGATCGGCATCCTGGTGCAGGAGAAGAACTCGCTGCGCGTGGTGGTGAACGTGGAGCTTCTTCACCGGTCCGTGGCGGTGGAGATTTCCCGCGAGCGTGTGGCGCCGGAAAGAGAGACGTGGCGGCGTCCGGCGGCGGCGGCAGCCGGGTAGGCCTACCCTTTGATCACGCCCATGGGACGGAGCCGGGCGACCTTCCGCGCCAGGCCGGCCGCCTGGACCACCTCGATCACCTCGTCCACGTTCTTGTAAGCTTCCGGGACTTCCTCGAGAATGCCGTCGCGGCTCTCGGCCTTGACGATGATCCCCGCCTCTTCCAGTTGGTTTTGCACCTGGCGCGCGTCGCGCCCCTTGCGGGCGGCGGTGCGGCTGAGAAGCCGCCCGGCGCCGTGGCAGACGCTGCCGAAGGTCTCGCGCATCGCGCCCTGGGCGCCTGTCAGGATCCAGGATGCCGTGCCCATGCTGCCGGGAATCAACACCGGCTGGCCGATGGCGCGGTAGGCTTTCGGCAGGTCGCGGTGGCCGGGCGGGAAGGCGCGCGTGGCGCCCTTGCGGTGTACCAGGACATCCGCCTTCCGGCCCTCCACCGTGTGCCGCTCGCGCTTGGCGATGTTGTGGCAGACGTCGTAGATCAGGTCGATGCGCACCGACTGGCTGAAGATCTTCTGAAACGCGCCCCGCACAAAGTGAAGCATCGCCTGGCGGTTGGCCCAGGCGAAGTTGGCGGCCGCGCCCATGGCGCCCAGATAGGCTTGCCCTTCGGGCGACTGGATCGGCACGCAGGCCAACTGGCGGTCCGGAATCGAGATGCCGTAACGCTTCATGGCCGGGCCCATCTGGCCCAGGTAGTCCGTGCAGACCTGGTGACCCAGACCGCGCGAGCCGCAGTGGATGAGCACCACCACCTGCCCTTCCTCGATCCCCATGACCCGCGCCGCCTTCGAGTCGTGAATCTTCTCGACGTACTGTATCTCGAGGAAGTGATTGCCGCTGCCCAGCGTCGCCAACTGCGGCCGTCCGCGCTCCTTGGCGCGGGCGGAAACGGCCGCCGGATCGGCTTCTCCGAGACAGCCTCCGGCTTCGCAGTACTCGAGGTCGCGCTCCATTCCGTAACCGTTTTCGACCGCCCACCGCGCGCCCGTCTCGAGCACGTCCTCCAACTGCTTGCCGGTGACGCGAAGAGGGCCGTCGGCGCCCGCGCCGCACGGCACGTCGCGAAAGACCTGGTTGACCAGCTCGCGCAGCTTCGGCCGCACCTCGGATTCGGTGAGCGAGGTGGTCGCGCCGCGCACCCCGCAGTTGATGTCGAAGCCGACGCCGCCGGGCGAGACGACGCCGTGGTCCCAACTCGTCGCGGCAACGCCGCCGATGGGGAATCCGTAGCCCTGATGGATGTCCGGCATGGCCAGGCTCGGGCCGACGATGCCGGGCAGCGTGGCGACGTTCACCGCCTGCTCCAGCGAGAGGTCCTGGCTGATCTGCGCCAGCATGGCCGCGCTCGCGTAAACCACCACGTCCGTGCGCATGCCGCGCTTTTCATCCCGCGCGATGCGATGCCGGAACGCGTCGAGCGCTTCCGTCTGTAAGGCCATGCCTTTATTATCGGATGTCGAGGAGAATCCAGACTTGCCGGGTGACCGGACACGGGGTAGGTTTGAAGTATGAGCACGGCAGCTCAGCTCCTGAAAGCGTTCGAAGCTTTGCCGGAAAAAGAGAAGCGATACTTCACGGTCGAGTTTCTCCGGCGGGCGGTGCCGTTCGATTCCGGCCCTCTGGACGATGAAGAGACCAACCGGGCGGCTGACGAGATGTTCGCTCTTCTAGACGCCGAAGAGAATGACGCCAAAACGCAGTGAGGTTTGGCTTTTCGACCTCGGCATGACCGAAAAGGTTCGTCCCGCTCTGATCGTCAGCGTCGCCTTCGGCGACACCGACCGGGCCTTAGTTACGATCATTCCCCACACCACGAACCTGCGCGGGTCTCGGTACGAAGTCGCGGTCAACGTGCCGTTTCTGAAACCGGGGGCGTTCCTCGTTCAGGGCGTTACCACCTATTCGAATGTTCGGGCGCTCCGGCGGCTCGGGGCGCTCAAACCAGACCAGTTCGACCTGGTGTTTGCAGGTTTGCTTCGGTGGCTCGGACACATCGCCTGACCGACCCTGAATCGGATCTCGAGGACGCAGCAGCTCGCTGACCTATCGCCACCGGCGGCGGCGCAAAGCATGTCAAACGACAAGGCACAGCCAGTGGCTTGTTGAAATGGTGTGTATACTTGATGGCGATGGACAAACTACGTGTGTTCCTGAGCTGGTCTGGGGACAGGAGCAGGGGGGTGGCCGAGGCGCTACGAGACTGGCTGCCGTTCGTCCTGAATGCCGTTGACCCATGGATGTCGGCCGAGGACATCGAAGCGGGAGCGAAGTGGCAAGGGGTCGTCTCCGGCAAATTGCAGGAGTCTAACTTCTCGATCATCTGCCTGACTCCGGAGAATCTCAATGCGCCTTGGGTTCTCTTCGAGGCCGGCGCGCTATCGAAGCACGACCAGTCGCGCGTTTGCACCTACCTCTTCAGTTTGGAATACCAGGACGTGAAGCCGCCGTTGTCGCAGTTCCAACACTCTCGCGCGAACAAGGATGACACGCGAAAGCTCGTCGCGGACATCAACAAGCATCTTGGCGACGCGGCACTGCCGGCGGACCGGCTGACGGTCGCTTTCGACAAGTGGTGGCCGGATCTGGACGCAAAGCTCGCGAGTGTCCCAGCGCCGAAGGTGAAGCCGCCCATGCAGAGCGGTCCGGACAGGCTGGCTGGCATGGTTGCGGAGATCCTGAACACGGTGCGGGAGCAGTCAAGGCTATTGCAGCAGGTGGCACCGCGCGTCGAAACCGGCTCCGTAAGTCAGAACGAACGCTTTGAGAGCAGTAAGAGCACAGAAACCTTGGTCGGGTTCGACGCTCTCTTGAGGGGTAGGGGGCATAAGGTCCTGCTAGTTGAATCGCACCTTGGCTCGGACCTCATTGTCATAGACGACAAGAAGGCAATCCCCGTCGCAGATGCCCGGGAAATGTTGAGTTTCCCCAGGAATTTGGGAAATGTCGGGCTAGACCAAGGGAGAATGCTCGAGGAACGCGTTAACAGCTATCCGATCGACAGCGAAAAGCCGGACACTACGCCGCCGCTTTCAGATGTCTAGGAACACCTGAACCTGCCAGCCATCCGGGCGCTGGTCGATCTTCAGTTGATGATAGGTCACGCCCTTGACGATCACTTTCGGCCGGTGCTTGACCGGGTCGCGCGGCTCGCCCCAGGCCTGGCCGGCGACGCGGCCGTCGCCGAAATGCTCGATGCGGAAGCGGCGCAGGACGATGCGCCGCGCGTCCAGGTAGTAGAGCGCCTCGTTGAGCCAGTTCACCAGCAGCGACTGGTCGTCGTCGCCCGACGCCGCGATGGGGTAGGCGATTCGCGGCTGGATGTCGTCGAGTTCAACCACGATGGCGGACAGCGCCGTGGCGGCGTTCTCGAACGCTTCCTGGAGCGTCGCGCCCCAGGCGCGCAGTCCGATGTCGGCCGTGTGCTCCAGGATCTCGAACACGTCAGGCTTTCGCCGGCTCGCGGCCGATGGTCGCGTTCGGATTGACCAGCAGCCAGGCGACGGACCCTACCACGCACAACGCGGCAGCCACCAGAAACGAGGCCGTCCAGCCGAAATGATCCGCGATAAGCGGCGTCAGGGAGGCAGTTACAGCTCCTCCGATCTGCCCGCCCATGTTCATCAAGCCGGAGACGGAGCCGGCCGAAGACCCGGCGATATCCGCCGTGACCGCCCAGAATGCGCTTTGGGAGAGATACAATGCCCCCGCGCCGCCGGCCAGCACGATGCTGGCGAGGCGGGCGCTCTCGACTTGCGTCGCCAGGGCAAGGAATACCGCCGACATGGCAATGCCGAACACCGCGACTCCGCACCGGCCCACCCGCTTCCCATGGCGGGCGGTCAGTTTGTCGGCGATCCATCCGCCCAGCGGGGAGCAGGTGGCCATGGCCAGAAACGGAAGCATCGAGTAGAGCGCGCTGGATTTGAGATCCAGGCCCCGGACCCTGCTCAGGTAGATGAAGAACCAGGTGAAGAAGATATAGGCGACGTAACCGAAAGTGAAGTAACTCACCGAAATGGCAAGCATGTTCTTGTTAGTGAGAATCGTGGACCACGGCAGCGCCTGGTGCTTGCCTAATTCCGCGGCGGAAGCCGGCAACCCGGCCTCGATGTGCGCCGCTTCGCGCTCACTGACCCACGGATGTTCGCGCGGCGTGTCGCGCGCCAGCAGGAACCAGCCCGCGCCCGCCACCAATCCGATCAACGCGCTGATATAGAACGACCACTGCCATCCCCAATTGATGAGGATATAGGTGATCAGCGGAGGCGTAACCCCCGCGCCCGCTCCCACGCCCGCGAAAATCAGGCCGTTGGCGAAGCCCCGTTCGACCGAGGGAATCCAGGTGGCCACCAGCCGGTTGGACGCCGGATACACCACCGCCTCGCCCAGTCCCAGCAGAAACCGCGTCAAAATCAGCAGCGCAATCGACACGCCGAGACCCGCCGGAACCAGCGCCGTCAGAGTCGTGAAGAGCCCCCACCAGATCACGCCGATAGTGATCACTTTCCGTGGCCCGAAGCGATCGGCGAGGCGCCCTCCCGGAGCCTGGAACAGAGCGTAGCCGATCACAAATGCGCTGAATACCCAGCCCAATTGCACGTTCGACAGGCCAAAGTCTTTCTGTATCGCCTGGCCGGCGACGGAGATGTTGACGCGATCCAGATAGGCGATCGCGCTCATGAGGAACATCCAGAAAATGAGTACCCATCGCAGCCGGCCATCCATGAGCTTCAACACTGTAGGACCTCCTCAATCCACGCGGTGGTCAAACCGCTCCCCGCGCGGGTCGGATATATCCGACCCCTACAAGGTTCCGCGGGCACTCCCGTAGAGGTCGGATATATCCGACCCGGGCAATCACGGGAACGCCGTGACAACAGCGCACAAGGCGCGATTATCTCACACTTGGCGGACGGTTCAGGCGGTCGCCCGTCCGCAGGATCCACCGCCGCAGCAAGGCCAGCAGCTCGTCGCGCTTGCGCCGCTGGGTCCCGTCCGTGGCAAGGTTGGTCATCTCATACGGATCCTGCCCGAGGTTGTAGAGGTGCGTCACTTCGAGTCCGGTGTTCACGACCAGCTTGTCGAGGCCCCGCACCAGCATGCGCCATTCTCCTTGGGCGCGCAGGCGGCCCTCGGCGTAGACCGACTCGGGCGGATCGCCCTTCCCGGTCAGGATCGGTTCCGACAGGTCGCGCCCCTGCATCGACCGCGGGACGTCAACGCCGCACAGGGCCAGCAGCGCCGGCGCCAGGTCGACACTCGACGCAAGAAAATCGATCGTCCCGCCGCCCTGGATCCGCCGCGGATAACGAACCACAAGAGGCACGCGCGCCGACTCTTCGTGCGGGTCGTCGGCCGACTCGCCGCCGTGCGAACCCAGCAGGTCGCCGTGATCGGAGGTGAAGACGACGATGGTGTCCTGCGCCAGGCCGGTCTCGTCGAGCGTCTTCAGCAGGCGCCCGAGGTCCGAATCCAGCGCCGAGCACTGCGCGCAGTACAGCGCGTACGCTTCGCGCACCAGCGCCTCGAGATCCTCCGGCACGTTGTCGCGCAATCGAAAGTTACGCGCGGCGTAAAGCCGCGCGAATCGCTCGGGCGCGGGCGCCGGGGGCTCCAGCGACAGGCACAAACAGAAATCGTTGGGAATGTTGGCACGCAGGAATTCGATGGCCGCCGGGCCGGCGCCGGGCGCGGAATCGCACCCCCAGGCGCCGATGCAACCGGCCGAGTAACCGGCGCGTTTCAGCTCGGAGATCAGCGTCGGATCCTCGCACCGCCCCGGCGCGCGCATGGCGTGCGGGAAGCGGCCCGTGAGGATGGAGGCGCGCGCGGGCGATCCGAGCGGACAGGAGGCATACGCGCGGGTGAAGCACACACCCTCCCGGACCAGGCGGTCGAGATTCGGCGCGATCAGGTCGCCCCCGCCCGCCGCGCCGAGCGTCAGGGCGCGCCACCGGCCGGCCAGCAGAAGGAGGAGGTTCGGCCGCCGCGATTGCCGCGCGGCCGCCGCCCTCACGAGGAATTCCCGGCGTGAAAGCCGGGCCGAGCCTGAGGTGTCCCTCAAACAGCTATAATAATGCTTGAAACCTTACTTGCTTCACGGCGTCTCCTAGAGGAGCAGCAGTGGCTTCCAGCTATCGCCCCACACCGCCTCGCGGCGGAAACAGCAACCCGGCGGCGGCCCGGCCCGCGGACCGCTACTTCGAACTGAAGTCCGAGATCCACAGGAAGCTGATCGGCGTGCTCAACATGGAGCGCGTCTCGTCGCTGCCGAAGGAACGCGTGCGCGCCGAGATCGGCCGCGTGGTCGAGCGTCTGCTGGAAGACGAACGCGTGCCGATGACCACCGCCGAGCAGAACAAGATCGTCGAAGAGGTGCTCGACGAAGTCCTCGGACTGGGACCGCTGGAACCGCTGCTCAAAGAGCCGTCCATCTCCGACATCCTGGTCAACGGTTACAACAAGGTCTACATCGAGCGGAACGGAAAACTGGCGCTCACGCCCGTGCGCTTCAAGGACAACGGGCATCTGCTGCACATCATCGAGAAGATCGTTTCGCAGGTCGGCCGGCGAATCGACGAAGCGCAGCCGGTGGTCGACGCGCGCCTGCCCGACGGCTCGCGCGTCAACGCCATCATCTCGCCGCTGGCTCTGGACGGCCCGGCGCTCAGCATTCGCCGGTTCGGCCGCCACGTCATCACCAGCGAGGAGATGCTGGATAACAAGACCCTGATGCCGGCCATGCTCAAGTTCATGGCCGCCTGCGTGCAGTCCAAGACCACCATCCTGATCTCCGGCGGAACCGGCTCCGGCAAGACCACGACCTTGAACGCGCTCTCCCGCTTCATCCCCGAGGAGGAGCGGATCATCACCATCGAGGACACGGCCGAACTCCAGTTGCAGCAGCGCCACGTGGTGAAGTTCGAAACCCGTCCGCCGAACCTGAACAAGGAGGGCGGCATCAATCAGCGCCAGTTGATGCGCACGGCGCTGCGCATGCGTCCGGACCGCATCATCGTCGGCGAGTGCCGCGGCCCGGAAGCGCTGGACATGTTGCAGGCGATGAACACCGGCGTCGAAGGATCGATGAGCACGGTGCACGCCAACTCCCCGCGCGACGCGTTTTCGCGTCTGGAAGCGATGGTGCTGATGGCGGACCTGGAGATGCCGACGCGCGTAATCCTTCAACAACTGGCCAGCGCCATCAAGATCGTGATTCAGATTGCCCGCCTTCAGGACGGCACCCGCAAGGTGATCGCCGTCTCGGAGGTGACCGGCGTCAGGGACGACCACATCGAGACGCAGGACATCTTTATCTTCGACCGCATGGGCGTCAGCGACGCAGGTAAAGTGCAGGGCCGCTTCCGCGGCACCGGCGCCACCCCGCGCATCCTCGAGCGCCTGCGCATCGGCGGCATCACTCTTCCTCCCAACGTCTTCCAGGAAACACTGGACGTGAATCTGTAGTCGGACGATCTCTGTAGCCTGTCCCCGAAATTATCCGGGCTGCTAAGATGGTCCGATTGAACTGCCATGAAGCTAATCCCGCTCGCGCTGATCACAGCAGTCTGTTTCGCCCAGCCCGTAACTCCTCGGCAGGAGCGGCAGTGGCGCGCTGAGATTTGCTCGTCGCTGTTCGTTCCGGACCCGCTTCCGCCGCTCGGCGCCGTGGTGCACAGCCGGTTCGAGCCGGCGCCGGGAGTGGTCGCGGAACGGGTCACCTACAACACTCTGCTGGGATTGCGGGTCCCGGCCGTCCTGTATCTTCCGAATCCGCGCCCGGCCGGCAAAATTCCCGCGCTGATCGTGGTCAACGGCCATGGCGGCGACAAGTATGCCTGGTATGCGTTCTATTCCGGGATGCTGTACGCCAGGGCCGGCGCGGCAGTGCTCACTTACGATCCGATCGGCGAGGGGGAACGCAACATCAACCGCAAATCCGGCACCCGCGCGCACGATGTGCCGCAAGATCCGCCCGAGCTGGGCCGGCGGATGGGCGGCTTGATGATGACCGAAGTCATGCAGGCCGTTTCCTACCTCTCGCAGCGCGCCGAAGTGGATGCCACGCGGATAGCCGCGATGGGCTATTCGATGGGGTCGTTCGTGCTCGGGCTGGCCTGCGCCGTGGAAACGCGCCTGGGCGCCTGCGTGCTCGTGGGCGGAGGCAACTTGGACGGCCCCGGCGGAGTGTGGGACAAAGGCAAGCCGATGTGCCAGGGAATCCCCTATCAATCCCTCTCGTTCCTCGGCGATCGCCCGGCCGTGCTCTACGCGCTGCACGCCTCGCGCGGGTCCACGCTGCTTTACAACGGCTTGCAGGACACCACCGTTTCCATTCCCAAGCACGGCAAACCGTTCTTCGACGACCTCCACCGGCGCACGGAGAAACTGCGGGGCAGCTCGAAAGGGCTGTTCGAATACGAATTCACCGAGGGCGCGCACCGGCCCTACTTCGTGACCCGGCCGGTGGCGCAATGGCTCGAGCGGCAGCTTGATTTTCCGAACTGGACCGAGGCGGACATCGCGGCCATGCCGGTGACGCACATCAGCGAGTGGGCACGCGCGAATGGCGTCGAATTGGATCGCCTCTATGCGACCGAGGAGCGCGAGGGCGGCGCCCAAGCTCTGGGCGCTGGCATTCCGGCCCTGTCTCGCAAGGACCTGAGCGTCTTCACGCCCGAACAGTGGGAACGCGAGAAGGACCGCCTGATCTATGAAAGCTGGCTGAAAGCGGCCCGAGCCGAGCTTTCGCCGCAACCGAAGTGATCGCCGCTCCTGGAAACACGTATGCTGTGCTCCGTGATTTTGCTCTTGGGAGTCTGCGGCCTGGCGCTCGCCCAGCCGGCGGATCCGCTTCGAGGACTGCGCCAGACCCACCTCAGACTGATCGTCCTAGACAGCGACCTGGAGCGCGTTCGGTCGCTCCTGCGCACCGATGGGCAGGCCCGCTCGATCTACCAACGCCTGGCGGACCAGGCCCGCAAAATCGAGAGTGAACCGCCGGTCAAGTACGCGCTCGTCAACGGACGCATCCTGCACCTGAGCCGCCTGGCGGTGGAACGCATCTACACGCTGGCGCTGCTGTACCGGCTGGACGGAAAGCGGGAGCACCTGGACCGCGCCGTGAAGGAGTTGCGCGCGGCGGCCGGTTTTCCGGACTGGAACGCCAACTTCCTCGATAAAGCCGAAATGACTCACGCGGTCGCGATCGGTTACGACTGGCTGTACAACTCGCTCACGCCCCAGGACCGCACGCTGCTTGGCAAGGCCATCGTCGAGAAGGGCCTCCGCGACGCCATCCCGATCTACGAGGAAAAGCGCTGGTGGGCCATCAACCAGCTCAACTGGAATCCGGTCTGCAACGGAGGCGTGGGTTTGGGGGCACTGGCCGTCGCCCAGGACGAGCCCGAGCTGGCCCGAACCATCATCCGCCACGTTCTCCAGTCGTTTCCCCTGGCGCTGTCGTCGTATGCGCCCGATGGCGCCTGGGTGGAAGGCCCGGAGTACTGGCACTATGCGACCCGCTACGCGGTCTATCTGCTGGCGGGTTTCCACTCCGCGCTGGGTCACGACTTCGGCCTCTCGGCGTCACGTGGGTTCGGCGCCACCGGCCGCTTCCGCGTGTACGCCACCGGGCCTACGGGGAAGCTGTTCAACTACGCCGACGGCTCGGAGGAGGTCGAGGGCGCCGCCGAGATGTTCTGGCTCGCGCGGAGGTTCCGGCAGCCCGTGTACGCGTGGCACGAAGGGCGTCAGATCGCGGGCAGCGGCGCGCCCGAGGCTCTCGACCTCGCCTGGTACGAGCCCAGGCAGGTCGCGCCGCAAGAGGCCAAGTGGCCGCTCGACGCCTATTTCCGTGGCGCTGAAATCGCGACGCTGCAAAGCTCCTGGAACGATCCGGCCGCCATCTTCGTGGGCATCAAAGGCGGCACGAACCGGGGCGGCAGAGGGCACGCGCACCTCGACCTCGGCAGTTTCGTGCTGGACGCCGGTGGCGTGCGCTGGGCCATTGACCTGGGCAGAAACGACTACAACGTTCCCGATTACTTCGGCAAGCTGCGCTTCACTTACTACCGCACCGGAACCGAATCGCACAACACCATTCAGATCGATGGCGCGGACCAGGACACGTTCGGCCGGGCGGACATCGTCGAACACCGCTTCCGTCCGGACTTCGCGTTCGCGCGCGTGGATTTGTCGAGGGCTTATCCAGGCCGATTCAAACGTTTCGAGCGCGGCATCGCATTGCTGCGCCGCAAGCAGGTCGTGGTTCAGGACGAGTTCATCGCCCAGCGCCCGGTGGAAGCGCTGTGGGGCATGGTGACGGACGCGGAAGTGAACCTCGAAGGCCGGAAAGCCGAACTGCGGAAGGGTGGGTGGGTTCTATCGGCCGAGATCCTGACGCCGGCCGGTGCAAGGTTCGACACCGTCTCGACTCAAGTGCCTCCGCCGCAGACCCCGAACTCCAACACGCGCAAGCTCGTCGTCCGGCTCCCCGGAAAGGTCGCCGATCTGCGGCTGGTCGTGGCTTTGACGCCCTACCGTGCCGGCCTGCCCAAGCCGGGACTCGACTGGAAGGACCGCGGTCTCGATCGCTGGTAGTTCACAGCTTCTCCAGCACCTTCGCGTAATACTGCTTGCCCTGCTCGAACCTTCCGAGCGCAATCGCTTGGTCGGCGTCGCTGGCGAAGCGGTAGTTCTTCCGGATGAAGCTGGTGGCACCGTCAATCTGCTCGATCAGCGCGCGGGCCGCCTCCGCCCGCCGCCGGGGAGCCGCGCCCGTCTGAACATAGACCGGGTTGGTGTGCGCATAGACCGGGTAGCCTCGGCGCGTGGTGGTTGTTCCCGCGACGCGCGCGGCGATCCACCCGGAGCCGGCGGCCTGGATTTCCCGCTCGAGTTTGGCTTCCTGCCGATCGACCGCCGCTTGCGAGGCGACCACCTCGCCGTCGGCGACAATCTCGAGCCGCTCGAATGGCACGCGGGACAGCGCCCGCGCACTGACTTTCAGGGGTCCGGCGCTCTTGACCACCGACCCCGGCCCTTGTCCGTTCACCTCGAATTGCAGCAAGGGGCCGTTGGAGATAACCGTGCGCCCCGCGCGCAGGCCGGCGAGCCAGGTCTCGTAGCTGAATGGGCCGCCAACCTGGACAAACACGCGGTTGTGGTCGTATTCCCACCAATCCGTTCCGGTCGATATGGGCAAATGGAAGCCGCAGTTGAGGAACCGGTAGTACCAATCGTAGTCGACCGGAAAACCATCCGCGATGTTCAGCGCATCGACGTGGCCGAGGGCGACGGCCACCGGCGCTTCCAGTCCGTTTCCGTTGTGACACCAGACGGTAGTGCCGCCGATCCGCCGGGCTTCCGCGCAGAGCATCGACAAGGTGGGAAAGTCGGGCGCTTTGCCGTCCGGCGACAACATGCCGGTCGAGACGGGCTGCACCAGCCGGGGAATGTTGAGAAACAGGCAGTGCCCGTAGCCGAATTGGATCGAGTTCGCGGTGCTGTTGTTCCGGCACTCCTCGCCCATGTCCAGGATGGTTCCGTCGCGCGAGAATTGCGGGAGCGGGCCGATGGGGATGCGGTTGCTGGCGAAGGGCTGAACATTGCGGATCAGGTAGCTGATGACGCTCACATCGACGGCCTCCGCCTGGGGCACCATCCGCAACCGCTCATCCACGCTCTCCTCGATATCCATGTAGAAGTGGGTGTGCGTGTTGCCCGAATACCAGCCGGACTTGTGCAGGTCCCACAGCAGGGGGAGAGAGAAATCCCGCACGCGCGTCGAGCCGGCTTCCGCATCCACTTCCGCAACCGCCGGCTGGTGACAGATGCCGCGGACCACTTCGATCTGGTAACGCCCCGGAGGAACGGCCACCTCGTAGGCGTCGCGAGCATAGAAATACCGCACACCCGTCTTCGACTGCTTGGGCATGGTCTGGATCGAGGAAGCCGGCACATAGGCTTCGCCGGTTGCCGCGTTAGTCACGCGGATCTTGGCTGCCACCGGCCGCCCCGTCGCGCCGTCCCGCAACGCGCCGCGGATCACGCCCTTCGGCGCCAGGCTGGTCTGCCCGTTTAGAGGAACCAGCACGGCGCCGCAACTCAAAACCGGAACCGAGTTCAGGATCTCACGTCGCGAAAGATGCGGTCCGAAGCCCATGGCGAACGCAATATAGCACACTCGGCCGATTCGGAAACCGCCGCGCGGGCCGCGCAGGCCGCACGCAGGCCGGAAGCGGCGCGGCGTCGCCGCCTACTGCTTGATGATCGTGCCGTCGCGGCGGCGGACTTCACCCCAGCCGCCGTTCAGGTTGCGGCCTCCCGGCCCGCTGCGGCCGGGGCCGAAGGGATACTTGGCGGCGGCCTTCTCGTCCACTTCGATGCCCCAGCCCGGCGCTTCGTTGGGATAGAGATAGCCATCCTTCATGACCGGGCAGCCCTTGAAAACCTCCTGCAAGCGCTCGTTGAAGGGCGAGTACTCCTGGATGCCGAAGTTGTAACAGGC
>Ga0315277_10008511_pt1 | contig 13190 bp, 7 predicted proteins | sample YL17G05_15_MG_FD_203695 | JGI IMG/M metagenome (GOLD analysis project Ga0315277, IMG submission 203695) | Sediment microbial communities from Yellowstone Lake, YNP, Wyoming, USA - YL17G05_15 | ecosystem: Environmental > Aquatic > Freshwater > Lake > Sediment | place: USA: Wyoming | collected...
CCCTGGTCAACCCTGACCCGAAGCTTTTTGCGGCGAACCTCGATCTGTTCCTTGAGCATGGGTCGGCGCCATCGGGCGATGCTCCGATGATCTTGATGCCGCCCTTTGGTGACAGCAAGATGTTCACCGACCAGCAGATGGCGGATGTGATCGCCTATATGATGTTGCTGAACGGGGTAACCTGGACTAAATAACCTGGTAGACTCCACCTGACACGGAGAGGAGTCTCAACCTCCATCCATCCGGCGCCCTGACAGCCTCTTATCGGGGTCCAACAAAGATTACGGCACGCGCTGCCAGTGGAACAATGTCGACCTGTGGGAGTTGAAGTAAATTACCAAGGATCGAGTCAGGGAGCTGTCGACGTCAACTTGTGTTGCTGGCTGGATCAACGTTCCACACGGATCAGATACCAGACACTCGCCGGGAAATCTTCCAGGCGGATTAACCAACCGGCGGGAGATCGTGTTAAGGACTGCGCCTCGCCATAAGGCTGGCCGAGCCCATCCAATGGCTGCAAGTACACTTGTTGGGCATTTTCCAGGCCGCGGAGCGTAATCAGGCCGGTAACCGGTTCGATGCGGGTGGGGGTTTGCCCAAAGGCCTCCCCCAGGGAGCGTCGCGAGACATCTTGCCAGCTCATATCAGTATTGGCAGCCCGTGCCGTTGTCAGCAGTAATATCTTTCCAGACTGTGCCAAAGTTTGATCATCGAGACTGATGATCTGGATGACGGCATAAGGGGTGGCATGATTGGTCACTAAATTTTGGGTGGCCATTTCCCCGACTCGTCCTATCACAGCCTGCCAACTTGGCGTATCCACAAAGACACGACCATTGCCCGGAAGCGCCTGCCAGTTCAATTCGCCCGTATCACTGAGGATGTTAGTTTCGTCAAGCATGATTTTGCCGGGTTGAGGGGCATTTTCGGCTGCGTCGAAGCTGGCGATAGCCAAGCCATGTGTTAGTGCCAGGCGACCCGACAGGTAGGGCACCAGATAGGGAGTAGCGTCAAGTGGGGTACGTTGGCTCTCGATCAGCGTGGCGCGTTGAATGTGGCGTTCGATGGTCTGCCGCGCCGTTTGGACATCGCCGCGCAAGAAGGCCAGCCCGGCGGTAGCCGTCTCAGCCATTTTAATGGGGTCATTGGCGATCGAGAAAAACGAACGGATGGCGCCCTCCAGTGGGGCATCATCAGATTGAGTTTCGTTGTAAGTGTATAGGAAGATGCCATCCCAATCCTGGAATCTTCCGTAGGCCGCCAGGATTGTGATGAAGCCAGCGGCGAAGTCGTTAGGGAAAGGGCAGTTAGTTTCTGAGACAAGGTATGGCAGCCCCTTCACCTTGCTGCGTGCCACGCGGGCGATCACGTTGCGGTCGGCGTCATCCACCATGGGGGTGTTGCCGATAAACCAGTCTTTCAGCAACCCATCCCTGTCCGGAAATTCGGGGTGCTGCCAGTAGAAATGGCCATCGGTGATGCCCATTCGGGCGAGGTTTTCCAGGTGCAGAGGGTTATTCAGACCCTGGTTGTGATCCGAAGCCCCCAGGATGATCTGCTTCACGCCCAGGTTGTCTTTTAAGTAGGTGGTCATGTCTTCAAACCAGGACCGCTCGATCCCGGCATAAAAGGCAGATTCATCCGCAAAGCGTCCGTAAGATGCTGCGGCAAAATCGGATTTACGCAGGCGGCGCACGCTGCCCTGGGTGGCATCTTCTGTCTCGGCCAGATCACCCTGCCATGCGGCGAATAAGACCTGGCGCGTGGGATAGCGCTGCGCCAACCAGGCGTTCCAACGGTTATCCAACTCGGTGGCATAATAGGGCGGAATATCGGCCCAGGTGCCGCATGGTTCGGTCTGCTCACCGATTAACCGGTTGCACAACCACGATTCGAGCAGGCTGTTCTCATTGACAAGTTCCACCAGAGCCACGGCAGGTTCATCGGTATAGGCGTTACCGGTGAAGGGGTTGACGTGGGTGAGAAGATGGGTGGCGTATTCTTTTTGCAGCTCGATCAAGCGGGCATTGAAATAGGTTAGCGCTTTGGCATAGCCAATCCATTCAGCTTGGACCACGCCATCAGCTGTGGTGAAGGGACGTGCCACGTTTAAATTCAGGTCAACGTAGATACCGTTCTCTTTACAACAGGCCACGAAGTAATCGAGACGGGTCAGCGCCTCGGGGTCAAGACTGCGTGTGTTCTCACTCTGGCTGCGCACAGGCTTATCCCCTGTTTTTCGCAAGGCTGCCGGCTGGTGGCTGCGCATGAGGAGGCCGTTAGGCCAGCGCAGATCCATGAAGTGCAGGCGCAGGCAGTTGATACCATATTTCGCCAGGTGGCGCGCTATCAGTGGGGCATGGTTCATCGACGGCAGGCAAACGCGCGCGGTCAGGTTTTGACCCCAAATACGCCAGCGCAGGCCATCACCGGTTACCAGGTGGCCGTCTGCAATTTGGATGAAACCTTTTGCTCCAGCAGGTTTTTCCAGCAGGTAAGCCAGGTCGGTTGGCCCAGGGGTGATGTCGTCACCGGGGATGACAAAGATGGGCCAGGCATTGTGATCGGGCATGGGACGCGGCTCAAAAATAGCAGGATTCATAGGTCATCTCCTTACACAGCCAGTAATCGTATTCGCACTCGGTTCGAATAACCTGTTTCGACCATCACAGGTGGTTTGACATAGTTGCCCCAGGTCAGTTCCGGGTAATTCCAGGCGTTGTTGATATTCATACGAATATCACCGGGTGGAAAATCACCCAGCACCAGGAAGGCATCCACTGTTACGTAAGCATTGCTGGCACGTGGATTATGCCGGCCTGTGACAACCACCCGAATGACATGCTCGCCCTCCGGCAGTCCTTCCTGGCTGAACAGCACCTGCTGGTAGACCTTCTCTTCGCCGCGCGAGCTGCCCAGGCCGATGCCGGAGTATAAATCCAATCCGCCGGCTGCCAACACACCATCCAGGTAGACATCGGCGATACCGTGGATGAGGTCTTTCGAGCCAATCCAGGCAATGCCGGTCCCGTGGAATGTTAACTCGACATAATCGCCAGCTTTGTTGCTGCAATGTTCGGTAGCCTGGTAAGTTCTTTGATCGCCATCCACCGCCAGCCAGGCGCCGACGAAATGGACAACTGGATCCCGGTCGTCAATCTTTGCCCCGGGTGGGGGCAGCACCTCCAGGCGGACAGCATCGGTGGCATCCGATTCGGCCTGTACCCCGATCTGGGTCCCGGTGAGTAGGGCGGCTGCTTGCCAGATGTTGTGTTTCATGCTGCAAAAATCTTTGGTACCACGCTCACCGACATCATAACGGCCAAAGAGCCAGTAGTCACGCAGGTCATCTTTCCAGGCCCAGGTAGGGCGCACACCGAAAGATTCATCACCACCTGAACGATCTCGCCAGGCTAATCCGGATGCACGTCCGATGTGATCTATTGGATAAGCTGACCACAGTCCCTTGCGTTCCCAAGCCAGGCGGTCTACAGCATTTGACAAGGTGTAGGCCACACCTACTTCGCGGTAGCCGCCCACATCCACACCGACGTTGAATTTTCGCGCCCGCGGCGAGTGATAAGGTATATCTTCAAGCGTGTACTGGGTGGTGATCAATCCATGACCATCCACATGCACCTCGAAACACACCAGAACCGGGCCATAGCTCCCCGCAATCTTGACGACTGCTTCAAGAGCTTCAGTGTGCGCCACGATATTTCGTAAACTCCAGGGAGCCAGTTCGATACCGATTAAGTTGAGGAACGGCCCACCGGTAATAACTTGAACACCTTGGATCTTACCTTGTGTGATCAAACCCGTCTGTTTACTGAACTGTACCTGGAAATCTTCTCCGGAGATGGTAAACGAGTGATCGTCTTCGCTGATCGTGGGAGTGGGGCCTTGTGTCGATGGGATGTTTTGCTTCTCCGGACCGATGCGTAGATTGTATTCGTCAACCAGGCGTTCTTCGGGGGCGTAGAACTTCAGGTTTACAATCTCACCATCTTGCCAATTACGCGAGGCGATCTCAAGGATGCCGGCAGTATGCGGTTCGATATCGGGAGATTGAGCAATTCCCATTTCGCTGCCCACCATCCAATGAATGGTGATCTCTTGCAGGTTGGTGTGATCGAACCAGTTCCGGATCGCTACCGGTAAAATTTTGCCCTCGCCGGGATTTTCCAGGGGCTCCTCAGCGATCCGGATGGGTGAGTAGGCTTTTTGAGTCAGCCAATACTCGGGCTTTTTACGCCGCCAGCCATCTACGATACCCCATTCGGCTACCCAATGCGGCTTGGACGTGACCATCACTTCGTCAATGCTGGCCCATATCGCTCCACCCAATGCTCCCTCAGTCTGGAAAATGCTCTCCCAAAAACGCTTGATGCTCTCACCCCAAAATTCGCGCACGGCTGTGTCACGCATTTGCTCGGGGAAATCGTAGCAGGGAATGTGGATATACTCGTCATGCAGCACGGGCATATCGTGTCCCCAGGCCTCGCCAATGCTGAAATTGTCGGTACGGCTGGCGGGGTTGTGATCCCAATCGCCGTAATGCAAGCTCCAGATGTCGCAACCGCGCACACCATCGGGGATGGTGATGGGGTAGCTGAAGATGACCGGGCGAGTGGGATCGGCTTGTTTGGCATACTCGTATTCGAGTTGGAAATTGCGACCCCAGTAGCTTTCGTTGGCGAGTGACCACATTAGCACACACGGGTGGCTGCGATCGCGTTCGATCATCTCGGCGAACTGGTTCATGTACGCCGGGGTAAACTCGGGATCGTTTTGGGTGGGTCTGATGAATTGGTATACGAAGGCCACGGCGATCTCATCCTCGACGTACATGCCCAGGCGGTCGCAGGCGTCGAGAAAATCGGAGCGCGGTGGGTAATGGGAGGTGCGGACAAAGTTGATGTTGGCAGCCCGGAAGGTGCGCACATCCTGCTCAGCCAGTTCGGGTGTGATCGTCCGCCCGGTAGTGGGGTAGATGTCGTGACGGTTGACGCCGCGTAGTTTGACCTTCTGCCCATTGACGAGTAAGCGATTACCAGCGACTTCAATCTTACGGAATCCAACTTGTTTAACAAGAGTCTCAACTTCACCGCCCTCTACCACCAGTGCAGCTTCGAGCGTATACAGGTTCGGATGCTCAGCATCCCATTTTTGCGGCGTAGCCACCTCAATTGCCAGGCTGGCCTCCGGTTGGTCCTGGCTTATTTCGATGACAGCCGGCGTGATGGGCACGGATTTTCCCTGTGGATCACGTAAGCCCAGGCGCACGGTTCCAGCGCGATGCTGCAGCTGGCAAGAGGCGGTGACTTTCAGCGTGGCGTGGCAATACTCAGAATCGAGATCAGTTTCAACGTGCAGACGTGTGAGATGATCGGGCGGCAGGGCAACAACCTTCACATCTCGAATAATTCCGCCTGAATGGAAGGAAGAGATCTCTTGGGGCTTGTCGGTCACCCCCACAACCAGCGCGGCCGGTTGACCGGGCGTCACCAGGCCGGTGATGTCGCAATCCCATGAGGTAAACCCCCCATAGTGCTCGCGCACGAAGCTGCCATTCACCCACACCCTGGCTAAACAGTTGACACCGTCGAAGCGCAGAAAGATGGTCTGCCCGGCGAAATTTACGGGAATATCGAATGTGGTGCGATAGGCATATTCGCAATCGGGTTCGATTTCGAAGCCCTGGGTGATCGTAGAGCAGGGAACAACAGCATTGACCCACGAGGTCGGGTCAATCGCATTGGTCCAGTAGCCCACCGGGGGATGGATATTAATTTTCCAGACGCCATTTAAGGAGATGATGGTCGACTGTACACCCCTTGTGCTCAAAGGCAGGGGTACAATCGTCGGTCGAGGCCAGATTTGGGATAGTCCTGCGTTCATCGATCACTCCATTCTCACGAGCAAGCCGTAGTGAAATGCCGGTAGGATTAGCTGGTCGTCATAAATAACTGCCTTCCCCAGCGCTTCTTGGAATGGGGAATAAAGCTGTACCTGTCCGGAATGGGTGCCCAGGGCAGTTAAATTGAGTGTGATTGGCTGGATCCACGGAGTCTCCAACTCGTCACGCAGGACATGATCCCAGCGGTCAGCCTTGTTGCGCAGCCAGAGCAACAGGTGACAATTCCCTTTCAATCCCAGTATCCATACCTTTTCGGAGGAAAGGTCAATTGGCTGAAAATTCTCGGAGTCGAGTTGGAGCCCTGCTACCAGATCGGCGAAAGGTTTAAACCCAGCCCACAGATTCTTGAAATCCACATATTCACTCCAATGCCAGATCTGTCCCGCGCCAGCGGCACCGGCGAAGAAGGCAGGGTAAGTGGTGTCGTGGAAGATCACCCCGCGGTTGTCCATGCGGTAGTAGCGGAAGGGGCCGGTGTGGCAGTCATTGACAGCGCCCGTTTCAGCCAGGATGACTGGTTTATCAGGGCGGCGAGTTTGCTGGATGGCGTCCAGGCTGAATGCCACCGGGTCTGTGTGGCAGATGTCCCACGGCGCACCCTGGTCGAGGTAGCGATGCACCTGTTGGAAAGGCATTTCATCCATCCAGAAGTCGCGATAAGGCGTCAGGCTTTCGGGGGCGTCGAAGCTGCCCAGCGAGTTAACGACCATCTGCTTGGGCACGAGCAGCTGGATGTGGTGCAGCATGTCGCGCGTCCAGTCGCGGGGGATTTCCCAACGACTCGTCAGACAGGCATTGATCTCATTCCACAATTCCCAGGCCATTACAATCGGATCGTTGCCATATCGCGCCAGATAGGGGCTGATCTTTTGCAGCCAGAGTTCACGCCATTCGGGGGATGTGAACCACTCGTCCATATCCTTGGGACTCTGACCTGTCTTGGGATGACGCAACACTTTTAACGCCCACGATGCGCCTGGCTCAAAGGTGCGGAAGTGGTCAAAGCACAGCTTGAGACGGATCCCAACCTGGCGGGCGGCTTCCACCACCGCATCCAATCGAGTAAGCGCCAGCAGATCGATCTCCGCAGCGACATCGCTCTCAATGTTGAAGTAATCGTTGGAAAGCCAGATGCGAGTAAAGTTCCCACCATTTTCGGCCAGCAGGTGGAACCAACGCCGGTATTCGTTCACGCCGAGGGTGGCAGTTTCGTCGCGGGTGAGAAAGTGCTGTCTGCCTTCAGGCAGACGATAAACCGATGGCCCGACCAGGTTCAACCCGATCGGGCAAAAGCTGCTGCTGTCTGAATGGGCAAAATAACGCGGGTCTAGCGAACTGACCTGCACGAAGCCGGGATGTCTGGAAGGCGTGCATTCAAAGCTGCCGTGTTCGACGGTTGCTTGCCCACACAGCGCACGGTAGTTGTAGATGCCAGGCTGTTCGGGTGTGAAACGAACTTGCAGCACTATGTCACTTACGGGGGTAGTCGTTTCGTAGCCGTGAACATCGTAAGAGAAGTGGGCAGGTTGATGTTGGAAGGCAGGGCGAGTTTCACGGCTGCCATCCGGTGCGATGAATTCCATGCGGTCAACGCCAGATATAATGGGGAATTGGCGTGTCCAACGGGCATAAGTGGGAATAGTTTCGGCGGGATGTGATGGGATTGCAGAGGGCATATCATTTCTTTCTGGTTTGCGAATCTGACCCTTATCCCTTTCATCCTGTTGTAAACGATTCTTTACGCTTTTTAGGATGGACGATTACATCAACGGTCAGACCGAGTGCGGCGCCGATAATGCCCCCATATACCGCCGCTTTGATGGCGTTCGCTACATCAAGGACGCCCACTTCGACCATATCAACTACTTTACGGTTGCGCACATCAAAGCCGTAGCCTTTGCCCCGTAGTTTGATTTCGGCTAACACGTTGGATGTGCTTTCCCCACAATTGGCGAGTAGCGCATGAATGGGGACCTGCAAAGCACGCCCAATGATGCGCCCAGCCGCGCGCTCATCGAAATCAAGGGATTTTTGCATGTCAACCAGTGCAGGAAGACAATCTAACAAAGCCACTGCGCCCCCTGGTAGCACACCGCCTATAAGGGCTTCACGCATGGTGTCGGCGGTGCGTTTGGCGAGTTTCACCTTTTCTTCAATCTCCGTTTGGGTGTTCCCACCTATCCAGTAGATGGCCGAAATCCCGGCCAAACGGGCGATGCGCTCCTTAATCTTACGGGCGAGTTTTTCATCGCGTTCTTGCTGCATGACCATAATCAAGCGTTGAAAATGACCCTGGATTGCCTGTGAGCCACCACGACCGCCGATGATGCCAAATTTGTCGCGCTCCACCCAGAGTTGATCAGCGTGGCCCAGGTGTTCGGGCTTGACGTTCGCCAGAGAGTAACCCGCTTCGCGAGCGAAGATGGTCCCACCAGTCAGGATGGTCAGGTCTTGGAGTTCCCATCGTTCGGTCGTTTCCCACAGGTTTACAGCCAGCAGGCGTATTTCAGGGGAAGAGCGGTTAACAGCCTCCAGCACAGCCAGGCATTCCTGTGAAATCACTTTTGCCAGGATAACGAGCTTATCCACACCGGTAGTAAAAACGCTCTCCAGCCAGTTTGCCAGTTGGTAGGGATCGGTGAGGTGCAAATTGCTGACCAGGATGGCAGGATTTTGTAGCTCACTACGGTATTTGAACGTATCCATGACCATGTTGCGGCTGAAAAATTCGCCCTTCCAGATCATCCCATTGATATACTCCACGCGGGAGATGCGCCCGCGGTCAGCGCGCACATCCACCTGACCGTAGCGGCCCACGCGGGTGTAAATTTCACCCAGGCTTTGGGCGATTTCAGCGTCGTGGCACAGCGTATCAGCCAGCCGGACAAGCTGCCCCTGGTCAGCGACGGGGATGGCGTTTTGGCTGAACGTCTCAGCGACCAGCTTTGCGCCAGCTTCCAGGTGACGGCGCAGCAACATGGCATTGCCGCCGCTGGCGATATGCTTGCAGCCCTGGTTAAAAACGGATTTGTAGACCAGCGCTGCCGTCACGGAGGCATCGCCAAATCGCTCGTGCATGCGCCACATCAGGTGACGAACCATCATCGCTCCCACGTCTTCATCGCGGTCAGGCAGGGCATAAATGCGCCGGGCGATCAGACCTCCATCGTCGAGTACTTCGGGTAACCGAACTCCGCCCACCCTCGAAAGCATCACCGTACCGTGCAACGGGCCATAAGTAGGGCGGACGGCGGCCACAATTTTGCTGATGCCAACCCCTAAAGCGTGGTGGACATCAGGCTGGAAGACAACCCGACGCGGGTTTCCGTCGCCCATGATCAGCCCTTGACCGACCCCAGTCGTATTCCGGAGATAAAGTAGCGCTGAAGGAAGGGGTAGACCAGCAGGATCGGGATGATGGTGACGATGATCTGCGAAGCCTTGACCGAGCGGTTGGAAAGTTGCGCCAGGTCTCTGGGATCCACACCGAGACGGCTGAGATCGAGCTGAACGACAATCGTACGCAAGAAGGTTTGCAGGGGATAGTTTGCAGCCTTGGTCATGTAAATGGCGCCATCGAACCAGGCATTCCAGTGACCGACGGCGGCAAACAAGGCCAGTGTTGCCAGTGCCGGCAGCGAAAGTGGCAGGAAGATGTAGAAGAGAATTTGCCAGTGGGAGGCGCCATCCATCAGCGCGGCTTCTTCGATCTCCTTAGGCAGATCGCGGAAGAAGTTCATCATCAGGAAGATGCTCCAGATTTGCACCGCCCCCGGTAAGATTAAGGACCATATAGAGTCTATCAAGCCCAATTTCCGCACCACCAAAAAGGTGGGGATCAACCCGCCGTTGAACATCATCGCGAACAGGAAAATCCACAAGAAGATAGTGCGACCCTTGAATTCTTGCGATGACTTGGATAACGGGTAAGCGACCAGCACGATCAGGCTCAGGTTGATGGCAGTGCCGAGAATCGTCCGCTCGAGCGAAATAAGGAAAGACTGATGAAAAGCCGCCGCACCGATCACCCGGGTGTAGTTCTCCATCGTGAATCCAATTGGCCAGAAGGTAACAAACCCGCCCATCGAAGGGGCTGTACTGCTAAAAGAAACCGCAATGATATGGATCAACGGCAGGATGCACAAGCAGGCGATGAGTACCAGTACAACATAGTTGAATACATCAAAGAAACGGCTGAACCAATTTTTCTCTTCAATCATGATCAATTACTCCTGGTCAAAATACCCGGTAACTGGCGAACTTAGACGCCATCCAATAAGCCACGTTAATCAAGATAAAACCAATGCCAGATTTAAACAGACCCACTGCTGCCGCCAGGCTGTATCGGGCGCTGATCAGACCAGCGCGATAAACGTAGGTATCCAGAATATCGCCAGTGGCGTAAACGGCGGGATTATACAAATTGAGCACCTGGTCGAAACCGGCATCGAGGATCCCGCCTAGACCCAAGCAGCCGATCAATACAATCGTAGGTGCGATGCCTGGCAAGGTGATGTGGCGCAAGCGCTGCAGGCGGTCGGCCCCATCCACCGCGGCCGCCTCATACAGCGTGGGGTCAATCCCGGTCAGGGCAGCGAGGTAAATGATGGTACTGAACCCGACATCCTTCCAGACATGCGACACAACAATGGTATAGGGAAAAAATTTTGCATTCCCCAAAAAGATGAACGAGGGGATGCCAAGCGAATTCAAGAACCGCCCAATCAATCCGTTGGAAGACATCATATCCAGCAAAATGCCCGCCAACACCACCCAGGATAAAAAGTAAGGTAGATATAGAATTTGGTTGACAATGCGCTTGAAAACTCTCACCCGGATTTCATTAAGCAGCAGCGCCAGGATGATAGCAGTGAACTGCAAAACGACAATCTTAGATACCGCCAGAACCAGCGTATTGCGTAGCAGTTCCTTGAATTGTGGCAGCAACATGAGAAACCGGAAGTTCTTCAATCCCACCCAAGGAGAACGCTCAAAACCCAAACCAGGGTTGTAATCCTGGAAGGCAATGCGAATGCCATACATGGGGTAATAGTTGAAGATCAACAGCAAAATTATCCCTGGAATGAGCATGAAATACAATGGCCAAGATCGAGCCAGGTAACCCAATACTCTCTGGCGGGATGACGTGTGGATACGATGAGTGATATCTGCGGGGGTCGTCATTTAAGCAGCAGCCTCTTTAGGGGTATGATAGCAAGTGTAGGGGCGTGGTTACCACGCCCCTACGATTTGGAAGGATATAACCGAAGACTTTATTTTTGAGTCGCCCACCACTCGTTGACTTCTGTAGTGATCTTATCACCACCGAGTGCCTTCCAGTTGGTAACGAACTCATCGAAAGCACCCAAAGGCTTTTGACCTGTGATGATGCCCATGTAGGTCTCGGTCGCCAGGGTGCCAAGGTTGCTGTTCGTGCCGCCGGAGGTGCCCAGGTCGGTGCCCATTTCCACCATGGTCGCGGTCGGTAGGGAGTTGTACATGTTCTTGATACCTTCAGCCTCGGAAACATCACCCGCCAACAGGGAAGCTTCGACGCCCAGCTTGGCCATGCCCGTCGGATCATCGAAGTAGGTCAACTGCTCGGCGTCGCGCTGATCCTCGGGGACCGAAGCCCAACCCTCTCTAAATTTCAGGTTGGTGAGATCGCGCTGTGGGTCCACACCACCGCCGCCTGTACCCATGACCGGCCCAAAGGCCCACTTCATGAATGACAGGTTGCTGATATACGAAATGCGATCATTTACGATCTCGAAGGTGACGCCCTCGATACCAGGGTTATTGAAACAGCGATACTCGGGGTTTTCACCCCATTCAGCCATGAAGTTGGTCTGCTTGATGAATGCTTCCGCATTTTGGAAGCCCTTGCGCATGGGGTTCACCACACCCACGAAGGGATTCGACCAGTGCTTCTTCTTGCCGGCTGGTCCGCTTGGAATGTCATAGGGTTTCCAGACGGCAGTGGGATCGTTCTTCTTGCTTTCTGCGCAGCCCCAACCGGAGTCCCAGGAGGGGGTGAAGTGGATGCCAGCTTGGTTGCCGGCGATGAGCTTTTCGGCTTCGGCGGTGGGGCGGGTGGGGAAATCTGCCGGGATCAGGCCTTCTTTGTACCACTTCGCCAGGAAGGTCAGGGCATCCTTCATCTTTGGATTAATCGAGCCGGTGGCAAGGTTTCCATTTTCATCTTCGGTCCAGTAGCCCGGCAGTGTGCCAGCGATCGAGCCAATAATAGGATCGAAGCTGCCGTACCATGAATAGCCCAGGTCCTGCTGAGCCGCGATGCCTAAGGTGGTACCAGGAGCGCCCTGACCCAATTCTCCTTTTTTGAAAGCCGACGCAACCGTGTAGAGTTCATCCAGCGTCGTGGGGGCCTTCAGATTGAGTTTATCCAGCCAGTCCTGGCGGATCCACATCACTTTGTCGTTTTGGATCAAGCGTTCTACATACGGCCAGCCCATCTTTCGACCCTTGTAGCTGGCATAGGCCCACGGCAGGTTGCCATACGGCGCCCACTTATCCTTGACCCATTTCTGGCTGGCAGTATTTTCGAAAACATCGGTGATGTCTTCTACCATGTCGGCTTCGTACATCTTGACCAGGATTGTGCCACCCACATTTTCGCACAACTCAGGCAGGTCATTGGCGGCCATAGCCAGGTTGTATTTTTGATCGCCATCATCGGCGGCGATCCACGTCCAGGCGGCTTTCCATTGGATGCCCAACAGGGCTTTCATATAGCGGGTGAAGTGGTTGTTGTCCACACCGTCGCCTGCCGCGAAGGCCACGGTCGAGTCCACCCGCCGGGAAGATGAGATGGTGACCGGGGTGGCCAGCGGCATACCTTCCGGAAGCGCTGGGAAGGTGATCTTCCAGCCCTTGGGGTTATTAGGCGCGCCGGGTAGGGGTAAGCCAGCCTGGGTGAGTAGTTCTTCAGCTGTGAGTGGTTTCGGAACAGCAGTTGGTGCTACCACCTGCGTTGCGGTTGGTGCAGCCATTTTTGTTGGCTCGGGGGGCTTCTCGGTTGCTGGCACCGCTGTCGGGGCGACCGTGGTGGCCTTGCTGCATGCAGCCAATGCTGCGCTCCCGGCCACCAGGCTGCTAATTCGAATGAAATCACGGCGAGTTATCTTAGCATCTTTCATTTTACTCTCCTTGTTCAGTGTTATTCTGGTAGTCTAATTTGAAAGTTGGACTTCTCTTCCACAGGTTCTTTTTTATGTGGCTGTGCACCTCCTATTGTACAAATTTAGCA
>Ga0315277_10008512_pt1 | contig 13188 bp, 11 predicted proteins | sample YL17G05_15_MG_FD_203695 | JGI IMG/M metagenome (GOLD analysis project Ga0315277, IMG submission 203695) | Sediment microbial communities from Yellowstone Lake, YNP, Wyoming, USA - YL17G05_15 | ecosystem: Environmental > Aquatic > Freshwater > Lake > Sediment | place: USA: Wyoming | collected...
GGTCACTGGTTCAAGTCCAGTATCGCCCACCATATAAAACATTTCGGGCCCGTGGTTTACAGAAGTGAATCGCGGGCCTTTTCTCTTGGAAGGTCGTGAAAGAGTCCGTCAAGCCGGACTGTCATTGTGCAAGCACGGTTTCCTCTGAGGGAGAAGAACGATGAGCCCGTTTCTTGGCGTTTTGCTGCACGCGATGGGAGGGTTCGCTGCGGGCAGCTTTTATATGCCCTTCAAGAGGGTGAGGAACTGGGCCTGGGAGAGCTACTGGCTGGTCGGCGGCGTGTTCAGTTGGATCGTGGTCCCTTGGCTGTTGGGGTGGCTGTTGGTTCCCGATGTGACGGGCCTGTTGTCGCAGGCGCCGAAAGACAGCCTGTTCTGGACGTACCTGTTCGGCGTGCTTTGGGGAATCGGGGGCCTCACGTTCGGCCTTTCCATGCGATACCTCGGCATGTCCCTCGGATACGCGCTCGCACTAGGATTCTGCGCGGCTTTCGGCACCATCATCCCGCCGATTTTCGACGAGGAGTTCCTGGACATGTTCACAAACGCCGGCGGGATGCTCACGCTGCTCGGCGTTGTCGTATGCCTGGGGGGCATCGCGGTCTGCGGGCGGGCAGGCGCGCGAAAAGAAAAGGAGTTGTCCGACGAACAGAAAACGGCCGTGATCACGGAATTCAACTTCGCGAAAGGTTTCTGGGTGGCTATCTTCGCGGGCGTCATGAGCGCCTGTATGGCCTTCGGCATCCGGGCGGGCGAACCCATCGCGGCACTTGCCGTCCAGTTCGGCACGCCGTCATTATGGCAGAATACGCCCGTGTTCATTGTCGTGATGGCTGGCGGGTTCACTACAAACGTCGTCTGGTGCCTCGCTCTGAACATCCGAAACAAGACCACGCGCGACTACATCAGCGGGCGCGGCGCTTCGATTTTCGCCAACTACCTGTTTTCGGCCCTTGCGGGGACCGTGTGGTATTGCCAGTTCTTGTTCTTCGGCATGGGAAAGACCCAAATGGGACGATATGACTTCTCCAGTTGGACGCTGCACATGGCGTTCATTATCGTGTTCAGCAATCTCTGGGCGCTCCTGCTGCACGAATGGAAAGGCGCCGGCAGGAATACCGTGCGACTCGTGTTTACGGGCATTCTCGTCCTGATCGCGTCCACGCTGGTCATCGGCTTGGGCAATCTTTTGGCGATGTGAGTTGACAAGCGCGCCGAATCTGTAGAAGATAGGAGTCCCCGGCGGGCTGCAAAAGGGGACAGCGGGTTTCCGCGGAACCATGCGCGTCCGCCTGCAACGCGCCGCGCGGGAGCGCCGAGTTTTCGAATGCCCGCACTGGGCAAGCAGGTGCGCGTGGAGGCAACGAGGAGGAAAACGGCGTTATGCCCATCCAAGGATACGTCGAGTATCAACGGCGAGAGTACTGCAAAGACATTCGGTGCCCGGTACAGGTGCTGTTGGAGAAGCAGCCGGCCGGGTCGCCGGAATACGAGGAAGTGAGAGCCGTCTGTCAGACGGGATGCATCCACACAACCTACGAGTTTCACCATTGGCTGATTCAGCAGGGCTACGATATTCTTCGACCCGAAGCATAAGCACACACACGGAAAGGAGGCTGACTGACTATGGAATGGGGAATAGCGAACCGGCTTGCACAGTTGATCAAGTCCGACGGGCATTGCTTCTTCATGGCGATAGACCATGGGTATTTCCAGGGACCCACCACGGGACTGGAAAAGCCCGGTCAGGCGATCACGCCGCTGATACCCTACGCGGACGCGCTATTTGTAACCCGCGGCGTGTTGCGCCATTGCTTTGATCCCAAGAACTGCGCTCCCATCATCCTGCGGGTTTCCGGGGGCAACAGCATGGTGGCCGACGACCTTTCCCATGAGACGCTCACCACGTCCATCGAGGAGATCATCCGGCTGAACGCGTCCGCCGTAGGGATGTCCGCGTACATCGGCAGCGACTACCAGCACGAGAGCCTAAGCAACCTGACCACGCTTGTGAACGAATGCGAGGATTACGGCATCCCCGTCATGGCGGTGACAGCCGTGGGCAAGGAACTGGAGAAGCGCGACGCCCGATATCTGGGCCTCAGTTGCCGCATCTGCGCCGAACTGGGCGCCCGCGTCGTCAAGACGTACTGGTGCAAAGATTTCGATAAAGTCGTGGCCGGGTGTCCGGTACCCGTCGTAATTGCTGGCGGGCCTATCTGTGAGACCGAGCTGGAGGTCTTTGAGTTCGTGTACGACGGCATGCAGAAGGGCGCCATCGGCATCAACCTCGGCCGCAACGTCTGGAAACACGCCCACCCTGTGCCCATGATGCGGGCATTGCGCTCCGTCATCCACGAAAACGCCACGCCAAAACAGGCCCTGCAAGTTTTCCACGAGTTGAAGGCTGCCGCCGGGAAGAAGTGACCGTCTGAGGCCGTGAAAGAATCGCCGTACGGCGAGTGGAGGCAGACCTCATGCGTGTAGCTATGTATTACAATAACCGGGACGTCCGGCTCGAGGAAATGCCCAAGCCGGAGATTGGACCCGGCGAACTGCTGGTCAAAGTGATGGCGAGCGGCATCTGCGGCAGCGACGTCTTGGAATGGTACCGCATCAAGAAAGCGCCTATCGTTCTGGGGCATGAGATTGCCGGCGAGATCGCGGAAGCAGGCGAGGGCGTCAAACGATTCAAGGCGAGCGACCGCGTGTTCGTGTCGCACCACGTCCCCTGCAACACGTGCTGGTACTGCCTCCACGGGAGCCACACGGTATGCGAAACGCTCCACACCACTAACTTCCATCCCGGCGGGTTTGCCGAGTACCTCCGCGTCCCCCCCATCAACGTGGATCGCGGCACGTTCCTCCTTCCCGGCGAACTGTCGTACGAAGAGGGCGCGTTTATCGAACCGCTGGCCTGTGTCATCCGGGGACAACGCACGGCCGGTTTCCGTCCGGGGCAGACCATGCTGATCATCGGCAGCGGCATATCCGGGCTGCTGCATTTGTTGCTGGCCAGAGCGTTGGGCGCGGGCCGTATCATCGCCACCGACATCAACGACTTCCGCCTGAACATGGCCCGGGAGCTCGGCGCGGACGCGGTGCTGCACGCCAAAGAGGATGTTCCTGCTCGGGTCCGCGAACTCAACGGCAACCGGCCCGCCGACCTCGTCATCGTCTGCGTCGGCGCCCTCCCGGCGTTCAAACAGGCGCTGGCGTCCGTCGATCGCGGAGGAACGGTCCTATGTTTTGCCACCACGGACCCGGGGGTCGAGTTGTCCATCCCGCTCAACGACTTTTGGCGCAACGGCATCACGGTGATGCCCTCGTACGCGAACAGCCCTTACGACGCGGAAGTGGCTATCAACCTGTTGCGTGCCGGGCGTGTCCCGGTGAAAAGGATGGTCACTCACCGGCTGGGTCTGGCCGAAACGGGTCTCGGGTTCAAGCTGGTGGCGGAAGCGAAAGAATCGATGAAAGTGATCATCGAGCCGCAGCGATAACAGAAGTGTGCTATGGCGGATTTGCGAGTGCGCGGTCGCGGCCCACGTGCCAAGGGGCCGTCAAAACACCTAACAAACATGTTCATCGTCACTCGCCCATGTTCGCCGGTTCGCGGTCATCCACTTATGTAATGTAGTATCTATACTATAGCACACGCTGCAAGAAAACAAGCTTTCCCCTGACCCCCCTTTCACGACGCAGGTCCGCATGGTTGTGACGGTTTGACTTTTCTGCCATGAGAAAGTAGCATACAAAAATTCGTGTAACGTATTACGTGGTCGATAGTAAAACTTACTGCTTTTCTTGGCTGGGTGCCCGCGGTCGAAGAACACAGAGTCATGGTCAAAACGCCCCGTTCGCAACTCCGCACGCCGTTGCCTCCGAGTGTCGCGAAAGTCCTCCGAGATCGCAAAGTCAACGACGAAGACATTGTCCTTACGACGGATACGGACCTGGATATTGCCGGCGAGTATTCGGAAGGATGGCTCGTCGTCACCAAGACGCACATCCTGACGTTTCTGATCGACAAGACCACCAATCAAGCCTTGATGATCCGCGAGTTGGGCATCGACGACATCGACTCCGTGCGGACGGACAGCCGCGTAGGTTCGGGGTTCCTCGAGGCGAAAACGCACGACAACGTGTTCGAGGAAGTGGTCCGGTTTTCGAACAAGAACCTCGAGAAGTTCGCGAAAATCGCCGCGATGATCCGCTCGTTGGCCGGCGGCAAGCAAGTCGAGGTGCGGCCGGAACAGGAGGAAGAGCTCGCGGCGGGCCGCTGTCGGAAATGCGGCGTTCGGCTTCCAGACCGGCACATGACGGTGTGTCCGAAGTGCATGAAGCGGGGTCTCGTCTTCATGCGTTTCTTAGCGCGCACGAAGGACTACTGGCCGCTCATGACGATCATCATGGTGCTAGTAGTAATCACGATCCTGATGTCGCTGGTTCCCGCGCAGTTAACCCGCATCCTTCTGGATAGCGTCTTTGACGATAAGAAACCCCTCGCCTGGTTTGGATGGCTGGTCAAGGCGTTCGGACTTAGCACCAAGATCGAATGGCTGTACCTCGTCGTGGGATGCCTGGTGACCACGACGGCCACTGCCGTGCTGGTCGGGTGGGCCCGCGAACGTCTGGCCGTCCGCGTAGGCAATCGTCTCGGCTTCGACCTGCGCCGCGACGTGTTCGAGAAACTTGAAGACCTCGCCGTCCGCTACCACGACACGCATCCGACGGGGCAGTTGATGACGCGGTGTACGCAGGACATCGAGACGCTGCAGGCATTCATCAACCAGTTGACGGGCGGGTTCGGCTACCAGTTCATTCTGGTGGTTTCCGTGGCGGCCGTGATGTTCACCAATGACTGGAAACTTGCGCTGGCCGCATGTCTCCCTGCGCCGGTGGTGATGGCGTGTACGGTCTTCTATTACAAATACGTCGTGCCGCGCTGGCATAAGTACTGGACGACGCGCTCGGACTTGTCCAATGTGCTGCACGCCTCCCTGTCCGGCATCCGGGTGGTGAAGGCGTTTGCGCAGGAGGCCCGCGAAGGCAAACGCTTCGAACAATACAGCGGCAAGTTCCGCGACGCGGGATTGGACGTGGGCTACTCGCAGGCGCTGTTCTACCCGACGATGGGGTTCGTGTTCCAGTTGGGGAGCTACTTCATCTGGATTTACGGCGGCAGCACCGTGCTGGAAGGCGTCGATCCGGACCTGACCGTCGGAAAACTGATGATGTTTCTGGGCTACTTGGGCATGTTCTATGCCCCCTTGAACTCCTTGACGCAGATGTCGACGTGGTTCACATCATTTACGACCCAGGCCCACCGCGTTTTTGAGGTCCTGGATCACGAACCCGAGATCACGGAATCGGAGGACTCGGTGGACATCGAAATCCAGGGGGCGATTCGGTTCGAGAACGTGACCTTCGGATATGACCCGCACATCCACGTGCTCCACGAGGTCGGTTTTCAGGTCCGTCCGGGGGAGATGGTCGGTGTGGTCGGCCACAGCGGAAGCGGCAAGTCCACGACTATCAACCTGGTCATGCGGTTCTACGAAGCGAACGAAGGCAACATTACGATTGATAACATCGACATTCGGCGCATTCGGAAGAACTGTCTGCGGCGCCAGATCGGGCTGGTGGCCCAAGACCCGTTCCTGTTCGGCGGCACGATCGCGGAGAACGTCGCCTACGGGAACCCGGACGTCGCGCCCGAACGGGTCCTCGACGCGGCGCTGGCGGCCAATGCCCACATGTTCATCACGCGCATCCACGACGGGTACGACACGCGGCTCGGCGAGCGCGGCTCGGGGTTGTCTGGCGGGGAGCGCCAGCGCGTCGCCATCGCGCGGGGCCTGCTGCACAATCCCCGCATTCTGATTCTCGACGAGGCCACATCGAGCGTCGATACCATCGCCGAGCGGGAGATTCAAAAGGCGCTTGAATCGCTGAGCCTCGGCAGGACCACCATCGTGATAGCCCACCGCCTGTCAACGTTGCGCAACTGCGACCGGATTCTCGTGTTTGAAGAGGGCATCATTCGAGAGCAAGGGACGCACGAAGAGCTGATGGCCATGAAGGGCATCTACCGCAAGCTGGTCATGATCCAGACGCAGTTGACGAGCGACCGGGAGACCACCGTCGACAGCCTGGCGGCCGTGGAGGAGCTGGATCGCGCCGAAGAGGCCAAGAAAGCCGCTCCTACGGAACTCAAGGAACGCCAGCGCGGGCCTGTCCCTCGCATTCACTACGTGGACCCGAAGGAACTGCACTGCTACTCGTTGGACGAGGGCGGGATGCGGGTTACATATCGCGGCGAGACCTATGAATACGTTCACGCGTACCGGTGTTTCCCGGTGTCGCGTCCGAGCGAGTTCATTGCATTGTGGATTGGTTCGTCCGCGTTGGAACACCAGGAGATCGGCATGATCCGGCGGTTGAAGGAGTTGCCGCCAAGCTCGCGTCTTGCCGTCGAACACAGGCTGGCGAAGCGCTACTTCATCCACTATGTTCAGAAGATCAACGCAATCAAAGAAGAACTCGGGTTCCTCTACTGGGATGTGGACACCCACAAAGGCCATATGGAGTTCATGACCAAGCGTTGGGACCGCAATACCGTGGTGGAGAGCGGCCTCAAGAACGGGCGCGTTATCCTCGACGTAGACAACAACCGCTATGAGATTGAGGATTTGGACACGCTCGATACGGCGAGCAAGGCCACATTCCTCAAGTACATCTACTGGTAGGGTTGCTGCGGAGGAATAGCCGCAAAAGGCGCAAGAAGCACAAAACGGAAGACTTTTCTTGTGCCTTTTGTGCATCTTGCGGCAAATCGATGAAAGGAGTGGTAATGGAGGATTCCCGCATTAAGGTGCTCGCGGATCACATTCGTGAAACGTGTTTCGCCCTGCACAAGTACCTCCGTCACGGTCACCTAGAAAAGGTCTATGAAAATGGACTAGTTCACAGGCTTCGCTCTGAAGGGCTGCATGTGGAACAGCAACACGCGATACGGGTGCGAGACGAAGACGGGACACCGCTCGGTGACTTCATGGCAGACCTTTTCGTGGAAGACTCGATGCTTGTGGAATTGAAAGCCTGCAAGGCCTTAAGCGACGAACACACGGCCCAACTGCTCGGGTATCTTCGCGCCACTGGAGTGGAACACGGCATGCTCGTAAACTTCGGCGCTGTGCGCCTGCAAGTCCGGAAGTTTATCCTGAGCAGGGAATAGCCGCAAGAGGCACAGAATACACAAAAGGGAGAAAGCTTCTTGCGCCTTTTGTGCCTTTTGCGGCAAGAAAACAGCCACAAAAAGCACAGGAAACACAAAAGGGCCTATTCCGGGACGGGCGCGTTCCTGACGCAGTGGATGAGGTGGAGGACGTGTTCGTACGGCGTGTCGGGCAATAGGCCATGGTTCAGGTTGAAGATGTGGCCGCGGCACTGGCCGGACGCCACGCATTTTCGAGCGGCTTCCCTGATCGCTTCCGGCGTTCCGTAGGCCAGCAACCGGTTATCGAGGTTCCCTTGGAACGCGCGATGTTCGCCGAGCCGTTTGCGCGCATCGGCGATGGCGATGCGGCTACTCAAGCTGATGACGTCCGCGCCGGCTGCGTCGAGCGAAGAAAGGTCGTCCCACTCCCGCGCGAACACGATGGTGGGCGCCGTGCCTTTCAGGGCGGCGAAAATGCGCTGCTGGTAGGGTAGCGCGAACTCGGCGTACAGAGACGCCGTAAGGAGGTACGCGGCCGACTCGAACAATTGGACGGCGGCGGCCCCTGCCTCGATCTGCCATTTCAGATACTCGATGGTCATGGTGGTCAGTCTTTCCAACAACTGATGGGCGAGGCGCGGCTCGGCTGACAGGAACTGAAGGGCGTGTTCCGCAGTGTCGCCGAAACTCTTTCCTTCGATGAGGAAGAAAGCCAGCGTCAAAGGAGCGCCCGCAAAACCGAGCACGGGGAGTTCGCCGTTCAACTCGTCATGGACCAAGCGGAACGTCTCGGCGATGAAGGGCAATTCGTCCGCCACATCGTACAAACGCAACGCCTCGACCTGCGCTGCCGTACGTATGGACTTGTCGGTCACGGGTCCCGGCGCAAACACGAAAGGCGCGCCCATCGGCCCCAGCGGCGTGAGGATGTCTTGGAAGAAGATGATGGCATCGACGCCGAAGCGTCTTGGCAACAGCGAAATGCGGGCCGCCCACTCCGGATGTCGGAACAACGCATCGAGGGGCAGTCCCGCTTCCGCCCGAAGCCGGACATATTCCGGGTCGGACCTGCCGGCCTGACGCATGAGCCAAATGGGCGTTCGTGGCGTGCGCTCCCCTCGCGCCGCCCGCAACAGCAAGTCGTTCTTATAGGATGTGACTTCCGTCCGGGTTTCCTCCTTATGTGTAGGTAGTCGTCGCGCACCGCCCGCACCTTGGGCATGATGCTCAGAGTTCTTCGGCCTTCGCCGCGGTCTCGCACTTCCGGATTTCGGTCGTCAGGTAGTCGAACGCGGTATCGACGTCGTTGCACAGGCGAAAGAGACTCAAGTCTTCCCGGCTGATGACACCCCACTTGACCATGGCGTCGAAATGGAGCACCTCGCTCCAATAGGACTTGCCATACAACACAATGGGGACCTTTTCGGCCGTCTTTCCCGTCTGGATCAGGGTAAGCAGTTCGATGAACTCGTCCAATGTGCCGAACCCACCCGGAAAGACGGCCATGGCCTTCGATAGGTGGACGAACCAGAACTTGCGAATGAAAAAATAATGAAACTCGAAGGCCAGCTCTTTCGTTTGATAGGGATTGAGCCGCTGCTCGAACGGCAGACTGATATTGAATCCGATGGAGTGTCCGCCGGCGTTGGCCGCGCCGCGGTTGGCCGCTTCCATGATTCCGGGGCCGCCGCCGGAACAGACGACCAGCCGTTCGCGCGGTTTATGCACCGACTTGGTCCAAGCGGTCAGCCTTTCCGCAAGCGCCATGGCGTCCTGATAATAACGACTCATCGCCACCTCGCGCTTGGCGCGTTCGTAGGCGGCGCGCGCGTCTTTAGAAGGCCGCTTGCTGCGGCGCATTTCCGCGTGCGCGGCTTTGAGTTCGGCTTGGGCCATTTCCGGAGGTTTCGTGCGGGCGGAGCCGAAAAACACGATCGTGTGGTTGATGTTGAACTTCCGGAGCCGATCAGCCGGCTCCAGAAACTCGCAGAGCACGCGCACGGTCCGCGCATCCGCACTATGGAGAAATTCCCGGTTGTTGTAAGCCTTCGGCGGCCGGTAGAACGCGTCCGTCTTCATGAACTTATTCTCCATTTCTTGCTCCTTTTTTCGGTAGTTTACAGGGCAGTTGCCGCGTCGCACTTCCTCTGCTGACCGGCGAATTCTAGCACGCATCGGCGCGCCGCCGCACACGCCGCCCGCACCCGGAGCCTCGACTGGACACAACCTGCCAACCAGCCCAACGCCTTGCCCTGTTGACCTAGCGGTTGAACCTGCTGCATGATGGTGAGCGGCGGAGTTTTGCTCTGTGGGACTGCGAAGATTTTCGGAGTGTTACCAGACTCGGTCGAGTCAACCTAGATACCATGATGATGGCGGTAAAAGGAGGCTACGATGATACAAAAACGACACGGATTCACGCTGATTGAATTGCTGGTTGTCATCGCAATTATCGGGATTCTTGCGGCTATTCTTTTGCCGGCGCTGGCGCGCGCCCGAGAAGCCGCCCGGCGTTCTTCGTGCGCCAACAATCTCAAACAGATAGGTTTGAGTCTGAGAATGTACTCTAACGAAGCAGAAGGCGGGAAGTTCCCACCCAAGGCGGCCGTACTTGGGAACTTCTTTTGGTCATTTCCCGCCATGTATCCGGAATACATTTCTGATGTAAACGTGCTGTTTTGTCCGTCGGACTCCGAGGCGCCGGGCATGTACCTGCAAGGGGCGCCCGGCACAGGGTGGCTCAACGCCGACGGCACGCTCAATATCAATCAGATTGAAGGGTATAACGTGACGCCGAACTCCGACCCGTACGTGCCGCCCATGGACGGAGCGCCTCCCGCCGACCGCTCCTATATGTATCTGGGCTGGGCCATTGCCGAGAATGATTGGCTCATACCGTACGCCGATTTCCTCAACTTTTACCTCACCGAGGTTGTCATCGGCGGCCGATACGATGAGGACCTGACGTATACCCATCCCGGCAACGCGGCGGAGGCCGCCTCCCAGGAGCAAGGCCCTGTCATGAACGTCATCGAACCGGACACCGAACTTACCGCATACCGGTTCCGGGAAGGTATCGAGCGGTTCTTTATCCGAGACATCAACAACGCCGCAGGCAGCGCTACGGCACAGTCCGAGTTGGCCGTCACGTGGGACGTGACCTCGACCGACGTGCGCGTGTACAACCACATTCCAGGCGGGTCAAACGTGTTGTTTATGGACGGGCACGTGGAGTTTCTGAAATACAGCGAGAGCAACACCGAGTTTCCCGTTACGAAGGTTTGGGCGATGGTCTCCGAACTCGGGGCCGCCGACGATCCGCGCTGAACGAAACGCGTTATCGAGCCGACGCCGGTCCTCCTTGCACTACAGAGACCGGCGTCGGCTGTGCGCATGGGCGGCGCGGAAGCCTTGCGCGCGCCTGGGCGTGGCTACGACGTCGAGAGTTGGCCGCCCCGTGTGGTTAGTCTGCAGGACGTCGCGTCAGGAAATAAAGCACGAACCCGGCCACCGCAGCCACAGGCCAGGCGGCGGAAGGGACCGGCAATCTCGAGAAGGCCGGAACGATTCCTGTAAACGTCAGCGCACAGCCGACAGCGCCCACAATTCCCAGCAGAAGTCCGAGACCCGCCATGTGCCGCTCTCCTTCTTTGTTCGTTAGGTCGTGTGGAATACGGCAGACGCCACGATTGTGCCCTGTCGGCCGCCCTCCTTTTCAAGTGCGCCGTAGCCTGCGGTTCTGGGATAGGTTGCTTCCAAGGGGGATGCATGCCTAGAATAAGGTGTTCATTTCCGGACTATAACCCGGTTGTTATCCTCCAAGGAGAAACGGTATGACACAGAGAATGCGCGTGGGAATGATCGGTTGCGGGCAGATTGCGAAGTACTTGCACGTGCCGGATTATGCGGCCTGTCCCGAGGCGGAGATCGTCGCGCTGTGCGACCTCGTGCCGAGCAAGGCCCAAGCCCTTGCCAAGAAATATGCCCCACAGGCGAAGGTGTATACAGACTACAGGAAGATGCTGAAGGAAGCCGCTGTGGAGGCCGTCACTGTGGCGTTGCCGAACTATCTGCACGCTCCGGTGACCATCGACGCATTGAAGGCGGGGTGTCACGTGAACGTGGAGAAGCCGATGGCGTGCAGCTCCGAAGAGGCGCGGCGAATGATCGATACGGCCCGCAGATGCGGCAGGCTCCTGAACGTCAATCAGAGTCAACGCCTGTTTCCGCCGCACATCAAGGCAAAAGAGGTCGTCGATAGCGGCATATTGGGCAAAATTCTTCACGTGACCGCCATGTTCGGCCATGCAGGACCCGAATACTGGAGCCCCACAGGGAAGTGGTTTTTCAAGAAGAAACAAGCGCGTTTCGGCGCCATGGCCGACTTGGGCGTGCACAAGGCCGACTTGGTCCGTTACTTGACCGGCAAGGAAGTCGCGGAAATCGCCGCTTTCTTCGGCACGCTGGAAAAGAAAAACACCGATGTGGAGGACAACTTCGTTGCGGCGTTGCGGTTCACCGACGGCACGATGGGAACGCTGGCCTCCTCGTGGACCGTCAAAGGGATGGAAGCGAACTATACCATTCTGCACTGCGAGAAAGGCTCTTTCCGCGTCTGCGAACTGCCGGGAAAACCGCTCGTGGCCAACCTTGTGAAGCCGCAGTGTGATATTGTGTTCGCGGTTCCGGAAGCGGTCACGAACGAGGATGACGAAGCCTGGGGTCTCGGCGCGGGCGGGCGCTTTGTGCGGGCTGCTTTGGGGCTCGAAGCGCCGTACTGCCCCGGTGAGGAAGGCAAGAAGTCTCTGGATGTCATTCTGGCTGCGGAGAAGGCTGCAATTACCGGGCGCACGGTGAAGCTGAAACACTGAATTCCAGTCCGTGTCTCGGAATACGCGCGGAAGTGATCGGGCCCGCTTTGCCCGCGTGCAGGTGGAGCGACGTCTCGCTCCCGGTCCGCTTGTGGCGTTCGTCACGCGCCTGCATCGGACGACACGGCACAACGGGGTGAGGAACCCATCGGTATGAACACGGTCACGGTGGCATTGGGCGATCGCTCCTATCCGATTCATATTGGACAGCGCGCGCTTGACGAGCTTCCGACGCTGCTGGCTGAGTTGGGCGAGTTCAGCGCAGCCGCCGTGGTGACCGACTCCAACGTAGGCCCGTTTTATGCTGACCGGACCGTGGCGTTGACGCTGGAAGCGGGACTCAAGACGGTGTCGTGTACGCTGCCCGCCGGTGAGGAGTACAAGCGCCTCGACCAAATCGAGCGGCTGTGCGGTGAGTTCCTCGAAGCGAGGCTGGACCGCTCCAGCTTGATTATCGCCCTCGGCGGCGGCGTGGTGGGCGACGTGGCGGGATTCGCCGCCGCGTCTTTCATGCGCGGCATCCGGTTCATCCAGATACCGACGACGATCGTGGCGCAAGTCGATTCCAGCGTAGGCGGCAAAACCGGCGTCAACCACGCGCTGGGGAAGAATATCATCGGCGCGTTCCACCAGCCGTCCGCCGTGTTGATCGATATGACGCTCTTGAGGACGCTGCCCGACCGGGAGTTCCGGGCAGGACTCGCGGAGGTAGTCAAATACGGCGTCATAGCCGACGCGGCGCTGTTCGACCACATGTACGAGAACGCCGAGACGATCCTGCGCAAGGACCTGTCCGCGTTGGAGTATCCCGTGTGGCGCTCCTGCGAAATCAAGGCAGCGATAGTATCGGAAGACGAACGGGAGGAAGGACGCCGCGCCATCCTCAATTACGGTCACACGTTTGGTCACGGCATCGAAGCAGTCACCCAATATGCGCAATTCTTACACGGCGAAGCGGTGTCGTTGGGCATGCACGCCGCGGGTGTGCTGGCGCGGGACTTGGGCTTGGTCGATGAGGCGTTTGTCGAGCGCCAACGGGCCTGCCTGGATGCGTGCGGCCTTCCGGTGTCTTGGGCGGAAATCCCGGTCGACGAA
>Ga0315277_10008514_pt1 | contig 13186 bp, 11 predicted proteins | sample YL17G05_15_MG_FD_203695 | JGI IMG/M metagenome (GOLD analysis project Ga0315277, IMG submission 203695) | Sediment microbial communities from Yellowstone Lake, YNP, Wyoming, USA - YL17G05_15 | ecosystem: Environmental > Aquatic > Freshwater > Lake > Sediment | place: USA: Wyoming | collected...
TCTCAAAGAACAAGCTGAGGCGCCTGTTAATCCATCGCCTCTTAAAATATAGAATAAGAGCTAGCTTTTAAGGTTTTCTAGAACGCCCCGCCTGAGCTTCGTCATCATTACTTAGATAGTCATCACTTGATAGGACGCCCGGACCGCTTAGAGCATCATTCGATACACAACCAAGTGATGTCGGCTGGATTGGTTTTTGTATCTCGGAAGGCTTTAGCCATCATCGCTGTCTAGAGTTTTTAATTCTATAACTAGTTTATTTAATTTATCAAGATATTCTTGACATGCATCAATAACATGGCGTCCTTTTAGTTCTTGAAAAACGGGAGTTATAATCACTTTATTCTTGCCCATAGGGAGGGTTCTTCCATCGGCAGTTTTAATTAAAGCATTACTTTCTGGATTCACAAAAATATCATAAGGCAATATCACTCCAACAACAGATGTTTCTTCAGTAAATAGGAACTCTGTCTCTAAATAAAATGTAAATGAGTCGCTTCCTCGCGCACCTTCTTTTGAGACAGTATTTCTTTTTCCAACAAAAAAACTTAACAGTTCATCTTTTTTCATCTCCTCTTGTTTTTTCGCGTACCATTCGCCAAACTTAGGCTTGTTCGCACACTCTTTTTGCATAGCAAAGGTGACATTCCTTGCTGCATCAATAAAAGCACATAATTCATGATCAAACTCGCCGAACGCAAATTTCTTAGCCTTTTCCTGCATATTGTTAAAATGATATTCAACTTGCTTAAGCCTATTAACATATTTTTGGTCAATCATGCAATTCGCGATGAAACTTTTAATTTAAACTTTTCGTAACTGTATCACTTAGGTGAGACGCTAGCGGACCGCCTTTTGTGTTTTTTGACTTCTCGGGCGCGGCATCAGCCGCGCTGATTGACATGGATGGAAGGAGTTTTTAAAGACATGCGACAACGGAGGCGTGACAGATAACTGGGCGTTTGCGCAAGAACTAGAGCGTTTAAGGAGTGTCGAGATTGAATTGATAGATAAGTTTTAATATTATTAAACTTCATAATGATATGGATAACAAACTGAAAGAGGTATTAGTGAAAATATCCTCCAAAAGAGTTAAAGTTATTAAAAAAATTCTTTTTCCCATGCACTTGTTAATGGTGATTGTATTGAGGTTTTAAAAAGAATGCCTAAAGGGAAAGTTGATTTAATAATAACGGATCCCCCCTATAATGTCGGTCTAGACTATGGTAATGGTTTTAATGATAATCGTTCCTGGTCTGAATATGAACAATGGTGTAAAGAATGGTTAATTAAATGTGCTCAAGTATTAAGCGATAATGGATCATTATATCTTATAAGCTATCCTGAATTATGTGCAAGACTTTTTAATTTCATTGAGGGAACTGGATTAAAATTTAGAAGATGGCTAGTTTGGCATTATCCTACAAATATTGGACACTCTTCAAAGAACTGGACAAGAAGCCATAGGGCTATTCTATTTTTTACAAAAAGCAATAATTATGTTTTTAATCGTGAGAATATTCTCCAACCTTATAAAAATCCAGAAGTTGGAAAGATTAGGCTATTAATTGAAAAAGGAGCTAAAGGAAGAGCTTCTTACGATTCTCTTAAACCCTCTGATTTAGATGAATTAAACTATGAGATTTTAGACTTTTTAGAGATAAATTTATTAAAAAATGTATCAAAAGATAGATTAAATAAGAAGCACCCCTGCCAGCTTCCCTTAGAATTACTAAGGATATTAATGAAGGTTAGTAGCAATAAAGGAGATTTAGTGTTAGATCCATTTGCAGGCACTTTCACTTTATCAGAAGTTGCTGCGGAATTAAAAAGAAATTCTGTAGGCATTGAAAGAAATCCTGCATATATTAAATTAGGTTTAAGGAGACTTGGAAGATGGGACTGACTGAAGAAAGACTTCAAAATATCTTCCAGGGATTTAAAATTCACTTCTTTGATATAGACGCTGATAAGAGTGGAATTGTTTCACAGGTTTCTACTGGAGAAACCCCTGTAGAGATAGATGCTATTGCAGTAAAAGATAATTTATTATTTTTAATTAATTTATACAGAGGGTCTAGAGCCCAAGAAATAGAATCTAAAATGGCTCCCTTTTTTAGAGACATGGCTTATTTAACTAACTTCTCTCAAGTTAATTTAAATATTTCAAATCAAACTTCTAAAAGGGGGAAAGCAAATAATATAACAATTTCTTCTTTAAGGAATAGCTTGTCTAAGAGTGGATTCGAAATTAAGATCATTAAATTATTTTTTGCTCCAAACCTAGATATTCCTAGAGATAAAATCTCTTCTTTAAGAAGAGATGAAGCTGTAATTGACAAAAAACATTTTATGTATTTTGAATATGCTCTGAATAATGTAGGGTATCCCTACCTAGAACGAGAATTATTTTATTTTTTTAATATTAATCTTAGAGAAATAAATCTCCGAAAGGGGTCTCGAGCAGGTAATGAACCGGAACTAACCCAAGATTTTCCAGCAATTGAAATAGACTTGGGAAGCAATCTAAAAATGTATTCTACATGTGTTTCTGTAAATGATATTATAAATTATACTCAAGTGATAAGAATTGCTAATGATTATAATTTGGCAGCATTTCAGAGGATGATTAATGGATCAAGAATAAAAAATATATCTAAAATATATTTACATAAGCACAAATCCTTCCCAAATAATATAATCCTTGCTTTTAACCCTAAATTTTATAATTCAGGAAATATATCCAATTTTACTTCAGGAAGTTCAGAAAATAGAAAAATTAAGTTCTATAAAGAATTTGGATCCCTTATAATAATAGATGGCCAACATAGGCTCCTTGCACATCTCTTAAACCCTTCAAGAGATATAAACAATAATATCTTAGCAAATGTTATACTGTTTTTAGATAATCAAAAAGCTTATGATGAGATGTCAGAATTGTTTTATACAATAAATACACAACAAAAAAGGCTTACTTCCTTAGTCTCTTTAAAAATAAGATCCAGATTAGAGCCATTTGAAATAGATTCTATGTGGTACCTTTTGTTCAAATACTTAAATGAGACTCGCCAAGAAGATAACTACCTTTATAATAAGATATGTTTTGATGAACCAGAAATGAGAGTACATGACGAGAACAAAATAAATATTACTAGTATAGTAAATTATGCAGGAATTGCTCGTACCGTTAATGGCTGTAAGATAAAAAAGAGAAGATTACTTGGATTGAAAGATTTGGGAGTTTCCGCTATAGATGGGACATACACTCTTCAAAAATTCTGTGAAAATTTTATAAGAAAATATTTTAGCATAATTGGTGACGTTTTAAAGGAGAATAATATCCACTTAAATGCCAGGGATTTGGGGGGATTATTAAGATTAATCATTCATTTTATTAATGATACTAACACAAAAGAAGTTTTTAAGAAATTAAGTGAAGAGCGAGGAGAAATCTCTCCAAGAATTAAGGATGAAATAAAACTTTATGTTAAAAAAATTCCTTTTCAAAGATTAAATTCCTTAGATTACCCTTCAAATGCCTGGGCTATAATGGAAGGATTCTTTTTAGGGAACATGCGAAAAAGTATGAGGGGTTTTGGATTTCAAGGCTTATTAAGTAAAAAAGGTATTAAAGGAATGAAATCCGGAAAGAAGTTTTGACTATCTTTAAGGTATTTTTACATAATTTAATCCGCGATTATAAGGAAGATATGTAATAATAAGATATACTGATTCAGAAGGTAATTTGATACAAGAAATTTTTATTGTGTAGCATAAGAACATCCATATCTAAAATCACAGTTTCTGCAGGTATCTCTATCTGGCTTATGTTTAACTTCAAAATCTTTGTTAATAATCTTCTTAGCAATTTTATCGAAATGTGACTCTGCTTCATCTGCTTTTGTCTTGCTTATGTCAACTTCATCTAGTCTCTTGTCAACATCGACTTCTTCTGATGTCCAGTAAATATAGGCTTTATGTGGTTTTTCCTTTAATTTTCTTTCTATTATTTTAGCATATAATGCCAATTGAAAGCGATAGAATTCTAATCTCTTTAGGTCTTTATTAGGGATAGTCTGGGCTTTAAAGTCTAATAGTTCTAATTTGCCTTTATCTCCTCTTATGAGATCTATAACCCCCACCATATCATAGTCTTCTTTTGGTAGATGTATTGCTTCTTCAGCTCTAAATATCTTCTTCATAAGCTCTTTATTTAGTTTATAATATGATTTTATCTGCCCGAGTGCTTGGTCTAGGAATACTTGGGCAAGGGGATGCAGGCCCTCCTTTGTTAGGCCCCTATAGATTCTATAAAAAATGGCTTCTATGTCGCTGTCTTTTAGCTCTTTTTTTTTATTTTTAATGTGGTATCTATGGATTTCTTCTATGGCATTATGAACTAGGCTTCCAAACATAAATTGACCCCCTCTTGAAGGAACAAATCCATATTCTGCATAGTGTTTATACTGCTTAGGGCATACGTCGTAAGCATGGATATCACTGGTTACTCCAAATTCTCTTCTCTTTTGCGAATGATCTATGCTTTTATATTTTAATTTAAGGATAGGTTTGATTAATGAAGATTCTGCTTCAGGGATTTTATCATAACTTTCAGTGAATCTCTTATTTATTTTTTTATCGCAACCCAGAATTAGCAAATCTCTTGCTCTTGAGAACGCTACGTAAAACATTCTGCTATGATCAAATGCTCTCTTTTGATCATGAGTTTCAATACTCTTTCTTATTTTATATTTTTCTAGCCTTTCTTCTCTACTCTTTTCTCTTATGGTATAATGCTTATGTAAACTATTTACTATCACTATTGGAAATTCTAACCCCTTTGATTGATGGATAGTTAATATTTGCACTTTTCCTGAAGGAAATATCTCGTACGGGTCTTCATATTCATCCATCCCTAATTTCCATAAAATATAAATAAAACTACCAAATAATCTCTCAACTGTTCTTTCTCGGTTACTATAATTTATGGCAGGTAAATGATAATAGGCTTGGAATTTGGTCAAATGGTCTGATAGAATTGCAATATTTCTCGCTATAACTTCTTCATCCACCCACTTACTGAATGGACTTTCGCCAAGTATTTCATAAAATAAATCAACTACCCCTTTTTTTAGACTGTTAAGTTCTGGCTTATCCTCTAAATTAGCTATTTCTTCATTTAGCTTCTTAATAACTTCCTTAGCTTTTGTAGTAGTGATTTCTTTTGAACTTTTTATACATTCTTTGTAATATTCTCCTAATTCTTCCAACCAGCAATCTTCTGGATTGTATTTGAATACGGATATTAATGAACCTATAATTGCTTTTATCTCTTTCAATTCAAAGAAACCCCTTATTCTTGGGGCGTAAGAATCTATACCTAACTTTTTGAAGGCTTCTATAAATTCTGGCCCATCATAGGCTACACTCTTTAGTAAGATAGCTATTTGATTATAATCTTCTATGACTTTATTGCTATATAGCTCTTTAACTAGCCTAGCAATCTTAGAATGACTATCTGAATCAAACTTAAGAACTGAAGCACAATTATTATCTTTCCTCTCAGGCATGATTATTTTTTTATGTCGGAAACTCTTATTATTTTCTTCCCAAGGAATTTCTGACATATAGTCATTATAGAAATTAACAATTGCAGGTTGCGATCTATAATTCTTTTCTAGCTTTCGTTTTTCGATTTTTTTGAAGTTTTTCTCAAATTCAATGATATTTTGTACTGTTGCTCCCCTAAATCTATAAAGTGATTGGTCATCATCACCCACTACACAAAGATTCTGGCTTTTTTTAGTTAGTTCAAGGAATAAAGCCTCTTGGATGTAATTTGTATCTTGGTATTCATCAACCATTATATAAGAGAATTTCTCAAGGAGTTCTTTTCTTACAGCATCTTTTTGAAGAATATCATAGACATATTTTTGCAAATTAGCAAAATCTATGGCATTATTCTCTTTAAGCAAGCCTATATATTTATCATAGACTTCTGCAAGTCGTTTGTCAAATTCATCTTTTGAGTCCTTCATCTTTTTAACATCAATCAGCTCTTCTGTGATTCTATTACAATACCACGAGACTACCTCTATTGCTCCCCATTTAGAATTCGCAAAAGGTTGATATTTTTTTTCAAATAGATTATATGAATTTTCATAAAAGAAGAGCTTTTGTGTTAGGTCATCTAGGATAGTATATCCTTTAACTAACCCTGCTTTATCGAGATATTCATCTAATATATCTGCCCAAATAGAGTGGATTGTACCAGTATAAATCTCGTTTACATCTATATCAACATCTAATTTAGTAAGGAAATTGGTTAGTATTTCTTTTAGATGTTCTGCTGCTTTTTCAGTATATGTACAGAGCATTATTTTCTCTGGTGGAACTTTCTTGAATAACAACAGATTGATACAACGAAGGACTATAGCATGAGTCTTTCCAGAACCAGGGCCGGCAATAACTAATAATGGACCTTCAATACATTCAATTACCTTCTTTTTCTCTTCATCAGGCTCAAAATCTATTATTTTGTACACCTCTTCCATTGATTTTATCTTCATATTTCTATAGGGGGTTCATTATTTAAAATCCTATCGCCCCACAATAATAAGCTTTAAATTCTTGGATTATCTGTTGAAAATATACAAAAGGGGACAAATGGCTAAGGATTTTACTAACTGGACAGACAAGGATTACCAGAAAGAAATAGAAAAACTGGAAAATACGAAAAAGTATGGTATTGTCTGGGAAGATAAGCCTGAAGATGTTGCTGAATTATGCAAGACTAAATTGCCTGTTCTCGAAGATATTAAAGATAAAGAAATTATAACTGATAAGAACAAAAAAATGAATGTTCTTATAGAAGATGATAATTATCATGCTTTATCTGTTCTTAATTATACACATAAAGGGATGATTGATGTTATCTACATTGATCCACCATATAATACTGGGGCAAAGGATTGGAAGTACAATAATCATTATGTGGATATTAATGATACTTATCGCCATAGTAAATGGCTTAGTATGATGTCTAAAAGATTAGTACTTGCAAAAAATTTGTTAAAGGAAGATGGGGTTCTTATTTGTGCAATTGATGAGAATGAATTAACTCATTTGGGGGTCCTTTTAGAAGAAATATTCAATAATTATGAAATCCATTGCATAACAATCGTGCATAATCCAAGAGGAGTTCAAGGGAAAAACTTTTCTTATACTCATGAATATGCTTATTTTGTTTTCAGAAAAAATCTAAAAGTTATAGGCCCAAGAAAAATTAAAAAAGAGGAAATAGACTGGAGAGGATTAAGAGACAGTGGAAAAGAATCAATGCGTTCTGATGCTCGTAATTGTTTTTATCCGATAATTGTTAAAAAAGATAAAATAGTCGGATTTGGAGAGGTTCCTTTAGAATTTTTTCATCCAAAAAAACAAACTGAAGAAAAGAATGGGCAGTATTCTATATGGCCCATAGATATCCAAGGAATTGAAAGAAAGTGGAGATATGCAAGACAGAGTGTAGAATCAATAAAACATTTATTAAAGATTAAAAAAACAGAAGAAGGATATGATATAGAAATTGGAAAAGATTTTGGTACAGTAAGAACAGTTTGGCAAGATAGCAAATATGATGCTGCTGAATATGGAACAAAATTAGTTCAGAAATTGGTGCCTAAAACGCATTTTGATTTTCCAAAATCAGTATATAATGTTTATGATTGTTTGGCTCCCATTATTTCATCTAGGAAAGATGCAATTGTTTTGGATTATTTTGCGGGCTCAGGAACAACTGGACATGCAGTAATGATTTTAAATAAAGAGGATGGTGGAAATAGAAAATTTATTCTTTGTACAAATAATGAGAACAAAATAGCTGAAGATGTATGTTATCCTAGAATAAAAAAAGTTATTGAAGGACATAAAGACTATCCAGATATTACAAATATACCTGCTAATCTAAAATACTTAAGAATGGATTTTGTTGATGCAGAATCAACAGATTTAAACAAAAAGAAGCTTGTTGACAAATCAACAGAAATGTTATGTCTTAAAGAAGACTGCTTTGAAGAGGTTAAAGAAGGAAATAAATTTAGGATATTCAAAAGCAATGAAGAAAAATATCTTGGGATTGTTTATTCTGATGAGGGAATTGAGCCTTTGAAAAAACAGATAAAAGAAATTAATAAAGAATTTTCTGTGTATGTGTTCTCCCTTGATGAAAGTGCGAGGGAAGAGGAATTTGTGGATATTAAAGAAATGGTTAATTTGAAGCCAATCCCAGAGGTTATTCTTAATGTCTACAGGAGAATATTCAAATGATAGATCTTAGGAATTATCAGGAAAAATATACCGAAAAACTAAAAGATGAGATAAATGAAATTATTGCCCTTTCAGACGAAAAGAAAATATGTATTTTTCAGTCTCCAACAGGATCCGGTAAAACAGTTATTGTTTCTGAATGTCTTAAGAGAATTGTAGAAGGCAGAGCTGACAAAAAAAAGTTTTCCTTTGTCTGGATATCAGTAAGAAAGCTGCATGACCAAAGCAAAGACAAGATTGAAAGATATTATGCTGACAGCAGGGAGTTAAAATGCTCATATTTCTGGGATCTTGAAGACCGAATGATAAAGGAAAATGAGATTCTTTTTATCAATTGGGAAAGCATAAACAAAAAAGACAAGAATACTATCATAAAGGATAATGAGCAGGAGTTTTATCTTGAAAAAGTAATAGAAAGAACAAAAGAGGGGGGCAGGGAGATTATACTTGTAATAGATGAAAGCCATCATACAGCAAGTTCTGAAAAATCAAGAGAGCTTATAGATATTATTTCCCCAAAGGTGATTCTGGAAGTCTCGGCAACCCCCCATCTTAAAGAATATCAGTCAAAATTTGTAAAGGTTGAACTTGAAGAAGTAAGGGAAGAGGAAATGATAAAAAAGGAGATTATTGTAAATCCTGAATTTATGAATAAAAAAGCCAGTTCAAAAGATTCTGATGAATTTATTATTGAACAGGCACTTAAAAAACGTGAAGAACTGGCGGGAATGTACAAAAAAGAAAAAGCCAGAATAAACCCCCTTGTTCTGTTACAATTGCCTAATCAGGGAAGAGGTCTTGAAAACAAAAAAGATAAGATAATCAGGATGCTAAAAGACAAATTTAAAATAACAGAAGAAAATGGCAAACTGGCCATATGGCTTTCAGATCAAAAATCGGAAACAATGAATAATATTGTAAAAAATGAAAATGAAGTCAATGTTCTTATTTTTAAAGAGGCTATTGCTTTGGGATGGGATTGCCCAAGAGCAGTCATACTTGTTGTTTTCAGGGAATACAGCAGCTTTCAATTCACAATCCAGACAATAGGCAGAATAATGAGGATGCCTGAATTAAAATATTATGAAGAGGATGAACTGAATAAAGGGTTTATTTTTACAAATATTTCCGGTGTTGAGGCAAAAATAACAGAAGATTATGCAAAAGATTATATCTCAATTTATGAATCAAAAAGAAGAGCAAACTTATACGACAGAATAAAGCTTTTCTCTGTTTATCTGAAAAGACAGAGAGAAAGGACAAGATTATCCGGAAAATTTGCAGAGATATTCATGAAAATTGCCGAGAAAATTAATCTTCATAAAAAACTAGACATGAGTCCTTCAAAACCTGTAAATCCGATAATTTCTGATGGCAAGATTATTGATCTTGACAAAGTTCAGCAAATAAAACATAAGGGACAAATAGAGCTAAAATTGACTGAAATGGAAATACAGAACAGATTTGATAAATTCGTATGGATAATGTGCTCTCCTTATGCTCCATTTGACTCAAGTGACAGAATGAAGACTGCAATATATAATTTTTTTGAAAAGAAAATAAAAATAAAGAAATATGATCCAAGAGTGCAGAGAATTGTTCTTGGTAAAGGGAATTATGAATTATTTGAAAAGGCAATAGTTCTCTCCAAAGATGCATATGAAAAAGAGATTGTGGAAAAAATTGGAAAGAGCAGGGAAGTGGAAGAAACTCCCGCATGGGAAATCCCTGTTTCAGATTATTATAATAGCACTGTAATCCATGGCGAATATAAAAAAGCAATCATGAAACCAGTTTATACTAAAAAACAATCAAAACCAGAAGAAGAATTCATTAAACTTCTTGAAAAATCAAAAAAAATCAAATGGTGGTACAAAAACAGAGAAAGTGAAAAAAAGTACTTTGCTGTGAAATACAAGGACGAAAGTGGCTATGACAGATCATTTTATGTTGATTTTATAGTAATGTTTAATGATGGGAAAATCGGATTATTTGACACAAAATCCGGAACAACTGCCGTTGAAGCCGGTCCAAGATCTAATGGGCTGCAGATATATATCAGAGAACAAAACAAGAAAGGCAAAAAATTATGGGGGGGGATAGTGGTAAACGTGAGGGGTATCTGGAGATATTTCGATAAAGAAAAATATGAATATGATGATCTGTCCGGATGGAAAGTTTTAGAGATTTAAATGGTAACTGCAAATGAAATAATAATGCTCTGTAAAGACCATATTTGGATATTAGCAATATTAGACATTTTTTCATTAATACTTACTATTATTGGATTTAAAGAAGAATGGGCAGTTATAAAAGAAATTTTAAGCGTAATACTCGCAGGTTTAACAATTGCCTTTTTCGCAGGACTAATAGCTATTTTAGCCCCATATATAAAAATCCTCTTTTAAAATGACCTTCAAACTCTCCCCGCTCGGCGCTTCGCGCCTCGCTAACTAAAAAATGACCGAACAAAAACCAGCTTATGAAAAGATGACGAAAGCCGAAAAAGAAGTAGCTGACTATCTTAGAGAACTTAATATTTGGTGGAGATTTGAGCATCCAGTCTTTGCTTTTGATGAAAGAGAAAGACCTCGTGTCTGGACCCCTGATTTTTATTTACCTGAACTGGGAATTTATATAGAGGTTTGTGGTTCTGAAGATTTTGATTATAACTACCGGGTTAAAATCTATAAGAAGAATAGAATCCCAGTTATATTCTTACATCAATATAAGCAAGACTTTAATTGGAAGTCTTATCTAAGAAAAAGATTAATCGAAATCTTTAATTATCGTTCAAAAATATTCAAAGGGCTATCAAAATGACATACAAACTCTCCGGCGCGCTGAGGCGCGCTAACTAAATAAAATGGAAAAACAAATAGAACTTGCAAAATCTTGGTTTAGTTTAGCCCAAATTCTTGCAACCATTGCAGGAATGTTAATTGTTGCTTCTGGGATACTGATGTCTATTGGATTGAATTCATTAAATCTAATGTTTCAAGAAAAAGAAAGACTCATAAGTTTAATCTCTGCTAATCAAACCTGCACTTTTTATCCTGAATACTACAATATCTCTCAACAATTTATGACCCAAATGGGTACTAGTGTAAGTTTATCTTTAGAACTATGGAAATGGTTTATGTGGGGAGGATTTGCTTTAGGAATTTTAGCTATCATTTTTTGGAAACTTGGGAGAGCAAAATTAAAATGACCTACAAACTCTCCCCCTCAACGCTGAACTTAATGTCAGAATGTCCAAGATGTTTTTGGCTGACTCAGCATGAGAAATGGAAACGCCCGTCAGGACCATTCCCCTCGCTTCCATCAGGAATGGATTCTATTCTAAAGAAACACTTTGATAAATTCATGGAAAAAGGATTGCTTCCCCCTGAATTATGCGAGAATGAGCTGTGCAAAGGAATGAAGCTCTTTGATGACAAAGATCTCCTTAAAGACTGGAGAAATGCGCGAAAAGGATTATGGTTTGAGGACAAAGAAGGAAATATTCTTCATGGAGGGATTGACAATCTTCTTGTAAAAGGCAAAAAGTTTGTTGTTCTTGATTACAAGACAAGAGGCTTTGCCTTAAAGGAAGACACTGCAGCACATTATCAGCTTCAGCTTGATGTTTATGCATTTTTGCTTGAGAAAATGGGCCACGAAGTTGAAGATTATGCTTTCCTGCTTTTCTATTATCCTAAAGAAGTCTTAGAGACAGGAGAGGTTATTTTTGACACTAATCTAGTGAAGATGAAAGTCAATCCAAAGAATGCTGAGAAAGTGTTCAAGGAAGCGATTAAGCTTCTTGAGGGCGAGTGCCCGAAAGAGACGTGTGATTGGTGTGATAAGGTTTAGATAGTAATTTTTAAAAGTCTATAATCTGAATAAGATTACATGGCCAAGAAATTAACAACAGAAACATACCCCTATACAAGGTTAGAATACTCTTGGGATTTAATACTCTCAATACAAGATTTCATAGATTGTATAGGATTACACAAAAAAGACCTTAAAAGTCCAAGGAATATTTATCTAATGAATTTTATGAATATATTCTACAATAAAAAAGATTTTAATCCAGCAGGTGTTTTAAAAGATTATATTTACCTTGAAGCAAACTCTTTTTTTGAATATGCTAAGATTCTAAAATCAGCAGGAGATAAAAATATGCCTGATTTACCAGGATATCTTGAAGAATTAAAGAACTTTCGTGATATAATGGTAGGCCATAGAGATAAAAAAGGAAAAATTGAGTTTCCCAATGGTTGGATTGAATTGCAAGAAAAAACTGCTAAATCAATTCCTATAAAACAACTTATCAAAGATGTAGATGGATATTATCAAGAGGTTAAAAGAAAATATGAAGAATCTCTCAAGGAGTAGTCTAATAAGCTAAACTTTATGCAACGCCCCGTCAGGGCTTCTGTCATCATTACTTAGATAGTCATCACGTGGTATTACGCCCAGAGCGGGAATCGAACCCGCGTCAGCTCCGTGACAGGGAGCTATACTAGCCGTTATACGATCCGGGCTTGATATGATAAGAAAAATTTGATTTAAAAAAGTTACCTTATTTTCAAATTAAGGAGGATTTCAATCTCTCTTGCAGACAGGCCATACTCTTTCTTATAGGGCCTTATTTTATCAGCGAATCTTGAGAATTCAAGGAGCTCTCTGCCATATCCCCTTATTATTGTTTCCAAATCAGTCTCTCTTTCCTCAAGAGCCCTATATTCTTTGCATTGCTTGTATAATCTTTCCTGGGCCTTGGTTGCGCTCTTTTCTCTTGCAATATGCGATAATTCATGGCCAAGTCCGCCTTTGAATGCTATAATAGGACAATTTTCCATTGTCTCGC
>Ga0315277_10008515_pt1 | contig 13185 bp, 9 predicted proteins | sample YL17G05_15_MG_FD_203695 | JGI IMG/M metagenome (GOLD analysis project Ga0315277, IMG submission 203695) | Sediment microbial communities from Yellowstone Lake, YNP, Wyoming, USA - YL17G05_15 | ecosystem: Environmental > Aquatic > Freshwater > Lake > Sediment | place: USA: Wyoming | collected...
GGGCATGCACCATGCTGTCGCTGATGAGATAGGCACGGCCAGCGAGTCCAGCCTCGGCCATGTGATGGCCCAGGTCAGGCAGGGCGCCCCAGGAGACGAACACGGGGTAGGTGGCGCTGCTGGTTCGCACCACGCAGGTGGCTCCTGGCGGCTGACAGTAGGAAGCGTCCGCCTCGCGGGCTGAGGGAGCGGCTGTCAGTGCGGCCACTCTCCCTTGGGCTTCCAGAGCGGCTGCCGAGAGCTCCCGCCAGGCGTGGACGACTTCGGCGGCCACTTGCTCCACGCTTAGGCCATCGGTGTGGACGGTGTGGTCGGCCAGGGCGTAGTAGGGCTGGCGAAAGCTTTTCAGCTCACGGATGCGGCGCAGGGAGTCCGGCGTGGTCAGGAGGGGGCGGGCAACCGGATCGCTCTCGAACTGCGGGCGCAGGCGCTCGAGGATGGTCTCTGGCCTGGCTTCCAGACAGACGATGAAACCACCCTGGGCCATGAGGCGGCGATTCTCAGCGGCCAGGATGGCTCCTCCGCCAGCGGCGATGGCCAGCTTGGGACGGGAGCAGAGCTGGCGCAGGACGGTGTGCTCCAGCGTTCGGAAGTGCGGTTCGCCGTGGTCGCGGAAGATGACGGGGATGGGCTTGCCGGCCGCATTGACGATGGCGTCGTCGCTGTCGACGGCCTGCCAGCCCAGGCGCTCGGCTATCAGGCGGGCCACTTCCGTCTTACCGGTGCCCGAGAAGCCGGTGAGGATGATGCGCTGCGGGCGTTTCATGACTTATAGCTGGAAGACGCGCACGGCGTTGAGGCGGAGGAACTTCTCCTGAACCTCCGGCTTGAGGCCCAGCCCTTCGATCTGGGACAGGCACGGCGTGAAGAACAGCATGGGGTAGTTGGTGGCAAACATGACCTTGTCCTGGCCGCGACTGTTCATGAACTGAACCAGTTGTGGCGGGTAATATTTGGGCAGATAGGCCGACGTGTCGATGTAGACGTTGGGGTACTTGACTGCCAGGCCGATCATCTCGTCCGTCCAGGGGTAGCCGATGTGCCCGCCCACGATGGTCAGCTCGGGGAAGGCCAGGGCCACCTCATCGATGTAGGGTATCGGCCGCCCCGGCTCCGAGGGGCACATGGGGCCGGTGTGCCCCACCTGGCAGCAGAAGGGGATGCCCAGCTCGATACACTTCACGAACAGCGGGTAGTACAGCTTGTCGTTGGGGGGAAGATTCCAGATCCAGGGGAGCATGTGCAGCGCCCTCAGCCCGAGCTCCTTGACGGCGCGCTCCAGCTCCCGCACGGCGGCCATTGGCTTGCGGGGGTCAACGGTGGCCATCCCCAGGAAGCGATCGGGGTACTTCTGGACGATGGCGGCGATATCATCGTTGGAGATGATGATTTCCTCCGGTCGCATCCAGGGCCGCAGGAAGGCCTTCTTCACGCCGGTCGCGTCCATCTCGGCCAGGGTAAGCTCGATGGGTATGCCCTCTGGCGGTGGGGCGATCTTGGACCACCTTCTCAGCGATTCCATCTCGGGCATGTGCAGCAGTTGGGCAAAGCCCGGCTGAGCCCAGATGTCGATAACGCCGCTGGTGGGTGCGGCCATCACTCCTACCTCCTCGGACCGATGGTGTTGAGATAGCCCTGATAATTCCGTTTGGTCTCGTCGATGTGGTCGCCGCCGAACTTCTCCAGCATCGCCTCCGCCAGGACGATGGCCGCCATCGCCTCGCCGATGACGCCGGCGGCGGGCACGACACAGACGTCGCTGCGCTCGTAGTGGGCCTCAATGGCCTCGCCGGTGGCCAGGTCGGCCGAGGGCAGCGGCTTGCCGAGGGTGGAGATGGGCTTGAGAGCCGCCCGCACGATGACCGGCTCGCCGTTGGTCATGCCTCCCTCCAGGCCGCCGGCGCGATTGGTGGCTCGCCGCCAGGGATGGTCGCCCCACTGGTCAGCGGGGAGGATAACATCGTGGGCCTGGGAGCCAGGCAGACGGGCCACTGCAAAGCCGCCGCCGATCTCCACTCCCTTGACGGCGTGGATGCTCATGACAGCCTGAGCCAGGCGGCCGTCCAGCCTGCGGTCCCAGTGGACGTGGCTGCCGAGGCCGATGGGCACTCCTGTGGCCCACACCTCGAAGATGCCGCCCAGGCTGTCGCCGGCCTCGCGGGCGACGTCGATGGCGCCAACCATGCGCTGAGAGGCCTCGCGGTCGGCGCAGCGTACAGGCGATTGCTCTACCAGGGCCCAGTCGGGCTCGCCTTGCCCCTCGGCCGTCACCTCGCCGACGGCCCGCGTGTGACTGCGGACAGCGATGCCGAACTCTTCCAGGAAGCGGCGGGCCACGGCGCCCACGGCTACCCGTGCCGCCGTCTCGCGGGCGCTGGCGCGCTCCAGGATGGGGCGCACGTCGTCCTGGCCGTACTTGATGGCGCCGGCCAGGTCAGCATGGCCCGGGCGGAGGCGGGTCAGCTTCTCGGCTGCTTCTGCCCCTGGCTCCACCTGCATTATGTCCTGCCAGTTCGGCCAATCGCGGTTGCGGATCGTCAGGCCGATGGGGCTGCCCAGGGTCAGGCCGTGGCGGACGCCGGAGAGGATCTCTGCTCGGTCCTCCTCGATCTGCTGGCGCTGGCCGCGACCGTAGCCCCCCTGGCGGCGGCGCAGGTCGAGGGCGATGTGGTCCTCAGTGAGGGGCAAGCCCGCGGGCAGCCCTTCGATGATGACGGTCAGGGCTTTGCCGTGTGATTCGCCGGCGGTGAGAAAGCGGAAAATGTCCATCCCCTAATCCTCGCTGCCCTTGGCCGCCATCGGCGCCAGTGCCTTGCGCGCCGCTTTGAACATTACGTCGAGTGGTGGCTCCCCTGCTGTCCACAGCTGGAAGGAGGCCGCTCCCTGATAGACAAGCATGGGCAGACCGCCCAGCGTGCGAGCGCCTCGCCTCTTGGCTTCGACCAGGAATCTGGTCTCGAAGGGGTTGTAGATTATGTCGAACACTAGCATGTTCGGGTGAATGAGCTCGGCGGGCATCGGCAGGTCGTGCTCCTCCTTGCTGTGGCGCATCCCTATCGGCGTACAGTTTACCAGAAGCTGACACCTCTTCGCGGCGGCTGCAAGGTTCTCCTCCCCGAGCGGCAAGCCACGGAGGGGCGTTTCTCCCTGGCGGCCAAGGTCTTCCACCAACCGTTGGGCTCTATCGGGAGCGATGTCGAAGATGGTGACGGAGGCGGCTTTGGCCTGGACGAGGGCCATGGCGGCGGCGCGACCTGCCCCACCTGCCCCCAGGAGGACGACGTGCGCGCCGGTGGGGTCGAAGCCGCCCTCCTCCCGCAAGGCGCGGGCGAAGCCGGTCATGTCGGTGTTGTAGCCGCACAGGCGGCCGTCGCGGTTGACGACGGTGTTGGCGGCGCCGATACGCGCGGCCAGAGGGTCGACTTCGTCCAGCATCGGAACGACGAGCTCTTTGTAGGGCACGGTGACATTGGCCCCCAGGCAGTCAGGACGGCGCATTCCTGCCACGCGCTCGCCCACCCCCTCGCGCTCCGTCTCCCAGAGCTCGTAGCGGGCGTCGATGCCCAGGTGATCCAGGGCCGCCTGCTGGAAGGCGGGCGATATGGAGTGCGCCAGGGGGTAGCCGATGAGGCCGATGGTTTTCACTGGGGCCGCTACCTCCCGCCGTACTGCTGGATGTTGCTCAGGTGCTCTTCCATCGTCTCGGCGAAGACGTGGCTGCCATCGGCGCGGGCCACAAAGTAGAGGTAGTCGGTCTGGGCTGGCCTGATCACCGCCTCGATGGAAGCGAGGCCGGGGTTGCAGATGGGCCCCGGCGGCAGGCCGGCGTTGCGATAGGTGTTGTAGAGCGAGTCCACCTCCAGCTCGGCCTGGGTGAGATCTTGCTTCCAGTAGCCGTACTTGGCGACGCTGGCCGGGTCGTTGCCCAGGGCGTACTGCACTGTGGGGTCGGCCTCCAGCTGCATGCCCCGGCGCAGGCGCGTAAGGAAGACGCCGGCGATGATCGGCCGCTCGTCGGCGACCTGGGCCTCGCGCTCGACGATGGAGGCCAGGATGAGCACCGTGCGCAGCGACAGGCCGGCAACGGCCGCCTCCTGGCGGAGGTCGGCGTCGAAGCGCTGGTCGAAGTTCTCCAGGATCTGCTGAACGACCTCCTCCGCCGTCATATTGCGACTGAAGAAATAGGTGTCGGGGAAGAGATAGCCCTCGAGGTTGGCCCAGTAGGGTTTGCTGTAGAGGAAGCCGAACTCATACCACTGATCGATGGCCTGAAGGAAGTCCTCGGAGGGGATCACCTTCTTGCTCTCCATGAGCTCGGCGATCTCCTCCGCCCGCAGGCCCTCGCGGATGGTCACCACCAGGGGGGCAGTCTGACCACGGTGAATGCGCTCTGCCACTTCGAGGGTGGGCATCCCCTTCTCGAGCTCGTAGTCGCCGGCCACCAGCTTCTGGTCGTAGCCCTCCAGGGCCACCAGCACCCGAAAGAGGAGGCCGCTGGAGATGACACCTGCGTCTTCCAGCTTGTCGCCCACTTCCTGAGCGTTTTGGCCTTCCTGGATGGTGATGATGACAGGCTCGCCCGGTGTGGATGTGGGCAGGACCGTCGGCAGCTCTTCCTTCAGCAGCGAGCCGGGGGTCTCCGTGATCTGCCAGATGCCGACGGCCACCATGACGACGGCGAGCAGGATTCCGGCTAGGGGAACGAAACGCATTCTCTATGACTCGAATGGGGATGATGGGCTGGCCTGAGCCTGATGGTCCAGGTAGCCTTGCAGAATGATGGCAGCGGCCAGGGCGTCCCGCCGGGCCTTGGCCTTCGGCCCCCGGTGGCCGGCGCTGGCCAGGCGGCGCTGGGCCTCGACGGTGGACAGACGCTCGTCCCAGTATTCGATCGGCAGCGGCAGACGAGCTGAAAGCTCCCGTCCAAAGGCCTCGACAGCCTGGGCCTGAGGGCCGAGGGAGCCGTTCAGAGAGATGGGCAGGCCGATCACGATGGCCTCCGCGCCCTGCTCCTGCACCAGGCGAGCGATGGCATCGAGGTCGGCGGACAGCTCCCGGCGCTCTATCACCGCGACGGGCAGGGCGACCCGCGCCCGCTCGTCGGCGACGGCAACGCCGATACGCCGCTCGCCCACATCCAGACCAACAATACGCATGATAGCTAGCTCTTCTTCGCGAGGAACTCTTTGACCAGCGGCTTCACCAGGGCGAGGGCTTCGTCCAGCTTGCTGGCGTCGGTGCCGCCGCCCTGGGCCATCTCGGGGCGGCCACCGCCACCGCCGCCGGCGGCCGAGGCCACTTGCTTGAGGATGTGGCCGGCGTGGAGGCCGCGCTTCACCAGATCGGGGGTGACCATCGCCATGAAGGCCGGTCGCCCATCGAGCACTGTTCCCAAAACGACGACGGCGGAGCCCAGGCGCTGGCGCAGGACGTCGCCCATGTGGCGGAGGGCATCCTGGCTGGGGGCATCGACCCGCGCCGCCAGCAGCGAGATGCCGTCTACCGACCGCGCCTTGCCGACGAGGGCCTCGGCGGCGGGGGCAGCCAGCGCTCGCTCCAGGGCCTGCGCCCGCTTGCGCTCGCTGTCCAGGTCCGAGAGGAGGGTGGTCACCTTGGCCTCCAAGTCGCTGGCCACAGTTCCCAGGCGGCGGCTGGCGTTCTCCAGGGCGGCCAGTTGCTCCTGAACGTAGGCCTCGGCGGCGCGGCCGGTGACAGCCTCGATGCGGCGCATGCCGGCGCCGATGCTGCTCTCCCCCACGATGAGGAACAGCCCTATCTGGCCGGTGGCCGAGCAGTGGGTGCCGCCGCATAGCTCGCCGCTGAAGCGCTCGCCACCCTCCTTGGTCTCCACCACCCGCACCTGGTCGCCGTACTTCTCGTCGAAGAAGGCGAGCACGCCCTCCTTCATGGCCTCATCGAAGCTGGAGACGCGGGTGGTCACCAGCAAGTCAGCGCGTATCTTCTCGTTCACTATTCGCTGGATCTCCGCCAGCTCATCCGGCTTGAGGGCCTCCATGTGGGTGAAGTCGAAGCGCAGGCGGTCGGGTGCTACCAGCGAGCCCGCCTGGCGGACGTGGCTGCCCAGCACCCGGCGCAGGGCGGCATGGAGGAGGTGGGTGGCGGTGTGGTTGCGCATTATGTCGCGGCGGGCCTCGTCCACCTGGGCGACCACGGCGTCGTTGACGGCGATGCGGCCCTCCAGCACGCGGCCGCGGTGGACGATGAGCTTCTCGGCGGGCCGCTGGGTATCGTCTACCTGTATCCGCCCGTGCGGCCCGACGATCTCCCCTGCATCGCCGACCTGGCCGCCGGCCTCGCCGTAGAAAGGCGTCTCGCGCAGGATGACCTCCACCGCCTCGCCTTCCTGGACGCTCTCGGCCTGGACGCCGTCTCTCCGCAGGGCGACGACGGTGGTCTGGGCGGTGAGCGTCTCGTAGCCCAGAAACTCAGTTCCGCCGACACGGATTTCGGGCGGCAGCGCAGCCGCCCAGGCCGTGGCAGGCTCGGCCTGAACCACGACGTTCCTGGCGGCGCGAGCGCGCTCCCGCTGGGCCTCCATCAGTTCTTCGAAGCCCTCTTCGTCGATGGTGAAGCCTTGCTCGCGGGCGATCTCGCGCGTCAGCTCCATCGGGAAGCCGTAGGTGTCGTGGAGGAGGAAGACGTCATTACCAGACAACTTACTCATCCGCTTGGCCTTTGCCTGTTCCAGGACTTCGTCCAGCAGCCCCGCGCCTCGTGTCATGGTCTCCGCGAACTGTCCTTCTTCCGCCTCTATCACCTCTAGCACGAAATTGCCGGCACCCTGCAGATCGGGATAGAGTGCACGGGTGGGAGATTCCGGATCCCAACCGGGGCGGAACAGACGGTCCGCGATTGGGGGGATCGCCCCAGTGAAATCTCGGTGGACTCCTAACCTTCGGCCAAAATAGATCGCTCGCCGTAGGATGCGGCGTACAGCGTAGCCCCGTCCGTCATTGCTGGGCAGCACCGGCGTCTTGTCGTCACCCACCAGGAACGCCGCCGCCCGCGTGTGCTCGGCCACGATGCGCATCGCTCGGTCGGTGGCCTCGTCTTCGCCGTAGCGACGGCCGCTCAGCTCTTGGATCCGATGGATGATGGGGGCGAAGAGGTCGGTCTCGTACACCGAGCGCACGCCCTGGAGGACGACTGCCATGCGCTCCAGGCCGGCGCCGGTGTCGATGTTCTTGGCAGGCAAAAGGGTGCGCGAGCCGTCGGGGTGCAGGAAGTACATGGTGAACACCAGGTTCCATATCTCCAGGAAGCGCCCGCAGTCCACCGCCGGGTGGCACTGGCTGCGCTCGCACTCGGGGCAGCCAGGCGTGGGGCCGAAGTCGTAGTGGAGCTCGCTGCACGGCCCGCAGGGGCCCGCCGTGCCGCAGAACCAGTAGTTGTGCTCCTCGCCGTAGCGCACGATGCGCTCGGCGGGGACGCCAACCTTGCGCCAGAGGTCGAAGGCCTCGTCGTCGTCCAGGTAGACGGCGGCCCAGAGGCTCTCCTTGGACATCGCGAACCAGTTCTTGTCGGTCACCAGCTCCCACGCCCAGGGGATGGCCTCCGCCTTGAAGTAGTCGCCGATGCTGAAGTTGCCCAGCATCTCGAAGAAGGTGAGGTGGGCGGTGTCGCCCACCGAATCGATGTCGCTGGTGCGGAAGCATTTCTGCACGGAGGCCAGGCGGCGGGAGGGTGGGGTGACTCGCCCCTCGAAGTAGGGCTTGAACTGCACCATGCCGGCGCTGGTGAAGAGCAGAGTGGGATCGCCCACCGGCACGAGGGGCGCGCTGGGGATCACCTTATGCCCTCGCTCCTCGAAGAAGCGGAGGAAAGTGTCGCGGATCTGTTGGCTGTCCATATTGCAGAACATCCGCCTGGCGACAGGGAAGACCTGGCTGCGCAGGCGCGAGTGGATTATAGCACGCCCGCCTGTCGGCAGGTAGATTCGCGTCGTACCCGTCTTGACAGGCCAGGGGGCCTATGGCTAGTATTGTAGTAAGAGTGTGGCGCCGTTGCCGACGCGACGAATCAGGGAGAGCGGCGCGACACCGAGAAGGTTGTAGTTCTTGGACGCACAGGAAGCAGAGCCGCCTTTAGGCGGCGAATTTAATCGTTGCGGTCCGTTCGTTGGTCGACCGAGACCCCTCAACGCCCTCGCCTGTCAACCCCCACGCGTTCTGGCTGGCTCACGTCTGTCATGCTATCTTCGCTCTCCTCTCCCTCTCTTGGTTAGGAAAGGTCTAGTCGATGAGGGATCGGCTGGCGGCCGCGACGGCCGTACCAGCCTAAGGCTCCCCCTGTTGTAGCAAGCAATGGCAAGGGCAAAGGCAAAGACAGCGGCAGTGCATCCATCGGGCGAGGCGGTTCGGCTGGGGCTTCAGGTCAAGCGACTGGCCACAGAGCTGGGCCTGGAGCTTACGCCCTCGTTGCGAGCCCAACTCAAGCAGGCCATCGCTCAGGACGGCTATGCAGCAGCCAGGGAAAGAGCGATCGAAGCCCTATCCCGCCCACGGGCGCAGGCGCTGGCACGACAGCGGCTCTGCCAGGATCTGATGCTGGCGGGGGTTACCATCGTCGATCCGGCCACCACCTACATCGAGGATGGCGTCAGCGTGGGGGCCGAGACCGTCATCCATCCCAACACCGTCATCTCCAGCCGGAGTCGCATCGGCAGGGCCTGCCAGATCGGCCCCAACACCATCGTCAGCGATTCCACTATCGGCGACCGCTGTCGGGTTGTGGCCTCGGTGGTGGAGGGTGCGGTGTTGGAGGGCGACGTGAGTGTCGGGCCCTTTAGCCACCTGCGGCCGGGTAGCCACCTGGCCAGCGGTGTGCATATAGGAAACTTCGCCGAGGTGAAGAAGGCCCGCCTGGGACGGGGTGCCAAGATGGGCCACTTTGGCTACGTGGGCGATGCCCAGGTGGGCGACGAGACGAACATCGGGGCGGGGACGGTCACCTGCAACTTCGATGGCGTGAGCAAGCATCGCACGGTCATCGGCCAAGGAGCCTTCATCGGTAGCGATACGATGCTGGTGGCGCCGGTGCGGGTGGGCGATGGCGCCATCACCGCCGCCGGCTCGGTGGTGATGCGGGATGTGCCTGCGGATACGCTGGCAGTGGGGATTCCGGCTCGCATACAGCCGAAGCGGAGGTCTCGCCGAAAGGGAAAGGCGGCGAGAGAGCGTGGAAAGTAGTAGCTGGCTTGGCCTGGTTCTGCTGGTGGCGACCGTTGCCCTGCTGGCCCTGGTGACGGCGGCGGAGGCGGCCGCTGTCGCCAGCAATCGAGCTCGTCTGCGCGCGTTGGCTGGAAGAGGGGAATCACGAACGGGAATTCTGGCGCGCTACCTTCAGGAGAGGCACAGCGTCTATGCAGCCCTCGCTCTGGCTCGTAACCTCGCGCTCATTGGCAGCACCGCTATCGCAGTCTATGTCGTCTTGCACGAGGTCGGGCACAATTGGGTCGTCCTCGCTGTCACCTTCTTCGTTGCCCTGACCGGCCTGGCGATGATCCAGGCTATACCGCGATTGGTGGTCTCCCGTAATCCCCAGCGGTGGGCAATTTACCTGGCCCCTTTTATCGATTTGGTTAGGCTCCTCTTCCATCTGCCGTCCACTCTCCTAGACCTGCCGGCGCGCGCCCTCCTTCGCTGGCGGAAGCTGGGAGCAGAGGGTGCAGAACGCCGGGACGAGACAGAAGAGCTGTTGCGCCTGCTCGAGATAGAGGGGAGTGCAGGGCTGATCGATGCGGAGGAGAGGGCAATGATCCGCAGCATTATGGCGCTGGAGGAGACCACCGCGCGCGAGATCATGGTGCCCCGCATCGATATCGTCGCCCTGCCCAGCGACAGCAGCTTCGATGACGTCGCGCGCGTCATCATCGAGCGGGGCTACAGCCGCATCCCCATCTTCGAGGACACCATCGACAACATCGTCGGCGTCGTCTACGACCGCGAGGTGCTGGCCTATCTGGCGAACAGCGCCAAGCCAACCGACATCAAGGCGGTGGCTCGCCCGCCCTATTTCGTCCCCGAGAGCAAGAAGGTGGATGAGCTGCTAGCCGAGATGCGGCAGAACAAGCTGTCCATAGCCATCGTGGTGGACGAGTACGGCGGCACCGCCGGCCTGGTGACCATCGAGGACCTCGTCGAGGAGATCGTGGGTGAGATCGCCGACGAGTTCGATGTGCAAGAGGAGACCATCCATCGGGTCAGCGAGAGCGAGGCCATTCTGGACGCCCGCCTGAGCATCGACGCCCTTCAGGAGCTGTTCGGGATTGAGGTGGAGGAGGGCGACTTCGACACCGTGGGCGGCTTCGTGTTCCACCATCTGGGCAAGATGCCCTCCGTCGGCGAGGAGATCAGGGTGGACGGCCTGGTCGTGCGCATCCTCTCCGTCAGCGGTCACCGCATCAAGCGAGTGCGGGTGATCAAGCAGGAGCCCCCGCCGTCGGGCAACGGCGGCCGGTAGGGCGCGCCCCCGAACGTTCCTCTGTTGACAATTGCGGCTGTGGGGCTTACCATAGCGGAGTAGCCAGCCCTGGTTCCCGAAGCCAGCGAGAGGGAAGCTTATGGCTGATGCCACTGTTCGCAGATGTGCCCTTGCCCTCACGGCCACCGTCGTGGCGCTTGCCCTCCTCCTGCTGACAGCCAACGGGCGGCTCTCCTTCGCCCTGCCCGGCACCACCGAGCGGGTGAGTGTGGACAGCGCCGGCAACGAGGGGAACCACAACAGCTTTGGTGCCGCTATCAGTGCCGACGGCCGCTACGTCGCCTTCACCTCCTACGCCAGCAACCTAGTACCCGGGGACACCAACGGCTACAACGACGATGTCTTCGTGCACGACCGCCAGACGGGGGCCACCGAGCGGGTGAGCGTGGACAGCGCCGGCAACGAGGGGAACAGCGCCAGTGCGAACCCTGCTATCAGCGCCGACGGCCGCTACGTCGCCTTCGCGTCGCAGGCCTCGAACCTAGTCCCGGGGGACACCAACGACGATATTGATGTCTTCGTGCGCGACCGCCAGACGGGGACCACCACGCGGGTGAGTGTGGACAGTGCCGGCAACGAGGGGAACTGGTGGAGCCAGCACCCTGCTATCAGCTCTGATGGCCGCTACGTCGCCTTCGCGTCCAACGCTGCTAACCTGGTGCCTGAGGGCACCAACGGCTACGAGCACATCTTCGTCCACGACCGCGATACAGACGGGGACGGCATTTTCGACGAAGCGGGGGCCATCGCCACCCGGCTACTGACCGGGGAAGCGAATGCCCACAGCACAGACCCCGCCATGAGCCCCGACGGCCGCTATGTCGTCTTCGAGTCCTGGGCGTCCAACCTGGTGGCAGAGGACACCAACGACGTTGTGGACATCTTCGTCCATGATCGCGATACGGACGGCGACGGCATCTTCGACGAAGCGGGGGCCACCGCCACCGAGCGGGTGAGCGTGGACAGCGCTGGCAACCAGGGGAACGAGGAGAGCCAGTGGCCCGCGATCAGCGCCGACGGCCGCTACGTCGCCTTCGCAGCGTGGGCCTCCAACCTGGTGCCAGGCGACACCAACGGCCATCATGACATCTTCGTCCACGACCGCCAGACGGGGACCACCGAGCGGGTGAGCGTGAGCAGCGCTGGCAACGAGGGGAACGCCACGAGCGAGTTCCCCGCCATCAGCGCCGACGGCCGCTACGTCGCCTTCCAGTCGCAGGCCTCGAACCTGGTCCCGGGGGACGCCAGCGACGATTATGACGTCTTCGTTCACGACTGCCAGACGAGGACTACCGAGCGGGTGAGCGTGAACTACGCTGGCTACGAGGGGAACGAGTGGAGCCGCTACCCCGCGATCAGCGCCGATGGCCGCTACGTCGCCTTCGAGTCATCGGCAGGCAACCTGGTGATGGGTGACACCAACGGCAGTGATGACATCTTCGTGCACGACCGCCTCGGCATACCGGCGCCACCCGTGCCCACACCCACGTCGCCCGTTACTCCCACACTCACACCCACGCCCGCCGGGGGGCCATCGCCGCCCCCTGGAGCGCGCTGCTTCCAGGCCGAGTTCGAACGGTTCGAGGTGCCCTCTTTTCCCTTTCAGGGCCCTACGGGTATGGTCATAGAGGCTAATACGTACTGCGGCAACGTCACCATCAATGGTCAGCCTGCCCCTGATGGGACACTGGTGGAAGCAGTGGCAGAAGGCGAGGTATGCGCAAGCGTAGAAACGCAGGGTGGCCTCTACAGAGTGATCGTTCCCCTGTTCCTCTGCCCTCAAGACCCTGTAGATGACCTTAGCGTCGTCTTCCTCGTGGCGGGCACAGAGGCGAAGGAGAAGGGACACCTTGCCTCCCCTGTCTCTTTGTGGTTACTGGATCTCACTGTGGAGGAGCCCACGCCGGCGGTCACGCCCACCCCCCAACCCACGCCTACCCCCAACGTCATGGCGGTGGTCACACCGGAGCCCGTGAAAACGCCTGCGATGCTGCCGGCCACTGGCGGTGGTGGCTTGCTCGACGACAACGGGCTGCCTCAGGCAGCGGTCCTGGCCACTATGGCAGTCATGGCGCTCACCGCTGGCACATGGTATGCCAGGAGGCGGCGGGCGCGATAGGCCGCTATCGGCGCTGGCATCGCAGCGCAACTTCTCGCCTTTGTTTTTCCCCAGGCCCGTGCTACAATGTGTGCCGCTTATGACGGCCCAAGCGAACGATATTCAGTACTGGGTGGCCTTTAACCGCGTACCCGGCATCGGCCGGGCTCGCTATTCCCTCCTGGAGAAGCACTTCGGCCGCCTGGAGAATGCCTGGACGGCCACCCCCGTCGAGCTGCGAGCGGCCGGCCTGGATGAGAAGACGGCGGCCACTGTCGTCGCCCAGCGTCCCAAGATCTCCCCCGAGGCGGAGATGGAGCACCTGGCCCGCTACGGCGTGCAGGCCATCACCTGGAACGACCCCGCCTATCCGCCGCGCCTCAAGGAGATATATGACCTGCCGCCCGTCCTCTACGTGCGGGGAGAGCTGACCGAGGCCGACGAGTGGGCGCTGGCGGTGGTGGGCACCCGCCGTCCCACTCCCTACGGTCGCCAGGTGGCCGAACATCTGGCCGCGGACATCGCCGCTCAGCGGGTAACCATCGTCAGCGGCCTGGCCAGGGGCATCGATTCGATAGCTCATC
>Ga0315277_10008516_pt1 | contig 13185 bp, 11 predicted proteins | sample YL17G05_15_MG_FD_203695 | JGI IMG/M metagenome (GOLD analysis project Ga0315277, IMG submission 203695) | Sediment microbial communities from Yellowstone Lake, YNP, Wyoming, USA - YL17G05_15 | ecosystem: Environmental > Aquatic > Freshwater > Lake > Sediment | place: USA: Wyoming | collected...
TAACCCGAGAAAGAAACTCAAACCAACATAAAAAGATCAAATTATCAACCGGTTAGGTTGTTTGATACTTCTGACGTTATAGCCAGAAGGCGAGCATAATATAGGCGGTTTTCCGAAAATTGTCAAGGGCGGCAAGGAGATTTTTCATAAATTTCTTTGGGACGCCTTCTTGCCCTGGGATTCCTGGGGAGATCGGGGAGGAACTTGGTGCCTGTTTTTTTCCAGGGTGGCCAAGCGTTTTTGGGCCTCCGCTGGCTCGGGAAGGCGGGGGCCGGCGTCTTTCCTGAGGCCGGGAGCACTTCATGGCCGGGTTCCCTGCTCAGTCTGTGAACCCAGAAAAGCCGCAATCTAGCATATGAGTCAATCGGAACGCTCAGGTGACGGCCTTATTGATGATTTTCAGGTATTCCTTGATATCCCGAATATCTTCTTTGAGGATTTGGTGAATTTTCTTGTCGTCAACCTTCCAATACAAATGGACAAGGAGATTCCGGAACCTGGCCATCCTTTTCAGCTTCTCGACAAACTCATCCTCGAGGAAATCCAACTCCCCAAGAACCTCGAAACAGTCGGCGTGATCCTTCGGAGCGCGGCCGCCGGCGCGGGCGACGATCGAGTTGCAGATATCCATCGCCCCCTCGATGGCCACGATCAGGTTGTACTTGGCGCTATCGACTTTTTCCGGATTGGTAAGAAATTCTCGTTCAGAGATCTCAGCATAACCGGCCAGTTTGTGGAGGGCCGCATTGATCTCTCCCATAATTTGTCGGATCCGGTCGACGTTGTACTCAGGCACGCGTCAGTTCCTCCTGATAAATCCGCGAAAGAGGAAGGAAATCGAAGTACTCGCTCCACGTCCTGTTCAGGAAATCTTCCCGGACAGACTCATCTCTCGTCAGAAGAAGGGTGCCCCGCGAAGCGTGATATCGAAAACTCAAAGGAGCGCGATTGAGGATCTTGATGTCGACAGGGAGCCCTAACTCTTTATCGAGCTGAAGGGAAAGCGAAATCTCATATTCCACTTCATCGTGCGACCGGACGGAACCGCCAGCCAGAAAAACGGCCACATCGACATCCCGGAATTCTTCTCCCTGAACGAAAGAGCCATGAAGGTAGGCGAAAACGATGTCCTCGCGGCCAGCGAGGAAGTCTTTGAGTTTTTGGACTGTCCTCCCGAAATCAATTTCCTTTTTATTCATAATTATTTCGATTCTATCTCTTAGCCTTATAAACGTCAATTTCCAAACTGAAGAGAACCCAGGACTTTGCTATTAGATAGTGGCTAGGCGCTTTTGGGCGTCCTCGACTTCGGGCAAGCCGGGGTCGGCGTCCTTCCAGAGTTCGATGAATTGTTGGTATTGTTCGCGGGCATGCGTCTTATCCCCCTGCTGCTCGGCGATCTTCCCCAGCATGTAGAAGCTCTTAGCATAGATGTCGCCATAACGGAGCCGGCCCGTCGTCAGCATAGTAATGGCCTCGTATTCTGTCCGGGCTTTCTCCAGATTGCCGGCCCGATAATAGGCCGACGCTAGGGAGTCAACAAATAGGGCATGTTCGTCTGAACCCGAATTTTGAAAAGGCAACAATGATCTGGCTTTGTCCATGTCCTTTGTGGCATCAGAATATTTCTCTTCTGTTAGCTCTGTTGTTCCGATTAAATGATAGTAATATCTCAGAAACTTTTTATTAGGCCATCTATCGATTAATCTCTTCAACTCATCTGCGGTTCTTTTAGCTTCATCTATTGATTTCATCTTCAGGCAAGTGAGTCCTTTCAAATGCAGAGCTCTGATTTGCCTCGTCAAACTCTCGGCTTTAACAGCACTATTCAAAGCTTTGTTACATTCTTCTAAAGCCTCGTTATATTTACCCGATCTTAGATAAATGCCTGCTAAAAAAACATGAGAATCGTATACCAAGCTATCGTCGGCGAGCTTTTCTGCTTGTTCAGTTCCCCACTTTGCCTGTTCCTTTGATTTCTCAAATCTTCCCTGGAGCATATATAGAGCTCCCAAACGAAATCTGCCAGTTAGATGATATATCTGTTCTTCAGCACTGAGGAGACTTTGGTAATCTATCTCTGCCCTGCTCAAATCCCCCATACAGCAGTAAACGTCACCCTTGGTTGGGAAACTGGCTTCGAGAGGGGAAATGAAGGAAGCCCGGTCTATTTCCTTCAAAGCATTTTCATATTGTCCTTGGCAAAGGAAAGTACCGGCTATGTATAAATGAATGGTGGCGTTATCTCCAAAACTATCTAGGTAATAATCACAAACCTCTCTGGCTTTATCATATAATCCCTGGGCTCTATAAGCACCTGCTTGATTGCCATAGGGGTAGGTGGGATCATATTGATGCTGAATGCACACTTCATATCGTTCAGCAGCCTTATTCCATTCCTCCCACTCTTCGTACAATAACCCCAAAAGCACATTCCCGAAGTAATCCTCAGGATAAAGTTGAAGGAGGGTCTTAAAGACTCCCTCGGCTTTAGCAAGGGTCCTTTCTGATGAGTAAAATAAAGTTGCCTGAATCAGAAGATTTTCTCTTTCTGAAACCCTATCTCTCAACCCAAAAGCTTTTTGGAGGTACTCATCCTGCTTAGCCCAATAGCCCAGATTGCCATGGGCCAAGCCCAAGAGCAAAAAGGCGGAGGCAAATTCAGGATCGAGAGCAATGGCTCTTTCATAAAACGCAATAGATTCTCGATTAAGTCCCCTCCTTTGCAGATTGTGGGCTGCGCTGAAATCTTTAAAAGCTTCTGGAGAATGGGTCGTAATCGTTCCTAAGTGCTTATCTATGTCCTCGGCGATCTGATCTGGGGAAAGATTCATGTCCGATCTAATCGTCTTGGCCAGGTCGTCCACTTTGGGAAAGATCTCTTCTTCGCCTTTGCACTCGATACTCGGCGTACTCATGACCTCGCCCGTGTGCGGCTTCTGCAGCGATAAGGTCATAATCAGGTTTGGCCCGGCCTTCATCAGGCTCCCGCTCAAGGTGTAGGTAGCTTTCCCTTGGTTGGCGATTTTTAGGAGATCTTCTTTGGTGTATTTCTTTGCTTCATCCAGGCTCAACCTCTTAAGGATGCTGTAAATAGTGTTGCCATCCAACACACTGATGAATTTGGATTGGGAGAGCTTGGTGATGAGGAGTTCAGTCAGGGCGGTTTTCCAGGGATCCAGGCTCTTGTCCCCTGAGATGTTTTCAAAATAGAGGATGGCGAGAGTCGGCTTGCCGGTCGGAGGGGGAGCAACATGGTGTTTAGGTAGGAAACGCCAGAGGCCGATACCGATGATGGCGATTGCGACTAGCATAGAAAGGGGAACAAAGAACTTCTTCCGGCTGATGGTCAAGGTGATCGGCTTTGACGTGACGGTCTTCCTCTTTGGGACCGGACGCTCTGCGGTCGGGATGCCTTTTTCAATCTTCTCAAGGTCAGCCCTCAACTCATCGGCGTTCTGATAACGTCTCTCTTTGTCTTTCTCCAGGCATTTGAGAACGAGACGGCTGAGGTCCTGGGGAATCTGGGCGTTCATCTCCCCGGGATCTTTCGGGATTTCGCTTTTCTGTTTCACCCCGATGGTGAAAGGCGTATCTCCTTCAAAGGGTACCTGACCGGTCAGCATTTCATAGAGGATAATGCCCAGTGAATAGATATCCGATCGCTTGTCGACCTCTTTTCCTTCCACCTGCTCGGGGGACATGTATTCGGGAGTGCCGATCATGACTCCGGCGCCCGTGATCCCCTTGACCGATATAGACCGGGCGATGCCAAAATCCATGATCTTGGCATTGCCCTCTTTGTCGATCATGATATTGCCCGGCTTCAAATCCCGGTGAACAACTCCCACGCGGTGAGCTTCAGCCAGCCCTTCACAGACCTGCTTAGCTATGAAAATGGCCGTTCCCACTACAAGTTGCCTTGACCGCCGGATAAAGCTCTTCAGGTCCTCTCCGGACACGTACTCCATGGTGATGAAATAGTTGCCGGCTTCCCTGCCCAGATCATACATCCGGCAGATATTCTTATGAGAGATATCCCGGGCAATTTTGAGCTCGTTCCGGAAGCGATCGATCGTGTTCTTGTCGGCCGACACCTCGGGCTTGATGAGCTTCAGGGCCATTTTGGCCTGTACTTCCTGGTCGAAGACCTTATAGACCTTGCCCATGCCGCCTTTGCCCAGCTCCTCAATAATCTGGTAGCGGTTGGCGAAGGTTGAGCCCGTGGCGAGCTCGTGGACGGGCGTTTGCAGGGTTTCCGTAAAGACTAGAGGATGGTCATCAGGCGCAGGGAGCTGCGTCCCGCAATCAGCGCAGAACTGCTTGGTCTTAGGATTCTCAGCCTGACACTTGGGGCATTTCATCGACTTCATCCCCTATCTTGAGCTGGGGAAATAATATCAGCCGATGAAAAAAGAGTCAAATCTAAAAAGGAGCGAAGTTTGGGCGCTGAATGAGTAGACTTCGGTTTACTCAAAGATCGCATCAGCTCCCTCTTTATTAAATTGCGGTTGACGTATCTATGGCGAAAGACGCCATTCTCCCCTTAAGCCCAAGCTTCTAACTTGTGGCACGTCTCTGGCAAATGGCATAAGCCGAGGGTGAGACGGATGAAAAAGAAAGGATTCAGCCTAATCGAGCTTCTCATCTCCTCCTCGCTTATCCTCTTTCTGATCGCCGGGACGGCTCAGCTTCTGGGGCTCTCTCTCGCCGCGAAAAGAAACGCGGACTTCAACTTCCGGGCCGCCCGCCTGGCGTCCTCGCGCCTGGAGCATCTCAAGTCCCTCCCCCATGACAGCGCCGACCTCGAAGCGGGAGTCCATGAGGAAGTCATCAACGACCCTTCATCGCCGGAGACGCTTCGGATCGCCTGGCAGGTTGAGGATCTGGATCAAAACCTGAAGAAGGTCGTCCTCGACTTTTTTTCGCCGAATAAGCCCCGGAGGAAGGCGGTCTTCTGTCTCCTCCTCTGCCGGGAGCTGGAGTTCTGAGCGATGGGAAAGAGAGGATTCTCTCTCATCGAGATGCTTCTCGTCCTGGGCCTGTCTCTTCTTGTTTTTCTGGCCGCCTTCGAGTTCTTCGGCATCACCCGGAGCCTTTTTTTTAAGCTCAAGGACGCCGAGGAGGACAACCTGGCCATCCAGGCTGCGCTCGACAAGCTGCGGATCGACCTCCTCCGGGCAGGCTTCGGTTTGGAGCTGGCGATCCGGGCCGGAGCCGCCGAGGGCATCGCTGCCGGCGACACTCTCGTCATCCTCAGCCAGGAAGCAGGGTACTCTCTCGCCGGAGACTGCTCTTCGGGAAAGAAGAGGGTTACCCTGGAGAAAATGTCCGGGCTCAGCGCAGGAGGCCGGGTTTGTCTGGCCGATGAGGAAAAGGCGGAGCGACATACTATCGCCGCGCTCGAAGGCAACACGGTCGTTCTTTCCGAGCCTCTAGAAAACTCCTATGCGGGGGCAGACGCCCGGCTTCTCCTCCTCGAAGAGATCACCTATTTCCTGGATGGAAGGACCGCCGTCCTCCGACGGAAGGTCAATGCAAGCCCCGCCCAGCCGCTGCTCGACAACGCCGGCCTGTTTGAATTCGCCTATCTCAAGGAAGACAACCTGGTCAGGGTGAAACTGGCCGATAAAAAAAATATGGAGAGGGCGCATGAACTATCGGTTTTCCCCAAAAACCTCGGGCTCATCCTCCCTTGAGCGCGATAAGAATAAAAGGAAAGGGACTGTCCTCATCGTGACCATTTTTCTGTTTTTGGCCTTCAGCACGCTTGCCCTCGGACTGATTTTTATTTCCCAGGTCTATCTTCAAATCGGCGGCTACGAGAAGAATTCTTCCCGTCTCGACTATTGCTCGGAGAACGGAATCAAAGAGGGATTCCATCATCTGGTGGCGGCCATCGGGAGCGTGCCCTCTCCAGCCGTCATAACCGAGGAGAGATACATCGAGTTGAGGGATGACGCCCGGGGTCTGGGCAGCCGTCTCCTCGAGGAAGCGGCGGGCATCCACTTCCCGGTCCAGATCCAAGCACAGGAGGGAAGCATGATCTGGCAGAGCTGGACGGATTGCCTGCTCGAGAAAGTCGTGGAAAAAGACAACTTCTTCTCTGCTGTGTACAGCCTGCCCATCCGGGCAGAAGGGCGGCTCAGGAGCTTAGCTTTGCGGCGGCCCACGTCCCTGGAGGCGAGAGCGGAGGTCCTAGCCGGGCACATTCCTCTCTCGGCCATTCCTTTTCTGCTCAACAGGAAGCACAGCCCGGAGGAGCGCCGGGGTTTCCTGGAGGAAAACGACATTACCCTGCTGCCGTCCTCGCGGGAAATCCTGCCGCCCCGGGTGAGCTTCGCTGACGCGCCGCTCATCCCGGAGAGCGCCACTCCGTTCCTCGAAAAGGCCCTCGATATCGAGATCTTCCGGCCCCAGGACATGACGGCCGCCAAGCTGCGCGCCGTCCTCGGACTGGAGGAGTCCCAGGATCCGGTGCCCGAGGGCGTCTATCTCATCCGGAACGACCTCGGTTTGGCCGGGATCTATGTCCAGGGGGACGTCCAGGAAATGGTCGCCGCCATCGAGGGAACCTTTCAGGTCATCTCGTTCCGCCTGGGGCAAAGCGTCTGGGTGTTGAAATACAGCCCGGCGGAGAGCAAGACATCCTTCCTCTCACCGCAAGGCGAAGAGACGTTCGACCTCGTCCCCTTGGGCTTGATCATCATCAGCGGAGAGGTTTTATCTCTTGGCGGCGGTGTCGTCGAACCTGATGGAGAGGTCCGCCTCATCGCCGACCGCGAGGTTCCTTCTATCCTTCCTGGAGTCAACCTCAGCCTGGTCGCCTCCGGGAAGATCACCATAACTTCCCATCTCATCCAGCAGGGATTCAGCTGGCAGGAAGGCATCCCCTATTTGAAAAGCGAGCAGGCACAAGTGGTCATCTTCTCCACCGGCCGAGACCTTTGGGCAAAGGAAGCCGTGGAGGGCGGGATCGTCATCGCCGCGGGCGCCCCTCAGGACCTCAAGGTACAGGCCGCGCTGACGGCGGGAGGCGAGGGTCTCAAGGTCGAAGGAGAGGACAAAACTCTCCGCGTTCTGGGGAGCATCCAGACGACCGCCTACTCGTCTTCGGGCAACCAGCTGAGCCTGACCCCCTGGACTCCTAGTGCTGACTTAGAAGACGCCATCCTGGCGCCGCAGACCGCGCAGCCGGTCCTTCTCATCACCCGGTTCGGCGCCTCCGAGTGGAAGGAATACTGAATGAACAGGGGATATTCGCTCCTCGAAACAATTATCGTGCTAGCCTTGGTCTCTCTGGTCATCTACAGCGCCTCGAACGCTTTCCTGGGCCACGCGCCAAAGCACCGGCTCAACAAGGCGGCCTGGGAGATCCAGACGCGGTTGAACTACGCCCGCCATAAGGCAATCTTTGAAGGCCATCCCTTCCGAATCAGGTTCAGGCCGACGGGATATATCGTCGAAGAGTTCGACGCCGTTGTTAATCGCTGGCGTCCGGAGGCGAGCGGCACTTGCGAGGGTGTGACAATCGAGGCCAACAACAGCCCGACTTTCCATCCGGTGGGCACCGTCTCCAACCTGGCGACGATCACGATCTCCAACGCGGCGGGAAGTTGCCGGATTACGCTGGCTATCTCGGGAAGGATTCGGGTGGTGATGCTGTGAGGGGGCGGACGCCGGCTACTTAGCGGCCTCCTCTTTGAGCTTGCGCAGGACGTTGCCGAGGTCCGAGGCGGAGGAGATATAGTCCTTGGCCCCCCAGCGGGTGACAGCCGATTCCAGGGCCTCTTTCCCCGATTGGGGCGAGAAAAGGACGACCGGAATATCCTTCGTCACCGCCGTCTTCTTGAGTTCCTCGAAGACCATGGCCACGTGTTTTTCCGGCAGTGAGACATCCAGAAAGATCGCGTCCGGCCTGTCCTCGCCTAGGCCTCCGAGGGCGCTTTTTGCGCCGGCAAAGGTATCGACCTGATAGCCCTGCCGGCTCAGCCTCATCTCGACCATCGTCGCCAGCCGGGAGGCGCCGGCGACCATCATGATCCTGGAGACCTTCTTTTCCGGCTTCCCCACGATCCTCTCCACGGTCTCCAGCAGGGCCTTGGGATCGTACGGTTTCTTGATGTAGCCGATAATACCCGCGCGGTAGCACTCCTGGACGAACTTCGGCGAGCTCATAATGGTCAGGGCCATGATCGGAATGTCCATGGTCGCCGGATCTTCCTTCAATTTGATGGTGGCTTCCAGGCCGTGCATTCCGGGCATGATCATGTCCATCAGAATCAGGTCAGGCTTCCCGTCGCGGGCCAGCTTGATACCCTCTTGGCCGGTCTTGGCGTTGACGACGACGTGACCCTGCGGTTCAAGGTGCTTCTTGATCAACTCGATCTGAATCGCGTCATCTTCGACGAGCAATATCTTGGCCATCTCTCGCCTCGCCGTCTCAGCTCATATTATTCGGCAATTTACAAATTTGTTCAAGCTAAAAGTTCATCTCGCCGTACCGCCCTATGACCGGGGCGAGGAGCCGACTCCCCATGGTTCGGGATTATATTTTTGTCCAGCCCTCCTGTCAAAAGAAAAAAACGCCGTTTGAAAAGCCCCTCCGATTCATATATAAAAAGCCCCTAAAGGCTCTTCAGGAGGAATAAATTGAAAAAAAAGCTAGGCGTGTTCTTAGTGACCGTGGCCGTCTCGGCCATCTTTGCGTCCGGGCAGGCCCCATACAAGCTTCCGCCCAAGGAAGTCATCGACATTCTCGATGCCCCGCCGTTCCCACGGGCTGGGCTGAGTCCAAGAGGTGATCTGATGTTCTTGGCCGAATATCAGGCCATGCCGCGGATTGCCGACCTGGCTCAGCCTCTTCTCCGGATCGCCGGGCTGCGGATAACCCCCCGGACCAACAGCCGTCAGCAGATGACATTCTACACCGCGCTTTCGCTCGTCTCTCTCCGGGACGGGAAAACCCGCCAGGTCGCTCTTCCTGAGGGCATCAAGATGGGTTTCCCGCAGTGGTCCCCTGACGGTCGGTGGATCGCCTTCTCCCGATACAAGGAGGACGGCGCCGAACTCTGGGCCGTAAATGCCGCCACGGCCAAAGCCAAGGCTTTGACTCCGGCCATCCTGAATTCCGTGTTGGGCTCCGGGCTAGGCTGGCTGCCCGACAGCCGGCATCTCCTTGTCCACTCGATCGTCGAAGGCCGGGGGAATCCTCCCCAGCCGCCGGCCGTCCCGGTCGGGCCGGTGATTGAGGAAACATACGGAAAGGTCTCCAAAGTCGCGACCTACCAGGACCTCCTCAAGTCTCCAACCGATGACTCCCTGTTTAATTTCTACGCGACCTCCCAGCTCGTCGAGGTCGACGCGGCCAGCGGGTCCATCCGGAAAATCGGCCCGCCCGGCATCCTCCTGTTCGCCGACCCTTCGCCGGACGGAAAGTATCTCCTCGTCCACCGGTTCAAGGAGCCGTTCTCCCACAGCGTCCCCTTCTTCGAATTCGCCCACACACTTGAGGTCTGGAACCAGGAAGGAGAGCTCGTCAAGGCCCTGGCCGACCTCCCCGCTGCCGAGGAGGTCCCGCTCAACGGCGTTCCCACCGGCCCGCGGTCCCCGGAATGGCAGCCCCTCCGGCCGTCCACGCTGGTCTGGGCAGAGGCGCTCGACGGTGGTGACCCGGAGAAGGAGGTGCCTTTCCGAGACAGGCTCCTGACGCTCGCGGCCCCGTTCAGCTCAGACCTCCAAGAAGCGCAGAAAATCCAGCACCGCTACGGAGGCCTGGAATGGCTGGCGACTCCCGGGACCGTCCTGGTTTCCGAGTATGATTGGAAGAGAAGATGGCAGACGACGCGCCTGATTGACATCGGGGACCCGCAGGCTGCTCCCCGGAAGATCTTCGACCTCAGCAGCCAGGATGACTACGCCGACCCGGGGAGTGTGGTCATGACCACGACGCTATCCGGGGAACAAATCTCTGTCCAGGACAAGGACTGGATCTATCTCCGCGGAGCCGGAGCCTCTCTACAAGGCAACCGTCCGTTCCTGGACAAGATGAGCCTTAAAACCCTGGAGAAAAAGCGGCTTTTCTCGTGCCCGGAGGGGAGGTACGAAGTCTTCGTGGCCTTCCCCGGCGAGTCGCGCGACCGCATCCTCATCAGCTCGGAATCGCCGAGCGAACCGCCCAATTACTACTTATCCGACCTAAAAAGTAAGAAAAAAGCGGCCCTGACCGACTTCCAGGACCCGGCTCCCCAGCTCACCGGGCTGAAAAAGGAACTGATCAAGTACAAGCGGGCGGACGGCGTCGAGCTTTCGGGGACGCTCTATCTTCCCCCCGGCTATACGCCCGGCGTGCGCCTGCCGGTTGTCGTCTGGGCCTATCCCCTGGAATACAGCGACCCCCGGACCGCCGGGCAGGTCAGGGACTCACCATACCGGTTCACTTTTCTTCGAGGATCGTCCCAACTCTTTTTCCTCACCCAGGGATATGCCGTCCTGGACGGGGCCCAGATGCCTGTTATCGGCGATCCCAAGACCATGAACGATACCTTCGTCGGACAGATTGTCGCCGACGCCAAAGCCGCCATCGACGCCCTGGACAAAATGGGTGTCGGCGATCCGAAGCGGGTCGGAGTCGGCGGGCACAGCTATGGCGCTTTCATGACCGCCAACCTGCTGGCCCGCTGCGATCTGTTCGCGGCCGGGATCGCCCGTAGCGGAGCCTACAACCGGACGTTGACCCCCTTCGGATTCCAGAGCGAACGACGGACTCTCTGGGAAGCCCGGGACAGCTACATCAACATGTCACCCTTCATGCACGCCGATAAGATCAACGAACCTCTTCTCCTTATTCATGGTGAAGCCGACAACAACTCGGGGACATTTCCGATCCAATCCGAGCGCCTCTTCGCCGCCCTCAAGGGATTCGGAGGGACGGCCCGGCTGGTCATGCTCCCCAACGAGAGCCACGGTTACAGCGCCAGGGAGAGCATCCTCGATGTCCTGGCCGAGATGTTCGAATGGTTTGACAAGTACGTCAAGAACAAGAAATAGCCGTAACGCAGGAAAGACCGCCAGGAGGAAGCTATGCGTATCGCAGGAGATTCTTGGCCCGGCCGATGCATTTTTTTAGCCCTCGTCCTGTTGCTCGTGGGCGTTGCTCAGACCGCCTCTCCCGCCCAGCAGCCGTACCGCATCCTGATCTCCAACGACGACGGGTACCAGGCGCCCGGCATCAAGGCCCTCTTTGACAGGCTCAAGTCGCTGGGTGAAGTGACGGTGGCCGCGCCGGCTGCCAACCAGAGCGGTGTCGGACACGCCCTTACTTTCGGGGTCCCGATCGCCGTCGAATCCTGGGAGACCGGGGGAACACGATGGTTCGCCATCGCCGGCGCACCGGCGACCTGCGTCCGGCTGGCGCTAACTTCCCTTCTACCCCAGCTTCCGGATATCGTCGTGTCCGGGATCAACAAGGGCGAGAACACGGGTGTCGTCACCTTTTCCTCAGGCACCGTGGCCTGTGCCCGCGAGGCGGCCTACCGGGATATCCCCGCCATTGCCGTGTCTCTGGAGGAGGGAGCCCAGATGGATTATGCGGCGGCGGCCGAGTTCATCGCTCGACTGCTCCTCGAGCTGCGGAAAAGGGGCCTCCCGTCGGGAACCTACCTCAATGTCAATTTTCCGGCCCGTCCGTCCGACCAAATCAAGGGAGTGCTCGTGACCCGACAGGACAAGCGCCCGGCCGATGAACACTATGCGAAAAAGGCTCCGTCCGAGGGAAAGACGGAATATTGGTCCGTTTACCGGCCACTCACGGGGGGAGACAAAGACACCGACACCTGGGCCTTGACCCAGGGGTATATCTCCATAACTCCCATGTCGATCGACCAAACGGTGTCGGGCCTGAGCAACTCTCTGCGCAAATGGGACATTGTGAAGTCAAAGAAGTAGGCCCGGCGGCCGAGATTGATTTTTGTCCGGGCCATGATAAAATCTGGTGAAGTGGACGGATAAAAGCGTCCGGGGAGGCAACACAAATGAAGAAAAGTCTTTTGGCCATCAGCTTGGCGACAGTATGTGCCTTAGCGGTCCTGGTCTCGGCCGACTATCGAGCCACCTTCGGCGGCGATGGCATCACGGTTCAGCAGGTCGAGGCCTTCTCCTACGTATGTCTGCCGGAAAAAGGCTCGTTCGATAAAATCCAGGAAGCCGTCGGCAGCCTGATCCAGGAGATGCAGGCGCAGAATATCGTCCCGGCGGGCGCCTTGATGGGGATCTACTTCAACAGTCCGGATCAGGTGAAGCCCGAAGACCTGCAGTGGGAGATCGGGTTCCCCGTGACTTCCCAGTCGCTCATCCAGCCGCCGCTTGAGAGAAAGGAATGGAATTTTACCCAGGTCGTCGTGAGCCTGCACCAGGGTCCTTACGAAAAGGCCGGCGAGACGATCCAGAAAATGATGGAATGGATGGAGGCCAACGGCTATGCCCCTGCGGGTCCGTTCCTGGAACGCTACCTGGACATGAATCCCGAGGAGCTCAAGCCGGAGGCGTTGAAGACAGAGATCTGGATCCCTTGTCAGAAAAAGAAGGCTTAGCTGCCTGGTCAGATCCAGCCGAGAGCGCTGAACTCGGGAAATCCCGGGTGGGCGATCCCCCAATAGGCGAACAGCAGCGCGCTTAGGAGAAAACCCATCAGGAAAAAGAGGGCGGCCGCATTGTGCTCCCGGCGGCGGCCCCGCCAGTAAATCCAGAGGCAGATAAGGAACATAAGGATGGCTGCCGGGAAGGTAAGGACCACGGTCTGTCCCTCGATGGCGTTGACGGCATAGGAAAACCCGAAGAAGGCGGCCCCTCCTCCAAGAAACGCCCACTGGGCCCAGGAGAGCCGGGGGAAATGGACTTTGGTTCCCGCCAGGATCAGCCCGGCGGCGATGATCAGAACGCCGCTGTCCCAGATGAAATGGCTGATCACCTCGTCATAGATATAGACGGACTGGTGCAGGGCGGTATCCTCCTGGCTGCCGAGCAGGCGGTCGATGGCATTGGCCGAAAGATGGAGCCCATGGCCTTCGACATAGCAGATCAGACCGAGGACCAAGACGGCGACGGACCATTTCGAGGACTGGGACAGGGCCCGGCCTTCGCCCTCTGCCGCCTTTCTCAGGTTAAAAAAAACGGCCAGGGCTATAG
>Ga0315277_10008517_pt1 | contig 13185 bp, 24 predicted proteins | sample YL17G05_15_MG_FD_203695 | JGI IMG/M metagenome (GOLD analysis project Ga0315277, IMG submission 203695) | Sediment microbial communities from Yellowstone Lake, YNP, Wyoming, USA - YL17G05_15 | ecosystem: Environmental > Aquatic > Freshwater > Lake > Sediment | place: USA: Wyoming | collected...
GACGACGGCAGGGGCAAGTTTTCGTAAAGCGAGGGCCACGGCGGCCATGTCCCCTTCGGACATGCCGGCGACGTCGTTCGAATGCGCCTTCGGGATGACGAGCACGTGGCCGGGGGCGACGGGGTTAATGTCCATGAAGGCGAGGACGCGGTCGTTCTCGTAGACCTTCGAACAGGGGACCTGGCCTTTCACGATCCTGCAGAAGATGCAGTCGGGCATGGAAACCCTCCCCGTCAAGAGAGGCCATCAGACGGAAGGGCGGACACGGATCTCGCCCCCTTGATACTCCCCCTCACGCCACGCCGCCTTAGGCGGAGAGAACCGCCACAGGCTAGCAAACCTCTCCCGGAGGGAGAGGGCAAGAACAAGCTGCGATGCGCCCCTACTCGGCCTTTTCTTTCTTGTGCGGCTTTTCGGACTCGCCGGGAGCCTTTTCGCCGGCTTCGACCTTGGCCTTGGGTTTCTTAGCGCGGGGCTCCGCGGCCTTTCTGGCGCGGCCTTTTTTCTTGGACGGGGCTTCCTCTTCGACCAGCTCAAAGATGCACTGGCGCGCGCGGTCGCCGACGCGAAGGTCGGCGAGGTGGAGGATGCGGGTGTAGCCGCCCTGGCGCGCGGAGTAGCGGGGCGCGAGCTCCTTAAAGACCTTCCGGGCCATCTCCTTGTCGTTGAGGAGCGAGAGGACGCGGCGGAAGTTGGCGAGGCCGCCGCGCTTGGCGATGGTGATGAGGCGCTCGGCGAAGCGGCGGCACTCCTTGGCCTTCTGGGGGGTGGTGACTATACGCTCGTGGCGAAACAGGCTCGAAGCCATGTTCCGCATCATCGCCCTCAAGTGGCTGGAAGTCCTGGAGAAGCGTTTGGATTCTTTGCGATGCCGCATGTCGAGTTACTCCGATTCCGTGCTCTTGGGCCACTGGATGTCCATCCCGAGGGAGAGGGCGTGCTCGGCGAGCTTGCGCTCGACCTCGGCCAGCGACGTCTTGCCGAAGTTGCGAACCTTGAGGAGCTCGGCGCCGGTTTTGGTGACGAGGTCGCCGACGGTTTTTATGTGGACGGCCTCGAGGCAGTTACGGGCGCGGACGGACAGTTCAAGCTCCTCGATGCTCATGTTGAGCTTGTCGGCAAGTTCCTGCGGGATGCCGGGCTTGGCCTCCTCGATGATCTCAACGGCGGCTTCCTCCTGGGTCTCCTCGCCGGCCTCGAAGTAGTGGACGAAGACGTTGAGGTGCTTGCGCAGGATCTTGGCGGCCTCGACGACGGCCATCTCGGGGGTGATGGTGCCGTTAGTCCAGATCTCCATGATGAGGCGGTCGTAGTTGGTCTTCTGGCCGACGCGGGTGTTCTCCGTCGAATAGCGCACGCGAAGGACGGGCGAGAAGAGGCTGTCGACCGGGATAAGGCCGATAACGTGCTCGCCGACGAGGTTTTCCTCGGCGGTAACGTAGCCGCGGCCGCGCTTGACGACCATCTCGGCCCTGAAGCGCTTGTCCTCGCTCAAGGTCGCGATGACGAGATCCTTGCTGATGATCTCGACGGTGCCGTCGGTGAGGACGTCGCCGCCCGTAACGGGGCCTTTCTTGGAGGCATCGATCCTGATGGTCTTGGGCTCCTCGGTTTCGGAGCGGACCACCAGGCGCTTGATGTTGAGGACGATATCGGTAACGTCCTCGACGACGCCGGGTATGGTGCTGAACTCGTGAAGCACCCCGTCGAACTTAACGCTCACGACGGCGCTTCCCTCGAGGCTGGAGAGAAGCACGCGCCTGAGGGAGTTGCCGACGGTGGTGCCGTAACCGCGCTCGAACGGCTCGACGAGGAGCTTGCCGTAGCGGTCGGTCAGAGTCTCGGCTTCCCATTCGATACGCGCAGGCAATTCCAGTCCACGCCACCTTACACGCATTCCTCGAAACCTCCACAAGATTTTAAGGGCATTTACCGGGACGGCCTTCGACCCCTACTTACCGTAAAGCTCGACGATCAACTGCTCCTGGACGGGCTCGGGGATGTCCTCGCGCCTCGGAAGCATCGTGACGGAGACTTTGCCGGCCTCGGGATCGACGCCGAGCCAGCCGGGGACGTTGCGGGCCTTGCCCACCTCGCCGATGTTTGACCTGGCGAGCGTGAGGGGCCCCTCCCCTTCGACGGCTACGACGTCGCCCGCGGACACCTGGAAACCGACCCTGTTGACGCGCTTGCCGTTGACGGTAACGTGCTTATGCCCGATGAGTATCCTCGCCTGGCGCCTCGAGGCGGCAAGACAAGCCCGGTAAAGGACGTTGTCGAGGCGGCGCTCGAGCATCTGGAGAAGCGCCAGGCCCGTGGCGCCCTTCACCCTCGTGGCCTTCTCATAGTACGAGTGGAAGGTGCGTTCGAGCACGCCGTACATGTGCCGCACGGACTGCTTCTCGCGAAGCTGCCCGCCGTACTCGGAAGGCTTTCCGCGGCGCCAGTGACGCTCGCCCGGGGGGTAGTTACGCTTCGAGACGCCGCACTTGGCGGTCTCGCAGCGCATGCCCTTCAGGTAGAGCTTGACGCCCGCGCGGCGGCATATCCTGCATTTCGGTCCGGTAATCGTCGCCATTTAACTGGTTCTCCAAAGAACTCTTTAGACCCTGCGCTTCTTGCGCGGGCGGCAGCCGTTGTGCGGAAGAGGGGTAACGTCCTGGATGGTCCGGACGATGAGGCCCGCGGCCTGGAGGGCGGTAATGGCGGACTCGCGGCCGGAGCCGGGGCCCTTGACGCGGACCTCGACCTCCTTGATGCCGAACTTGGAGGCCTTTTCCGCGGCCGCCTCGCCGGCGCGCTGGGCGGCGAAGGGGGTGCTCTTGCGGCTGCCCTTGTAGCCGATCGTGCCCGCGGACGCCCAGCAGAGGGTCTCGCCGTTCATGTCGGTGATGGTGATCACGGTGTTGTTGAAGGAGGCCTTGACGTGGGCGATGGCCCTCGTGACGTTGCGCCGGATGCGCTTTTTCCTGTCCTTGGCTTTAGCCACGAAATTCTCCTGTCAAACGGAGCGTTTTTACTTGACGCCTACGCGCTTCTTGCCCTTGACGGTCTTGCGTTTGCCCTTGCGGGTGCGGGCGTTGGTGCGGGTGCGCTGTCCGCGCACGGGCAGGCCCCTCCTGTGCCTCATGCCGCGGTACGAGCCGATGGCGATGAGGCGCTGGATGTTCTGAGACTCGGCGCGCCTGAGCTGGCCCTCGACCATGAAAGAGCGGTCGATGATGCCGGCGATGCGGGAGACCTCGTCCTCGCTCAGCGTCTCGATCTTCCTGGAGGGCTCGATGCCCGCCTCCGCGAGGACCTGCCTCGCGGTCGTCGGCCCGATGCCGTAGATGTAGGTGAGGCCAATCCAGGCGTGCTTGCCGCCCGCGATGTCGATGCCAGCGATCCTGGCCATAGAAGTCCTCCTATCAGCCCTGGCGCTGCTTGTGGCGCGGGTTGGAGCAGATAACCCTGACCACGCCGCGGCGCCTGATGATGCGGCAGTTTTCACACATCCGTTTTACCGAAGCCCTGACTTTCATGCGTCAATCCAATCCGTATCAAGCCCTGTATATGATGCGGCCGCGGGTGAGGTCGTAGGGCGACAGCTCCACGACGACCTTGTCGCCGGGCAGGATGCGGATGAAGTTCATCCTCATCTTGCCCGAGACGTGCGCCATCACCTGGTGGCCGTTTTCGAGTTCGACCCGGAAGGTCGCGTTGGGCAGCGCCTCCTTCACCACGGCATCGACCCTTATCGGCTCTTCCTTCGCCATGCTAAGAAGCCTTGTCCAGAGCGGTGACGACCAGTGGGCCGCCGGCCGTTATCGCAACCGTATCTTCCCAGTGAGCCGAGGGCTTCCTGTCGCGCGTGACCACGGTCCAGCCGTTGGCGAGGACGTCGACCTCGAAGGTGCCGGCGTTGACCATCGGCTCGATGGCCAAGACCGCGCCCTCGGGGAGGACCGTCGTCGCCTGGCGGACGCTTCCGTCAACGAAGTTAGCGATCTGCGGCTCCTCGTGCATCTGGCGGCCGATGCCGTGGCCGACGAAGTTGCGCACCACGGAAAAGCCGCGCGACTCCACGTAATCCTGGACGATCCTGGCGAGTTCCACCAGTTTCATCCCGGGGTAAAGCCCCCTGACCGCGGCCTCGAGGGCGCCCCTGGTCGCGGCGACGAGGGCGGCCTTTTCGGCCGAGATCTTCCCGACGGGGAAGGTCCTCGCGGCGTCGGCGCACCAGCCGTCGAACTTCACTCCGATGTCAATGCTCACGATATCGCCGGCCTGGATCCTGCGCGGCCCGGGGATGCCGTGAACCACTTCCTCGTCTATCGATATACACGTCGACGCGGGAAAGCCGCGGTAGCCCTTGAAGAGGAGCTCAGCGCCCCTCGCGACGACGAACTCTTCCACCTTCCGGTCTATGTCGGCGGTCTCGAGGCCGGGGACCGCAAGCCTTTCGGCCTCGACGAGGGCCTCGGCGACGATACTGCCGGCCAGGCGCATCTTATCGATCTCGCGCCGGGTCCTTTGAGCGATCATTCCAGACTCACAGGGCGCAGCAGACGGTCCGCCTCACCGTCTCGGTCACTTCCGACGGCGAGAGGCTGGCATCCACCTCGAAAAGAAGGCCGCGCTTTCCGTAGAACGAGACCAGGTCGGCGGTCTCGCGGTAGTAGACGCGAAGCCGCTCGCGGATCGTCTCGGCGCGATCGTCGTCGCGCTGGTAAAGCTCGCCGCCGCATTTATCGCACTTGCCCGGCACGGCGGGCGGCATAAAAGTCACGTGGTAGTTGGCTCCGCACCTCCTGCAGATGCGCCTGCCGGAGAGCCTTTCGACCACCTGGTCGTCGTCGACCTTGAAATAGCCGACGCAGTCGAGCTTCCTGCCGGAGCGCTCGAGCGTCTTCGCGAGCGCCTCGGCCTGCGCGATCGTACGCGGAAAGCCGTCGAGGATGAAGCCCCTGCGGCAGTCGGCGCGCGAAAGCCGTTCGGCCACCATCGCGACCACGAGGTCGTCGGGGACCAGCGCGCCGGAATCCATGAAGGCCTTCGCCTTTTTTCCGAGGTCGGTGCCCTTTGCCACGGCCTCGCGAAGGATATCGCCGGTGGACACATGGGCGATGCCCTTCTCGTCGGCGATGACCTTGGCCTGGGTGCCCTTGCCCGCGCCCGGCGGCCCCAAGAAGACGACGTTCAACGCCTGCCCCTTATTCTGCCCTTGCGCATGAAGCCTTCGTAGTGGCGCATCAGAAGGTGAGTTTCGATCCTTTCGACGAGGTCGAGGGCCACGCCAACCACGATCAAAAGCCCCGTGCCCCCGTAAAAGCCGGTCACTACGTACTGGAGGTTGGTAAAGTGCTGGACGAGATACGGCAGGACGGCGATCACGGCGAGAAACACCGCGCCCGCCATCGTGATCCGCATCATGACCCATTCGAGGTACTCGGCGGTCCTCCTTCCGGGGCGAAGCCCGGGGATGAAACTGCCGTAGTCGCGGAGGTTCTCGGACATCTGCGTCGGGTTAAAGGTGACGGCGGTCCAGAAGAAGCAGAAGAACACGATGAGCGCGGAGTAGAGCGAGAGGTAGACGAAGCCGGAACCGCGCTGGAAGGCCGCGGTGTAGGTATCGATGCCGGGCAAGACCCCCGAGAGCGCCCTGAATACCATCGACGGGAAGACGAGGAGGGAACTCGCGAAGATGATGGGTATGACGCCGGCCTGGTTCACGCGCAGGGGCATGTAGTGCCTTTGGCCGCCGACGACGCGCCTGCCGCGGGTCTGCTTGGCCTGCTGCATGGGGATGCGGCGCTGGGCCTGGGTGATGAGGACGACGCCGAAGACGACGGCGGCCAGGAGCACCGCCATGAGGATCAGCGTCAGGATGCCGATTTTTCCCGGGGAGCCCTCGAAGCGCCAGTCGACCATGCGGCCGATTTCGCCGGCGGCGGCGGGGGCGCGGGCAACGATGCCGGCCATTATTATGAGGCTGATGCCGTTGCCGACGCCGTACTCGGTCATCTGCTCGCCAACCCACATGAGGAAGACCGAGCCGGCCGTCATGCCGAGGACGGCCATGATTTCGAACTGCCAGACCTCGACGTTAGGGCTGACGATGGCGAGGGCGCCCGTGCCGCTCAAGCCGCCCATCTGCTCGACGAGCTTGACCATGACGTAGCCCTGGAAGAGGCACAAGCCCACGGTGAGGTACCTTTCGATGCGGCGGATCTTTTTCCTGCCGGACTCGCCCTCTTTGGACAGGGCCTCGAGGTACGGGACGCTCGTGGTCAAGAGTTGAATGATAATCGACGCGCTTATGTAAGGCATCACGCCGAGGCTGAAGACGGCCACGTACTGGAGCGCGCCGCCGGTGAAGAGCTGGATGAGGCCGACGACGCCGCCGAGGGCGCCGGAGGCGCGTTCGAGGATGCCCTCGATGGCCGCGGCGTTTACGCCGGGCACGGGCACAACGCAGCCGAGCCTGAAGACGACGAGCAGGCCGAAGGTAATAAGGAGGCGGCGCCTGAGCTCGGGGACGTTGAAGATATTCCTGACTGACGAGAACAACGGCATTTACGCCACCTCTACCGAACCGCCCGCGGCGGCGACCTTCTTAGCGGCCGAGGCGCTGGCCTTGGAGACGGCGACCGTCAACGCCCTGTCGATCTCGCCGCCGCCGAGGAGTTTCACGGATGCGTTCTTGCCGCGCACGAGGCCGGCTTTCCTCAGGGCCTCGACGTCAACGCGGGACCCCGCGTCGAACCGGGCGAGGTCGCCGACGTTCACGACGACGTACTCGGTCCTGAAGCGGGTGTTGTTGAAGCCGCGCTTCGGGAGGCGCCTGAAGAGCGGCCTCTGGCCGCCTTCCGCGAGGGGCTTTACGGAGACGCTCGAACGGGCCTTCTGGCCCTTGTGGCCGCGGCCCGAGGTCTTGCCGTGGCCGGAGCCGATGCCCCTGCCGATGCGCTTTATGGCATGCCTGCCGCGCGGACCGCTTTTTGCCTGTGCGATATCCATTTATATTCTCACTCCACGAAGGGACTCGACCTGGCGCTTGCTCCTCAACCTGGCGAGGCCGTCGAAGGCGGCCTTGACGAGGTTGATGGGGTTGGTGGTGCCGCGGGCCTTGGTGAGGATGTCGCGGATGCCGACCGCCTCGACAACGGCGCGGACGGTCGAGCCGGCGATGACGCCGGTGCCGGGGGAGGCCGGCTTCATGAATATCTCTGCGGCGCCGTACTTGCCGGTGACCGTGTGAGGAATCGTCGGGCCGCGCAGCGACACATCTATCATGTTTTTCCTGGCGTCCTTGGAACCCTTTTCGATGGCGGCGGGCACTTCGTTGGCCTTGCCGAAACCGAAGCCGACCCTGCCGCTCCTGTTGCCGACGACGACGAGGGCACTGAAGCTGCGCCGGCGGCCGCCCTTGGTGGCCTTGGAGACGGGCTTTATCTTGACGACGGTCTCGACGAGTTCCTGAACCTGGCTCCCACCTACAGTCAATGCAAACCTCCTGGGCTTAGAATTTGAGTCCCGCTTCCCTTGCAGCCTCGGCCAGGGCCTTGACGCGGCCGTGGAACTTGTAACCGGCCCTGTCGAAAGCGACCATGGTGATGCCGCGAGCGAGGGCCTTTTCGGCGATAAGTTTTCCGACGGCCTTGGCGGTCTCGCCCTTTTTTGCCTTGCCGCCGGCTTTAAGCTCCTTGGAGTCGGTGCCCGCGGCCAGCAGGGTTTTCGACGACGAGTCGTCGACGATCTGGGCGTAAATGTGTTTCAAACTGCGAAAGACCACGAGCCTCGGACGCTCGGGCGTGCCGCTCAACCTGCCGCGCGCCCTCATGTGGCGCCGCACGCGCTTCATGCGTTTCAATCGAGTGTCAGCCATATATGCCCTTTGACTTCAGACGCGTTTACTGGGTGCCGCCGACGAAGGCCTTGCCGGCCTTGCGCCTGACGTATTCTCCCTCGTACCTTATGCCTTTGCCCTTGTAAGGCTCGGGCGGCCGGATGCCCCTCACCTCGGCGGCGAACTGGCCGACCTTCTGCTTGTCGGCACCGGTGACGACGATGGACGTGGGGCTCGGGGTTTCGATCTTCAGGTCCTTCGGGATCGGCATTTCGACCTGGTTGGCAAAGCCGACGGAAAGGACGAGCTTGGCGCCCTGGATCTTGGCGTTGTAGCCGATGCCGATGATCGAGAGCCGCTTTTCGAACCCCTTCGAGACGCCGACGACGGCGTTGGAGAGGAGCCTCTGCGTAAGGCCGTGAAGGGCCTTGTGCCGTTTTTCGTCGGAAGGCCTCGAGACGCGGATCTCGCCGGCCGCCTTGTCGTACTCGACCTTGATCTCGGGATGGAGGGCCTGCTCGAGCGAACCCCTGGGGCCCTGTGCCCTGAAGAGGCCGGACTGTACGTCGACCTCGACGCCGGACGGCACCTTCACCGGCTGTTTACCCACACGGCTCATCGGATATTCCTCACATTACCAAACGGTGCAGAGAAGCTCGCCGCCGACGTTCAAGTGCCGGCACTTGCGATCGCTCAGGACGCCCGCGGGCGTCGAAAGTATGGAGACGCCGAGGCCGTCGAGGACGCGCGGGATTTCGGCGGCGCCCCTGTAGACGCGGCGGCCGGGCTTTGAGGCGCGCTCGATGGCGTTAATGACCTTTTCGCCGTCGGGGCCGTACTTCAGGTAGACCCTCAGCGTCTTATGGGGCTTGCCCTCGGCGACGACGAAGCCGCCGATGAAACCCTCTTCCTTGAGGACGGCGGCGACCGCGGCCTTCAACTTGGAGGACGGCATGTCGACGGAGGGGGAGCCGTTTCGCACGGCGTTTCGAATCCGCGTCAGCATGTCCGCAATCGGGTCTGTCATGGTCATTCGAGACTGCCTTTCACTCTCTACCAGCTGGCCTTCCGGACGCCAGGGATGAGCCCCTGGGAAGCCATGGTCCTGAAGCAAATCCTGCAGATGCCGAACTTCCTGTAGTAGGCGTGCGAGCGGCCGCAGATCTGGCACCAGTTGTGGGCCCTCGTGGTGAACTTCGGGACCTTCTTGATCTTCTCCATGCGTGCCTTGTGCGCCATACGCCGTACTACCTCCTGAAGGGCATTCCGAAGAGTTCGAGCATCCGGGCTGTTTTTTCGGGGTTGCTGTTTGAGACCACCATCGCGACGTTCAAGCCCTGGGGGAACTCGAGGGCGTCGATGTTCACCTCGGGGAAGATCGAAATGTCGTTTACGCCGAGGGAGTAATTGCCGGCGCGGTCGAAGTTCTTGGCGGCGCCGCGGAAGTCGCGGATGCGCGGCATGGCGACGTTCATGAGGCGGTCGAGGAACTCGTACATCCTCGCGCCGCGCAGCGTCACCATGCAGCCGATCTCCATGCCCTTGCGGAGCTTGAAATTGGAGACGGACTTCTTGGCGCGGGTGATCATCGCCTTCTGCCCGGTGATGAGCGCGATGTCGCGCGCGGCGTCCTCGAGGCGCTTGCGCTCCTGGGTGGCGCGGCCGACGCCCATCGACACGACGACCTTGTCGAGCCTCGGCGCGGAGAGCGTATTCGAGAGCGAGAACTCTTTCATGAGCGCCGGGACCATCTCTTTCTTGTACCTGTCCAAAAGCCTTGCCATCTGATATATCCCTTACCTTGGGGCGGCCGGGATTTCGTGGCCACACTTGACGCACAGGCGTATCTTCGCGCGGCGGGCGCCGTCGAGCTTGACCTTGCGGCCGTCGTTGCATTCCGGGCAGACGAGCATGACGTTGGAGAGCGAGACGGGCGATTCCTTCTGGACGCGCCCGCCCTGGGGGTTCTTCTGGCTCGGGCGGACGTGCCGCCAGATGTAATTGACGCCCTCGACGAGGAGCCTGCCCTCAACGGGCATAATCCTCAAGACGCGGCCGCGCTTTCCGCGGTCGTCGCCGGATATCACTTTCACCGTGTCGTTTTTCCTGATGTCCTGCATCAAAAGCCTCCAGGGCTACACGACTTCCGAGGCCAGCGAGATGATTTTCATGAAGTTCTTCTGGCGAAGTTCCCTGGCGACGGCGCCGAAGATGCGCGTGCCGCGGGGATTCAGGTCCTGATCGATGATGACGGCGGCGTTGGAGTCGAAGCGGACGTAAGAGCCGTCCTCGCGGCGAAGAGGGGCGGCGGTGCGGACGACGACGGCCTTGACCACGTCGCCTTCCTTGACTTCGCTGTTGGGCATGGCGTCGCGGACGGTGCAGACGACGATGTCGCCGATGTGGCCGTACTTTCTCTTCCAGGAGCCGAGCACGGTGATGGCCCGGATGCGCTTTGCGCCGGTGTTGTCGGCCACGTCCATCATTGTCTGCATCGCTATCATCTTAGAGGACTCCCGGCGCGCCTATGCCTTCTCGACGATCCGCAGGAGGCGCCAACGTTTCAGTTTCGAAAGCGGCCGCGTCTCGACGATCTCGACCTTGTCGCCGATTTTGGCCTCGCGCGCCTCGTCGTGGGCGTAAAGGCGGGTCGACCGGCGGATGCGCTTGCCGTATTTCGGGTGCTCGATGAGGCGGTCGACGTCGACGGCGATGGTCTTGGTCATGCGGTCGCTGGTGACGACGCCCACCTTGATCTTCTTTATTCCACGGGTATTCATTTGGCGTTCCTCTCTCGGGCGAGTCGGCGCTCGCGCTGGATGGTCAGGACGCGCGCGATGTCGCGGCGAAGGCCCCTTTCCTCGTCCGAATGGCGGACGTTCTCCGCGACCTCCCTGAAGCGCAGCTTGAAGAGCTGCTCCGTCAGGTTCCTGAGCTCGACGGCCATCTCGTCGTCGGAGAGTTCCCTTATCTCAGCGGCTTTCATTTAGAAATGCCTCCGCTTGATGAACCGCATCCTGAGCGGCATCTTATGGGCGCAGCGGGAGAGGGTCTCCTTGGCCACTTCCTCGGGGACGCCGGCCAGTTCGAAGATGACGGTGCCTTCCTTGACGACGGCGACCCAGTGGTCGGGCTCGCCCTTGCCCTTGCCCATGCGGGTTTCGAGCGGTTTCTTGGTGACGCTCTTGTGGGGGAAGATCCTGACCCAGAGCTTGCCCTCGCGGCCGAGGTAGTGGGTGGCGGAGACGCGTCCGGCCTCGATCTGGCGGCCGGAGATCCATCCGGACTCGAGCGTCTGGAGGCCGAACTCTCCGAACGACACGTTGTTGCCGCGGGAGGCCTTGCCGTCCCATCTTCCGCGCTGCGACTTGCGGAACTTAACGCGCTTTGGCATCAGCGCCATCTGGCTTCTCCCGGAGGTTTTTCTTGCCTTTGTATATCCAAACCTTGACGCCTATGGTGCCGTAGGTCGTGATGGCGACGGCGAAGCCGTAATCGATGATCGCCGACAGGGTGTGGAGGGGAATGCTGCCCTCGCTCTGGACCTCGCGGCGGGCGATTTCGGCGCCAGCCAGACGGCCGCCGACGATGACCTTTATGCCGAGCGCGCCGGCCTGGCGGGCCATCTCGACGGACTTCTTCATGGTGCGGCGGAAACTGGCCCTCTTTTCGAGCTGCTCGGCGATGCCCTCGGCCACGAGCTGCGCGTCGAGCTCGGGCTTGGTGACCTCGACGATGTTGATATTGACCTTCTTGCCGACCAAGGCTTCGAGCTCGCCGCGGAGCTTGTCGATCTCGGCGCCCTTGCGGCCGATGATGAGGCCGGGCCGGGCGGTATGGAGCAGGATGGTTACCTCCTCGCCCTTACGCTCGATCTCGATCTTGGGGATGCCGGCGAACTTGTAGCCGTCCTTGACGTACTCGCGGATTCTGAAATCCTCGATGAGGAGGCCCTTGAAACTGCTCTTCGACGCGTACCAGCGGCTGCGCCAGTCCTCGACTATCCCCAAGCGCAGGCCCGTCGGCAGAACTTTCTGGCCCATCACTCACCTTCTTTTTTTTCGACGGTTTCGATCTTGACGAAAATGTGGCTGGTGCGCTTGCGGATGGGGTGCGCCATGCCGCGCGAGACCGGGATGAAGCGCTTGGTGCCGATCGCGATGGGCCCGCCGTCTATGCGGACGCTTTCCACGACCATGTTCTCGGAGTCGGCGTCGGCGCCGGCGTTGGCGAGGGCGCTGCGGAGGACCTTTTCGAGGAGCTTGGCCCCGCGTTTCGGGTTAAACTCCAGGGTCTCGAGCGCGCGCGGCACCGGCATTCCCTGGATCATCCTGGCGATGGGCCTCACCTTCGTCGCGGAGATCCTGGCGAACCTGTGAGTGGCGGTGTACGGCATCTTCCTGTCCTTACTCGGTCCCGGTCTCGGCGGCCGCGGCGGCCTCGCGCGCCTTCTTGCCGCTGTGGCCCCTGAAAGTCCGGGTGAACGAGAACTCGCCCAGTTTGTGGCCGACCATTTCCTCGGTGACGAACACGCGCATGAAAGTGCGGCCGTTGTGCACGTTGAACGTGTGGGAGACGAACTCGGGCACGATGGTCGAGGCGCGCGAGTAGGTTTTCAAGGGCTCGCGGTCGCCCGTGTCCTTCTGCCGCATGACCTTCGAGAGGAGCTTGGGGTCCACGAACGGGCCTTTTTTTACCGAACGTCCCATATATCACGCATTCCTTACTTCGTGCGCCTGCGAATGATGAAGCGCGAAGACACCTTGCGGGGGTTGCGGGTCTTGCCGCCCTTGGAGAGAACGCCGGTTTCGCTGACGGGGTGGCGGCCGCCCTTGGTACGGCCCTCGCCGCCGCCCATCGGATGGTCGACCGCGTTCATGGCGGTGCCGCGGACATAGGGGCGCCAGCCCATGTGGCGGGACTTGCCGGCCTTGCCGATGCGAATGAGGTTGTGGTCGGCGTTTCCGAGCTGGCCGATAGTGGCGCGGCACTTCACGTGGATGCGCCTGGTTTCGCCCGAGGGCAGTATTATCTGAGCGTAATCGCCGTCCCTCGCGGAAAGGACGGCGGCGACGCCGGCCGAGCGGACGAGCTGGCCGCCGCGGCCCGGAACGATCTCGATATTGTGCACGGACAGGCCGAGAGGAATCGCGGAAAGCGGCATGCAGTTGCCGGAGCGCGGCTCGGCCTTTTCGCCGTTCATGAGAGAATCGCCCACCTTGACGTCCGCCGGGCAGAGGACGTAGGACTTTTGGCCGTCGGCGTAGGCGAGAAGCGCGATGCGGACGCTTCTATTGGGGTCGTACTCGACGGCGGCGACCCTGGCGGGGATGCCGTCCTTGTCGCGCCTGAAA